>ERZ791631.2069-NODE-2069-length-9849-cov-6.015213_pt1 | contig 9849 bp, 9 predicted proteins | sample MGYA00509961_ERZ791631 | MGnify/ENA primary metagenome ERZ791631 (study PRJEB30046, sample SAMN00715248) | human gut metagenome | study: EMG produced TPA metagenomics assembly of the A metagenome-wide association study of gut microbiota in type 2... | reverse complement strand
CCTCGGCATATCTCGCAACTCAACGCTGACGCTTCACGCCATTCCTCCCTCACGTTAGCCATTGGAAAGTCCAGTGCGTGCCGGATGATTTGCCGGATTGGAGAACAACGGGAAAGCGGGAAATCAGCCAGTTTGCCAGTCTGCCACCATTCAGAGCGGTTCTGTCCTTTCCCTTTGTTTGTGGATGAACGGATTAGAAACTACGCTGCCATCCTTTGTTATCCATTGCAGGAGGCATGGAAAGGTCATTACTGACGCAACTCTTGAACGGTAAGTGTCTATGAGTTCCAGCTTTGCCAGTTCGTCCAACAGACGGCGTATGCGCTTCCTGCCCATGTTCCATTGCGTTGAAAGCTGTTCCTCGGAATACTGTGCTTGACAGACTGAAAGCATAAGCGGTCGGTGGAAACCTTTGGCCGTACCGTCAGCAAGAGCCATCCTTGCCAAGAGGTCGCCAAACAATGTGAAGTTACTGATTTCCCTGCCGTCATCATCGCTCGTTGTTCCGTACAGCCATTGCAATGCACCTGCGGAGAATACGAACGCAAATGTTTCAATCCCTGTCGGGCGCAAGAAACTGTATTTTTCCTTGTCCATAAAATTTTGTTTCTATAAGTGTGATATATGTGATATAAATGTTATGCTTCTGTTGTAAGAATGGAATGAAGCCGTAAAAAAGTATGTACGGAATAGACTGTTAGCTTTTCGTTGTTCCCTGCACGGCTTCATCCTTTTGTGTAATGCGTAAGCGAAAAACTGTTTTGCCGATAAGCAGCACCCGTTCCTAAACATGTTCCAATCCGAAATAAGGGAAGGAAAGGAACGGAATGCAGCCATATCCATATTGGATTTCATATTGGCAATTCAGGTTTTCCCAAAGCATACGGTCACTTTCCTGCGCCACTGGTGCCAGTATTATTGGGGAACGGTTGCCCTGATGCAGGACGTTTGTCAAGTGAGGAAACGGCACGGCTGATGTCCGCCACATCCACGGCGATTGATAGCAACGACCTGTTTACTGAAACTAATTGCCGCTTGTCGCAAAACTCCGCCACACGCTCCAATAACTGAAACGCACGGTTCAGCCGATGTTCCTGTGCATTGTCCGCAGTCATACGCTCGTTGTCCTTTCCGCTGTTGAGATAGCGGTTGAGTGCAAGGCGGTCATCCGATGAAATGTTTGTTGCCGTGGCCTTGCCGTCAGCGATGGCGATGCTCACGCGCAATGCGTCCGCCTCATAAACGCTTATGCTTTCCAAAAACGAGCGAATGGCCTGCACGTCCTTTCCGCTGGTTTCACGTTTTCTACTTTCGTACTTCTTCCCGGTGGAAACGACCGAAACAGCTCCGGCCTGTTCCAAATTTCTGTTCTCTTCCATTTACTTTGATTTTGATGTGAATAAAAAAGGTTCTACTGTCTTTCGTTCATTTCCTGAATCTTGGCAGCAGCTTCCTCCTTGATTTCGTCAACGGACTTCGACTTTGCGCCGCGCACCCAATCAAGCAAGGCTTTCTTCTCAAAGAAGATGAGCTTACCCGAAGGCTTGAAATATGGCAAGTGGTTCTCATGTGTCATTTTGTAAAGGGTGCTTTTGGCTATGCCGAGAAAGGTTGCCGCTTCCTCCAGATTCAATACTTCTTTGGCCGCATAGCAAAGGTTCTCCAATCGGTTCACCCGTTCTTGGAGTTCCGCAATTCTGCGCTCCTGTTCGAGGCTCATTTTCGAGTTTCTGTTTTCCGTCATAATCGTTCTATTTTATTGTCTTGTTAATCAATTTCGGTCGCAAATGTATATGATTTGATTTGTAATTTGGCTAAAATGGAATGTGATAAATGTCTGAATTATAATCATTTAATTCTTTGAAAATCAGTTATTTTATGGCATTGTACAAAGTCTGCATTGTCGCATTGTCCGGCGATTGTTCCATGTCGTATTTTTGAAAAACACGTTGATTGAGCATCCATTTGGAAGCACTAAAACTGGCAAACTGCTTGGACACTTCCGATGTGTATTGTACAGCAGTGGAGTTGCCATAGTGTACAAAAGCCGTAAAACAGATTTTAACAGGGCTTTTACGCCCAATCGCAGAAATGGAATACCTACATTTGATGTATCTTCCTGAAAATGCCCAATTCTTCGGAAAGTATTGTCTGACAGCATATTTGTAGTAAATTTATGGGGCTATGTTTGGTATTCACGGGACAAAATCGTACCTTTGTATCGTGAAAGGGTATTCACGGCAAGGGATGTCCGACAAAGAGCGTTCTTGATTTTATTTTCCAGTGGTTTTGTCCCGTTTTTGTCCCGTCAGGGATTTGTATCACGATACAAGGCTTTACAATATCGTTGAATATCAATGCTTTGTGAATGGAGAAAGCGAGAAAAATGCGCTAACCACCAGTAACCACCAAAACGGCCCTTGTGAGCCTGTAAAGGTGGCATCCGTCAGAAACTCATTCGTCTGAAAAATCACATCATCAATCTCTTCCTCTAACAGATTGATGCCGAAGTCTGAAAGAATATCTCCACTTGCCATTTATATTGGTTTTATATTATCTGTTTACACTTTCATTTCCATCTCCGTCATCGCTTTCACTATCGTCTTGCGACCCGCGCACTGCTGACCGTGATTCATTCCAACGATTCAGGGCATTATTTACAATGCTTCTCTTGTCAATAGACTGATTCTCACTTACCGAAAGAAGATCTCTCGTTGCGTTGCGGTTACTCAACTGGACGAGGTATGTTACCAGTACATCATTCTGTTTGGAGACATCCGCATAGATTTGCAGATATTGCCTTTTTCGTTCTGCATTGGGCATATAGGCATCCTTTGTTGCTTTGATGGCGCATTGATATATATGGTAGAACTCGCTCCAACGTTCTTTCTCTTTTGGTGAGCCGCCTGTTATCAGTATGCGGTCTATGTTCTTTTGAAACTGCCGCATTTGGGATTCCACCTTGTCTTTTTCAGCAAGCCAGGCAAGATCCACTTGCCGGTCTGCCACATTCAAGGCTTCAATCTTGGCTCGGCTGGTCAATGCGGAGTCTATGGCTTCCGCTTCATTCACTTGCTGATAGGAAGCTACGCCTGCCGCCGTGCGGAATGTGAGTTTGTTCTTTGCGGCTGCCGTTTTCTTGTACCTGTTGTGTAGTAAGGTGTAATAAAGTTCCGGCGTAAGCGCACCGGCTCCGGTTTCTTCCACCATAATCTGGTTCATCTTGGGCGAATCGTGGTTATAAGTGACATATTGGGCATTAGCTCCGATAGCTACCGCCATTATCAATCCTGTTGTCAATATCCATTTCATATATTTCTCTTTTTACGTTCTCAATAATTCAATTTGCCTGATTGTCTCCATCGACCGAAAGCATCGTCTATGAGTTCCCGTTTGGTTTTGGTACGATAGACCTTTTCTTTCCAATAACCGATACGCACCTGTATGTACCGCCATGTCTCGAAGTAAGCCCTGTTCAGATGCCGTTCGATATTGTCAAGAGAATTGTTGATGCTGTTCAACACCATAACCAAGTCCGAAGTGGAACAGGCGGCTGCTCCTGTGGCGTACAGAACCAAATCACTCACGGACTTGTAGAGATATTCGCCCTCTTGGGCTATCATTCGTATGGCTCCGGCATTGATGGTGAGTATCAGCGTATCTGCCAGTTCGATATGTTTCCGTTTGATGACCTTCTCATTGAAATCTTTAAGCATCGTTTTGTAGTCGGATATTCTGTCACTGACCCCTTGATAGGTGGAATGAACATTCAACGCAGTGCGTAATGACTGGTACATCACATCTATCGCATCAAAGGCTCTGGTGTATTTATCCAAATCCACGTTCAACTCCTTGTAGCCAACAGTCTCCTCTCGGCTGTATTCGTGCAGGAGCTTGTTGCTGTGTTCCAATGTGGAACGAGCCAGCAATAGGCTACGCTGTTGCTTGTGGTCATTGATATAGGCTTCCACAGTGCCTATATCAAAGCTCCATTGTGCCTTAGCCGATATTGGGACAAGCAATATCATCAACAATCCGATTTTATATACCATGCTTGTTTTCATCGTCTGTCCTCCTTATGCTGTCTGTTCCGTGCATTCTCCATCCATCGGTCATGGCATTCTTCCACGAGTGTCAATCTCTTTCCTTGTTCGTCATCAATAGGAGGCAACACATCTTTCAACACATCAATGATACTGCGCTTGTAGTGCATCATCTTTTCCAGTGACACCAAGTCAGCATAAATTTTCGTAAGTCGGGAGTCCACCTCGCGTGCAATATCCAAACGGTCGCTAGACCAAAGCAGGTGATACATATCATTAGTATTCGTGTCCTCCTGCGGTGCAGTCCTGGCGTATTCTGTGGTTATCTTGCATTTCGGATATTCTTTCGCAATCTCCGCTATGCGGTCATTGACCAATTTCGTCTTATCCTTTTCACTCATGCCGGGATCGAGTGTTATCACTTCCACCACGTGGGTATCGGAATATTCGGTGGTCAAGTCCCAGGAAATTTGCAGTATGGCCCTGTGTATCTTGATGCCCAGAAAATATTTCGGCTTGCGTGCGATTTTCAGCGTTGCCCTGAACGTGATGATACCGTTGATATTGGGTATAGTCCCTTTTCTGATAAAGGTATAGCCACTCCAAGAACCGTTGTCTTGCCATGTGATGTTGTAAGCCGTCTTGCAGTCCTGCATGATAGCCGGAATGCGGTAGTAGTCATCGGTCACCACATCATTGTCGCTCTTGGCTTCTTCTTTCGCCTGTGCGATTTCAGCCTGTTTCTGCTGCCAGGTGGCAAGTTCCGGCTTCAGTCTTTCTATTTCCGCTTTGTTCTCATTGTATTTCTGGCGGAGAGGGATGGCATCCTCTACGCTGGCATTGGCAATCTGCTTGATCAGCGATTCGTTTTCCTTTTCCAATGCAGATATTTGGGATTGGAGTGCGTAAACCTTGTTGTCCGCTTCACGTTGCATGGCATCCAGTTCCGACAAATCCAGTTCTTCACTTTCGGCTGTGGTCTGCATCGCGCATTCTTTGGAATGGGCGTTAAGCGACTTTCCGCATTTACGGCATTTGTACTGGGTCGTTCCCTGCCCAAGTGTCGCCCCATCCGAACAGGTTACGCTGATTGTTACCGTCTCGCAGCCTTTCAATTTTTCCTCGTTGGTTGCCTGATAATAGTTACGGCTGTCGGATGCGATGTAATAGACATAACCGTCCTCGTTGTCATTGAACTCTGAAAGCCTTGCGTTAATCTGGGCTTTGAATGTATTCAAGTCCATTGAGTAGGAGTCAAATATATCCTCATAAACGACTTCTTCATTGTCCCAGCTCTTTGAGACATGAATCTCGTAGGCGTATGCTTTCTTGGTCTGCTTGCTGCCACGTTTGATGACATAGCTGGACTGGTAGTAGTTGATGGTGTATTTGAAGCCGTCATTGGTGTTGTTGAGTTGCTGCACCCTGCTTCTTGACCATCCGGCATAACGCTCCGAATTGGAAAGAGCCTGTTCCCGTTGCGAGGCATTGGGATAGAAATTCGGATTGCTTGTTTGGAAGCGGGTCCATTCACCGCCTTCAAGAATGCTCTTGTCATCGGTCGGAGGAACATAATCACAAAGAGGCACGCTACCACGATCACGTCTGGCGATATACCACCGCTGGGTGTAATAATTGCCTGAAGTCTCGTCCAGATAGTCGGTTATCCACGAAGTGAGGTTGTAATCACTGAACTTGAACAGTCCAGCCACATTGTCCGGACTACCCACGATGTTGAGTATAGCCTGTCCTGCATTGTTCTCCAACTGCTCAAAGAGACTGCTGTAATGTTCGTAGATGTCTATGACCTTGCTGACCTTGCCGTTCATCAGTTCATGGAAAGAGTTTTGCTGCAACAAGGCATCTCCGATGTTGGTGATACCCGAAGTTGCAAGCCCTGCACCCATTCTGTACAGGTTGTCCAGATCGGCTTTCAGGTTCTCTTTTGTGAAATTGCCTGGAACATCGGATATGTCGTCAAAAAGGCGTTCCCAATCCACATTGCCGATTTCCGAGAGTTTTAGGATTGACTTTATTTCCTCGTTGAACTCCAAAAAGGCGATATCCGAGAAGGACAATGTGCTGTTGGTGACAATACTCTCAAACTGCATACACAGGGCTTTGGTGTCATCACACACTTTCATCAGATAACTGCCCCAATGGAGGGCTGTCTGTGGGGAGTGAAGCATCAGCTTGGCTACAATCCATGTCTTCGGGATAATCTTATGCGCTACTAAATGATATATTCTTCTGTAATAATAATTTTCCGTGGCACTGCTCCAGATTCCTAAATCCGTTAGAGCCTTACGTTCCAGAAATTTGCTCGCGAAGATTCCTGCTGTGGCTACCTCTGAAGCCTTGTAGTGTTTCAAGATAGCCTGTACCTGCTCGTCATAATACGCCTCTGCAACGGTTCCTGTGCCATAGGCAGCAACCATGGCGGCCACAGTTTTCGCATCTATGTTCACACTGTAATACTGAGCGTGAGCCTGTTGTGCGAAAAGTGTGGCTATTGTCATTATTATGAGAGTCAATCGTTTCATTACTGTCTTGTTTGGGATTGATGAAGATTCAATACTTTTCCGGCACTGTTCACCTTATGGGCAAATGGCAAGGATTTGCTGATTCCGGAAGCCTCCCAATCCGCGCAATAACGCTCGATGGCTTCTTGGTGGCTGCATTGCAGCTCTGCTTTGTAGAGTTTCAACGCTTCCTTTTCTGCCCGTTCCGTGGTGTAGGTCATATAACATTCATGTGGTTCCTCCACGCCATATACTCCGCTTGTCGTACCACGGCGGATAAAGACCTCACGGAAGAACGAACGCCCCTCTTTATTATCCAATCGGTTGATTGTGAATATTTTCTTGCAATCCACATCGGTCAGTCCGAGTATCGCCTTAATGGTGTCAAAGCGTTCACGGAACTTGCTTTGGTCAAGCAACATCACCACATCGGAGTTGTTGATAATGGCTTCCTTGACGATTTCTGAGCCGATGATGTCCTGAATCTCTTGCGTTACTACACCCACGCTTGCCCAGAACTTTCGGGCCGTCTTGTACATGAACTTGATGTATTCTGCCATTAGTGGGGAAGCGATGGCTTTCCAGGCTTCTTCTATTACCAAGACCTTGCGGTTCTTCTTGATACGCATCTTTTGCAGGAACACATCCATGATAATAAGCGTTACCAAGGGAAACAGAAGCGGGTCATCTTTTATGGAATCTATCTCGAATACGATAAAGGTCTCATCAAACAGCGAACTGTCCATGTTCTCGTTCAAAGTTTTCTCGTGATTGCCTCCTCTATAAAAGTCCTTCATCATATAGCGGTAGGTAGAGAAGTCTATCCCTAAAATGTTGTTTTCGTTGCAGATGTCAGGAATGCGTTGTACGGAGAACTCGTAGAACGTGTTGAATGACAACGATTCCACTTTCAATTCCTTTCTTCTTCGTTCAATTTCGTCAATGACCTTTTCCACTCGTGCGTTCAGTTCCACTTCGCTTTCGGAACGGTTCCTGCCTTTGTTGCGCTCGTCAATCAGAAGACTTTTACGCAAATCGTCTCGTTGGGGAGGTGTAAAACCGTTGAACTTATTGAAGTAGGTATCGTAATACTCTGTGATGACCTGTTCAATCAGCCTGTCTTCTGTCTTGGTAACAGTCCCTTGGCTGCCTTTCCAGATCAGCAATACAAGGTTTTTCAGGAAGCCGGTCTTCTCCACATTCAGTTCTTGTCGGCTGATGCGGAACGGATTCATGGTAATGGGTCGTTCTTCCGTATAAGAGATGTATTTGCCTCCCACATATTCGCACAATCCCTCGTATGAGTTTCCGGTATCTACCATTACCACATCCGTCCCTTGTTCGTGGAGTTGGCGTACCACGCTATTGATATGGAACGACTTGCCGCTTCCCGAAGGACCCAAACAGAAAAAATTACTGTTGTCGGTAAGTTTTTCCGCTCCTTCTTTTCCTGTGATGTCGATTGCGACAGGTACGCCTTGCCTGTCTGTATAGTAAATCTTCAATGGCGTTTTCTCGCTATGCAGAATACGCTCCTTGTACATCAGGCAAGTGGCCGCATCTCCCAAAGTAAGAAAACGGTCATACTCCGGATTCATGCCGTAACAGTTACCGGGGAAGGAATTGACGAACAGCTCCAATTGGTTGTAAGCCCTTTTGGATATATGGATGCCCATCCTTGAAAAACTGTTCTCCAAATAGTTCGTACATTTATGGATGTCGGTTTCCGCAGATATGGCTACCACAAGGTTGTAATGGGTATATACCAGTTGTTTGCTTTCTCTTGCCACTACTTCCTGCACACGCTTAATGTCCTCGACTGCCATCTGGTTGCCGGGATTGGGCATACTCGCATGGCGGTTCTTCTTTTTGTCAAGCAATGCCAGTTCTCTCTTTTGGTTGGGAATGAATATCATCTGGTTATATACTATGGCTTCGGTGTTTGGTATGGATGATACCGCAGACACCAAATCCATTGGCATACAGCTGTTGTTGACTTCCACATTCATATAAGGACGAATGACTGATGGCAGGCTTACGCTATCCACGTCCACAAGGCTATATACTTTGCAGCGTTTGTCTCCCATGGAGATACATTCGTCATCCACCTTGAAATTGGTCATAGATACAACCTTGTCTCTGAAATTCATGGCGAAATAACGGTCTGCATATTCGCTGACCTCCTGCTTGTTCAGAAATTTTGCCTGCACGCCTGCATCACGCAACTGGTCATGCACCTTGCGTATCTTCACAAGGAAATCACGCCATTTCTTGCTGTCGTATGAAAACAGGCTGCTCTTTTTTGACTCTTGCGTAATGGTCAGGTAGCATTCGCTGTCAGTATAGGATCTGCCGTTGAAGTAACGGAAATAGGAAGAGGTGAGAAATTCTCGTTTCTCATCGTCAAGTCCCTCAAAACTCTTTTTTACAAAAATGTCCTGCTTGTGTATGGCATATCCTTCTCCCAGTGTTTGCGCTATCGCGGTAAAGAGTTGGGTAAACTCGTAATAGGCATCAATGTTGGCACAATACTTCTGCACTGGATTCTCCACTTTCAGCACAGCGGAATATTCGCCGGTCTTGGTGTATATCACACCGATACCGTTCGCGTCTTCTACGGATAAATAGATATCCTGGAAAATCCGCTTCCGTTTGCCTCCTGTTCCAAAAGCATAGACAGAAATGGCCATGCCTAAGCAAATAGCAATAAATATCAGGAAGATGTATGTAATCATTCGGTTATTTGCAATTAAGGGCAGGCTGACCTGATGAAAGGACAAGCCTGCCACGTTCAACATTCAATGTATCCATTCATGGTCAAATGGTTTTCTGTTACATTTTCTTGGAGTAGGCATAGATAAACACCCCTCGTTCCTGCCGTTTGCTATGCAGCCCTTTTCTCTGTTTGAACAGAATCAGTCCTGCACCAATTGTTATGGCAACGGCCAGTACAATCAGTGCGAGAACGAATCCGGCCAGACAATAGGCTATGATGAAGCCGACTATGGCAATGCCTATCGTGGCTGCCGCCCAATAGATGTATCGCCCTTGGATGCCCATAAATTCAAGTGGGCGTTGCAGCCCCTTGAATAATGGATAATCAGGATATTGTTCCTCTCGACTCTTCATGACACCTTCGGTTTAGGAGAGTCCAAAGAACAAAGGCAGAGCCTGTGCAGCTGCAATGAGGAAGATACAGGCACCGACAACCATCATGATCTTCTTCTTCAGAATCTGCTTCCGAATTGTAAAGTGCTGAATATCAACACTCCCAAAAAGCAAAA
>ERZ791631.2063-NODE-2063-length-9872-cov-2.623612_pt1 | contig 9872 bp, 5 predicted proteins | sample MGYA00509961_ERZ791631 | MGnify/ENA primary metagenome ERZ791631 (study PRJEB30046, sample SAMN00715248) | human gut metagenome | study: EMG produced TPA metagenomics assembly of the A metagenome-wide association study of gut microbiota in type 2... | reverse complement strand
CGTTCTGATTGAAACATTGGTTGCTTTAGGTGCTGAAGTACGTTGGTGTTCTTGTAATATATATTCGACACAAGACCATGCTGCGGCAGCGATCGCTGCTTCGGGGGTGCCTGTGTTTGCATGGAAGGGTGAAACGCTTGCCGACTACTGGTGGTGTACGTTGCAGGCTTTGAGTTTCCCCGGTGGTAAAGGACCGAATGTGATTGTAGATGATGGTGGTGATGCAACCATGATGATTCACGTTGGTTATGATGCTGAAAATAATGCTGCCGTGCTGGATAAGGAAGTGCACGCAGAAGATGAAATAGAGCTGAATGCTATCTTGAAGAAAGTGTTGGCGGAAGATGCTACCCGTTGGCATCGCGTAGCGGAAGAAGTTCGTGGCGTATCTGAAGAGACAACCACAGGTGTACACCGTCTGTACCAGATGCAGGAAGAAGGCAAACTGTTATTCCCGGCATTCAATGTGAACGATTCGGTAACGAAGTCCAAATTCGATAATCTGTACGGATGTCGTGAATCATTAGCTGACGGTATCAAGCGTGCAACGGATGTGATGATTGCCGGTAAGGTAGTAGTTGTGTGTGGCTATGGTGATGTCGGTAAAGGATGTTCACATTCCATGCGCTCTTACGGGGCACGTGTGCTTGTGACGGAAGTAGACCCGATCTGTGCATTGCAAGCGGCAATGGAAGGCTTTGAAGTAGTGACAATGGAGGATGCGTGCACTGAAGGCAATATTTTCGTGACTACTACTGGCAATATCGATATTATCCGTATTGACCACATGGAGAAGATGAAAGACCAGGCTATCGTATGTAATATCGGTCACTTCGACAATGAAATTCAGGTGGATGCGTTGAAACATTATGCGGGTATCAAATGCGTGAATATAAAACCGCAGGTAGACCGTTATTATTTCCCGGATGGCCATAGCATTATACTGCTTGCCGATGGCCGTCTGGTAAATCTGGGGTGTGCGACAGGACATCCGTCATTCGTGATGAGTAACTCGTTTACTAATCAGACATTGGCTCAGATCGAACTGTTCAATAAAAAATATGATATAAATGTATATCGTTTGCCGAAACATCTGGATGAGGAGGTAGCCCGTCTGCATCTTGAAAAAATCGGGGTGAAACTGACTAAGCTGACTCCTGAACAGGCTGCTTATATCGGTGTATCGGTAGACGGCCCTTACAAGGCGGATCATTATAGATACTAAATTCAGTTGATAATTGATAGTTGATAAATGATAGTTGTTGGCTTGGGGGCTGAATGCAACAAGTCAGTTATCATTCTCAACTATCAATTATCATTTATCAACTATCAATATATTATGAAGAAAATCCTTCCAGACTTAATTGCCATTCTGGCTTTTATCATTCTTTCTTTTGCTTATTTCTTTCCGGCTGATATCGAAGGTCGTATTCTGTTTCAGCACGATTCGGTGGCCGGAGTTGGTGCAGGGCAAGAATCCAAGGAATATCTCGAACGTACCGGAGAACGTACACGCTGGACAAACTCTATTTTTGGCGGTATGCCTACCTATCAGATGTCTCCGAGCTACGATTCAACAAAGACTTTGAAGTGGGTGGAAAAGGTGTATCAGTTATACCTTCCCGGCTATGTCGTACTGACTTTCATTATGATGCTGGGCTTTTATATCCTTCTGCGAGCATTCGGATTATCAGCATGGCTGGCAGGACTAGGGGGGATTATATGGGCATTCTCTTCCTATTTCTTTATTCTGATACCGGCGGGGCATATCTGGAAGTTTGTTACATTGGCTTATATTCCGCCTACGATTGCCGGTGTCGTATTGGCTTATCGGAAGAAATATTTGTTAGGAGGGGTTATTACAGCCTTGTTTATTGCTCTTCAGATTCAGTCGAATCACATTCAGATGAGTTATTACTTCATGTTTGTGATCCTGTTCTTTATAATAGCTTATTTTGTTGATGCTTATGAAAAGAAGGAATTGCCGCATTTCTTTAAGGCTAGCGCTATTCTTGCATTAGCTGCTGTGGTAGGAGTTTGCGTAAATATCTCCAACTTGTACCATACTTACGAGTATAGTAAGGAGACCATGCGCGGTAAGAGCGAACTGAAACAGGAAGGCCCTGCTGCCAACCAGACCAGTAGCGGACTGGACCGCGATTATATTACAAATTGGAGCTATGGCATAGGTGAAACACTGACTCTATTAGTGCCCAACGTTAAGGGAGGGGGCTGTTCTACTACTTTGTCACAGAATGAAACTGCTATGGCAAAAGCAAACCCGATGTACGGAAACCTTTATTCGCAGTTGACACCCTATTTTGGCGATCAGCCGTGGACTGCCGGGCCGGTATATGTCGGAGCGTTTGTTGTGTTCCTGTTTATTTTGGGATGTTTTATTGTTAAAGGCCCGCTCAAATGGGCACTGTTGGGAGCCACCATTTTTTCTATCCTTCTTTCGTGGGGAAAGAACTTCATGGGGCTGACTGATTTCTTCATCGATTATATTCCGATGTATAATAAATTCCGTGCGGTATCCTCCATTCTTGTAATAGCCGAATTTACAATTCCGTTGTTGGCGATTTTTGCTTTGAAAGAGATTCTGAGCAAACCGGATATCCTGAAGCTGAAAGAGAACCGTACAGGAGTAATTGTCACGTTGGTGCTTACAGCCGGTGTTGCGTTGATTCTGGCTGTTGCTCCGGGAGTTTTCTTCTCCAACTTCAGTTCAGGACAGGAAATGGCTGCTTTGAAGCAAGGGCTTCCGGCGGAACATCTTGTTCCTGTCATGACCAGCCTGAAAGATATGCGTGAGGCGATACTAACTTCGGATGCATGGCGTAGCTTTTTTATCATCGTTATAGGTTGCCTGCTTTTATTCTTATATCAACAGAAGAAGTTGAAAGCCTCATTCACCTTAGGAGGTATTGTACTTCTGTGTCTGATAGATATGTGGAGTGTCAACAAACGCTATTTGTATGATGATCTGTTTGTTCCGAAGTCCAAACAAGCGGAAGCATTCGTCAAGACGCAGGCGGATGAAATTATTCTTCAAGATACGACCTTATATTATCGGGTATTGAACTTTGTAGGTTTCCCCGGCAATACATTTAATGAGAATAATACAGCGTACTGGCATAAGAGTGTCGGTGGTTATCATGCCGCCAAGTTGCGCCGTTATCAGGAAATGATCGATCATCATATTACTCCGGAAATGCAGGCGACCTATCAGGAAGTAGCTGCTGCCGGTGGCAAAATGGACAGCGTGGATGCTTCTAAATTTCGTGTGCTGAATATGCTGAACACGAAATATTTTATCTTCCCTGCCGGACAACAGGGGCAGCCTGTTCCTGTGGAAAATCCGTATGCATACGGTAATGCCTGGTTTGTGGATAAGGTGCAGTATGTGAATAATGCAAATGAGGAAATTGATGCTTTGAATGATATTCTTCCTACGGAAATCGCTGTAGTAGATGCGAAGTTTAAGGAAAAACTGAAGGGTGTGACGGAAGGATATAAGGACTCTCTGTCTGCCATTCGTTTGACGAGCTATGAGCCGAATCGTTTGGTTTATAAGACTTCTTCCGCTAAAGACGGTGTAGTTGTTTTCTCTGAAATATATTATCCGGGATGGCAGGCAACGATTGACGGTCAGCCGGTGGATATTGCCCGGGCGGACTATGTGTTGCGTGTAATGAATATTCCGGCCGGTGAACATACGATTGAGATGTGGTTTGATCCGCAGAGCATACATGTGACGGAAAGTATTGCTTACGCAGCATTGGCTTTGCTGTTGATTGGAGTGATGATTCTGGTATGGATGAGTAGAAGCAGAATCTCTAAGAAATCTTGAATGAAATGATGTAATGCTTACCTTATTGCATAGAATAGATAAGGTTATTAGATAAGAACGGCTCTCTTCCTCCCGAAGAGAGCCGTTTTGCATTCACTAAAAAATTATGAAAAACAAACGCTATTTGGTTGTTTGAATATGCTGATTAATCATTCTTTATTTGTTTTAATACCTCAAAACTAAGCAGATACTGGGATAGATGAAAATAAAATCGACTAAGTACGGAGTTTTGTCTATCAAAAGTTCTGTTGAAAAAGGAAAATATGAATATAAAGAGTCGGTTTATGGGTAGCTTTCATTTGTCCTAACCCACTAAATTTGTAGCCGATTATAGAGCATATATTATGAAAAGACTACTGTTCATTTTTACCTTTTTTATTTTGCTCGTTGTAAACGGGAGAGCGCAAGGAGTAGAAACCTTGACATTGGAAGATTGCCTTCGGATAGGTATTGATAACAACTTGTCGTTGGAGAGCAAGCGTAGAGAAATACAGAAAAGCAAATATGGTGTATCTGAAAATCGGGCAAGATTGTTGCCGCAGATTAGTGCTGTCGCCGGTTATAGTAATAATTTTGATCCTCCGGTATCTGTGACGGACGGTTCATCTTACGGCGTTCCCTATAATATTACTCAAACATTGCAACATTCTGCTAATGCAGGCCTGGAAATGCAAATGCCGCTTTTCAACCAGACTCTTTATACTTCTATGTCTATTGCTAAAGTTGTGGAGGAGATCAGCCGCTTGTCTTATGGTAAGGCGAGGGAGGACATTATTCTTCAAATCAGCAAGATGTACTATCTGGGGCAAGTAACAGCCGAGCAAATAGTGTTGATAAAGGCGAATATCACCCGTCTGGAAGAGTTGCGGGATATAACCCGGGCTTTCTTTGATAATGGTATGTCTATGGAAGTCGACCTGAAAAGAGTAAATATCAATTTGGAGAACCTGAAAGTGCAATATGACAATGCACAGGCAATGATGAAGCAGCAACTTAATATGTTGAAGTACATTATGGATTATCCGGCTGAAAAAGAAATAGCCCTGACACCGGTTAATACTGATAGCATTACTACGGTCGCTTTAACCGGTTTGTCGGAGAACCTCTACGAACTGCAACTCACGCAATCGCAGTTGGAACTGGCTGAACGGCAAAAACGGATGATTACTAATGGCTATATCCCTTCTCTTAGTTTGACAGGGAACTGGAGATATGCTGCCTACACAGATAAAGGTTATCATTGGTTCCATTCCGGTCCGTCCAATCATTGGTTTCGTTCGTATGGACTGGGGCTGACTTTGCGCATTCCTATTTTTGATGGACTGGATAAAACCTATAAGATAAGGAAAGCGATGATCGACATTGAGAATCGCAAGCTGGCATGGGAGGACACCCGGAAAAATCTGCAAACCCAATATTTGAATGCGGTGAACGACCTGATGAATAACCAGCGTAATTTTAAAAAACAGAAAGATAACTATCTGTTGGCGGAAGATGTCTATGCCGTTACTTCCGACCGTTATCGCGAAGGGATCGCTTCAATGACTGAGGTGCTGCAAGACGAAATGCAGATGAGTGAAGCGCAGAACAATTATATCAATGCACATTATAATTATCGGGTCACCAATCTGATGCTCCTCAAACTGACCGGGCAGATAGAATCATTAGTCAAATAATACGCAACTAACAATCGAATCATAAAATATGGAAACAATGGAAAATAATATTCCTTCCGCTACTCATCAGGAGAAAGCGAAGAAAATGAAGAAACTTCGTCGTTGGCAGATTGCAGTCAGCCTTTTAGGAGTGGCTATTATTGTCTGGGGAGTAATTGAAGTGGTTTGTCTCTTTTTGAATTATAGCCAGACGGAAACCAGCAACGATGCCCAGATCGAGCAATATGTATCGCCTATCAACCTGCGTGCTTCGGGATATATTGATAAGATTTACTTTACCGAACATCAGGAGGTACATAAAGGGGATACTCTGATGGTGCTCGACGATCGTGAATATAAAATCCGGGTAATGGAAGCCGAAGCCGCACTGAAGGATGCGCAAGCCGGTGCCACAATAATTAATGCCACGTTGAATACTACACAGACCACTGCATCCGTCTATGATGCCTCTATTGCTGAAATCGAAGTGCGCCTGGCTAAACTGGAGAAAGACCGGAAACGATATGAAAATCTGGTGAAACGAAATGCAGCGACTCCTATCCAGCTTGAACAGATTATTACGGATTATGAGGCTACGCGTAAGAAGCTGGAAGCTGTGGAAAGACAGAAGAGAGCTGCCCTTTCCGGTGTGGATGAGGTGTCTTATCGTCGTGTGAGTACCGAAGCTGCTATTCAACGGGCAACGGCGGCACTTGAAATGGCACGCCTGAATCTGTCTTATACGGTTGTGGTAGCTCCCTGTGATGGAAAGCTCGGCCGTCGTTCGTTGGAGGAAGGACAATTCATTTCCGCCGGACAAACGATTACTTATATTCTTCCTAATACTCAAAAATGGATTGTAGCCAATTATAAGGAAACGCAAATTGAGAATCTGCATATCGGACAGGAAGTATCTGTTACGGTAGACGCTATTAGTGATAAAGAGTTTACGGGGAAGGTGACATCTATTTCAGGGGCCACAGGTTCTAAATACTCATTAGTCCCGACAGATAATTCGGCCGGAAACTTTGTAAAGATACAACAGCGTATCCCTGTACGTATTGATTTTACTAATTTATCCAAAGAAGATAACGAACGACTGGCAGCTGGTATGATGGTCGTGGTTAAAGCCCGGCTTTAGTTTCATTCTGCCTTGTCCGTGAAGTGTGATTAACTATTTGTAAACAGTAATTTGGATTTACACAAATGCCCTCATATCCTAAAAACTATCCTTTTTATAACTGGATGCCCAAGCCATTGGGGATTATCATCCTATTATTCTTTTTCCTGCCGATTCTTTCGGTGGGCGGGGTATACTCTGTGAACAGTACCGAGATGATGAGCGGCTTGGGTATTATTTCCGAGCATATTCAGTTTGCCAATTTTGTGACTTCCATCGGTATGGCGGCATTTGCTCCCTTCTTGTATGAACTGGTTTGTATACGACGGGAGAAACTGATGTGTATCGCAGGTTTTGCACTGATGTATGTATTCAGCTATGTATGTGCCAAAACCGACAGTATCTTTTTGCTGGCACTCTGCAGCCTGCTGACAGGGTTCCTGCGTATGGTACTGATGATGGTCAATCTGTTTACGCTGATCAAATATGCTTTTGGCATGGAGGCAACGCGTAATATTACTCCCGGCATGGAACCGAAAGACGCGACGGGATGGAATAAGCTGGATATCGAAAAATGTGTCAGCCAGCCGGTAGTTTATCTGTTTTTTATGATCCTGGGGCAAATGGGTACGGCGCTAACGGCTTGGCTGGCTTTCGAATACGAATGGAAATATGTATACTATTTTATGATGGGTATTCTGCTGCTTTCCATTCTGATACTGTTCATTACGATGCCTAATCATGGTTTCGCCGGACGTTTCCCCATCAATTTCCGCAAATTCGGCAATGTGACCGCATTTTGCGTATCATTGACGTGCATCACTTATGTGCTGGTTTATGGCAAGGTGCTGGATTGGTATGATGATACCTCTATTTGCTGGGCAACGGCGATCAGTATCCTTTTTGCCGGGATTTTTCTTTATATGGATGTTACCCGGCGGTCTTCCTACTTTATTTTGGGGGCGCTGAGGTTGCGTACCATTCGTATGGGGGCTTTGCTTTATTTACTGCTGATGATTATCAATTCCAGTGCGATGTTTGTCAATGTGTATGCAGGAGTCGGGATGCACCTGGATAATTTACAGAATGCATCGCTGGCAAACTGGTGTATGGTCGGTTATTTTATCGGTGCCTTGATTTCCATCGTATTGGGGTCTAAAGGGGTGCATCTGAAATATCTTTTTGCTCTCGGCTTTTTCTTTCTGGCATTGTCGGCAGGATTCATGTACTTTGAAGTGCAGACAGCCGGACTTTACGAACGAATGAAGTATCCCGTAATTATTCGTACCATTGGAATGATGATTTTATATGCATTGACGGCAGCATATGCCAATCAGCGGATGCCTTTCAAATATCTTTCGACCTGGATTTGCATCATGCTTACCGTCCGTATGGTACTGGGACCGGGGATCGGAGGGGCTATTTATTCAAATGTACTGCAGGAACGCCAGCAACATTATATTACCCGTTATGCACAAAATGTTGATCTGGTAAACCCCGAAGCTTCTGCTTCGTATACCAATACCGTGCAGGGAATGCAGTATCAGGGAAAGAGTGAAACGGAAGCGCATAACATGGCTGCCATGTCCGTCAAGGGGCGGATACAGGTGCAGGCTACGCTCTCTGCTGTGAAAGAAATGGCGGGGGGGACTATTTATGCAGGCGTTATTTGTATGATTTTTGTGCTCGTAGTGCCTTATCCCAAACGAAAATTGCTAACTTAGTATCGTTTTTCAATAGTAATTTATCAGTGAGTCAGTGTTATGGATACTCAGCAGGAACGTTTATTACAGCTTGACCGTGATCTGAAAAGCGGAAAGAATATATGCAGTTCGGGAGGTGTGCTCAGTTGTTTTCCATCTTCTTTAAAAGAACCTTTTCTGATGCAGGGGCTTGGTTTGGTTGTCTGCCGGCAAGGTAGTTTCCAGTTTTCTCTTGATAATAAGTGCGCTTCAGCCAAGGCGGGTGAAACCTTGTTTATTCATGAAGAATCTTGGTTTCAAGTGCTTCAGGAGACCGAAGATGTGGAAATTTTTATTCTTGCCTATCAGATAGAACCGATACGTGATATTATCGGCAACTCGGTGGTTTCCATGTATATGTATTCGAAACTTACTCCGGAACTCTCTTGTGTATGGAATACCGGCGAGGAAGATGAGATTATGAAGTATATGTCTTTGATAGACAGTGTGCTGGAAATGGAGGAGAGTGCGTTTAGCCTTTATGAGCAGAAACTCCTTCTGCTGGCACTGACCTATCGTATTTGTTCGGTCTATAACCGTAAATTGATTAGTGCCGGACAAGAAACGGGCGGGCGGAAAAATGAGATATTTGTTCGTCTCATCCAGTTGATAGAGCAATATTATATGCAGGAAAGGAGTGTGGAATTCTATGCGGATAAACTCTGTCTGTCTCCGAAATACCTTTCGGCTCTTTCCAAAAGCATCTGTGGGTATACGGTGCAGGAACTTGTATTCAAGGCGATTATCCGTAAGTGTATCTCTTTGTTGAAGAATACGCAAAAAAATATTCAGGAGATTTCCAATGAGTTCGGCTTCCCCAATGCTTCTTATTTTGGCACATTCTTCAAGAAGCAAATGGGGATGTCGCCGCAGCAATATCGAAGGAATCTTTAATCGAAATTACTCTTTTTCTCCGTAAGCCAGATCGCCTGCGTCGCCCAGCCCCGGTACAATATAGGAATGTTCATTGATTTCAGGATCGATGGCAGCACACCAGATGGTTGTTTTGTCTTCGGGAAATACGTTCTTGATATGATCGATTGCATGTTGGCTGGCAATGATCGAAGCTACGTGAATTTCGGCGGGATGGCCTTTGGTAAGCATGGCCTGATAACTCAGTTCCATACTGCCGCCTGTAGCCAGCATCGGATCGGTGATAATCAGCGTTTTGTCGTCAATACGCGGAGATGCGATATATTCTATATGTATATCAAATTTCAGGGTATCTTTATATTTACGATAGGCGGACACAAATGCATTTTCTGCTCCGTCGAAATAGCTTAGGAAGCCTTGGTGAAAAGGAAGGCCGGCGCGGAGGATGGTACTGATGACAAGCTGGTTGTCCGGTGTGCTGACGGGAGCAATGCCCAGTGGTGTCCGGATGTTTTTTACTGAGTATCGGAACTCTTTGCTCATTTCGTAAGCCATGATTTCTCCGATCCGTTCAATGTTACGGCGGAAACGCAGGCGGTCGTTCTGAACTTCTACATTTCTAATTTCGG
>ERZ791631.2046-NODE-2046-length-9941-cov-2.170949_pt1 | contig 9941 bp, 10 predicted proteins | sample MGYA00509961_ERZ791631 | MGnify/ENA primary metagenome ERZ791631 (study PRJEB30046, sample SAMN00715248) | human gut metagenome | study: EMG produced TPA metagenomics assembly of the A metagenome-wide association study of gut microbiota in type 2... | reverse complement strand
CGCTTCTTTACTGTTTCCTTGGTAGCTACCGAAAGGTAGGTCCACGACAACCAGCGCACGATCTACACCTCTCACCACGGATGCCCCGTGATAGATCATTTGATCCAGCGTGATCGGCAGGGTCGTTTCGTTTCCGGCCATCACGTTAGAGGCGGAATCTCCAACCAGAATTACATCAATACCGGCATTGTCAATAATTTGAGCCATCGAGAAATCGTAGGCCGTTAACATACTTATCTTTTCCCCCTTGAGTTTCATTTCTGATAACACGTGGGTGGTTACTCTCTTTACTTTCTTTTGAACAGACATAGTAATAATGATTTACGAATCTTCGGTATGATTACTTGGATTCGGGTTCTTGAAATGTTCCGATAAGGGTTTGCGACCCTGTTACTTTTTGGCCGAGTTTCACGTCAATTTTGGTTCCTAATGGTAGGTACAAATCTACCCGGGAACCGATGAATCCGGCATGTTCGTTCTGGCGGGCTTTCCCCCCGGCCGGAGCGTATGAACCAATACGTTTTGCCATGGCTCCGGCAATCTGTCGCATCACGATTTCTTGTCCGTTGGTTGCCTCGATAGCAATGGTTGTTCTTTCGTTTTCCGTGGAAGACTTGGGCAGGTAGGCCGCCATGTATCTTCCCTGGTGATATTTGAAAAATTTGATTATTCCGTTGATAGGAAACCAGTTAATATGAACATTGAAGATGTTCATGAAAATGGAAACCTGAATACATTGTTTTTTCAGGTATTCGGGTTCGAAAGTTTCTTCCACGACCACGATTTTCCCGTCGGCAGGGGCGAGGATCGTGTTATCCTTCACGACAATGTGCCTGTTGGGGAACCGGAAAAAGTTTACCATCAAGAGGTACAAAATTCCGCTGACGATCAGTACCCGGAAAACAATGATATTAGGGATGAAGGCATACACGAGTACATTGATGAAAGCAAAGAGCACGAATGCTTTGAACAATAAGGTATAACCTGCTTTATGTATCTTCATATTAATTTCGTTACGTTAGTAAAACAGCGGGCAAAGTTAATACATGAATTCCATATAAACAAAAATAGCGGGGATTGTGAATATGATTGCATCGAATCTGTCTAAAATACCCCCGTGTCCCGGTAGTATATTGCCGGAATCCTTTATTTCGATACTACGTTTAAACAGGGATTCCAGTAAATCCCCATATATTCCGAAAACAACCACGATACACGAAATAATGGCTGTATCCCGGATCGTATAACCCTCGATATAGGGAGATACACACAAACCGATGATAATGGTCATCAGTCCCCCGCCGATGGCTCCTTCCCATGATTTCTTGGGAGATATTCTGGGGAAAAGTTTATGTTTCCCGAGCAATGAACCGGAGAGGTAAGCGAAGGTATCGTTAACCCACACGAGTAAGAACGGGAAAAAGATGATTTCCGGCATCCATTTCCCTGAGGTCATGTAGGGTAGGTATATTAGCAACGTGAAAGGTAAACTGATGTATAGCAAGGCGTAGTAGGAGAAGGCTATGTTTTGGAACCCGTTTCCCCTTTTCCGGTAGAGTTCACAGATAGACATGATGAAGGTCAACAGGAAGAAATAGAGATAGCCGTCCTTGTAATTGATGTAATTATGTAAGAATCCTACGGTGAACAGGACGCTACCGCAAAGGATGCAGAAGAATAGGTTCACGTGGATGTTCATGTGTTTCGCCATCCGGCTGAATTCCATCAGGCCAAGAATGTTGATGATAAAGAACAGGATATAAAAACAAATGGGGTGTATGAAAATACACCCTGTTAGTACTACGACAAACAGCAGACCGCTGATTGCTCGTTTTAAAAAATTACTCACGATCATAATAGTCTTTAATAACTTTCTTGGCTTCTTCCTGATCATCCCGGCTGACCATCACGCTGATGTCGCCAAAGGTTTGGTAAGAAGAGTCTTTTTGATTCAAAATCACGGCTGGGATTCCCGCCTCGTCCAGTAGATCTTTTACGATCCCTGCTTCGAGTTCTCTTGTTGTTGTGAAAACAGATACCCAATTTTCCATAGTCCTCGGTTTTAAGTTTATACTGTTTTTTCCTGTCGGGAATCCTTCCGCCTTGCCGCTACAATTCTTCCGGTTGTTGTGTTTCCTCTTCCTCTGTCCACGGACGTTTCCCTAGAATGTTCTCCAAGTCATCACTAAAGATAACTTCTCGTTCGATCAATAATTCCGCCACTTGACGGTGTTGTTCCCTGTGATCGCTCAATAACTGTTTGGCTCGCTCGTAAGCGGCAGAAATCATATCTTTTACCTCGGCATCAATCAGTTCGGCTGTCTTCTCGGAGTAGGGTTTGGTGAAGCTGAAATCGCTCTGCCCCGTGGAGTCATAATAACTCAACATCCCCACCTTGTCGCTCATCCCGTAGATGGATACCATGGCGTAAGCCTGTTTCGTGGCTCGTTCGAGGGCATTTTGTGCACCCGTGGATATTTCCCCGAACACGATTTCCTCGGCAGCCCGTCCACCCAGCACGGAACACATCTGGTCAAGCAACTGGTCTTTCGTGGTAATTTGGCGTTCCTGCGGCAAGTACCAAGCGGCACCCAAGGCTTTTCCTCGCGGCACGATAGTTACTTTCAAAAGCGGGTGAGCGTGATGCAGTAACCACGATACGGTGGCATGACCGGCCTCGTGATAAGCAATCGCTTTCTTTTCGCTCGGTTTGATAACTTTACTACGGTTTTCAAGTCCGCCTACGATACGATCGATAGAGTCCAGAAAGTCCTGTTTTTCCACGGCCAATTTATTTTTCCGGGCAGCAATCAGTGCGGCCTCGTTCGCCACGTTGGCGATGTCTGCGCCGGAGAATCCCGGGGTTTGTTTTGCCAAAAAGGCGTAGTCAATGTCTTCGGCGAGTTTCAATGGTTTCAAGTGAACTTTGAAAATCTCTTCCCGGTCTTTTAGTTCTGGAAGATCCACGTATATTTGACGGTCAAAACGTCCGGCACGCAACAAGGCGCTATCCAAGATATCTGCCCGGTTCGTGGCTGCTAGAATGATTACTCCTGAATTGGTTTCGAAACCGTCCATTTCGGTCAACAACTGGTTCAGCGTGTTTTCGCGTTCATCATTGGCTCCCATGTTCGGGTTTTTCCCTCTGGCTCGACCGATAGCGTCGATTTCGTCAATAAAGATGATACAGGGGGCTTTTTCTTTAGCCTGTTTGAACAAGTCGCGTACGCGGGAAGCTCCCACACCGACAAACATTTCGACGAAGTCCGATCCCGACATGGAGAAGAACGGCACGTTTGCCTCTCCTGCCATGGCTTTTGCCATCAAGGTTTTACCGGTTCCCGGAGGACCTACCAGCAAGGCTCCCTTCGGAATTTTTCCTCCTAACTTGGTATATTTGTCCGGACTTTTCAGGAAGGATACGATTTCTTCCACTTCCTGCTTGGCCTCTGCCAATCCGGCAACATCTTTAAAGGTAACTTTGATATTCGATTCTTTATCGAATAGTTTGGCCTGGGACTTGCCGACATTAAATATGCCTCCGCCGGGGCCACCGCTGCCTTTGCTCATCCGCCGGAAGAAAAACATCCAAATGAATACCAATAGAGCCAACGGGAAAAGGAAGGATAAAATATCTCCCCAACCGTCGTATTCTTTTTCATATTCTATGGTGGTGTTAGCCGCTCCCGGAATATCTTTCTGGGCTTCGGCTACATTTTTCTCGAATCCTTCCAGTGAACCGATCGCAAATGTGAATTGGGGACCGGGACTCGAGTTTTTGAATCCTTTGGATTTCAGTTGGGAATAATCCTCGATTTTATTCGGTTTTAGGAATACGTTCACCTGTCCCTTATTGGTGATGACAACGAATTTTTCGATGTCCCCCTTTTCCAGCATTTTGGTTTTTACTTCCTGCCAGTTGGTTTTCACCGGTTCGGTTTGCAGGTTGAGGAAATTAAACCCGACAATGATAAGTGCTATGATGAGATATAACCAATATCCTCCGACTTTCGGAGCTTTTATATTTTTTCCGCCGCCACCGACAGGGGGAAAATTGAAGTTCTCTTTATTGTTTTTTTTGTTCTCTGCCATATGTTTCAGTCGCTTCACAAACGGCCGGAATATCCGGCCTGTTTTATTACTTTTTTGTTTTTATTATTGTTCCGAATTGTTGATTTCTTCTTTTATGCCGTCTCCCCAAAAGTCTTCCAGTTGATAATAATCCCGTTGTTCTTTCTGGAAAACATGTACAATGACATCTCCGTAATCGACAATGATCCATTGTGCTTGCTCCCGGCCTTCCGTGTGGAAAGGTTTCTCATGCAAATCTTCCTGAACTTTATCCTCTACGCCGTCTGCTAATGCGGATACATGGGTATTGGAGGTTCCATGACATATTACGAAGAAACTACAAAAACAGTTTTCAATCTTTCTTAAATCAATTTTTACAATTTGATGTCCTTTGTTTTCGTCCAGACTTTCTATTATTTTATTTACTAATTCTTCCGGTTTATTCATATAGTAAACGTCCCGTTTTTAAGGTTACAAATATATAATTTTTTATACTTAAAAGTAAAAACAAAGCGGCAAAAAGTGGGATATCTATAAAGTCTCTGTCTTCAGACTATCCTTTAGACTGATTATTACGGAATATTTTTTTGTCGGTTGTCTCTATCCGGGGGATAAAGTAAAGATCGCATAAACTTCGCTTGTTTTTTAGGGACAGACAATAACTTTTCAGGGCTTTTGCGACTATATTGCAAAAGAAAATCTAAATTTGTGTATCTAAAAAAATGATGATATGGAAAAATACAGACTTCCGATGGTTCCCGGCCCCGTGTCGGTACCACAGCAGATATTGGATGCCGCAGTCGTTAATTACGGATCGGCAGATTTAGAAAAAGAATATATCGATTTATATAAAGCAACCGAAAAAGCATTGCAAAAGATTATGCGTACCCGGAATTCGGTTGTGATACAGACGGGAGAAGGAATGCTTGCTTTATGGGGTGCATTGAAGAGTTGTTTACAACCGGGAGATAAAGTGTTGGCTTTATCGACCGGGCTGTTCGGTTATGGAATCGGAGAAATGGCGGAGTCACTGGGATGTGAGGTGCGTACTGTCGGTTTTTCCTTCGATGAATCGATTACTGATTTTGAAACGGTAGAAAGGGCTATCCGGGAGTTCTGCCCGAAAATGATTACGATGGTACAAAGCGAGACTCCTAGCGGTACGCTGAATCCGGTCGGACGTATCGGGGATTTGAAAGAAAAGTACAATGTCCCGCTGTTGTATGTGGATGCGGTGTCCGGACTCGGTGGGAGTGTGGTTGAAACAGATAAATGGCATGTCGATTTGTGTTTGGGAGCTTCCCAGAAATGTTTGTCGGCGCCGGCGAATATGGCATTTTTATCCGTCAGTGAGCGGGCTTGGGAGATTATAGAGGAGACCGGCTATGTCGGTTACGATGCACTTATGCCTTTCCGGGAGGCTGTACGAAACCGGTATTTTCCTTATACGCCCTACTGGCATGGAACGGCACAGTTGCATGCCGCGTGCCGCCTGATATTGGATGAAGGATTGACCAGGGTTATCAACCGGCACGAAAAAGTGGCGGCTTATTGCCGGGAACGGGCTTTGCAGATGGGATTGACGTTGTTTCCTGCTGCGGATGCCATCCTGTCGCCCACAGTAACGGCTTTATATGTTCCGAAAGGTGTGTCCTGGAAAAAACTGGATGCAGCTTTAAGAGAGGAAGGACTTGTTGTGGGAGGAAACTACGGTTGTCTGGCAGGAAAAGTATTCCGGATCGGACATATGGGTGCCCAGGCTGATATGCAGCTGGTAAAGGAGGCGATGGATGTTTTGGAGAAAACTGTTTTGGATTTTTGATTTACGCTTGGGAGGGAACAGATCTACAGTGGTTTGGGGAAGCACGTTTCCGGAATTTGGAATTTTAGCTTTTACCGAACGTAAAAAGGGTGTGGTTGTGGTATTTTGAATGTAACAGTTCTAATTGTATTGACGTATTGTATGCTCGAATGGTTGGAGGCACATCAATTGTCCTGCTGGATTAAATCACTGACCGGAATAGAATGTCCGGGATGCGGTATGCAGAGGGCTTTGATCCTTTTGCTGAAAGGAGAATTATGGGCTTCGATTACCACCTATCCGGCATTATTGCCGTTGATGTTGTTTTTAATATTGGCTTTATTGAAAGTAACGGGAGTGAAAAAAATTACTTCCGGATGGATAAAAACTAGCGGATTTGTTTGTTTGGGAATAATTTTAATTTCATATTTGCTAAAATTAACAATCACTTGAGATATTTGGATGTTTGAAAGGGAAATAATTGATTCACAGTTTGATCGTTTTTGAATTTAAATCATAAATAACTTAATCTTATGGAAATTATTGATCAGAATAAAAAAGATTTACCGAATTCCACAGCCGTATTGGTATTGGGAATACTTTCATTGGTTTTCTGCTGGTGCTACGGAATTGTCGGATTGATTTTAGGAATTATTGCCGTGGCATTATCCGGAACGCCTCGCCGCTTGTATCAGGCTGATCCGGAGGCCTATACTCCGGCTTCATACAAGAATGTCAATGCAGGACGGATATGTGGTATTATCGGTATCTGTATTGCTGTGCTTGTTTTCCTTGTCGTTATTTTAGTGGTGTGTGGAATTATTGCGGCTGGAATTGGTGCAAGCTGCGGACTATAAATATTGACTCATTATGAACTACAGGTTTGAAATCAGTTTACCGAACAGTTCGGATTTCAGATGTGAGATTGCTATGGGTGGAAAGCAGACTTTTCAGCAATTTCACGATAAAATTATAGAAGTGTTGGGGTATGACGGGTCGCAAATGGCTTCGTTTTACACCTTGGACAGAATGGGCAACCGGGTGAAGGAAATTGCCCTTATGGATATGTCTACCGAAGATGAGGAAACGGATACGTTGGTTATGGACGTGACGGAGATACAGGAGATTGTCAATGCCAACTGTATTGAATTGGAGTATGTTTTCGATTTTTTCAATAATCGTTATTTCCGGGTAGAATACGCCGGGGAATATATCGCGGATTCTGCCGATGTGTTGCCGGTATGTATCTATTGTGATGGTGATATTCCGGAACAGATGGAGTTTGAAGGTGATGAAAAATGGGGATTCGACAAACCGGAAGAAGAGTATGACGATAGTTTTATGGAAGAGTTTTCCAATGATTCGGACGATTATCGCGACGAGGATGATGAATTCGGTCGTGATGATGATGAGTTTGAAGATGAAGGGAGATACGACGACCGGTATGAAAGTATAGACGATTATATCGATAAATTGTAATTCGGAAAAACACGGAGAGGTCGAAAGGCCAGAGGAGACCGGACGGTTTGCTTTGGTCTTCCGGCCTTTTTCGTTTAATAAGCTGGTATGGAAAAAACACTGATCGTATTGCTGGGGCCGACCGGGGTCGGAAAAACGGATTTGAGTATTGATTTGGCCCGGCATTTCGGGACTTCGATTCTGTCCTGTGATTCCAGGCAGATGTACAGGGAAATGCGGATCGGTACTGCGGTTCCGGAGAAAAAACAGCTGACAGCCGTACCTCATTTTTTTATACATACGCTGTCTGTGCACGACTATTATAATTCCTGGCAATTTGAGCAACAGGCTTTGGCAAAAATCCATGAATTACACCGGACAAGGGATGTCGTCCTGATGGTCGGCGGTTCGATGATGTATATCGATGCCGTGTGTAAAGGCATAGACGATATACCGACGATAGACCCGAAACTCCGGGAGGATTTGATGCAACGGTATGCAGAGGAAGGATTGGCTGCTATACAGACGATGTTGAAAAGCCTGGATCCGGTGTTTTATGAGGTTGTCGATTTGAATAATGCCAAACGGGTGCTGCATGCCGTGGAAGTATGTCTGATGGCGGGAAAACCCTATTCTTCGCTGCGTACCAACACCCCTAAAGACCGGGGATTCCGGATCATCAGGATCGGCTTGAACCGGGATAAACAGGAATTGTACGATCGGATTGATAAACGGGTGGACATGATGCTGGCGGAAGGCCTGGAAGAAGAAGCCCGGGCCCTTTTGCCGTACCGGAATCTGAATCCTTTGAATACGGTCGGATATAAGGAATTTTTCGATTATTTTGAAGGAAAAACAGACTATGACGAAGCGGTACGTCTGATTAAACGCAATTCGCGGCGGTATGCCAAAAAACAACTTTCCTGGTTCCGAAGGGACGCAGATATTTCCTGGTTTTATCCGGAAGAAAAAGAGCAGATACTGACATTTGTCGAAAGTAAAATTACACACTGGGACGGACTCATTGTGTAATTTTTGATCGGTGATTAATTGTCGGGATGTAAGGTTTATAAGGATTTGTAGTTCCGGATTCAGAAAGGGCGGGCGGGGAAAATCCGGTGTTTTCTTTTCGTTGTGTAATTACAGAATTTTTTCTTTAAAAACGTTAGATATTTTCACTTATTAATCTTAATTTCGTTGCCGAATAGCGGTAGTGACCGAGTAGTTGTAATTTAAAACTTATATAAGATGGCAGAGTTCAAGTATCAGGAGCCGTTTCCGATCGAAAAGGATACGACCGAGTATCGTTTGTTGACGAAAGATTATGTGAAAACCGTGGATTGTGACGGGCGGAAAATTTTGAAAATTGAAAAAGAAGGACTGGAATTATTAGCCCGTGAGGCGTATGCGGATGTTTCCTTTTATCTGCGTGCTTCTCATTTGCAGAAGCTGGCCGATATTTTAAAAGACCCGGAAGCCAGCGATAATGATAAATTTGTCGCTCATACGTTGTTATTGAATCAGGTTGTTTCTGCGGAAGGTCAGCTTCCTACTTGTCAGGATACGGGTACGGCAATTTGTATCGGTATGAAGGGTCAGGACGTATATACCGGATATAATGATGCAGAGGCTATCAGTAAAGGGGTTTTTGAAACTTACCGCGACCGTAATTTGCGTTATTCCCAGGTAGTGCCTTTTACGATGACGGAAGAGAAGAATACCGGGACGAATTTACCGGCACAAATCGATTTGTATGCTACCCAGGGGAATGCCTATAAATTTTTATTTATGACAAAAGGGGGAGGTTCTGCCAATAAAACTTTTTTGTATCAGCAGACCAAAGCCTTATTGAATGAAGAGACATTGACGAAGTTTATTGCGGAAAAAGTACTTGATCTCGGTACATCCGCATGTCCTCCTTATCATTTGGCAGTGGTTATCGGCGGTACATCCGCTGAAGCTTGTCTGGCTACGGTGAAAAAGGCATCTGCCGGATATTACGATCATTTGCCCACTTCCGGTAATGAGGGCGGACGTGCATTCCGGGATTTAGAATGGGAAGCAAGAATTCAGAAAATATGCCAGCAAAAAGGGATCGGCGCTCAATTCGGAGGTAAATATTGGGTACACGATGTCCGGGTGATCCGTTTGCCGCGTCATGCTGCATCCTGTCCGGTCGGTATAGGGGTAAGTTGTAGTGCAGACCGGAATATCAAGGCGAAGGTTACAGAAGACGGTATTTTCCTGGAACAATTGGAGAAGAATCCGGCCCGGTTTTTACCGGCTGAAACGCCGGCTTTGGCGCCTGCAGTAAATATCGATTTGGATCAGCCGATGGAAAATGTGTTGAAAGAACTGACTAAATATCCGGTTAAGACCCGTCTGAATTTGTCGGGTACGTTGATCGTTGCCCGGGATATCGCTCATGCACGTATCAAACAGATGATAGATGAAGGCAAGCCGATGCCCGAGTATTTTAAGAAACATCCGGTATATTATGCAGGACCGGCTAAAACGCCGCAAGGGATGCCTTCCGGTAGTTTCGGACCGACGACAGCCGGGCGAATGGATCCTTATGTAGATCTGTTCCAGTCTATGGGCGGTTCTATGA
>ERZ791631.2044-NODE-2044-length-9953-cov-2.855021_pt1 | contig 9953 bp, 5 predicted proteins | sample MGYA00509961_ERZ791631 | MGnify/ENA primary metagenome ERZ791631 (study PRJEB30046, sample SAMN00715248) | human gut metagenome | study: EMG produced TPA metagenomics assembly of the A metagenome-wide association study of gut microbiota in type 2... | reverse complement strand
GGCAGGTACGTCAATAACCATCGTGCTTTCAGTAATCTTATAATTCTTTTTCACCCCCTTTCCATAAAAGACAAGTGGAGTCTCCATTTCATTGAGCGTTTTTCCTCCATGATTGGTACCGATACCCCCATGGTCTGCAGTCAAAATAATCACTGTTTCGTCCATCATACCGGCTTCTTCAATAGCTGCTACTATTTCACCTAAATACCCATCCAATTCATCTAACTTTTCATAATACTCTTTAGATTCCCATTTATAGGTATGTCCGGTATGATCAGGATATTCAAATATAACAGCACAATACATCGGCTTTTTCTCTTTCAGATAATTGACGGCGAATTGTGTCGCTCCCTTGGGATGATCTTTTGTCTGTGGAGCATGTACGAAATGATTGATGGCAAGCGAATCGACCAGATACTTCATTCCATCCCATTCGTAAATATAACCGAGTTCCGCTTTAGGATGTGTATCGCGCAGCAATCCGTACAGTCCCGGAAAACGGCCATATTGGTTGGTGATAAAAGGAGGAATTTCCGGTGTTTTGCTTCCCCAAGTAGTGTAACCGTGAAGTTCCGGTCCTACTCCGGTAAACATGGAAGCCCAGTTAGGAGCACTCGATGAAGGGAGGATAGAACGGTTATTCAATGTAGAAGCTCCTTCTTTCATCAACCGATTGAAATTGGGCATGGGATGATTACGGATAGCAACAGCACTCAATCCGTCAAAAGCAACCAATACCACATGCTTGGGACGTTTCTTCAAACGTGGGCCGGCCGCGCTTACTTCACTGACAAATAAACCAAGAATCAAGGAAAATATAAATAGTATAGATATCTTTTTCATTTTGTATATACATTTAATTGTGTAACTTAAAATTATAAATATTGCCGCCAAAATCGGCAACAAACAGACAGTTACCACTAACTGCCACGCTTGAGAATACAGGTGCTCCCAAGGCCCGCTTACCGCGATAAGCCCCCGTATTCAGGTCAACGGCATGCAAATATCCATCGCTGGCGCCAAAGAGAACAGTCGAACCTACAAGGACAGGCGAAACCTCGACCGTACATTCCTGATTATGTGAATACGGAACGGTATAGAAAAGACTTGTCCCGGTACGATAATTCCAGACTTCCTTAAAAGTGAGGCGGTCAAAAGCGACCACACCTTTATTGGAAGTAGAAACAATCAGATATTTATCCGTCACAAGCGGAGCGCAAGCCGAATTAAATTCATAAGAAGTTTCTGCCATTTTCAGAATATCTCCCGAACGGGGATTGATTACATACAGATTCTCACATGAAGCTAAATAGAAATTACCATCATAGAAAGTAGCTGATCCGTCTCGAAAACGAATCTTACTATCACGCTTCTTCCACAACAAAGTACCATTACTGATGTCATGTCCGAAAAGCCCGTTCCAATGGGCCGATGCAACTAACACTCCCGCACCCACGGTAAAAGTGGAAGTGGTTCCCTCGCCTCCGTCCCAGGCTTTATTCTGCCATAAAATTTTTCCGTCGACAGCCTGCACAGCACAAGTACCTTTTGCATGTCCGGCATATACCACACCATCGGCTACGGCCAATCCTTCGTCGAGAAGCGGCAGCAAAGAAACCGGCAATTGCGTTTGCCAGCAAGCTGTTCCTTTTTCAGCATCTATGGCATAAAGCATTCCCGAAGCATCCGAAGCGAATATACGGCCATCTTCATAGGCAATGGTATTCTTTATCGAATTGGAAGTGACAAAGGTCCAGCAAAGATGTCCTGTGGTCGCATCATAGGCTTTTACATAGCATTTCTTCGCTTTGTCATCATCAATGGTTCCGATAAAGACTTTGTTCTGCGCAACAATCGGCGAGCACATGTAAATGTTGCTGCCGACATTCTGAATCCAGTTGGTTTGCAAGGGTAAAGATACACTGTCATTCACCAGTTGGTTGTGTGCGGCATTTCCACGAAGCCCTGCCCAGACATCAGATGTCGCAATGACCGATAGCGGCTGCTTAGTTACAGTATAGTCTACTCTCTTCGTCAAACGAGTTCCATCTTCAAACTCAGCAGTCACCAACAGGCGTTGCTTACCGCCGGATACCCGGACCGCCCCGCTCCATCCCCAGTCTGTTTCAGGCATAAGCGTCACAGTCGATACAAGCCTTCCGTTTCGTTCAACAGAAGCTGTCACCTTCTTCGCATCCGATATAGTACGGTAAGCATTGATCCGGACCGTCATTTTTCCGTCAGGAACTGAAACGGTTTCACCTTCCGCCGGATAGGCAGAAGTCAATATTCCGTCTATATAAGTATAACGAGTTGCTGAACTTAATTTACCTTTGGTATCAGCATTGTAAATTCTGAAACAAGAAGTTCCATGGTCTATTCCTCCTTTGTCCGGAGTGGATGAGCAGTAAGTATGAAGTCCTGACTTCAACTGCTTATAATAATGATTGTGCCAGTGTCCGTAAATCATGGCATCCAGATTGTAATCAGCAAAGTCTATCTGTTCGCCATTTTTATCTTTGAAGAGCAAATCGTCTCCCCAAAACCATAAGTCGTGATTAAATAAAACAATTCTTTTCCCTTTATCCGTTTGTGCAAGATCATTCTTCAGCCAACGGATGATGTCGGAACGCCTGTACGAAGGTGCATGATCACCACCCAGCATCGGAGTTACTACATAATGTACATTACCGACATCAAACGAATACCATGAAGGACCAAAATGACTTTGCCACAACTCTTCACCGTATTTTCCGGCACGCAGATCATGATTCCCCACACAATAGTAGGTCGGAACTCCCAAATCTACGGAACGAAGATAACGTCCATGAAAATCCTGATGAGCTTCATAACAAATATCACCGGTATGGATAATAAAAGCAGTCGGATTGGTTTTCACGTACTCTTTCAAGTTATCGATCCAATCACCGTATAGAGAAGTTTCCGTATCTGTAATTTGTACAAACGAATATCCATTCCCGGTATCTACCGAGGTCTTGCAGATACCCAATTCATACTTTTTTCCGGTTCCGTCAAAAGATAGGTAATGAGAGGTTGATGCCTGATACCCATCGGGAACAGTCAAAGTTACAAAACGTGTATCTTTATGTCCCGGAAGTATGAAATGACCATCATCTGTGGTTTTCACCACATTGAGACCATCTTGTACGCAGACTCCTTTTAGCCCCCTCTCTCCCGCATCACAAATGCCATTACCGTTCGCATCGATATAAACTTTTCCTTCTATTTGTGCGAACACAGAGCTACCGACTCCCAAGAATAAAGCAGCCATGCTTATAAATAATTTCAACATATTTATTAATTTATCATATTAATTGCCCTTGTCACTTAACGAAAACAAGAGGGCCCCTTCATTACTGCCGAAGCAGCCCTTCCTGTTTTCTGATTAAGATAAACCTATTCCCAGAATGGATTCTGATAGAGGTTCTCGTTAACAGTTATATCTTTGGTAGCTACCGGATAGTAATAATATTTTGGAGATACAAAAGTATACTTATTATGTTGGGCAACCAAATAGATATAGCCTTTTGTTCCTTCGGTAAGTCCGATGGTATTACCTTCCAAAGCATAAACTGTCAGTTTATACTTTTGCTTGTCTTCTTCGGGAATTTTATCTATATCTGCTTTCTTTTCTACTATAGCGACATCCGGTTGACCGTCACCTGTCACATCATAGTATCCCATCCCCGGAATATAAGCTCCTTCGGGAGCTGCTTCAAACAACTTTCCACATCCCCAACGCATCAAATCGCCATATCTGAACCCTTCGCATGCCAACTCGATTCTCCGTTCACGGCGCACTTCCAAAACAGCACCTTTCTGTGCTGACTGTACATTGGAGTAACGTTCATCCTGTACCGGATCAATATTAGCCAGCCAATCATCCAACGAAGCATCCGGCATGCCTGCACGCTGCCTGATCAGGTTAATTGTCTGGTTGACATCATCTTGTGTGAGTATACCCAGCTCGGCTTTTGCCTCTGCATACATCAACAAAACCTCGGCATAACGGATAATAGGCAAATCTGTATACGATTTTCCCCAGTCAATCTGATCGAATGTCAGCGGACGGAACTTAATCTGAGGATATCCTCCCAAGTTCAATTTCGTACGATGAGGTTCAGTGGTTCCCACATTCAAAACACCCGGTTTCATAAATGTTTGTTCCAGGCGGGGATCTCTGTTTTCAAAGACTTCAAGTACTGTCTTCGTTTTATAGCCTTCCACTTGATGAAAATACTCGGTATGTCCATCCTTAACAACTAAATAATCTTCCATCAGGCTACGGGAAAGACCGGTGTTGTAGTCAAACTGAGCCTGAGCATTGTGCAGACGTCCTAACGCCTTGTCGTAGTCAGCTACCAGAATCATTTCCGGATTCTGTGTAAGATCCGTACTGCAAAAAAGTGACTGATAGGCCGGTAAACCACTCTCTTTGGTTGTAGACAAACTGTAACTTTTTGTGTCCATAATCTTCTGGCATGCCTCTACCGCTATTTTCAAGAATCGGTCGCCGTCATTCAGCTTCAGTTCCGGATGATATTTACGGAACGTTCCTTCATGCAAAGCAATCCGTGCCTGTACAGCCAAAGCCGCATCACGATAAATACGAGTCGTGCTTTTAGTCGTTTTCATATGAGTTACGGCAAAGTCAAGATCTGCCATAATAGAGTCTACCACCAATGCTCGAGGGTCCTGCGGCTTATACAATAAATCAATGTCCGTCGTTTGCAGGTCATGGCTATACCAAGGTACATCCGAATAATCTTTCACCTTTGAATAATAGACCAGTGCACGAAACATACGTGCCAACCCAATATAATGATCAATCTCACCGCAATCTCCTTCTACACGACCTGTCCGAGCCAACATAAAATTGACTGTACGAATGTTGCTCCAGCTCCATTTACCTATATTATCCGCCCGATATTCGCCGCGCATCATTTTATAAATATCGGTATCTTCTGGGTAAAGCATATTGTCGGAAGGAGTATCCGAATAGCTTGCACCGATATAGCCGTACATGCCATTGGTATAAGTCTCCAAATCAGCAGGAGAAGAAAAAAAGACTTTCTCTGTAATACTCGTTTCCGGAAAGCGATCCATAAACCCGTCATTACAACTTGTCATCAGTCCTGCGCCTGTGAAACAGCACGCAGTCAGTAATATATGTTTTATTTTTGAACACATAGTTTATCTAAATTAGAATGTAACATTTAAACCGAATGAATAAGAACGCTGAAGAGGATAGACAATGTTACCTAAGCTCTCCGGATCTACTTTGTAATGCTTGTATAAACCCGAAAATTCACACAAATTATCACCGGAGAAGAAAATGCGCAAGCGCTCAATTCCTATCTTATTCAACAATACCTTAGGAAGTGTATAACCTACTGTGAGGTTTTTCAGACGCATATAAGCTGCATTCTGTAAATATCTGGTCTGTACCACTCCACATTCTCTATCCGTATTTTCCGCCACATAAGCTTTCATACGGGGGAAGTACGCATCCGGATTTTCCTCCGTCCAATGGTCATACATATTACCTTTGGTGATATTGGTCCAAGGCTGTGCATAGATACCCCAGAAATAGAGGTCACCGGTACCCGGATAATAATCCTTCTTACCTACTCCCTGGGCAAACAAGCTGAGATCGAATCCATTCCACTGTGCATTGGCCGATAAACCAAATGTATAACGAGCACGGCTATTACCTATAATTTTATAATCGCCATGGTCTTCCAAAGTCCATGCTCCGTCAGTAATTTTACCATCCTTGTTTTCATCTTTAAACTTCAGATCACCCGGTGCCAAAGGACGGGTACCCGGATAAGAAGTACACCATGACTGATCGGCATGATTCTTAATGTCTTCTTCGGAAGTAAAGAACCCTAAAGTTTCTACACCCCATATCTCACCAATCTCTTTTCCTACATAATAATCGCCCAGCAATCCCTTGGGATTTTCGTACTTTGTAATATAAGCACGGCTATCCGCCAGATTGAAGTTTACATCATAATAGAACGGTTTTCCGGCCAACTTGAACTGATCTTTCCAACCCACAGTCAATTCCCATCCTTCCGTCTTTAAATCGGCTGCATTCTGTTTGGGCACGTCGGTTCCCAAAACACTTGGAAGCGTAACTCCGGGGGTTAACATATCTTTTGTACGACGTACATATACCTCACCTGTTATGCTTAAACGGTTATCAAAGAAATTGGCATCCAAGGCAAGATTGGTAGTAGTTACCTTTTCCCAGGTTAAGTTACCGGCAACCAATCCGGGAGCTCCCACATATACCGGTTGCTGCTTATCCAGTATCTGACTGATTTTTCCTGATCCCATCGTGGCAAGATATGCATAAGCATCCACATCCTGGTTTCCTAAACTACCATAGGAACCTCTCAACTTCAGAAAACTGACCACTCCGGTCAAAGGCTCAAAGAACTTTTCACGTGAGATGACCCATCCTAAAGAAACAGAAGGATTAAATACAAAACGGTCATTCTTAGGGAAACGTGAAGTACCGTCATAGCGTCCGTTGAATTCAAAAATATATTTGTCGTTATAAATATATCCCAAACGCGCAAAAGCACCTCTCAGAGCCCAGGTCGTTATACTCTGGGACATATTCATATCACCTGTAGCCAGATTAATAGTAGGCAGTGAACTTGAAATCAGTTCTTTACGATTTGCTTTTACGTAATCATATTTATACTCTTCCTGATTGAAACCCACAACAGCAGTGACAGCATGCTTCTTCGCAAATGTTTTTTGGAAGGTACCATATACATCAAATAGAATATGTTTCGTATCGGAGTTACTGCTTGAAGCATCGGATACGGTCGAAATCGGATTAAATGTCAAAACAGGTAATTCCGGTCCGTTACGGTAAGTCACAGGCAAATTATACCAATTACTTCTGGTTTTTGTATTTGAAAAGGCAAATGTTCCTTGTACAAAAAAGACATCTTTGATCACATCTATCTTAGTCGACAAGTTGATATTTGTATTTGTTTTCCAGTCGGTAGCACGACCACCTTCGGCCAATGCTCCCAATGTACCGACACTGGCATCTGTCCAAGTTCCATCAGGATTCTTAACCATATCCATCGGATTCTTACGATACATCTGTTTATAAGTGTTGGTCATGGCATTTGCATAATCATAATCGGAAGTCGTCAGGCTGACATTACTGTTCAAGCTCCACCAGTCTGTCAGTTTAAACTGTAATTTGGTACGCAGGTTATATCGGTTATAAATGTCATTACCATACTTAAACATACCGTTCTGCCGATTGTATCCTCCCGAAAAGTAATAGGAAATACGATCTGTTTTTCCGGAAATATCAATGTTGTGGATAGTTGAAAAACCTACATCGTTGTAAGCCTCGTCAACCCAGTTTGTCCGACCAAAGTAAGTATAAGATCCATCCGGATTCAAGAAATAAGGAGAAGTAGAAGGATCCTCAGAACATTTCTTCGCATAGGCCAGTTGCTCCTCGTTATAAAGATTATACCATGGATATGCCATCGTATTTCGAGTGGTTGCCACCAGATAAGGATCTGTTATAATTTCCGGCATGCGGGTATTGGTACGTAATACAAAATTATTGTTATAATTGACGGTAAGTTTTTCATTGCTACCATCCTTGGTTGTCACCAGGATGACACCAAACGCAGCACGTGAACCATATATAGCAGATGACGCAGCATCCTTCAATACAGAAATATTTGCTATATCAACAGGATTCATACGATTCAGTTGATCACTGGTAGAGACCACACCGTCGATGACAACCAACGGAGAACCTCCATTCAATGAGGTGGTACCACGAATATTATAAGAAGGAGAATCATCTGCTTCACCATCACCGACCGATACATTGAGGTTGGCAACAGCACCTTGCAGCGCTTGTCCCATATTCAATACCGGACGGTCCTCGATCGCTTTGGTAGAAACAGTTGCTACCGAACCCGAAAGATTAACTTTCTTCTGAACAGCATAGCCAACTACCACGACTTCATCCAGCGCTTTACTGTTTTCTTCCAATACAATGTCTATCACTGATTTATCACCTACTTTTACAGTCTGGGCGATATAGCCGACGTATGAAAACTTAAGTGACTTACCTGCCGGAACCTTCAACGAATATTTCCCATCGATATTAGTGATAACACCGGTAGTAGTTCCCAATACCGTTACATTTACACCTATCAACGTTTCGCCTCGTGTGTCTGTAACCGTACCGGTTATCTCTTTCGTTTTCGCAGTATTATCATTTGGGGTATTTTGTTTCTCCGCACCGGGAACCAAAATAATCTTTCTATTCTCCACTACACATTTGCAGTCCGGAAGAATTTTGGATAAAATCACATCAATACGTTCGTTATTGGCTTGTACCGTAACTTTACGGTTCATGTCAATTTCGGCATCATTGTAGAAGAAAGTGTATTCACTCTTCGATTCGATCGATTTAAGCACTTGCTTTAGGGGAACTTGTTTCACATGAAGATTGATGCGGGTTTGCTGAGCATAAACTCCCTGAAAAACAAATAGAAACAAAATAAAAGACATTAGTCTAACTAAACGAATGTTTCTTTCTGTTAAGAAAAAGCTTAAAAAGCTTCTCCATTTAAATTTATTCATATCTTTGTAAAAGATTTAAAGTAAATAATTGCGCCTCCTGCAAGAGACGTGATTAAAAAAACTCAGAGATAGGTAAGTGCTGCAACATTTACCTATTTTTTTGCTTGGATGTGTGTTTCTACATATTTTCAATTCATTTTAAGATTAATACTTGTGTTGCCTATCACTTTCTGGGAAGAATATGTAAGATACCATTCTCCCAGTAATATCTTATTGGAGCAACCAAAGTCATCGCTTTCAGAATTTCATCCAGATTCTCTCCATTCCTGACAGAGAACGACATAAATACTTTTTCAGCAAACTCTGACGGACATTCAATATCCACCCCATACCACTTATTTAAATTAATAATAATATCAGCCAACTTATCATTATCAAAAGTCAGTTCATTTTGAATCCAACTGATATAATCATCCGTATTCACCATTTGTACTTTCGTACGTTCACTCTTCTTATCATAATTAATCAACTGCCCGGGAGTCAATACTACCGAATGATTCATCTTACAACCGGCAATCTTCACACTACCTTCTACCAATACTGCTTCGACCCCGGATTTCCGTCGATAGTTGTCAACAATAAAACGAGTCCCCAATACCTCTACTTTCATCTCTCCGGCTTGCACACGGAAAGGAAGCTTCTCATTCCTCCGTACCTCAAAATAGGCTTCACCGGACAAACTGACTTCACGGGCTGATGAACTAAACGTTTCAGGATATTCCAATAAACTATTGGAATTAAGCCATACAACCGTACTATCCGGCAAAACAAATCGTCCCTTACTTCCATTGGCAGTCAACAAACGATTCATGACATCCGGCTGTTTCGGGACCGAACTGCTACCCCAATAATAAAAGACAGACCCTACAGTAAATAACATCAAAAAGACAGCTGCCACACGCAAGAACGGAACGAAGTGTTTCCTGAAAACGAATCTGTTTTTACGTAAACCGGATTCTGTTGACTGTATCCGATTTTTAAATCGCTCTAGCGCTATCTCTGTTTCCAGATCGTCGGTAGCTATCGTGTTGCCTAAAAGCCATAAATCACGGAAAATTCATTCCGGTTCTTTTCTGATTGTTTCAGCCAGTTGAACAGAAAAACTTTCTCTTCCCCGGTAGCCGTACCATCCAGAAAACGTATGATAACTTCATTTATGTCTTTAATTTCATTCTTCATTTTTAGCTCCTCTATTAGTAATACAAGTGAAATTTAAAAAACCCTCCTCCAAAAACATACTTTTTTTTAAATATTATTTAGAGCAGAGATAAAGCAAGAATAAA
>ERZ791631.2043-NODE-2043-length-9954-cov-3.940398_pt1 | contig 9954 bp, 10 predicted proteins | sample MGYA00509961_ERZ791631 | MGnify/ENA primary metagenome ERZ791631 (study PRJEB30046, sample SAMN00715248) | human gut metagenome | study: EMG produced TPA metagenomics assembly of the A metagenome-wide association study of gut microbiota in type 2... | reverse complement strand
TATTATAGAGATTATGAAAAGTATACAGAGGAAGAGATCAGTGAGCGGGCAGAAGAAGTCTGTGAGGAATTTTTTAAGAGGCTTCCATATGTACAGCAGATGCTTTTAAAAGATGTGCAGGCTGGATTTGACGGCGACCCTGCTGCAAAGAGCAGAGAGGATGTTGTTATTTCTTATCCGGGACTGTTTGCTATTTTTGTATATCGTATGGCGCATGAGCTGTATCGCCTGAAAGTTCCTTTCATTCCGCGTATCATGTCTGAGTATGCGCACGGTCATACCGGTATTGATATCAACCCGGGTGCAGTGATCGGTGAATACTTCTTTATTGACCATGGTACCGGTATTGTTATCGGCGAAACAACAGAGATTGGCGATCATGTCAAGATCTATCAAGGTGTAACACTCGGTGCTTTATCGACACGCAGCGGACAGCTTCTTCGCGATGTAAAACGTCACCCAACGATTGAGGATAATGTAACGATCTACTCCAGTGCTTCTATTCTTGGTGGCGAAACTGTGATCGGCAAAGGTTCTGTGATCGGTGGTAATGCATTTATCACTTCTTCTGTTGCACCGGGCACGCGCGTCAGCGTCAGCAGTCCGGAACTCACCTTCACCGAGAAAAGAGAAAAGAAACCGGGAGACTTATTTGACTAAAATAATAAAGGCGGCGTATTACTGTTTTCACACTACAAAACAGTAACACGCCTATTAATCCAAAGAGATCGGCTCTGATTTTTACGTCAGAACCGATCTCTTTCTTTTCATCATTAATATTATCACGCTGCATCACGAAGCTCTCCGCTCTTTCATGCAAAGCTATATAGACCTTTTTAGATAACTTCTTTGATCGCTGCCATCAATTCCTCATACGTCTCATATGCCGGAAGTTGTGGATACTCTTTCTTTATCGCATCCGTACTCTTGAACAAAAATCCCGCCTTACTTGCCAGGATCATGCCAAGATCATTATGACTGTCACCGCTTGCAATCGTATCATATCCGATAGATTGCAATGCTTTCACTGTTGTCAACTTAGACTGCTCACAACGCATCTTAAATCCTGTAATCTCTCCGTCCTCTGCAACAATGAGTTCATTACAGAAAATGGTCGGATAACCAAGTTTCTTCATAAGTGGTCCTGCAAACTGTGAAAACGTATCACTGATAATAATAACCTGTGTCAGGCTGCGAAGCTCGTCCAAGAACTCTTTCGCACCCGGCAGCGGATCAATGCCCGCAATCGTCTCCTGAATTTCTTTCAGACCAAGTCCATGCTCACGAAGAATATCTAATCGATAATTCATCAGCTTATCATAATCCGGCTCATCTCTGGTCGTTCTTTTTAACTCCGGAATACCGGTTGCCTCACTAAATGCGATCCAAATCTCCGGTACCAACACACCCTCTAAATCTAAACATACAATTTCCATGATCTTCCTCCTGTATTTTCTGTCATTACAATAATTTTAGTATATGATGTCCTCATCCGCAAGTATTGTTTTTCTATTTTTTACTTCTTAAGCTTCGCCCCTGCGTTGATGATAGCATGCTTCGCTAATACTTCAAGTACATCAAGACAATCGTTTTCCAATAATTCCTTAGTACGTACATGCTGTGCAAGCTCCGGCTCCCGCTTTAATAACGGCAGTTCCGTGCATCCTAGCACAAGACAGTCTGCTCCGCTGGCCAACATATTTTCCGCAATCTGTTCAAATTCTGACAAGTCCGCAGGTCTTCCGGCTTTGATCTGCTTATAAATAATGTACATCAGTCGCTCTCTGCTGTCTGGATCCGGCAATAAGACCTCGATTCCCCGATCACGGATCGCTTGTGCCAAAACTCCGCTCTGATGAACTCCGGTCGTTGCTAAGATCCCTACCTTGCGTGCACCACGAACTGCGAGCTGCTCCGCCGTCTCCTCCACGAGATTGACAATGGGAATGTCTACTGCCTGTGTCAACTGTTCGTAAAAATAATGTGCCGTCACACAGGGAATCGTCAAAAAATCTGCTCCGGCATTCTGCAAACTGCGGGCTGTCTCTACCAGCAATGGAAGCGGACTTTGCGTGCTCTTGCCTGTTATATATGCCGTACGATCCGGACTGTCTGAAATACTTTGCAACAATATACGGGGATGCCCCTGATCAACCATCGTGTCAACCATTCGTGTAAGCAACTCCAAATAATATACCGTCGCCATCGGACCGAGGCCCCCAATGATCCCTATTTTCTTCATACCAATCACTCATGCCTTTCTAATCCCGCAAACTTTGGGCCACAGGCACAAATTTGCCATATGAAAAAACTGTACTATATGCTTTTTCATATTATTTCGAGGCAAAATAACGAATTGCACTCACTTTATTTCCATTCAACATGATCTGCAGCTTGCTGCTTCCCTTTTTGAACGTATACACGCCGAATCTTGCCTTTGCTTTTCCGTACTTTTTGGTGACAGCTTTCAGAGAACTGCCAATGCGGATCCCTTCTTTTGTCACTGCCTTATTGCTGCGAAAACGGATCTCACTGACATATTCTGCACCATTGTTGGTTTTCGAATATGTTTTGAGCTGAAAATCCTTATAGGTATATGTACGATCTTTTCCCTTATAAGCACAACTCTTCTTCACTGTTTTTTTAGATGGTTTGCCGGCCTTTTTGATCAGCTTTTTGGCTGCACCGTTCATCGTAACGGATACCCCTTTGTACTTAAAAACATATCCCTTAGATTTTGCACTGGCTGGGGCCGACACGCCTCCTATAGCAACCACTGCCGTTAGACATACTACTGCCAATTTACTCACAATACTTTTTTTCATATTCATCTTCCTTTCCATTCCCAATAACTATGGATCTTACCATATCCGTTAAGTTCCTTTTGTTACATTAATAGCTGCGGATCTCGCCATAACGGTCAAGTTCCTTTTGCTGTGCACGAATCATATTGTCGTGAATACGACACTTTTCATCATACACCTTTGCCAATGTTTTGTCACCTCGATGATCTTTGATCCCATAATCCTTGACCAAAACATTTCCAAGATATTTGGATAACTTTTCTGCACCACTTAAATTCATATGCAGACCACCATCGTAAGTATCTGTCTCATAATCTATGCCGGTTTCTTTCAGCAATTCATAAAAGTTAATATATGGCAGTTTATTCTTCTTCGCATATTCTACAACCTGTGCATCCTCCGAATCATACCACTGTGGTGCCAAACTCGGTGCCTTGATAAGGACCAGTTGTATATTATTCCTTTTGCAAAGTGCTGTCATCTTATCCAAATATTGCATTGGATATTTACCAAAGACTACGCCGCCGTCAGCCGAATCATCTTCTTTCTCAGTTGTTCCGGCTTCCTGCTCATCAACGGCATCCCATGGATCCGAACTATCCGTCTCCTCGGCATCATCCTCCGGAATATCATCCCACGGATCATAAACATCATCCTCCGCACTGCCGTCTTCCTCTTCACCAGCTGTATCTGCACCACTCATGTCCTCTCCGGCGCTGTTTTTCGTGGAATTCTGTTTCCCCAGCAGCCAAGTTGGATCTGCGACATCCGACTCACTTGCCGGAAGTACGTCGATACGCATATAATAACCGTTGTGCGTTACCTTTCTGGCACTCGCAAAATACGTAAGATCACTACGCGATAATGATGTGATCCTGGAATGATAACGCAAGATCGGAAAGATATAATCCAACATATTCTCCCCTTTACACATAGAAGCATTGATCGCATTCCATTTCGTTTTAGACCATTTCATGCCATCTAACGTCATACGGTTATACTCTTCTTTCTGCGGCTCTCCATGTGTCAATGCCTGCACATTATAAACAACCAGTTTTGGCTTTTCATATTTCAGAGTATCCTCTAACATATAATAAGACTGCCATGTGAGCTGCTGTGCATTACCGCGAATATAACTGGTAATCCCGTAATTTTTCCACAAATAGATCGGATCGAAATTCTCATAGACTTCACAGTCACCTATCATGAGTACATCATGCTTTGTCGTCTCCTGATAGTATTCCGCCGTAAAATTCCCCTCCGAAATATCATCGGCATATTTTGGCTGCACCAGACGCTGCAATACTGCAAATAGCAAGACAACGACTGCAGCGGAAAGTATCCCGACTGCTATTTTCTTTCCTCGTTTCACTCTAATCTGCCATTCCTTTCCGGGTCCGCACACATTAAAACGCAGACACAATTGTTCTTCCAACGGTCAGACCTGCTTAAGGAATACCGTTTCTCCCTTGAAGTTAAAATTGATTGTAAATAAACTGCTGTGCCTCAAATCCTACGCCATAACTTCCCAGCAAAAGTACTGCAAAGAATAAGAGGACAAACAAACCATATCGAATGACATAAGGTTTTTGTGAAATCTTTTCTCGCACGCTTCCATTTCTGCCACACATACTGACCGTAAACATTGCGACCACGCCAAATGCTACAATGCAGTAATCCTGCACCGATAATCCCAGATCAAGCAATTCCTTACCGGTAACTTTCGATAGATCAAACTGCGTAAACATATGTATAAACTGCCGAATCGCCCCGCGCACACTGGCGTAAGTATCAAAGAGGCGAATACAGCACATCATCAAAAAGGTCCGGATCACCTGAAACGCACGATATCCCCAACTGTTTCCTAATTTCGGAAATCTGTGGTGAAATTTATTATATAATGGCGTGCATTCTTCAGAAATCAGAATGATCACACCATTTACCAGTCCCCAAGCAACAAAATGCCACGCTGCACCGTGCCAAATACCGGTTGCAAACCAGGTAACCATTGTCGAAATATATACTGCAACGCGTCTTGCACCTGCCATGCCAAAATGTTTTTTGGTCGTCGAGGTCAGCTTTTTGAGCGGTTTGCTGATACTCATCGGATAAAAAACATAATCACGGAACCACGTTCCCATCGTGATATGCCATCTGCGCCAATATTCCGCAATATTCTTTGAAAAGAAGGGACGGATAAAGTTCTCTTCCACATGTATGCCAAAAAATTGTGCAATACCGATCGTAATATCAATACCACCCGTAAAGTCCGCATACAACTGTGCTGCATAAAATAACATCCCGATAAGCACATAAGCCCCGGTATAATATTCCGGATCTCCCATCAGCATGCTGATCGCACCACTTAAGTGATCTGCGATCACCAGTTTCTTAAAATATCCCCACAAAATACGTTCTAAGCCAAAGCGAACCTGCTTGCCATCAAAGGAATGTTTTGCATAAAGTGTCTGTGACAGATCCCCATAACGACTGATCGGTCCTTGGATCAACTGTGGAAAAAAAGACACAAACAGTATAAAACGCGGCAGATTTTTCTGTGCGCTGCATTTGCCCCAATATACATCCAGCAGATATGCAACTGCCTGAAACGTATAAAAAGAGATTCCTAACGGCAGGATCATATCCGCATAAGGCAACTCTGTTCTGCCGGCTGCATCCAAAACGGTATTTACATTGTCGATCACAAAATTGGTGTACTTCAATACAGCAAGTATGCCTAAATTAAAGAGCAGACATACAAGCATGATGCGTTTTTTCTTGCCACCGATCTTTGCTTTGACCGCCTTCTTCTCGTCTCTGGACGGTTTCTCTATCTTTCCCGCTTTAATTTCAGCCTGGTATGACTGCCACTGTCCTTCCTGTCGATCAATACAAACACCGGCAAACCATACCGTCACTGACGTTGCCAGAATAAACAACGGATAAAATGCTCCCGCAGAATAATAAAACAAAAAATTTGCGATCAATAATAGGATCCACTGAAACCGCTTAGGAATGACATAATATACCGCAAACAATACCAGCAAAAACAGGATAAACTCGTATGAAATAAACAAAACGCTACTTTCCTCCCACCACAGCTTATTCTTCTAACAGGCGAGCAATCATATCGGCAAGGCTGTCAACGGAATTGAAATTTTCAGCAATAAAATCTTTCGCTGTAATATCAACATCAAATTCTTCTCCAAGCTCTGTCACCAACGTGACAAGATCAAAAGAATCCAGTATTTTGTCTTCTACCATTTTATCTTCTGCTTCAAAATCAATATCCTCATGAAGTTCCTTTAAGATTGCTAAAACTCCTTCTCTGATCTCCTCTACATCCATTTCATTGTCCTCCATCTTATTATTATAGTTTTAACTGCGTTTCACAGATCTTCGTTTCTGAGCCGCATAAATTTCCTGCATCTTCAAACGATCCATTTTGCCGTTCGGCGTAAGCGGTAATGTCTCCAACCTCACGATCGCATTTGGGATCATATAACGTGGCAGCCGTTCCTTGAGTTCCACTGTCAACGCCCTCTTGTCAATGTCTCCCACATAAAAGAGAACGATTTTCTTTGTCTCCTGTATAAAAATACAGCAACAGGTCTTGATCCCCTCTATCAGATCAACATCTGACTCGATCTCGCCAAGTTCTATTCGGTGCCCCATGTGTTTGATCTGATAATCTTTGCGCGATACAAAGATCAAATCTCCTGCTTCATTCTTCCTTCCTAAATCCCCGGTATGATAAATGCGGTCCGGAAAATATGGATTTAACGGATTCTGTGTAAAGACTTCCGCTGTTTTTTCCGGATTGTTGTAATAACCATGTGTGAGGCAAGTTCCGTGAATACAAATCTCCCCTGTCTCACCATCTTTCACCGGTTCGCCCTGCTCATTCAGCAACAAAATCTGTGTATTTTTGAACGGACGCCCGATAGGGATCACTTCTTTCTCCTCAAATACATGTGCTGCATGATAATAACAGCTCATACCGGTCGCTTCTGTCGGTCCATATAAATTAAAAAACTCTGCATCCGGAATTGTCATTTTCCATAAATTAAACTGTTTGACCGGGAACACTTCACTGCCAAACGCAATGGTATGTAAATGCTTAGGTGTCACTGTATCGAATGTACCAAATGCCGAGATCATTGTCAATGCCGAAACAACCCAGCATATCGTATTGATCTCATGGTCATTCAGAAACTCCACCAACTTGACCGGAAACATAAAACAGCTCTTAGGAATAAGCCAAGTAGTTGCTCCATATTTCAAGGTTGGATATATTTCTTTCATACACGCATCCAAATACAGCGGCGTCTGATTTCCAAAAACGGTACTTTCGTTAAAACCTAATACCTCAGATAAGCTTTCAATGTAATCGATCACACCACGATGATACCCCACAACACCTTTCGGGACACCTGTTGATCCGGAAGTAAATAACACATAGATCGGATCAATATCCAGTGCACCCTCCCGGATCTTAGCCAACACTTCTTCATCCATCTCAGTCTTACTGCAGGTTTCGTATGGCAAAGCCGTTCCTTCGAAGCCAAGCGCAGCAATCTTATCCTTCGTACTCTCATCATAGATCAAATAATTTGCATCTGTATTTTCCAAGATCAATTGCATACGTCTTCGCGGCATCTCTTCATCGATCGGAACATAGTAACATCCCGCGTAGATCACTCCGAAAAAAGCGGCGATCGTCTGCGGACATTTTTTCATATATACGACAACCGGCTCACGATATGCCCCCTGTCTGCTTAGCTCAGTTCCAATACTTTTGGCCTGTTCGGACACCTGTATAAAAGATAATGCACTTTCTTCATCTGCAAAAGCAATCTTATCCGGTACTCTATCCACTGTATTTTCCAAGTACTCCAGCACATTTGTCTGCATATGTATCCCCCTGTTAGTGTGTTTGCTTTAATATATCTCCACGTCTTAACACTTTTAAGATCTTTTTGATCGCGAAACGCGGACTGCGCTGCATCAAACTGTCCCATTGTTCCATATTTTCATCCGAATTTTCAATCTCGCGAACATACCAGTGCGCCAGCTCTGCTTTTTCATCGATCGTAAGCATATCATCATTTTCCATCCAGCGCATAAACCAAAGCTCACGAATGATCAGAACATTCACTACAGCCATTTTGCATTTAGCAAGCAGTTGTTCATCGTATGCACTGGTGCAGCAGTACACATATAGGAAATAAACCAGCATCTGCTCTAACTCGATCTCATCTTCCTGCTCCGTATATTCTGCCATACGGCCTCTGGACTCTTCTCGAGACATTTCTTCCCTGATATTTAATATACTCTGTAAAAGCGGCGGCCAGTCAGGATTCAGTGCTTCCATCGTACTCAACGCAAAAAGCATATCTGTCATGATCGTTGACACCGGCTCCTCATTTTCCTGTCTAAAATATTTTTCATCATAAATAATCTCATCAAGCCTTTTTTCTATCTTTTCATAGGCAGTATCCTCACAATATGCTTTACGGATCTTGCGCAGTTGATGTTTCTCCCGATCTGTAAAATCCGGAAAAAAAGGAAGATTTTTCAATGGAAAAGAAGTGTGCTTACGTTCGGCACGATGATGGATCCGACTCTCCACATCGTGTGCCATTCCAAGTATCATTACCATTCGCTGGTTCATGCTGAATTTACGATCTTGTGCTATTGATAATAATGTGTCTCTGGTCGGCACCAATTCTGCAAACAGTTTATGGTCAAAAAACGGATCCCACTCTTTGCGGGCATGCACTTCATAACAATCAATGTTTACCGGCTCTTTACGCTCCAGCAGTTGTTTGCATGCGATCGGACACGTCATGGCTAACGAGCGTTCCCGCACATTTGGATATACTTCCTCGTGGCGCGGATGTGTATGGCATGTCTCACATAGCGCATTTTCGCCGAGTTCTAATACAATGTCACATAAATTGTCCTCATTTAAAAATTCACAACGATTATCCTCTCCATGCGGACAAATACGTCCTGTTGAAAAATCAATCTTTTCTGCCATACGTTTTCCTAACGGTCCTTGTACATGCCGATACTTCTTTAATGTATCCGGATCCACAACGATCTGCCAGCGAATACAGCAGCTATCCGGGCACTCATGTCCCGGAACACATTCAAAATCATCAAAATAATCAGGATAATAATATTTCATCGCAATAGCCATACCTTTCTTCTGCTCTGCAGGTTTTTCCAATCAGAACCCCATTCTTGCAGGCATCAATATATACTGTAATACATATAAAATCAACAAATGCACCGGATAAAACCAGTAAAAAACTGTGCGATTTCCTCTGCCTCGTTCGCCATTATACCACTGTATACACAAAAGTGCTACCAGCGAAGCCGGCTGCCAAAAAAGCAGCACTGCAGCTGCCAGATTCCTTTTTGTTTTTTGGTCATGAAAGACATAGAATACTACAATCAGCAAAATGCCATACCACGAGTAATCCACCCGCAGCAAATATGCTGCAGCGCAGCCGAATAATACGATTCCGTACATCGGAATGCTCCAAAGTTCTACTTTGGTGAGCATCCACATGACCAACAATCCGATTACAAACGTAAATAATACGTTCTGTCCATCCAGCTTAACAATCTTTCCATAAATTGCCAAATCATATGGTATCTCCGCCAAAAAGGCAAATCCAAGCATTCTTTGAACGTACTTGCGCAAATTACCTGTATGATAAAATCCTTCCACCAACAAAAAACAAAATAAAGGAAATGAAAGCCGCCCTATATAGCGGCTAAACGAATACACTGACAACAGTGCATGGCTGCCATACGATAAATAAATCACTCCGATATGATCGATAAGCATCGACAATAAGGCGATCCACTTCAAAGTATTTCCATCCCATCCACGATGGTTGCCCGTGTTCATTCAATCCTTCCCTTTCCTTTAACTCATAAACTCATACTTCCCATACCGCAAATTCGCCACGACCACATATTGCTTATTATGTCGGCAATAAACAAAAAATTTTGCAACCAACAAACTAAATTGTTCTGTCATCCGAGAACTAAGATAATTGCCGCAGAACGAAACGTTTTTCGTTGATTTCTTATTTTGTTAAGTCTCTGATGAATACATGCCCGAAGGATTGTT
>ERZ791631.2041-NODE-2041-length-9956-cov-2.855267_pt1 | contig 9956 bp, 10 predicted proteins | sample MGYA00509961_ERZ791631 | MGnify/ENA primary metagenome ERZ791631 (study PRJEB30046, sample SAMN00715248) | human gut metagenome | study: EMG produced TPA metagenomics assembly of the A metagenome-wide association study of gut microbiota in type 2... | reverse complement strand
GTACTTTTACAAAATCGGAAGCTTCATCATACTTCGGATAATTGTAGCGCCACTTGTCATATTCGTCACGGTTAATGTCGCCGTTATGATATTTCTCGGATTGTTCAGCCCACGCATTAAGCATTATTATAAAGGAGGTGTTTTTTATGACAGAAAAGTCTTTTATCAGAGCTGATGCGGTTGCAGAGGAATTGGATGTATTGAAATCTTATGCGTATAAGGTTATAAAACAGCTCAATGATAAGTTGAGTGCAAAAGGAAATATCACAGTTACAGGACGCATCAGCCGACTGAACCGCCTGCAATGATGTCGGCGAGAACTTATAAGGCAAAGTTTGTAGAGCCGCTTATAGCTCGATTAAAGTCGCTAATCAGCACATTATTTGCACGATATTTCAAGGCTGTAGACAGCTACCATAGGCTAAACATCACAAACGGCAACCTCTATCGTGAAAACGAAACGCTGTCAAAAATCAATAGCAAACTAAAATCTGAAAACGAAAATCTGCGTTCAGAGGTCAAAGACTACAAGCTTTTGCGTAAGGTTTTCGGGCATAAGCAAATTGATGAGCTGCTTGAACAGGCAAGAAACATCAAAGGTCATAAGCGTGAAAAATCACGCTCAAGATAAATAAATTTTTGGAGGTAAAACAAAATGAAAAAGACAATTTTTGATGAAATGGGCGGTACTTATACACAAGTCGGCGACTATATGTTACCCGATTTATTACCGGCGGAAGAAGAAAAAGAAGCGAATATCGGCGTGTGGGCAATGAGGCACAAACGATATTTGAAGCAAAATCACAAGGTGCTTTATTACAATTTGCTGACAAGCGGTAAGCTCAATTCGTATCTTGTAGATATTGAACAGCACGCTCAAGACCTTTTTCTCCGGCTGGTAAAAGACTTAGCCGAAAAAGAAAATATAACCGAGGAACTTAAATCAACCGATATGATGTTGTGGGTGCAAAAGATGAATAATACCCGTAACCGTGCGACGGAAATTGCAAATGCAGATTTAATCTACACATAAAAATCACGCCGAGTGCGGCTCGCTTTCGAAGTCGTACTCGGCGTTTATTATTAAAATGGCAACTCATCGTCATCTGTAGTATCAACATCTTCGGTTATTCCCAATACATTTTTAGCTCGAAATAAAAGATGATCGTATGTAAGAATTGATATTTGATTGTATGCAGCGTTGAGTATTCTGTAAGCTTCTCGCTGTTCATCGTTCCAATCATTAGAACGGCCAAAAATCAAAATGCATCGTGGTTTTATTACTTTACTTTTTGTCTTTTCAATGAATTTAACACTATTTGCTTCACGCTCAATAGCATAAATATAGTTGAGGCATTGAGTAATAGCTTTAACTAAATCAGTGGAAGGAACATAGTTATTGTGATCTTTTGTTGCAGACCAAAACTGCAAACCATTTGGCTTTTTTATTTCCACCAAATCCACGAATCCGTCAAAAGCACGCATTATATAGTCTGCAATATTCTCAGTATCTATATTTCGTTCATCAATAATTTGTGCAAAATCCGAACCGAGAACCCACTTGTTTTCGGAAAACCAATCTTGCCAAAAAGATTCATGCAATGCTTCTCCAAGATTTTTTTCAAAATCAATAAGAGCCTCTTTCTTTTTTATGGATGTTGCAGCAATAAATACATTGTCAGACAGAATTCCTTTTTCAATCAGAAGTTCGGCAGTATCACTATTCTTTTCAACTAACTCCTTAAATTTATTTATAAGTTCTTCGTCGTTTTCTGAAACACAGATATATTTGCCTGATCCAAGGTTAATTGGTGTATAATTGTCTGAAATATATGAGAGGAGACTGTTTAACTCGTCATTGTCAAGAGTTAATTCACTTTTTGGCTTTTGAGTTTCTACATTTCCAAAAGGCATAGTATATCTTCCGAGTTTCAACGAGATATCTGTTTTATCAGAATTATGTGGAATACTCATTAACATTGCTTGAGAATAAACCCTGGATTTAGTTTTTAAAACAAAGGGCTCTGCGTAATCAATTCCTTTTGCTGAAGTTTTTATTTCACTCATATATGAAGCCTCAAATCTTATTGCTAAACGGCAATGATTTAATATAATTTTTCATAAACTGATAATCTGGTTTTTCGTTGTCATCTACAGGTAATTTTATTTTTAAATTATCAATGCCATTTGTGCAATTTCTACCATAACAAAATCTAAAACTTTCATAATTGATAATTGTAGCAAAAAAAAGCATAACTTCTGCAGAATGCATACCGTCTAAAAACTCTAGGGCTTTAACACGTGTGCCAATATAAAAATCTCTATATTGAACTGCTGCAAAAAAGGTTCCTCTGTCTGCTAAGCTTATTGTTTTGGTATGATCAAAAAGTTTTTGTCCTTCAATTTCAGCAGAATATACTTTTATTCCATTGTTTTCTGCACTATGTGATACAACAGGAATATCTCCATCGTTTATGTTCCCAATTATCAGGTCGCCACCCGTATAAGTTCTAAATATTTCGCCAATTTTGAACGAAAGCCATTTTTTATTCTTTAAATTCATCTCTCTAGGGTGTTCAATTCCTGCGTAGGTATTTTCAAATTCTAATTGATTCACATTATCTAAATACCAACAAGCTTTATCATAACCCTCGTTTAAAAAATAATCGGGAATAGTTGATACATCGGATTTTAAATTTTCTATATACTGGTCTATGAAATCAAAATCTATTATTCCTTGACATATACTTGGGAGTTTTATTATGAAATCAGTTTTTATATGGGAATTCAATTCTCTTGCAAAAGCTTTATAATTATTTTTACTTTCATATCTGATAAGATTAGCAATAAATAATTTAACATTTTCGCTCATTGGATTAATTTCTGACAACACAGCTACATTTTGGCTAGTATAAAATGGTTGTCTTTGAATAAAACACGATCCAATATATTCTCCACCCAATGCAATTGTCATATCACCGGCAGGATAAGGTGATATACTATCTATAAAATCAACACAAGCAGTAACACCATTGTTCTTACTTGATCTACCTACAAAGTTTACAGTAGGATCAAATGTTGTCATTTTACTTTTATCAAATTTGTTTCCTGAATCTATATGAAACAAATCATACAAATGATAATCGTACCATATCGCATCTTGTAAATTCATTTTTATTCCTCCAAAAGTCCATTTTCCTCCATATACTTAAACAAAGCATATTTTTTCAGGGTTCTTTCAAAATCGTCATCTGTTAACTTCGAATAATCCGTTTCAATATAAGCTTCTGCTAAAGCTTCATCTTTAATATTTATTTTCTTCTTTAACCATATATATTTGTTTGGATTTGCAGTTCCATCTATTTGATCTAACCATTCCTTCTTAATAGCTTTCCAGTTTCCTGAATCTTTTCGTCCATTATGAGGGATCACAACAAAACCATCATTTTTCCATCTCGCAAAGAAAACAGACTTGTCTTCGTCATGTTTTATATGTGCCTTAAACACCATTATACAAGTTGGAATGCCTACTCTACTATCAAAAAACAAATTAGAAGGCATTGTCATACAAGCTAACAAAGTATGGTGCTTCAAAAGTTCTTTTCTTAATTTTGCTCCACTATTACTTGCACATGACATAGGAACGATGGCTATGCCTATTCCGCCAGTTTTTAAGTAGTGTAACATAGAGGCGATAAAGTCAAGTTCATCCTGTCCTTTAGAAAAAACCACCTCATCTAATTTGGTATTATCAAGTTCATTCTCTATTTGAGCAAGTTTTTGTTTTTGAATTTCTATATCATTTTCAATTTTCTTTTTATCATTATCAGAAATATTGCTTCCTTTTTTCTTTGCTTGTGACAATTTTTTGGTTAATACTTTTAACTTTCCTTCAATTTCTTCTTTTCTTGAAATAATTTCATAGTTTTGAGATGAAGAATTATCCTTTTTATCAAGAGAATATGGTGGATTAATCATAGCAATATCGATTCTTCCAAAACTTGCTAATGCTTCGTGAAGTGGAATCTTCTTATCTTCCAAATATGTTTTTCCACTATCATCTACTGGAGCATAAGAATCCACTAATAAAGAAGAGCAATTAAATAAGTTTGATTTTCCGTCGCCGTGAAATCTCATGTTTGCATATGCTAATGCATACATTGATGGATCCTTTTCAACACCAATAAGACTATTTTCTTGTGCTAAACTATATTTATTACTTTTCTCTGTTTCGCTTATTCTTTGTGTATAAATATTTTCTTTAATTCTTGCTAACGCTGATATTAAGAAAGCTCCTGTACCGCAACATATATCTATTACTTTTGTATTTTCAGTCATTTTTTCATCAGAGTAGTATTCGGCAATATCGCAAAATAACTCTGTAATATGCTTTGGTGTTAAAACGATACCTTTTTCTTTGGCATTACCTTTAGTAAAGCGAAGAAATGTTGTGTAAAATTCACCCATTACATCAATGCCTTTATAATGGTCAAGTACTTCAATAACATTTTCATAAAGAGAATAAATACAACGAGATAATACGGTATCTCCATCTAAAAAATCCCTGTTTTCACCTTTTGGAGCACGCAGCAACTCATCTTTTGCTAAAAGATTATTGTAGAACTTTTTTAGTGCTGTTCTTTTACCTTTTGGTATATTGTCTATATCCCAAATACCTCTTACATAATCATCTTCAAGTTCATCGCCATCACCATATAAAGCAGCTTTCAACATTTTGACAGAATTTTTTCCAATAGGGTCAGATAACATTCTTTTGGATTTTGTTCCTTTTTTAGATTCAATTGCCGACTTTGTATCTTGATATAATTTAGATTCGTGGTTGGTCAATCCTAAAATGATAGCTGAAACAAATCCTGCTTTCGAATTATCCTCAATTCCGTTCGCCCTTAAAAATTTAGCACAGGAAAGCGTATATCTTCTTAATTCTTTCTTAACCTCTGCTTCTGTAGCAGCGAATCTTTCTAAAACAATCTCAATATCTTTTTCGTACTTATTAATTGATTGCATTTCGTTTTGTAGTAAACCATCAGCTAATAATTCTATATCTAAAACATCACCATTTTTTGGCCAAACAAAAGATGTTATTCTGTTTTCCATCAAAGTTTGGCCCGAAACAGCAATTGCAATAACATCGTATTTATCTGACAAAAACGAAGCATACCATAAAGCACCATCTATTGCATATTTAGCCGTGTCGTCTGATGTGCCAAATCCATTAACTTTGTAATCATCTAAATCCGAATACTTGCTGTGATCAGAAGTTTTAGCTTTGCATTCAATAACTACAATAATATTAGAATTATCTTTAGTAACAATAAAATCGGGAGTACCCTTGTTTTCCATATTTTGCTTTTTACTCGCCTTTTCAAAAATAGCAGAAAGCCAGTCGTAATCTGTTCCTTTATAACTATCTTCTTTGAACCAAGTAATTCCATCAACTTTTATGTTTTGGTTTGACGGATAATCGATAATATCTTTTAAAACATCTGCAGTTAAGCCTTTTGTTGTTTCTTCACTTGCTTTGCTCATTTTTGAATCTCCTTATTCCATTTATTTTCATTTGAGTACCATTGGTCAGTGAATTTTTCGTCTTTGACCGCCGCCGTAAACGGTTTCGTCAAAAACTGTTTTATAGTTTTCAGCACTGTGTTAAAATCATCAGTTTTCGTATCAATCTTTCGATAGAATGCTTTCCACTTTTTCTGCATAGCAGAATCATTTGCAAAGCTCATAACCTGTTCAAACTGTTCAATCGTAAAGGTGTGTCCTCGATTTTCAAAAGTTTTCTTCAGCGCCTCAGTGAGCACCTTACCGTCAAAATCAAATTTGTTGGCAAGATAGTAGATATCGTAGTAATCCTTCATTCGGCTGGAAAATTCCATTAAATCGAGAATTGCATCAAGCTTTTCGGCAATTGTCGTTTCCAACGAATATGTATTTACCGTCGGAGAAGTGAAATCGTCAAGCTGTGTAGGGATTTTTCGCTTTTCCTGCTTTGGAACAATTACATCTCCCACTCCGAAATCAATGCTGAAAGGCGTTCTCGTATTCTTGATATGTGCAACGAGCGATGCACCGATACCGGCATATTTCTTTGCGACGGCAATGGGTGCAACATCTGTTATCTCAAAAGTGATAAAATCGTTTTCGCTTGGTGCTGCGATAATTTCTTCAAGCACAACTCGCAGTTGCTCAGGAGTGTTTGGCATTTGACGAAGTAAAAAGTCAACATCGACTGTAACTCTGCTGTCAAATCCGGTGAGCGAATAGATAAACAATCCGCCTTTGAGAACAAAATTTTCTGCATATTTTGATTTTTCAAGTCTGCGCAAAAATTCTTCCTGACAAAAGAGTTGTAAGCAGAGTTGATAACTTCTTCCGCTTGCGGCAGCCTTATTCTTTAATCGAGTAAGCACAGACGCTGCAATATCAGCCATTAAGCAACACCTCCATCAGTTCGGTGACTTTTTTATGCACACGCAATTTTTGGGAATAAGCAGAAAGGTTATTCAGATTCTTTTTGTCGTCTTTTACATAAGCGTTAATAGCCTTGTTAAAAATTTCGTTATCTAATCTTGAACGATATTTGAAACAATCACATATTGTTCGCTCACGGTCATATACAGGCAGCTCAACTCCGTTGAAGTTGTCGGTGATTTTCCCAAGTTCGTACAACTCGGGCTGCATATAATAAGGTTGAATAGCAAGCGAATCGACTTTTAGTTTTGTTCTTGACATTGAACGAGGCACAGCTATTGACCATTTTCGTGGTGTAAAGTCGCTGTAACCATAGTGAAACAACGCAGATTCAACACAAACTATTCCTTTTGGGATGAGTGTTGCAAGCAATTGTTCTTCTGAAGAAACACATTGTTCGGCAAGCTGATAGTATCCGTGTCGTACACGATTAAGAAAGCCTGCGTTACACAGGTTTACGACATCAACAGCTCTGATTCCGGCAGCAACAAAGTCGGCAGATTTTGCAATGCCATTATTGTCTACAACCACTTCTTTTGCTCGCTCTTGAAGATTCACTCATTCACCCTCTTTCTTAAATAAAATTCACGCACAGCGAATACGTAATTGTGTTCTAATTTTATTATACCTGAGACAACTAAAAAAATCAATTAAAATTTAAGCACATTTTTTGAAATGTGTGCGTAAAATTAAAATACATCTTGCAAAACAAAAAGAAATCAAGTATAATATAAATGTAAAATCAATCCGGTTGCGATTATTCTTTTCTTGCAACCATCGGTTTTATCGCACCTGATAAGAAAATGATAAATTCTCGTCATACAGGTATGATAATATGGATTATCAAAATACTGAGAAGACTACACGATATGTTTTATAAGCAAAATGCGTTAAGTTTAGCCTTTCGGCAACGAGTTGATGTTTACAAAAGTTCCTTCATTTTACGGATTTGATGACGCAGATGAAGTTACAGACTTCTTCATTCATCATATCGAGGAATTATCAGATGATTCAATTAAAAAATTAATGGAAATCTATAATAATAACAATCAATTTAAAAATAGATACAGGCATTCAAATGATATGGAAATAATCAAAAAACATTTAGAAAACGAACATAAAGAAGTTGAAAAGAACTCTACTAATAACGATAACTAATTGAATAATAGTATGAGCGTGTAAGCAGAATCAACTCTTGTTTACACGCTCATTTCATTTTATCTCTTGTTCAGTTTCATCAAATAGCGGATTATCAAAGAATTGACGATTTTTTCTTGACCGCTGTTATCATATATGATAACATATAATAAAAGAAGGTGATCGTTATGACAGACAGTAATAGCATAATCCGCAAGCGACAGGAAATTGTTTCAAAACTAACGCAGGCAAGACTGGAAAAGGGCTTGTCACAGGCACAGCTTGCCGAAATGGTCGGTACACAACGGTCGAATATCTGCCGCATCGAGAACGGCGGTCAGAACCTTTCTCTCGATTTATTGATTAAGATAACAGACGCTCTCGGCAAGGATATCAGCGTTTTATTGAAAGAAAAGAGTGTTGAAATGAGCAACGTGTATCACTTGAAACTATATGACGATATTCTTGTGACGTTCACACTTGAAGAAAAAGGCTTAGAGGGCTTAGTTGTTGAAGTTCTATCTGATGACGAAAGCAAAAAGCACCTCCTGCCAATCAATATGGAGCTGACACCAAAAGGCATTATCAAGTGGCTTTCCAACCGTGTTATCTCGAAAAACAGAGCATTTGTTGATGAGATACTAAAGACCTTTGGCTTGAGCGTAAACGACACAAAGGGGATTATTGACATCTGCTTGGGCTTGTCGCTCAATGACAGCTATTGGGTTACTCCGGTTGAATTTGACGGCAAATTTGCAGATTACAACCTGTTTGAAAAACCATTTTCGGAAGCGTTATCGCTTGTTGCCTATACGGGCGTGGGTAGCGCAGAAAAAGCGTTCTCAACCTCTCCGGAGTTCACAACAAACGGTATGCTCCGCAAGGCTTGGCGGCATATTGAGAACGACGGTATCTATCTTTACAAAGGCGGCACAGAAGGCGCTGCCAACACCGGCAATGAGCCGTACAGCGAGTTTTACGCCTGTCAGATTGCAAAGGCTATGGGCTTGAATTGCGTTGAATATGACCTTGAAAACTGGAAAGGTATTCTCGCTTCAAAATGCCGTCTGTTCACCGATATTGACACTTCCTTTGTGCCAACCAGCAGGCTGATAAAAGACAGAACGCTGAAAAACGCCCTCGATTATTACGCCGAGCTTGGCAAAGAGTTTTATGACGAGCTTTGCAGTATGCTGGTATTCGATGCTGTGATTTACAACGAGGACAGACATTTCGGTAACTTTGGCGTTCTGCGTGACAATCACACTGGAAAAATCATAAAACCAGCTCCGATTTTCGACAATGGCTTGTCGCTATTTAACTTTGCAATGGCAGACGATTTGGAAAATCTCGGTAAATATGCAAAGACAAGAACACCTCCCTACGGCGTATCCTTCGACGAGGTTTGCAAGGCTGTTATGGGCAGTAAGCAAAAATCTCAGCTCCGCAAGCTGTTGAATTTCACATTCACAAGACATCCTTCAATCAACTTGCCCGAAGAGCGACTGACAGCGATCGAAGCACAAATTCAAACAAGAGCACGAGAATTGATGTCGATTCCAAACTCAAAATAAAGATAAAGAGCGTGTAAGCAGACAACACCTGCTTACACGCTTGTTTATAATCTCTTGTTCTTGTATTATAGGAAACTTTTTATATGATTATGCCCATAGATGTTCCCCATTAAATTCATAGTGTTCTATTTTCCTGTTACAGTTTTGCATTTCTATATGAAGAAAGTTTATGCTTCCTCTATGCACAAGTAACAATCTATTGCTATTCCTTTTGCGCATTTCAACAACACGAAAAGAGTTTTTGCAATTCTAAATGGTTCATATCAGTTTTTTCCTTGAGTTATCAGGTCTTTAAAATTTTGCCATACCAACTTATTTATTTCTGGACTCTCCAAAAAAGCACCTATTTGACTATAAACTTCTTGTAATTTTGAAGGATTGTATTTTTGATTATTTACTTTTGTAAATGGTCCATCGCTTTCTATAAGAAGTCTATTTTTGGGAATGCTTTTTAAAATTTTCTGACCTTTTATTGATTGGAGCATACTTGTGTTTATAGAAAAATAGTATCCATATTCTATTAATTCTTTTAAGGTTTCCAAATTCCCAGAATACCAATGTAGAATAGTTTTTTTTACTTTGTGTTTTTTCAAAATATCGCAAACTGCTTTTTCTGCATTTTTTGAATGGACACTTAGAACCTGGTTCTCATTAATCGAAGAACAGATATAATCAAAGCACTGTAGCTGTTCTTCTCGCCTTTCTTTTAAATTTCCGGTAAAATCCAGTCCAACTTCGCCAATATAT
>ERZ791631.2038-NODE-2038-length-9959-cov-2.911955_pt1 | contig 9959 bp, 9 predicted proteins | sample MGYA00509961_ERZ791631 | MGnify/ENA primary metagenome ERZ791631 (study PRJEB30046, sample SAMN00715248) | human gut metagenome | study: EMG produced TPA metagenomics assembly of the A metagenome-wide association study of gut microbiota in type 2... | reverse complement strand
CCTGGCGGGCGCCAATCTGTTTCATCTCGATGCGCACGCGGAAGGCGTCGGCAAGGACCTTGATGAGCTGGCGGAAGTCCACACGCTCGTCGGCGATGTAGTAGAAGATGGCTTTGTTGCCGTCTCCCTGGTATTCCACGTCACCAATCTTCATGTTGAGGTTGAGGTCCAGGGCAATCTGGCGCGAGCGTATCATGGTGGCGTGCTCGCGGGCTTTTGCCTCGTTGTACTTCTCCATATCTACGGGCTTCGCCTTGCGGTAGATGCGTTTGATGTCTGCCTCAGACTTGATATTGGCTTTCTTCATTTGCAGCGGCACGAGACGTCCGGTCAGGGTCACCACACCGATATCATGTCCGGGGGTGGCTTCTACGGCTACGATGTCGCCTTTCTCCAGAGGTATCTTGTTGCTGTTGCGGAAATATCCCTTGCGGGTATTCTTGAACTGAACCTCTACCAGCTCGCTCTCATCGGCATTGCCCGGAATGTCTGCCAGCCAGTCGTAGGTGTTCAGTTGCTTGTCCTGCCTGCCGCAACTCTTGCAGCAGAGACCTCCGCTTCCGTTATGTAGTTTAAATTCCATCATCTATTTATTTACTATTTGACTATTTACGATTTGATACTTTGCATTTCATTATTTTGCCACTTTTCATTGTTTCAATAAAACAATCATTTTGAGAGAGAAGTCGAAAAACACCATGCGGGCGTTTACGTTCTGCTCGATGTGGCGTTGCGCTTCACTTAGTTCGTCCATGATACCCATGACGTTCCGTTCGTTGACAAAGGGGGCGAAACGGGTGGCGAAGTTCTGTTCGGGCAGCGTCATGTAGTTCATCTCCTTGCGGTGCAGGTTGTAGATGAAGTTCTCGCGGGTCATGCGCTGGCAGTAGTCCAGGAAGTTCTTCTGCCGTTCGCGTCCCATGGCAGCAAGCTGCTCGCTCCATTGTTTCATTTCCCGTATCTTGCGCTGGTAGGAGAGTCGCATCAGGCTGACAAAGAGGTTGAAGAACAGTTCGTTCTCTTCGTTCAGATGGATGGTCTCCAATGCTTTGATGAAGTCTCCGTTTGCCAGGTGGGCTATCGTCTCGCTGTCGCGGGGCTGCACTCCGTACTTCTGCTGCAGGGCTTCGGCTATGTCGGCTTCTTCAATCTTGGGAATGTTGAAGCGCTGCGTGCGGCTGAGGATGGTGGGTAGTATCATTTCCGGAGCTTCGGAGATGAGGAGGAATATCGTTTTCTCGGGTGGCTCTTCCAGCAGTTTCAGCAGCTTGTTGGCGCATACTTCATGCAGCTTTTCGGGTAGCCATACGATGGTGACTTTGTAACCTCCTTCACTGGATTTCAGACTCAGCTTGCGGGTTATCTCGTCGCTTTCCTTGGCATAGATAATAGCTTGTCCGTTTTCGGCATCCATCTCGTTCAGCCAGTGGTTCAGCCCGAAGTAGGGGCTGTTCAGCAACAGGTGCCGCCAGTTGGCGATATAGTCGTCGCAGACTTCCTTTTTCCCTTTGGCGCTCTTGACGATAGGGTATACGAAGTGTACGTCCGGGTGCACCAGCTTATTCCATTTTACGCAGGAGGGACAAGTACCGCAGGCATCGGTTTCCGTCCGGTTGGGACAGCAGATGTAGTGGGCATAGGCAAGTGCCAATGGGAGTTTTCCTACTCCGGCAGGGCCACAGAAGAGTTGTGCGTGGGGGATACGTCCTTCCTGCACTTCTTGTATCAGCCTTTGCTTGGCTGCCTCTTGGCCTATTATGTCCTTGAAACTGAACACGGGTTAATTAGTTATAAGTTATTACTTGTGACACTGCCTATTGTCAATTGTCAACTGTTGATTGTCCATTGTTTAGTAGATTTGTTTGGCTACTTCCTTGATGCTGTCTGTAGCTCCTACCGAGTAGAAGTGGAGGCTTGGGACGCCATGGGCTATCAGCTCTTTGCACTGCTGCACGCACCATTCGATACCCACTTGCTGAGCTTCCGCATCGGTGTTGCACTTCAGAACCTCTTGGGTCAGTTCCTCGGGCAAATCTACTTTGAACGTCTTGGGTATCATGCTGAGTTGTGACAACTTCTTGAAGGGCTTGATGCCCGGGATAATCGGGATGGTGACACCGGCTTGACGGGCACGTTCCACGAAGTCGAAATATTTCCGGTTGTCGTAGAAGAGCTGGGTCACGGCATACTCTGCACCCATTTCCATTTTTTTCTTCAGCCAGTAGATGTCTGTATCCATGTTGGGGGCTTCTTCATGCTTTTCCGGATAGCACGCCACACCGTATGAAAACGGGGTATTGGTAACTTTCATCTCGGAGCCGTCCACAAAAATACCTTTATTGAAGTTGTTGATTTGCTCTTGTAGTTCGACGGCGTGGTGGTAACCGTTGCCCACGGGGATAAAAGAGGATTCGTGCTTTGCCTTGTCGCCACGAAGCACCAGCAGGTCGGTGATGCCGAGGAATTGCAGGTCGAGCAGCACGTACTCCGTCTCTTCGCGGGTGAAGCCGCTGCAAAGGATGTGCGGCACCATGGTGATGTTGTACTTGTTCTGGATGGCAGCAGCTACGGCTACGGTGCCGGGGCGGCGGCGCAGGCGGTTTCGCTGGAACAATCCGTTGCCGAGGTCTTTGTACACGTACTCGCTGCGGTGCGTGGTGATGTTGATGTATTTGGGGTCGAATTCCCGTAACGTATCTATGGTTTGATACAGCTTTTCGATGCCCGTACCTTTCAGTGGTGGCAATATTTCAAAGGAAAAAGCTGTTTTTTCGTTACTGTTTATCAGGTCGATTACTCTCATTTCTCTTTCGTTATCTTTGTCCGATTGGCAAAAATCTTGCACATTGGGAACAAAAATACAAAAAAGAAATGAGAAATGCCGAAATTGCCGGCTATTCTTTTATACAGCGGATGGAAAGAGCTTTATAGTAGGGCTTACCGGTGACATGGGCAGTGCTTGATACAAACTCGTCGCTTTCGCCGAGAAAATAAATGGTGCTTTCCGAAAGGGTATGCTTTGTATGATCCCAACTCCAAAAGGCAGTCATTTTATTGGGGCTGTTGTGTCCTTTGTTGTACCACATTCCTACCGGGAAAGCATTGAACCGGGTATGGTTGTTGACGGGGGCAACTTCACCGGATACCATTGCCTGCCATTCTCCTGCTTTTAGTATGGAGGCATCGTTGCCGGTGTAGTTTTTCAGCTGTTCCCAGTCTGCATCCGATGGAATTTTCCAGCCCTCGGGAGCCAGCTCTCCTGCCAGTATGGATTCTCCATTGTAAAAATAAATATCATATTTGTCCGGCTTGTAATATCCGGTTTTGTCTGTTCCCAAGTCACTCTGTTTTTTCAAGGGAGCTCCGTCACGGTAGGTGGTGGCATGGAGCTCTTTACCCATCCAGTATTGGGCTCCAATCTTGACAATGGGGTATTCGGTAGACACTCCTTTTCTGATGTCTCGAAGGGTGTAGCATGCCACATTCACTTTGATGGCGTTTTCCGGTTTATCCAGAAGTAGCTTATGGTTATTGTCTATATAGAGCTTGTCTATGCCGGTATATTCCCCTTTAGTGTAGGTAAATCCATAGTCGTCTGTATTCCAGCTTATTCTTCCTCCGCAGATGGTGTCTTTACGGTCTGCAAGCTGTAGGATGACTCCATTGCTCAGGTCGGTCTTTTCATTTTCGCCTATGGGATAGGCTATAACGGCTCTGGAAGTCAATGACGCTGATTTGAGATATTCCTTGCAGACTTCTGCAATGGGTATCCCTTCGTGATAAATTCTGTACACATTTGAAAGAGAAAAGGAGAGAGCGGAGATATGTATGGCAGTGTAATCTTCCATATTGTCGGTGTCGATGGGAGGGAGGCTGCTCCATTCCTTGATTTTTCCGGCAAAACTGCTCAGTACGTTGCTGTTGCTCTGCATGGCTGATATGTTAATGATACATTGCGTGCTGCTACTCATTTCCACTTCGGGTATTGCACAACTGTATATACGTCCGCTCCACTCCATAATGAAGGATTGCTTGCCATCATTTATCGTTTGGGGTATGATGATGAATTCCTTGCCGGTAAGTTTGTTGTCTTTGACGCTCCATTCGCCGGAGGCTATGATGTCTTGTGTCCCCGTAAGATTACTGAAAGTCCCGTCTTCCAGATTATAATCGGCCGAGGTCTTGAGCCCGGTTGCGATGATACGCGGATTGGCTTTCAGCAAATCATTGGCAGAGTTGCTTGCGTCGGGTGTCAGAGAGATTGCCAGTTTGGACAGCTTGTGTTGGAACTCCAGGGTTACAGATTTGGTTTTACTGGTGATTCCTTGCGCTTTAGCTACCAAGAAGTCACTTTGTGCGCGGTTTTTCTCATTGCTCTGGTCTATCTGCACAGATACGGGAAGAACGGGTGTACCGGCAGCTACCCCTTCGGTTTGGTAAGGGTGGTAACTGATAAAGTCCAGTGACACATCTCCTTCCGGATAGAATACTGTCTTTTTGGGAACCAGTGTGGAGCCTTCCGTATATTCCAGGGCCAGATTGTCAATATACCGTTTTCCCTTGATGGAGCCGGAGGAAGTGGTTGCAAACAAGCCCATTCTGTCTCCTTTTTCAAAGGCGGTGTTTGTGACCTTGGTACTGGCCTTTTCCATTTTGATAGAGAACGTGATAGGTGTCGTCCCTTCCTCGATTTCCGCTTCTGATTCTTCGTCAATTCGGTTCACACAAGCTGTATTCCCTAAGGACATGCAGCAGAATAAAGAGGCAGCCAAGACTCCTCTTGCAAGAATAAGTTTTTTCATTGTATTATTATTGTGGGGCAACGGTTTTTCCGCTTTCCCAATTATACTCAATGAACCTTGTCTTAAAAATGTGGATTTAGCAGAGCTATAACCGGTATGGAAAAGTCTTTTACGCTTTTGGATGCTAATTATCAGTATCACGCTTGATGCCGCAGTGCTTTTTAATCTTATTTTTAATAACTTTTAATAGGTTTCGGGTACAAATGTAATTAAACGTGTTAAATGAAGAGGGATAAATCGATAAAACTTTTATAATTTATTTATCACACTCTGATTTTTTGCCTAACTTTACACGCTAAAATCGTAGACAGTAATAAGTTAAACCATAGATATAAACTCATGCCTTTAAATTTACCCGATAAACTACCCGCTATCGAGTTGCTGAAAGAGGAGAATATATTTGTCATTGACAATTCCCGGGCAACCCAGCAGGATATCCGTCCGCTGCGTATCGTGATTCTGAACTTGATGCCGCTAAAGATTACAACGGAAACGGACCTGGTGCGTCTGCTTTCCAATACTCCGCTTCAGGTGGAAATCTCGTTCATGAAGATAAAAAGCCATACTTCCAAGAACACTCCGATAGAACACATGAAAACATACGGATTTCGACAAGATGCGCGGTGAAAAGTACGATGGCATGATTATCACCGGTGCTCCGGTAGAGCAGATGGATTTTGAGGAGGTGACTTATTGGGATGAGATTACTGAAATCTTCGACTGGGCGCGTACGCATGTCACCTCTACGCTCTACATCTGCTGGGCGGCGCAGGCAGGGCTCTATCATCATTATGGAGTGCCGAAGTATGCACTGGATAAGAAGATGTTCGGTATCTTTGAACATCGTACCTTGCAACCGTTGCATCCCATTTTCCGTGGATTTGATGATATGTTCTATGTGCCGCATAGCCGCCACACGGAAGTGCGCCGGGAAGATATACAGAAGGTTCCGGAATTGACGCTGCTTTCCGAGTCGGAGGATGCTGGTGTATATATGGCGGTGGCCCGTGGAGGGCGTGAGTTCTTCGTGACCGGCCATTCGGAATACTCCCCGCTGACATTGGATACAGAGTATCGCCGTGACTTGAATAAGGGCCTGCCCATTGAGATACCCCGTAACTACTATGTGGACGATGACCCGGACAAAGGAGTGCTGGTGCGTTGGCGTGCCCATGCCAATCTGTTGTTCTCCAATTGGCTGAATTATTTTGTATATCAGGAGACGCCGTATAATATTAATGAAATAGGGTGAGTTACTCGTAACTAAACGATGATAAAGCAACGTAAAATAGAGCTGCTGGCTCCTGCCAAGAATTTGGAGTGTGGCATAGAAGCAGTGAATCATGGGGCAGATGCGGTATACATCGGTGCACCCAAGTTCGGTGCGCGTGCGGCTGCTGTCAACTCTTTGGAGGATATTGCCGCTTTGGTGGAGCATGCCCATCTGTATAATGTCCGTATCTATGTGACGGTGAATACGATTCTGAAAGAAGAAGAGCTGAAAGAGACGGAGAGGATGATTTGGGAGCTGTACCGCATCGGTGTGGATGCACTGATTGTACAGGATATGGGGATTACGCGGTTGAATTTGCCGCCCATTCCGTTGCATGGCAGTACGCAGATGGATAACCGTACGCCGGAGAAAGTACGTTTCCTTGCCGATGCCGGTTTCCGTCAGGTGGTGTTGGCACGCGAATTTTCTTTGCAGGAGATACGCGGTATCCATGAGGCGTGTCCCGACGTGCCGCTCGAAGTCTTTGTACACGGGGCTCTTTGCGTCAGTTATAGCGGGCAGTGCTATGTCAGCCAGGCTTGTTTCGGACGGAGTGCCAACCGGGGGGAATGTGCGCAATTCTGCCGTTTACCCTTCAGTCTGGTAGATGCCGATGGCAAGACCATTGTGCGTAATAAGCATCTGCTTTCTTTGAAGGACCTCAACCAAAGCGAGGTGTTGGAAGAACTGCTGGATGCCGGAGCCACTTCGCTGAAGATAGAAGGCCGCTTGAAGGATGTGACCTATGTGAAGAATGTGACGGCGGCTTACCGTAGGAAGCTCGATGCCATTTTTGCCCGTCGCAAGGAATATGCCCGTGCTTCTTCGGGCACCTGCCGTTTCGATTTCCAGCCACAGTTGGACAAGAGTTTCAGCCGCGGTTTCACCCATTATTTCCTGCAAGGAAGGGGAGGGGAGATCACTTCGTTCGATACGCCCAAATCTTTGGGAGAGGAGATGGGCACTTTGAAGGAACAGCGCGGGGGATATCTCACGGTGGCAGGCGTAAAGCCTTTCCACAACGGAGACGGTGTCTGTTTTCTTGATGAGCAGGGACATTTGCAAGGTTTCCGCATCAACCGGGTGGATGGTAACAAACTCTATCCGGCAGGGGAAGTGCCTCGCATCAAACCTCGTACACGGCTTTATCGCAATTTCGACCAGGAGTTTGAACGTATCCTTACCCGTAAATCCTCCGAACGCAAAATCGGTGTTTGTTGGGAGTTGGCAGATACTTCTTTCGGGTTTAGCCTGACGGCTGCGGACGAGGATGATAACCGCGTGACGCTCTCTTTCCCTTATCCGAAAGAACCGGCACGCACGCCACAGGCGGATAATCTGCGCAGCCAACTGGCTAAGTTGGGGAATACCCCTTTCGAGGTAGCCGGGCATTTATCAGAAGAGGCGTCGGGTATCAGGCTCAATCTCTCTGAAAACTGGTTTCTTCCTGCTTCCGTGGTGGCAGACTGGCGTCGGCAGGTGATAGATAGGCTGATTGTGGCTCGGCGTGTTACTTATCGTCGTGAGTTGGCTGTCTGGAAACCGACAAGCCATGCTTTCCCTGCTACTTCACTGACCTATCTGGGCAATGTGATGAACAGTGCTGCCCGGAGTTTTTACCGTGAGCATGGACTTTCGTCTATAGCACCTGCCTACGAGGCACAAGCGGTTCCGGATGCTGTACTCATGTTCTGCAAACATTGCCTGCGTTTCAGTATGGGATGGTGTCCCACCTATCAGAAAGGACATTCTCCTTATAGGGAACCTTATTATTTGGTTGGGACGGACGGCAAGCGTTTCCGCTTGTCTTTTGATTGCAAGAATTGCCAGATGAAAGTCATTGCTCATGAAGAGCCGCTTTAATGAAGGACGAAGAATGAGGAATTACTAATAAAGACTTGAAAATGAGGAGTGAGGAACGGGCACATAATGAAAGGCTGGCAAATGACCGGTACCGGGAAGCGGGCAGGGACAAACATCCTTTGCGTTCACTGCGTTCCCTCCTATTCTGCATTCTTTATTTTTCATGCTTCATTGCTTTAGTTTCCTGCCATTATTCCCGTCCTAATCTTGAAGATGAACATCTGTCTAAGGAGACGCGTGATTCGCTGGCCTATCTTTTTGAGCGGCATTATACTTGGAATACCAATCTGGAAGTGCTGGCAGATTCTGTGAATTTGGCTTGTCTGCCCGTGAAGGACTGCTATAATATGCTTTATCGGGGAGACCGCGTGGTGGTTGCCGAGTTCGCCATCCATCCTGCCGACAGTGTGGATAGTGTATGGGTGAAGCTTGCCCATTCGCAGGAAGTGCAGGGTTGGTTGCGGGAGTCCGAAATGATGCATGCCTTTGTTCCTACAGACAGCATTTCGCAGGCCATCTACTTGTTCAGTGATACCCATGCCTCTTATTTTATCATTATTTTTGCCTTGTTTGTGGCAGTCTGGCTGTTCCGGGCTTTTCGGCGCAAACAGTTGAGGATGGTGTACTTTAATGATATAGACAGTCTCTATCCGTTGTTGCTATGTCTGCTGATGGCGTTCTGTGCCACTATTTACGAATCTATACAAGTGTTTGCGCCGGAGACGTGGCAACACTTCTATTTTAATCCTACCTTGTCGCCGTTCAAGGTACCGCTTGTGCTTTCTGCTTTTCTGATGGGTATCTGGCTGTTTATAGTGGTGTTGCTGGCGGTACTCGACGATTTGTTTCGCCAGTTAAGTCCGGCGGCGGCCGTATTCTATCTGTTGGGGCTGGCCTCCTGCTGCATCTTCTGTTATTTTTTCTTTATCCTGACTACATCTATCTACGTCGGATACTTGTTTTTGACCGCTTTTGTATGGGTATTCCTCAAAAGGCTTCGCATTTCGCTGCTGGCTTCACGCTATCGTTGCGGCAGATGCGTGCAGAAACTGAGGGAGAAGGGAGTCTGCCCACATTGCGGAGCTATCAATGAATAAAAAAGCTTTGTAACTTTTCCATATTCAGTAGGAAAATGTAACTTTGTAGTTGAACTTTTAAAAGGAGGAATTGATTATGAGTAGTTTGGAGTTGGAAGCCGGAAAATTGGAGTTGATTCGTGAGATAGTCAATATCAATAGCAGTACTGCATTGGAGAGCCTCAGAAAATATATGAAGGAGGTTTTGAATAAGAATAGTCATTCCATTCCGACAGCGGCAGATAGCAAATTGCTGACTAAGCGTATGCTTGCAAAGTATGCCGGTAGTTGGAAGGACAATCGTGATTCTGATGAAATCAATGATGATATATATGCATCACGCCTTTCTCGAAAAGAAGAAAACTTTAGCCCCTTTGACGAATGAAACGATATTTGCTTGATACTAATATTTGTGTTCGCTTCATGCGTCAGAAATTTGGAGTAGACGAACATATTGAAAAGGTGGGCTGGGAACATTGTTGCATTTCGGAGGTTACGGTAGCAGAGTTGTTGTTCGGTGCAGAGCGAAGTAATAATGTGGAGAGAAACTTGCAGCTTGTTACTGATTTCTGCCAAGATATCAAGGTAATACCTTTGTCCTCGGCTTTATGTTGTTATGCCCGGAGTAAGGCTGCCTTATAGTCAAGGAACTCCCATTGAGGATTTGGACTTATTTATAGGATGTACAGCGGTGGCTAACCAAATGATAATGGTTACTGAAAACAAGAAACATCTGGAAAGAATACCTAATATTGAAATTGAAAACTGGGTACATAGAGGATAACTTCTCCTCTGTCAGATAGAAACATAGAAACGGTCGTTCGGGTATGCAATGTGTAAGTACCCGAACGACCGTTTCTATTTTCCTTTACTTTCGGAGGGACAAAGCTCTCCAATCAGAACCTGCACCTCAACTCTATTCCCGCCTGCACAGGCCGTCCTTTC
>ERZ791631.2028-NODE-2028-length-10008-cov-2.781573_pt1 | contig 10008 bp, 8 predicted proteins | sample MGYA00509961_ERZ791631 | MGnify/ENA primary metagenome ERZ791631 (study PRJEB30046, sample SAMN00715248) | human gut metagenome | study: EMG produced TPA metagenomics assembly of the A metagenome-wide association study of gut microbiota in type 2... | reverse complement strand
CCGCCCGCCGGCATCCGCACTGCAAATTCCACGTGATTCCGGCTGTTGGGCAGGGTCGGAATCTCCGTGGCGTACTGCTCCGGCGCAAGGATTTCCTGTAAGATCGCTCCCAGCTGGACTTCACCCAGGATACCACGGGTCTTGACGTTGGACAGCACCTTTTTCAAGTCCCCCACGCCGACCGCCAGCGTCTGCATTTCTCCCAGCCCCTGGTAAACCTGTTCCAGACGGCTGCTGACCAGCTGGAAGGACTGCCCGATCTTCTGGTTCAGCGACTGCGCCAGCTTTTCGTTGACCGTGGATTGTATCTCCGCCAGGCTGTCCTGCTGCTGGGTCTGCATCCGGTGAAGATTTGCGGCAACGGCAGAGCGTATCTGCTCCATGCCCTGGGCATTGGAACGCTCCAGGTTTCCCACACGGCTTTCGAACTGCCGCAGCCGTGCGTCCATGCCACGTTCCATCTGTTCCAGGCGCTCTGCCTGGTAGTCCCCGGACTGGCGCTGGTTTTCCGACAGCAGATTGCCCAGCATCTGCATTTGGTTCTGGGTGTCGGCGGCGATCTCCTGCCGCAGAGTGCGCAGCGCTGTGTCATCCTGCGGACGGCGCAGTTTCTGCACCTGCATCACCAGCCAGACAATGGCGGCGAGCTGTATCAGACAGAGTATCAGTAAAATATATTGCATGGAAATTCGACCTCTTTTCGGGAGTTTTTCGCAGGGACAAACCTCTGCGGCACATTCGGCAAACGGAAATCAAGAACGCTCTCTGCACATTCCGTCCAGAGAGCGTTCGGTTATTCTATCACGATTCTGTTTCCTGCTTACCGTTCCAGGATCTGGCTTCTGTCCGGACCGTTGCCCACCATAACGACCTTGCACTCGCAGACTTCTTCCAGACGGGCGATATACTTCTTGCAAGCCTCCGGCAGTTCGTCAAAGCTCTTGCAGTTGGAGATATCTTCGTCAAAGCCCTCGAATTCCTCATAGATCGGAGCGCAGTCAGCCAGGGATTCCAACGCAGCCGGGAAATCCTTCAGCACAGTGCCGTCCGGTTTCTGATAGCCCACGCACATTTTCAGCGTGCCGATGCCGCTCAGGGTATCCAGCTTGTTGATTGCCAGACCGTCCAGACCGTTGGTGCGGACAGAGTGACGTACGATCACAGCATCGAACCAGCCGGTACGACGGGGTCTGCCGGTGGTAGTGCCGAATTCACCGCCCTTGTTGCGGATCACATCGCCGGTCTCGTCGTTCAGCTCGGTCGGGAATGGACCCTTGCCCACACGGGTGGTATAAGCCTTTGCAACACCGATGATGTTGGTAATCATCTTCGGACCTACACCGGTACCGATGCACGCACCTGCTGCAATGGGGTGAGAAGAGGTAACATACGGATAAGTACCGAAGTCGATGTCCAGCAGGGTTGCCTGCGCACCCTCAAACATAATGGTCTTTCCAGCCTTGTTTGCCTCATAGGTCAGTACGGAAACGTCATCCACATACTTTGCCAGGCGCTTTCCGTATTCGGTATATTCTGCGATCACAGCGTCCAGGTCAAATGCCTCGCCGCCGTAAACTGCGGTAATGATCTTGTTTTTCAGTTCGCCGGTTGTCCGTGCCTTTTCTGCGAAAATCTCCGGATGAACCAGGTCGTAGACACGCAGACCGCAGCGCTCATACTTGTCCATATAGGTCGGACCAATACCACGCTTGGTCGTACCGATATCAGAGTTGCCACGGAAATTCTCCGACAGACCGTCCAGTGCGATATGCCACGGCATAACCACATGAGCACGAGGGTCGATCTTCAGGTTTGCGGTGGAAATCCCACGGCTTTCCAGACCATCCAGCTCCGAGATGAAGTCCTTCGGATCGAGGACAACACCGGCACCGATCAGACACAGGGTCTCCGGGTACAGGATGCCGGATGGGATCAGATGCAGCTTGTACACCTCACCGTTGTTGACAACGGTATGACCGGCATTGTTGCCGCCCGTTGCACGGACAACCACATCTGCACGGGATGCCATAATGTCAATGATCTTACCCTTTCCTTCGTCTCCCCACTGTGAACCGACTACAATATTTGCAGGCATAAGAAACTCCTCACTTTTCAAAAAACTACAAAATTTTGCCGAAAGCGATGCTTTCAGCGCAGTATCTCACTGCATCATACCATTCTATTATAACAGGCTTTTTCGGGAAATGCAATAGCATTTGCAGATTTTTTTCTTTTTCTGCCGTTTCACCGCAAAAAAGCACCGGTTTCCCGATGCCGCTCTTCTGACTGCGCCTGTATTTGACATTTTTTGCCGCAGCCTGCCATCCCTCCAGTGCGTCTGCTGAACAATAATTTCTACAGATTTGTCCGCAATGCGTTCTTATTGTAGGGGCGAACATCGTTCGCCCGGGACTCACCTCAAAAGAAACGGGCGAACACTGTTCGCCCCTACAGATTCCACGAGTTTGATTTTTCACGTTTACTACAATCAAAAAAAAGTAAAAAGCATCACCACAAGAAGAAAAAGAAATAACCGCCCCTAGCTACCAACTGTGGCGGTTAAATCTTTTTAATCCAAGCAGTGAAAGCAGACCGTCTACTGGTATGCTCTCTTCCCTTTTATTATTCCGTACTCACAGAGATTTGTCAAGAGACAGATCTCTTTTTTTCTGCCGTTTATCTGCAAAAACATACCGGTTGTCGAAAATGGCTTGAGCCGCCGTGAAAAATATGCTATGATAGACTGGCAGTCGACCGCAGCGAAAGGAGGAGACATCCCACGTGAAAATACAAATACAGCTGGACAGCCAATGCGAAGAGCCGGAAATTTTGATCCGCACCGCCGCCGTGACCGCCGAAGTCCGGGAACTGGTGGAAAAGCTGTCCGAAAAGCGTTCTGATTCTGTCATAGGCTATGATGCAGACAGCGCTGTCCTGCTGGAAAAGTCCCAGATCATGCGCATTTACGGCGCATCGCAAAAGGTTTACGCCCAAACGCCCCATGGTGAATTTTATTTGCGCCAGCGGCTCTATGAACTGGAACAGCTGCTGGACGAAAAAACCTTTGTCCGCATCTCCAAATCGGAGATCATCAACCTGCGCTTTGTGAAACGGCTGGACCTCAGCATCACCGGCACCATCGGCATCCAGCTGAAAACCGGTGAGACCGCATATGTTTCCAGGCGCTATGTCAACCGCATCAAATCCATACTCGGACTCTAAGGAGGTCGCTTTATGAAAAATATGAAAAAACAGATCCTGCTCCGCAGCGCTATCGGCTTCCCGATAGGCGTGTGCATCAGCAGCCTTATAATTCTGGTGATTTCCTTTTGCATCGGCACATATGCGCCGTGCAGCCCCGGCTGTACTGCTCTGTTCGGCTCTGAAACCGCCGGCGCCACGGCACAATTTCTGCTGTCCGGGCTGGTGGGTTCTGTTTTTGCCGGCAGTTCCGTCATCTGGGAAGTGGAATCGTGGAGTTTATTCCGTGCCACCGCCACCCATTTCTGCATGGTTACGCCCCTGTTCTGGGTCGTCTCACTGCTGCTGGGCTGGTGTGATCTGAGTCTGTGGGGAATGCTGCTCTATCTGGGAATTTTCCTCTGCATCTATCTCAGCATCTGGCTCAGCCAGTACAGCGTTTACCGGCGGAAAATACAGAAGATCAACCAGAAGCTACAGGAGGACACGAACGAAAACGCTGTGTAAGAGTCCTAAGCAAATACAAAGTGCAGCAACAGCATATAGCACACCGTGCCGCCGGCAATGGAGAGCAGAATCTGCCGTTTCCAGAGGTGCAGTCCGCAGGTCACCAGAATGGCGATCAGCTCCGGGAGTCCGTGACTGCCGGAGACGATGCTGACATTCCGCAGGCAATAGACCACCAGCATCCCGAAAACCGCAGCCGGCAGATATTTCCCTATATATTGTATCACTTCCGGCGTTTTTCGGTTTTCCCGGAAAATCAAAAACGGCAGAAAACGGGTCAGCATCGTTCCAAGGATACACAAGCCTATTGTAATGATCTGTTGGGTCAGTGTCATGATTTTTTCTCCGTTCGTTCCAGTTTTCTGCGGCACAAAAGCAGTATCAGAAGAATCGCCGCCATGGTGGGAATCAAAAAAGAATCTGCGCCAAAGCAGACCAGGCAGACCACAGATACCAGCAGACCGATCCATGAGGCGGCATGGTGCTTTCCTTTCAGCCACTGTTCCAGAAAAATCACCACAAACATGGCAGTCATCACAAAGCTGATGCCTGTGGTATCAAATTTCAAAAGCGAGCCAACAAGTCCGCCGATGGTCGCCCCGGAAAACCAGTAAAAATGGTTCAGCAGGGTCACAAAGAAAAAGAACCATCCCTTGTCCACGCCGTCCGGGATCTCTGCCGTATAGTTGATGGAAAAGGTCTCATCACACATTCCGAAAATCAGATATCCCTTTTTCCACCCCATGCCTTTATACTTGTCCAGCATGGATATGCCGTAAAACAGGTGGCGTGCCTGTATCAGCAGTGTCATGATGAGCACCTGCACCGGGGCAAACGGACTGAGCAGCATCTCCACAGCAACAAATTCCAGTGAGCCGCCGAAAATCAAAAGACTCATCAGCATCGGATAGACAAATGAAAAGCCGGCGGCGTGCATATAGATGCCATAGGCAAGCCCCAGAAACCAGAATCCGGCAAAAATGGGCAGTGTGTGCGGAAATGCCGCCCGAAGCGCTTTCCACTTCATACGATCATGCTCTCTTCTGTCTGAAAAGTACAGTCAACTGTAAAAGTATACCACACTTCGGAGAAAATTGCAATTGTCCCGGCAGCACAAAACGCCTCCTGCATCCAACGTGCAGAAGGCGTTTTTTTCTGGTATTACTTCGAGAACCGTCCGTCCTCGTCCTTGATCTTGCTCCACATATAGCGCAGCATCCAGCCGTCAAAATCCGTGATCTTCATGGCAGAGCCAGCCATCATCAGAGAATTTTCACCGCCGGGGAATCCTCCGGGCGGGAATCCGTTGGATTCGCCCTCGCCGCCGTAGAAATCCGTCATGCCAAAGCCGTGACCGATCTCGTGTTCCAGCACGTGGATACCGGAGCCGTCCAGCATATTGAGGTACGCCGTATCCGAAAGCCGCTGTCCCCAGTCACCGCCGCAGCCGCCGATGTTCGGGAATCCCTGCGTGCCCCACAGGTACATATCAAAGCGTTTGTCCAGACCGCCGGGATAGCTGTAACTGCTGTCGAAGAAGTGGTCGAACCGGGAAATCTCAGACGGCGCACTGGGCAGCTTATCCGGGATAGTGTCCACGCCGTTGGATGTGTCATAGGTGCTGTCATAGTCGGAGATGAGATTGTCATAAACGACCTCATCCGGCTGCAAATCCAGCAAAACAGATTTGTCCAGCACTGCCCAGCCCACAATTTTCACGTCCACGTGGTCATACTTCCAGCCGTCCCAGCCCTTGAGCCAGTCGTTCCAGCCGTTGATGCAGTCGCTCACCAGCTTTTCAAACTGCTGCCGCTGTTCCAGGGTCAGTGTGCGGTAGGACTGCCACCGCACCACATAGTTGATCGTACCGTTTCCGGCGTCGATCTGGTCGAAAATGGTGTTCCGGCGTTCCGTAGACTTTTCCGCCGCAATACGGTTGTTCCAGATCCAGTCTGCCGCATAGGTATAATCCGACGGAAAGTCTGCCATCGTCAGATCCTGCCGGGGTGTTTCTGTGGTAGTTGTCACTATGGTCGTTTCTGTGGTTGCCGTGGTCTCTGGGGCAGCAGCCGTTCCCATCGTTGTGGTCGTTGTTTCTGTGGTCGTAGTGGTTTCCGTGACGGCAGGTTCTGTGGTCTCCGGCGGATTCGGCATCGGCACAATGCTGCATTCCGGCACGTGTACCTCTGCCATGGTCACATCCTCGCCCAGCAGATACTGCTGGAGCAGCTGTATATCTGCCCCATTCAACACACCGTCCCCGTTGGTGTCACCTACCGCCTGCTGCGCAAAGTCTGCCGTGTGATCCTGCACTGCCTGCCGCAGCAGTGTCAAGTCCATGCCGTCCACTGCACCGTCATGATTCCAGTCTCCCATGCGGAGATTGGTCACCGGTTCCGGCACCACAATGTCGTATGCCTTGCCGGATGCGCCCAGCAGTGTGCCGTCCTCTGACAGGGTGAATTCCCCTGCTGTTTTGGACAGCGCCAGCATACCATCCATCTCTTTCAGGTAATACTCGCCCTGCGAAAGGGCAGACTTGACGGTGATGCCGGTGTCTGTCTCGGTGAAATACCACGTATTATAGGGTGCTGCGCCGTCTGCCAAGTAAAAATCGACCTGTGCGCCCTCACCCTCTGAGCCGCCGAGAACGCTGAGGCAGTTCCCTGCCGCATTCCGCAGTACATATCCCGTCCAGGTGTTGTATTCCACCGACGAGGCTGCCACCGCCGGCAGGGACGCTGCAGCAAGCGCCGCCGCTGTCAGCGATGCCAGGATTCTCTGTTTCTTCATACCCAATTTCCTCTCTGTTCAGCATCTGTGCGTACAAATGCCCTGATATCACTCTCTTATTGAAATCTGCCGTCCTCTGACTTGAGCTTGCTCCACAGATACCGGAAGAACCAGCCGTCAAAGTCAGTGATCTTCTGCGAAGAACCAGCCATCATAATGGAGTTTTCGCCGCCGGGGAATCCGCCGGGCGGGAATCCGTCAGACTCGCCCTCGCCGCCGTAATAGTCGGGCAGCCCGAAACCGTGTCCCATCTCGTGCAGCAGAATGTGCTGGCTGGTGGTGCCGTCGATCAGTCCCAGCACAGACTGGTCGGACAGAATCTGCCCGTAGTGATAGCCATAGCCGCCCATGTTAATCATGCCGGTAATGCCGTGGAGGTACATATCATACCGGTTTTCATAGCTGCCGTTATACGTCCAGTTCTTATCTGCCCAATGGGAATACCGGGAGATGTCAGTCGGCTCAGCCGGCTGAATTGCAGGCACACTGGAATCGCCCATGCCGCTGGAAATCATATCGTCCCGCAGCCACGAGCTTGTGGTATCCGTATAGACCACTTCATCCGGCTGGAGGTCCAGCAGGCAGTTTTTATCCAGCACAGCATAGCCCACAACTTCTACCTTGACGTGGTCAAACTTCCAGCCGTCCCAGCCTTTCAGATGATCCGTCCACTGGTTGACCGCATCCTCCAACATCTGAGGCAGTTTCTGCCGCTGTTCCAGAGTGATCTTCTCATAGGACTGCCACATCAGAATATAGTGCAGCGTGCCGTTTCCGGCAACGATCTGGTCATAGATGGTCGCCCAGTCCTTGGCAGAGCCTTCCGTGTTGATGCGATTGTTCCAGATCCAGTCGGACGCATCCAGATACTCCGCCGGATAGTCCGCCATAGTGAGATCCTGCTGCGGCGGTGCAGTGGTGGTCTCCGTAGTCACTGCTGCGGTATCCCTGTATGTCTGTGTGGTTTCAGTTGTTGTCGTGGTTTCGGTCGTTGTCACTGTGGTAGTGACCGGTTCTGTCGTTCCCGGCTCCGGCTGTTCCATCGCCGGCGGCACCATAGTACAGGTGGGGATGGAAACTGCCGCAAGCGAAACCGACTCGCCCAGCAGATACTGCTGGAGCAGCTGCACATCTGCTCCGTCTAATACGCCGTCTCCGTTGGTATCGCCCACTGCCTGCCGGACAAAGCTGACAGACGAGTCGTCTGAATCCAGCTGTACGGTCTGCCGCAGCTGCACCAGGTCTGTGCCGTCTACAACACCGTCGCCGTTCCAGTCGCCCATGTGCAGGTTTGTCACCGCCTCCGGTGTCACCTGTGCATAGACCGGGGACTCCACCCCGCTGCGGAATCCACGCAGATAGCCGTCATCGCCCAGTTCAAAACTCCCGGCAGAGGTGGAAAGCTCCAGCCTGTTTTCCTTGGTATTCTCTGTTAAGTAATACTCTCCCTGAGACAGGGCAGATTTGATGGTAATGCCCCAGTCCGTTTCCGTGAAGTACCACGTGTTATAGGGTGCTACGCCGTCTGCCTCGTAAAAGCCGACCTGTACGCCCTCGCCCTCTGTGCCGCCGGAAACACTGAGGTAGCGCCCGGCAGGATCACGCAGCACGTATCCCGTCCAGGTGTTGTACGGCTCGGATGATACGGCGCACACCGGCAGAGATGCCGCCGCCAGCACTGCTGCGGTCAGAGATGCTGCAAACCGGCGCATCGCCTGTTTCTTCTTTTGTCTTTGCTGCATTTGTTCTCCTCTCGAACTATTTTTCCAATGTGTTTCCCATCTGAGCAAACACATTTTTGCCCGTGGGAAACAAGGTCTGATTTCCAATCAAAAATATTATATCATATTTTTTGTACAAATACAACAGCAATTTTATTCTTTTTGGAATATTTTTATCCTCTTTGCATTGCCAAAAATCGACGGTTTCGCATGATCTCTCAGCGTTTTTACCGGAAATCCATGTGAAATCTCGTACAAATTGCGGATTGCGCCGGGGCAGTGTTTCATGGTATAATAAAGTATATTACTTCGAATCAGACAGGAGAATGTTTATGAAGAAGAGCGCAAGAATTGCCCTGCACTGTCTGCTGGCAATGGTGCTGACCGTCCCGCTGGCTGCCTGCGGTTCTGACACCAAGGACACCACCCCGAAAAAGGATATGTCCGCCAACACCAGAGAACAGCTGGCAGAACTGGCAAAGTCAGACGAGCGTCTGACCGGAGAACTGGAAAACAAAACCATCAAGTGGATGTCCGACTGGGATATCAACTCGGACGATACCGGAAAGACCACGCCTATCGAACTGGCAGTGTTCCAGGAACGGTACGGCGGACAGATCGAATGGTATCAGACCACCTATGGTTCAAGATATGACAACCTGGCGAACGCCATCAACAGCGACGAGGGCGTAGACTTTTTCTACGGCGGCAACTGGGACGCTTTCCCGAAGGGCGCTGTCCGTGGAATGTTCGTCCCCTATGACAATTACATCGACCTGGATTCAGAGCTGTGGGCAGACGTAAAGGATGCCAACGACGCTATGATGTGGAACGGCGGTCACTATATGGCGATTGTAGAAGTGACCGGCGACAACTGTGCCATTATCTACAACCGCAAGACCATGGACGAAAACGGTCTGGATGACCCGGCAGAGCTGTTCGAAAAGGGCAAATGGGACTGGGACGCTTTCGAGGATATGCTGTCTGAATTTGTGGACACCTCCGATGAGCATTACGGCATCGACAGCTGGTACTTCGAGTCCGGTCTGTCTGCATCCACCGGTGTTCCGTACATCGGTCTGGAAAACGGCAAGCTGGTGAACAACCTGCGGAACGAGGCGATCGAGGACTATCAGAACTGGATGTACGGGCTGTGGCAGTCCGATTACATTGCGCTGGGCGTAGGCGACTATGGCTGGACTTCCCGTGACTATTACATCGGCGAGGGCAAGCTGCTGTTCTATCCCTGCGGTCTGTGGGCGCTGGGCAATGAAAAATCCCAGTGGTCCAAGACATTCGGCGAAGATGTATTCTTTGTTCCTGTCCCCAAGTATGACAAGGCGGACGAGTACTATATTCCCACCAGCGTCAACGCATACTGCTTTGTCAAAGGCGGTCACAATCCGGAGGGCGTGGGCAAGTTCCTGGACTGCTTCCGGTTCAGCAAGATCAGCGACGGCGCACAGGAGATCAGCGATGAACAGTTCGTCAAGGACTATGAGTGGACAGATGAAATGATCGAAATGAAAAACAAGATGAATGAAATGGCGCTGGAAAACCCGGTATTTGACTATTACAACGGCATTTCTTCTGATGTCACGGATATTCTGGACAGCAGCGTCAACGGCATTCGTGCCACATCCAGAGGCGTGCCGTGGAACGAGTCGGTAAACGCCATCTACGACCAGACCCAGAACTTCATTGACGAAGTAAACGAAAAGAATTCTGCGGAATAATATAACAACTCTGAAATATTGCAAAACAGCCGCCGGCAGGTTTTTTCCCC
>ERZ791631.2025-NODE-2025-length-10022-cov-2.138557_pt1 | contig 10022 bp, 10 predicted proteins | sample MGYA00509961_ERZ791631 | MGnify/ENA primary metagenome ERZ791631 (study PRJEB30046, sample SAMN00715248) | human gut metagenome | study: EMG produced TPA metagenomics assembly of the A metagenome-wide association study of gut microbiota in type 2... | reverse complement strand
CTTCCGTCCGCCCATTGACGGAGGCGACCGCCGAATCCAGAAGAGAAAACGCGGTACGCATCTCCTCAATGTGAGAGCGGAATGCCATAGGCACCTCGGTCGAATAGCTCGTCCCATAGAAGGCTGCGGCTACCGCCTGGTTGTTGTGATCCGCACCGCCTGTGCCGATGGAGCACAGCGCGGCGATCAGGAGGATGACGGGCGAGAGAACAGCGACCAGCCCCCAGCCGATCCCTTTGCGGAGCTTCTCGTTGGAAAGGGCTGTCGCCGCGGCTTTGGCGATCATACCCGCGGTTATTACCATCAGCGGCCACCCGCTGTGCCAAACAGCTTTTCCTTGTAGGCGGGAGCGTGTACTTCCAGCAGATATCGCTCGTTGCCACACTTGTATAGGCAGACACCGCGCTGGGGAAACTTGATGAGGTTGTATTCTGCCTCATCCAGCTGGAGCATCTCCATGTAAGACCGCTTATCGATAGATCCTGCATTGAACAGGAACTGGTGGGGTGGGATGCTGAACAAAGGCTTTGTCATCTCGCGAATACCCTCTTGATCGAAGTCTTCCAGATTCTGACTTGCCAGCAGCATGGCGGATTCTTTTTTACGAACACGCTTGAGGCAATTTCGGATGTACTCGATAGCAGTTGGGTTGGAGAGCCAGATGTACAGCTCATCCAGTGCCGCCACCGTGTTTCCTTCAGTCAAGAGCTTGTCCGACAGATAGGAGAGTACATTGAACAGCATGGCGTTACGAACATTTTTCGCTGCGCTCAACAGTCCTTTGACACCGAACACCAAGAATCGGCTGGACGTGATGTTAGTATGACCGTTGAAGAATTGCGCGTCCGCGCCCTTGCACATGGAGTGCAACCCAAGCAGGACTTCTTGAAGAAGATTCTTCGTGTAGAGCTGATGCGCTTCGGCATGATAGTTTTTGAACTCATCTTCGATCAGGTCATAGAGATCAGAGAGAGTAGGATAATCCTCTGCTCGCATCCGGACAAAGTTGCTCCGATCCGTGATGCCCCATTTCTGATACAGCTTCGACAGCATGATCTCGATGGTGTCGATGTGAGCATCGCTGAAATCTTTATAGGCGCGGAAGAAGTCCTTGAGGAAAGAGATGTGTTGTGACAGTAGGGTGCTTTTTCGAAATGCTTCCGGCGCCGCAGTATCATCTGGGTCGCCACCATCATCCCAGCATTTGGGTTCCAGCACATTGATGATGTACTGCCCCGCCATGAGGTCGGCAAAGCAGCCACCCACAGCCTCGCACATCTCTCTCTGCTCGTGCTCCACATCCAATGTGATTACGGATTTCCCAGATTCCAGCAAATTGAGAATGAGGAGTTTCATCAAGTACGATTTACCTTGACCAGAGTTACCAAGAATGAGAATATTGGCAGAAGTCTTATCCTCATCACGCTGGTCGAAGTCTACAAGGATATTACTTCCATATTTGTCCTTGCCGATGTAGAAACCTTTGGCATCCGTCTTGCCGGAATAGTTGAAGGGATAGAGATTAGCCACAGAGTTGGCTGGGAGCACACGTTCAAACTGTGCGCCGAAAGCATTGTATCCCACAGGACTGACGCAGCAGAAGCCCTGCTGCTGGCGGAGCAAGAGCTTATCAACATTGAGCTTGCTGCGCACCAGCTCTGTTAGCACATCGGTCTGTAACAGTTTCAGCGCATCGTAGTCCGGGGCGGTCAGTTCAAGATAAACCGCACAGTGGAACAACGGCTCTCGATTGCGATGCATAGAAGCTATCAGCGATGCCACATCCTGTAAATTGCTTTCAGCGGTGACCGTCTGCCGCAAGTCGTTTGTGTTCGAGCTGCCCATACGGTTTTTATTTGTTGCATTTTGAATGATACGATCCTCCTCCGCAGGTGTGAGCTGTCGGGTGTAGATGCGCAGAGTGATCCCATCCTTCTCGCCTAAGTGCCGTAGCAGTGCCTGCTCGTCAGTTTGAGTCGGATACTCTCGCAGTGCCCATACGCAACGGAAGGTATTACCGCAGATAAAGTGGTCGGGATTGAATTTCACAACGGAGGGTGCGATCATATCCAGGAAGGACTTGATACCTGTATCCTCACTGTTTGGTTTCCTTATACACTTTTGATTTCTCATAGAAACTCACAGTCCTTTCTTCCGTGAAAAAACCGCAGCTTCATCTCGAAGCTGCGGTTTCAGTTTAGGATTTATTTTATTCTAATCCATACACCGTTGTTGTCCAAGGAAAGGCATCCGTGGTTCGATGCCCCGCCAAGGGCACCGGCGGCTTTGTAACGCGCATATGGATCATTTGGGAAGAGCGCAATTAGTTTGTTCATGGCATCGCGGACAGAAAAAGAGACTCCAATACTGGGGAAGACGGAAAGGATTGGACATGGCTTCAGTACCTGAATGGCGGAGCTACGCTTTATCCAAATAGCCTGCCCTTTTAGGACTCTCTGAATTGCATATCTGGGGAAGACATCTTTAATGTAATTGCCTGCTTCATCAAATACCGGAATAGTTTTGTTCATCATTACATCGCTCCTAATGCCTAAAATTATAGCTGTTTTTGATTTGGGCTGGTGCCTCCCAGCCTGCTTCGGAGCGCATTAGCTATTATATCGTAACAAAAAATCCACACTCCCGCAACCCCTAATTTGCGCCTTATTCGCCCATGATAATCCAGCGTTCGCCATCATGATCCTCGAACCGCTCGGTGGTCACATTCTGCTCGAAGTAGACTCCCAGCATCCTTTTGAGATCCTGCTCGGCGGCACGACGGACGGAAAATCCGTTATCCTTGATACTCTTTTCGATGCGGGAGAGATAGCTGAACACATCGGATTCCTTTTTGCCCTGCAGCCGGACGAGAATATAAAACTCTCGGCTGGATGCCATAAGCACTTGGATGCGATCCAGGTGTGCGCTGTCTTGCTCCAACAGCTTTCGGATGGCGGGCAGATCCTCAAGATTTGCCTGCTGTCGATAGAACTCCTTGTTATTCTCGAAGGACTCCTTCGAATTCAGAGCCAGCATTTCAATTTCCGCCTGCCCTTTAATGACATTCAGAAGCGCATATATCCTTGCGCCTACACCGGAGCCCGGCAAGACAGAAATGTTAGTTGGTTTAATAGCAAAAAACACCAGATTCCCCATGCGGGTTGCGATGCCGTAGTCGGTGAAATCATCAATGCCCATGAGCTGCCGAGTAGACTGCTCACGGGCATCTTTCTTTTCCTGTTTTCTGTTCATGTGTCAAGTCTCCATTCGTAGTATTGTTGTTTTGTCAGCAGGAAGGCTGCAGCGTAGCGGATGAAGTCCAGAATGCTGGTTCCCTCATGTCGGATGGTCAAGAAGGCAAAGACAACCGTCAGCACCAGAGGTAGAGCGATGCCAGTCTGGGTCAGCGCCAGGACAGAGAGAAGAAGTCCTACGCCAATGATGCCAATGTCCCGCAGTTCCCACAGCCACAGAGTAGCTTTTGCAGACAGATTGTCTGGATAAATGTACATGGTTAATCACCTCCGATGAGAACGAGGGAGACCGCGGTTGCTTCCGCGGTCTCCCTCGTGGTTGTTATTCTTTTTCCGTATCTTCCAACGCACTTTCGATGAGTTGGATGAGGAACTGCTTTTGCTTGAGGTTGTGGGCTACCAGATATTCCTTCAGCCGCTCGAAGAGCTCTGCCGGGATCTGTACCGCCAAGGTGCGTTCTGCTTTCATGCTGTTGCCTCCTTCAAAGTGTTCGGCGAAGATACGCTCCACATATTCCGCCAATGTATTTAACTCCCATTCTTCTTTTTCTGCCATGATCCTTGCGTGAAGCTCGGCAGGGATCATCGCGCAGAGGTTCTTTTTTCCCTCCATCGGTTCTGCTCCTTTCCTCGATTTTGCAAGCAAAGCATACTGAAAGAAGGTAAGAAAATCTATTCACCAAACCCAACGAAGAAGCAATGCGAAAGCCAGCGATACCACCAAAGCTATTATGCAGCGCGGAGCATTGCAGCGATCCGCGATATAATAAACTCCACACACGGTATCGCCACACTATTGCCCAGCGCTTTATACCTAGCGCTGTCCGAAGCATCGGGGATGTCAGTCCATCCGTCCGGAAATCCCTGTAGGCGTTCGCACTCCAGAGGTGTTAAGCGGCGGATAAGGTAGGCATAGGCTTCTGCCTGTTGGCAAATTAGGTCGGTTGCGTCCTTATACTGACGAGCGCTCTGGGTACTTGCCACATTATTTTGCCTGAAGGCATCCACACGTTGCCGACTAAAGACCGCATGGCGATCCGTGGCGGTCAGTGTATATGCCAAATCGTCCTGACAGCCAAGACCGTTTCCACCGTTTTGAGGTTGACGATCCACAATGTTTCCGGCAATACAGATAGCATCGGAATCCTGCTCGACCAGCGGCACATTATTGCCGCCTGTGCCGTATCGCGCAGACATGGTCGGCGCCACCTTATGTGGCCCTGTGTAACGGCTATCAATGCCGTGGTTTTCGTATACGAGAGGCTGGTGTCCATGCTCTTGCGCCCGTAGCGTGCCGGACACATTTTCGCTGTATTCCATCACGCTGCCGCCCTGATCGTTGAGGCACAAAACGGACGGCATACAATTCCCTCCGGCAGATCCTTTCAATGTGGGAGATAGCTCCTCGCCATAACCTATGCCCCCAGCAGAGGCTCCAGCACCTGCGGAGAAGGCAGCAGTCAGCACACAGGGATATCCCTGTCCTGCCTGACCACCTCCTGTCGATAGTGCCGTATGTCGTTCCTCGGAAAGGAAACAATCCCCATTGCCTTTGGCCACAACGCCTGAAGCTACGAAGGTCTGTTGTTTCATCCCTGGTTGTGCGCCCAGCGCACCAGCTACATCGTGAAGGTCGCGCACCTCATCCCGCTGATTGGCGGCAAAGGCCATGACTCCGTTTCTTCCAGTAGACATCCCGCAGTTGACGCCGAGCGTGGCTACTACATCGCCAGTCAGATCACCGTTGTAGCCGTCAAAGCCCTCAACAGCTTCATCCGGCTGTGTCACGAAGGTCTGCATCTGCATATTGGTGGTTGCCATCAACGCACCTGACACGCCGTGCAGGTCGATGCCCTCATCCCGCTGGTTGATGTGATACGCTTCTAATCCTGTGGGCTGTCCGTCCGGGCGCATGAGTCCCGCCTGAATCTTTAGGGCACGCTCCAGCTTCTTCGGCAGTTCCTTGCCGCGCTCAAAGGCCCGGCGCAGGATGCCCAGGCAGGCTTTCGGGGACAAATAGTATTTTAGGGGCGGATCTGCCTGCAAAATCTGCGATAAGGAAGATTCTTTTGCGTCTCTGGGCGACACCCCAGTATTGAGCGTCGAGGCACCGCCACGCCAGGGAGAAATCAGCTCCCAATAGAATTCGCCCAGCAGATTCCCAGCGCCCGGAGTCAGGTCGAGGGACTGAAACGGAATCGCAGTTAATGCGGACGATCTCCTCCAAAACGATTCGGAAGTCTTCGCCCTTTGGCGTTCCTGAACTAAAGGCGCCGGGAACATTTTCCCATACCATAAATCTTGGCCGAACATCGAGAGCTGTTCGGCCTCGTAATTTGTCTGCATTTCGCATCTCCTTTACCAGCCTGACCTGTTCCATGAACAGGCCGGAACGCGCCCCCGCAAGGCCTGCCCTTGCGCCGGCAACAGACAGATCCTGGCATGGACTGCCCCCGCAGATGATGTCCACGGGCGGCAGCTCCGCGCCATTCAGCTTTGTGATATCGCCCACATGGAGCATATCAGGGAAACGCAGCTTTGTGACCGCAATAGGGAAGGCTTCAATTTCCGACGCCCACACCGGCGTGATGCCACTGCGAATCGCGGCCAAAGGGAATCCACCAATGCCATCGAACAAGCTGCCCATTGTCAGTTCTCTCATCGTGCCACCGCCTGTACGACCGTGCGCGTGGTGTTGACGGCGGCCTGCGCGGTATAGACTGCACTCATGAGATTTGCCTTGGTGGAGGTATCCAGCCCAAAGGCTCCGGCGATACGGGGGATCTCACCGGCGGAGAGCATGAGTCCAAGCCCTAACAGGGCATGATCCTTGAACACCATAAGCCCGGCGACAAGGATCGTCGCCTGCAAGAACGCCGACAGGCATAAGCCGATGATCTGCTTGCACCATTGGTTAAAGCCGTCCGTATATCCGCGAGGGACGCTGAACATATAAAGGCTGCCCACCGCGATCTGGATGAGCAAAATGCCCCCGCGCTTCAGGTTGGCGAAAAACACCTTCAGCACCGCGTAGCCCATAAGGATAATACAGAACAGCAGCATGATGGGGCTGGTGATGATGCCAAGGCCGAAGTGGGAGCTGTTCACCACATCCGACAGGGTCTGGATCTCATTGAGCTCCGTAATGATGTCCTGTCCCACCTCACCAATGCTCCGACCGTAGCCGGTAAGCCCTGCGGAAAAGGTTCCCTGCAGCGACACCGACAAAGCATAGAGCCGGACAGGGACAACGGTGAAGAGGCTTACCGCCAGAAAGCCCTTGATGATGTTCATCCCGCACTGCTGGAGATTTCCTCTGCCGGTGGAGTATTCGATGCCGCACTCAAAGGCACAGACTACCACGCTGACGGCGAACAGCGCCCAAGCAAGGCGGGAGAAAAAGAGAATGATGGCGCTGACCCATTCCAGTTCAAAAAGTTCCACGCCCATATTGCCCATGAGGGCAAAGAAATTGCCGAGAAAGCCCACGATCTGCCCGTAGATCCAGTCCACCAGCTGATCCAGGACCGTCGCGGCAACAAAGTCCCAAATAAATATCTTCGCTCACCTCCGAAAATGCAGAAAGCCGCCGCCCAGGTGGGCGACGGCCTTTCATATAGAGTATTTTGTTTTGCATCTGACTGCAGCGCTTACTTGAGCAGCCGCGGATAATCTGTTGTGCCATTGACGATCGCATAAACGTAGACGGTGTCCCCAATCAATTTGTAGATGGCAACATAAGTCTTCGTCAGCACAAGTTTACGGTAACCGCTTGCCGCAAGGATCGGGTCCGGATGCGTTTGCCCCATCAGCGGGAAATCCCGCAGACGGTTTATGGTCGTTTTCATCGTACTGTAGATTTTCCGCGCGTAGGGAGTTCCTGCCTCCGTAATGTGATACTTTATGATCTCCTCGAAGTCGTGTTGAGCAGGTGGAAGATAGACCAGTTTACTTTTCGTAGGCACGGAACAACTCCTCCATTCTTTCGTCAAGCTCCTCCGGCGTGCAGACAGACTCCCCGCTCAGTCTGCTGAGTTCCGCAGCATAAATTTTGTCGCGGTGTCGGAACATTTTTTCCCGCTCCTCGTATGCAGCCATGCTCATATAAACACCGTCATCTTCACCCTTGTTCGTGATGAAGATCGGTTCACCGGATGCCTTTGCCAGCTCGGAGATCTGCGTGTACTCATTCCGCAGAGCAGAGGATGGTCTGATTTGCATAGAAAGCCCTCCTTATCAATTTCTTGATAGTATTATATCAAGATAACACTTTTTATGCAAGCTTTTTATGAGGCTCCTTGCTAAATACGGGGTGACACCATCTGCCTACTTCCTAATCCAGGACTGTCGCGGCAACAAAGTCCCCAATAAATATCTTCACTCACCTCCGGAAATGCAGAAAGCCGCCGCCCAGGCGGGGCGACGGCTTTCCTTATAGAATATTTTGCTTTAGACCATTATAATGTAGATCAATCGAACATGACCGCATCCGCTAAGTCCTGATTGGTATTGAATATTTCCGTGTCCACGATTGACACGGGAGCATTATGCTTCACAATTTCCGCTCCTGTGAAATTCCATCCACCACCAGAAGCAGCCTCGTTTGTATTCACCATGACCTCCATACCGTTATACATGAATCTTAACCAACCTGCTGCAGTCGTATCTTCTCCTAAATACTCATAATCGTCAACGCCAATCAAGGAGAAGAAATCTTCAAAGGACATTTCATCTTCCATGTCCGGAAAGAGTATGCATGCGGTGGTGACAAAACCGGAACATTCCAGCTGGTCTTCATATTCGTTCATAGCCTTTTCAGCATCGCCACTCTGTGCGCCGAAAAAGCAGTAAAGATATTCCGACTCTGAGGCTCCAAAGCATATAGCAGCACTGTCTGGAAATCCATCCGGCCTTACAATCACGTTGCCTTCCGGATGCTCGTTTTTCAATTCATCAAGCGTTTTCCCGAGGTCATTGAAAAACTCAGGCGTACTTGTATTATCATAGTCTGAACAGCCCGTTGATGCACCATTCTCCGTAATATTGGAATCCTTTGATGTTTGGTCATCAGGAGTTACAGATGCACAAGCGGAAAACGTAAATAATACAAGCAAAAGCATCGTTGTAATGACGGCATTATGCTTCATAGTATTCTTGGTAGACACAGAACAATTCCTCCATTCTCATTAAGATTCTCTGGTACCTATCTCTCAAATGGTATTTATAGCAGAATTGTGCTTTTAACGCAAGGGTATCTTTGTGAAGCAACCATGTCTGCCTACTTCATCCACATACACTATCCATGCAACCATTGCCTCATCGGTTATATCCGGCAGGAGGGTCCTGATCCGGCTTTTAATTGTTCTCTCTTCTTGGCTCAGATCCCGATGATATTCCAGATGTATTTCGGCGCGACCAGGCTGAAAATCAGGCAGGCAAATAGGATAGCGGGGCCAGTCCATTCAAACTGTCCTCTCTGTCGATAATCAAAGTACGCGCCGCCAAGTTTCACAAAGAATGCGATGGCGAGGATCATATCCAATGCAGGGAACACCACCTTCTCCACCACGCTCTTGATCTGCTTGGCCGCCTCCGTCCATGTCTGCTCCACCGCTCCCGCAACATCCCCGCCCGCAGCAAGCGCCGAGGTGCAGCAGAGAGAGGTCAGAAGCAAAAGCGTCAATGTCAGAATAATCATTTTTCTGTATTTCAAGAAATCTCAACCTCCTTAAAATGGGGATGCCGCCCCTTGCGGAGCGGCATCCGTTGTTAGTCCTTAATAGCCGGTGCGAGGCAGGGGCTTGCTGGGGGCATAGACACGGGTGACCCAGCGGGAGGTCGCCATGATCCACTGCCCGTTGTAGACGCCGCCTGCATCCGACGTGTTGACGAACTGCGTGCCGTCGGTGAGCTTTGAAAGCACCTTGCAGTCCACGCGGGGTGCCTCCACCTGACGGAAGTTTGGAGGTACGATGCCGAACGCCGCCATGAACTCCGTCACATACTCATTGGAAGCAAGTCCCAGCGCCGCGGGCGAAGCATCCAACACATAGTTTTTGGATGTACTCAGATTATCCGCCAGCGTGCACCAGGTATCCCCGCTGAGATTCGTGCGGTAGACGATCTTATAGTTGCCGGGGGAATTCCACGTGCCGGTGTAGATCTTTTCAAGGCGCACCGCCTTGACGGGCAGAGTGTCTCTCCAGTAGAACGACTCCAGCGCCGTGGTGGAATTGTTGGCAATACCGGTGAAGTTGTAGCGGACAAGCTGCCCCGGCATGACCTCCACGTAGCCGGTTTTCTTGATCGACACATTCGTGTACAGGCTCTTATTGGTCATGGCTGCCTTGACGATCTGACCGGCGTGTTCGATCTCCATCTCAATGGGTGTCTTATCCAGCCCGTAAAACTCCGCCGCCTTGGATTCTACGATTTTGTACCGTGCCAGAGGCAGAGGCTTACTGACCGCGAGCCCGTTCTTATCCGTCTTGATGGTATCCACCAGACGGTTGGTGCGGGCATTGTAAACTTCAAAGACGGTGTTGGGGATGGGCGTTCCGGCGGGCCAACCATTCATGGAATTGTAGTCCTCTGAAGTCTTACGAATCTGGAGCTGACCGGTGATGGGGGTATTCTTCCATTCGATTTCCGTGGTTTCGCCGGACTTTACATACACGGTCTTTTTCTGCGTGTCGGGGATATAGCCCTCGTTTTCCAATTCACGCAGATAAAAACGACCAGCGGTCAGGTTTTCAAAACGGACATAAC
>ERZ791631.2023-NODE-2023-length-10024-cov-2.437556_pt1 | contig 10024 bp, 8 predicted proteins | sample MGYA00509961_ERZ791631 | MGnify/ENA primary metagenome ERZ791631 (study PRJEB30046, sample SAMN00715248) | human gut metagenome | study: EMG produced TPA metagenomics assembly of the A metagenome-wide association study of gut microbiota in type 2... | reverse complement strand
TGACTGCGCCGGTGCAAATGCGCATTACCGGCACAGAGGTGGAGTGGGTAATGCCTGCCACCCAGCCGGATCAGTGCGAAATTCACGCTGTGTACCCTATGGCCATGTTCGGCGCCGTATTTGAGACCGGGCGGCTGTTTGCCTTTGCCATTCCCGGCACCGTTACGCTGCTGCTGCCCAAGCGGGCACTGCCGGAGAGCGAACTGCCCCGGCTGCGGGAAATGCTGGAAAACACCGCTTATTATAAATTGATCAAGTAAAACCTGCTGGGCTGCGGCCCGTATTTAGGAGATGAATGCCAATGGATAACAATGAGATCCGGTATGACAATCAAAAGATCGTAGATGTAGAGATTAACAAAGAGGTGCGCAAGGCCTTTTTGGACTACTCTATGAGCGTGATCGTCAGCCGCGCCCTGCCGGATGTGCGTGACGGATTGAAGCCTGTACAGAGAAGAACCCTGTATGATATGTATGAACTGGGTATCCGTTATGACAGACCATACAGAAAATGTGCCCGTATCGTTGGTGATACCATGGGTAAATATCACCCCCATGGTGACAGTTCGATCTACGAAGCACTTGTGGTAATGGCTCAGGATTTTAAGAAAGGCAAAACACTGGTCGACGGACATGGAAACTTCGGTTCCATCGAGGGCGACGGTGCAGCGGCCATGCGATATACAGAAGCCAGACTGGAGAAACTGACACAGGATGTCTTCCTTGAAGATCTGGATAAGAATGTAGTAGATTTTATGCCGAACTTTGACGAGACAGAGAAGGAACCTGTGGTACTTCCTGTCAGAATCCCGAATCTGCTGGTAAACGGGGCGGATGGTATCGCTGTCGGTATGGCAACCAGTATTCCGCCTCACAATCTGGGTGAAGTGGTAGATGCTGTAAAAGCATATATGAAGAATAATGACATCAGTGTCAAAGGGCTGATGCGCTATCTCAAGGGACCGGATTTCCCGACAGGTGGTCTGGTAGTAAATAAAGATGATCTGCTCAGGATTTACGAGACAGGAACAGGTAAGCTTCGTGTCAGAGGTAAGGTGGAGACAGTGAAGCTCAAAGGCGGCAGACAGCAGCTTGTGATCACAGAGATTCCTTACACAATGATCGGGGCAAATATCGGAAAATTTCTGAATGATATTGCGTCTCTTGTGGAAAACAAGAAGACAACAGATATCGTGGATATCTCCAACCAGTCTTCCAAAGAGGGAATCCGTATTGTTCTTGACCTGAAGCGTGACGCAGATGTAGAGAATCTTACAAATATGCTCTACAAGAAGACAAAGCTGGAAGATACTTTTGGCGTGAATATGCTGGCAGTTGCGGATGGCAGACCGGAGACTCTGAGCCTGAAGCAGGTGATAGAGCATCACGTAGATTTCGTATTCGATGTCACGACCAGAAAGTACACCACACTTCTGAATAAAGAGCAGGAGAAGAAAGAAATCCAGGAAGGTCTGATCAAGGCATGTGATGTGATCGACCTGATCATCGAGATCCTGCGAGGAAGCAAGAACAGAGAACAGGTAAAGAAATGCCTGGTTGACGGTGTGACAGAAGGAATCAGGTTCAAGAGCAAATCAAGCGAGAAAGCTGCGCAGAAGCTGCATTTCTCAGAAAAACAGGCAGCTGCGATCCTGGATATGCGTCTGTACAAACTGATCGGTCTGGAGATCGAGGCACTTCAGGCAGACTATGCGGAAACAATGAAGAACATTGCCATTTATGAAGATATCCTGAATAATTATGATTCCATGGCAGAAGTGATCATGAAAGAACTGGATCAGATCAAGAAAGAATACGGTACGAAACGCCGCACAGTGATCGAGAATGCAGAAGAAGTTGTCTATGAGGAAAAGAAGATGGAAGAAATGGAAGTCACATTCCTTATGGACCGCTTCGGATATATGCGGACCATTGATAAGTCTGCATATGAGAGAAATAAAGAAGCTGCCAATGCAGAGAACAAATATGTGTTTAACTGTATGAATACAGATAAGATCTGTATCTTTACAGATAATGGAAAGATGCACAGTATCAAGGTGGCAGATATTCCGCTGGTTCGTTTCAGGGATAAGGGGACACCGGCAGATAATCTGAGCAATTATGACAGTGCACAGGAACGTATGCTCTATGTAGCACCACTGGCATCTGTAAAAGAAAATACACTTCTGTTTGTCACTGCTGCATCCATGTGCAAGCTGGTAAGCGGTGCAGAGTTTGATGTGGCGAAGAGAACGATCGTGTCTACGAAACTTGCTGAAGAGGATTCTCTGATTTTTGTGGGTTCTGCGGATGAAATGGAACAGGTGGTATTCCAGAGTGAAGGCGGATATTTCTTAAGATTTCAGAAACAGGATATTTCTGCTATGAAGAAAACATCTATCGGGGTGCGTGGAATGAAACTGGCAGAAGGAGATAAGCTGGATCATGCATATCTTCTGGAAAGCCGCCAGGAATATACCATTACTTACCATGATAAACCCTATGTTCTCAACAGGATAAAATTGTCCAAACGGGACAGTAAAGGAATAAAACCACGTATATAAAACCAACAAATCCGCTAAAATCAAGGTTTTTGCAGGAAAAGCCTTGCAATTGCCGGAAATTGGTGTTACAATACATCTAAATTAGAACTTGTTGACAAAGGAGTGGGCGTGAGCCCACTCTTATTTGTTGCATGGAAAGGCAGGTGGGAAAATGAGCAGACGGGAAGAGTATGAAAAGCGCGCAGAGGAACTTCTGGCACCGATCGTAGAACTTAACGGCTTTGAACTGGTTGATGTAGAATATGTAAAGGAAGCAGGAAACTGGTATCTGAGAGGATACATTGACAAACCAGGCGGAATTACAGTAAATGACTGCGAGACAGTCAGCAGAGCATTCAGTGACAAACTGGATGAGAATGATTTTATTGAAGACAGTTATATCATGGAGATCAGTTCACCGGGACTGGACAGACCGCTGAAGAAAGACAAAGACTTTGAGAGAAACATGGGAAAACTGGTGGAAATCCGTACCTATCGGCCAATCGAGAAGCAAAAAGAGTTCTGCGGGATTTTGACCGCATATGATAGTAACAGTGTGACAATCGATGAGGATGGAACCGAGCGTGTTTTTGATAAGAAAGACACAGCCCTGATACGCCTCGCAATAGAGTTTTAGTTAATTCGGGAGGATAAGAAAAAAATGAGCAGAGAGTTAAAGGAGGCACTGGATATCCTTGAAAAGGAAAAGAGTATCAGCAAAGATACTCTGCTTGAGGCAATTGAGCAGTCTCTGATCCAGGCCTGCAAAAACCATTTTGGAAAAGCTGACAATGTACATGTAACTATTGATCCGGAAACCTGCGATTTTTCAGTGTATGCAGACAGAAGTATCGTAGAATACGTAGAGGATCCTGCAATGGAGATTTCTCTGGCAGATGCTTTGAAAATCACATCAAGAGCTGAGATCGGAGGCATGATACAGGTTCCGATTCAGTCTAAGGAATTCGGACGTATTGCGACACAGAATGCAAAGAACGTTATCCTGCAGAAAATCCGTGAGGAAGAACGTAAAGTGCTGTATGATGAATACTATGGAAAAGAAAAAGAAGTAGTAACCGGTATTGTACAGCGTGTGATGGGCAAGAATGTAAGCATCAATCTTGGTAAGGCAGATGCAGTATTAAGTGAGAATGAACAGGTGAAAGGGGAAACCTTCCAGCCGACAGAGAGAATAAAGGTGTATATTCTTGAAGTCAAGGATACCCCGAAGGGACCTCGTATTCTGGTATCCAGAACTCATCCGGGACTTGTGAAACGTCTCTTTGAGTCAGAAGTTGCAGAAGTAAAAGACGGAACTGTTGAGATCAAGAGCATCGCACGTGAGGCCGGTTCCCGTACAAAGATCGCTGTATGGAGCAACGATCCGGATGTAGATGCAGTTGGTGCCTGCGTAGGTATGAACGGTGCACGTGTCAATGCAGTAGTTGAGGAACTTCGCGGTGAGAAGATCGATATCATCAACTGGGATGAGAATCCTGCGATCCTGATCGAGAATGCATTGAGCCCTGCAAAGGTTATCGCAGTTATGGCAGATCCTGATGAGAAGACAGCTCTGGTAGTTGTTCCTGATTATCAGCTGTCCCTTGCAATCGGTAAAGAAGGTCAGAATGCACGTCTTGCTGCAAGACTTACAGGATTTAAGATTGACATCAAGAGTGAGACTCAGGCAAAAGAAGCCGGTGATTTCTATGATTATGATGATGACGAGACTGCAGAAGATGCAGCTGAGGCATCAGCAGAGGAAACTTCAGCAGAAGATTCCCTGACAGAAGAAACCGAAGCAGAAGAAGTTTCAGAGGAAGTTCCTGTAGAAGAAGAGCCACAGGCTCAGGAAGCAGGAGAGAATGAAGACGAAGAATAAGATTCCCATGCGCCAGTGTACCGGCTGCAGGGAAATGAAAAGCAAGAAAGAGATGCTCAGAGTTCTTAAGACTACAGAAGATGAGATCGTGCTTGATACTACCGGTAAGAAAAACGGCAGAGGCGCATATCTGTGTCTTTCCAGAGAATGTCTGGATAAAGCGATTAAAAATCATGGACTTGAGCGTTCACTGAAAACTGCGGTTCCGGATGAGGTATACGAACGACTTAAGAAGGAGCTGGAAGATATTGAAAAATAACAGAGTACTGTCGCTGATAGGGCTGGCTACCAAAGCAGGCAAGACCGTAAGCGGAGAATTTTCCACAGAGAAATCTGTAAAGACCGGAAAAGGACTGCTTGTGATCGTTGCTGAGGATGCCTCCGAGAATACAAAGAAGAAATTCAGGAATATGTGCAGTTTTTATGAAGTTCCGATTTTCTTCTTCTCAGATAAAGAGAGCCTAGGCAGAGCAATGGGAAAGGAGTACCGCGCCTGTCTGGCTGTCCAGGATGAGAACTTTGCGAAAGCAATCATGAAGGAGGTATAGCGATTGTCAAAATTAAGAGTACATGAGCTGGCCAGAGAGCTTGGACGACAGAACAGAGAAGTGATCGAGTTTCTGAAATCAAAAGGCGTTGATGTGAGAAGCCATATGAGTATGGTGGATGAGCCTGCGGTTTCGGAAGTAAAGAATAGATTCAGAAAAGACAATAATAACAGGGGAAAGGAGCATATTGCGAAATTGGAGACTCCCAAGACAGAAGAAAAGGTTGTAACAGCAAAATCAGAAGGAGATAAAACTGAAACACCTAAAAAGAAAAAAAATATTATCCGCGTTTTTCATGCACAGAATGCAAGTGACGGAGGAAAAACAAGAAAGAAACCTGTGAAAGCTGAAGGCGAGAGAACAGGTTCACCAAGAAATGCAGAAGGAAGAAATTCCGACAGTTCAAGAACAGACGGTGACAGACCAAGAAGAAATAATAATGACCGCCCAGGTACAGGCAACAGAAGACCGGACGGACAGAACCGTCAGGGAAGACCTCAGGGTGAAGGAAGATCCCAGGGAGATAACCGCCAGGGAGGACGTTTCGGACAGGGAAGATCCCAGGGCGATGGTCAGGGCCGTCCGGGCGGAAGATTCCAGGGCGATGGAAATCGTCAGGGAGGACGTTTCGGACAGGGAAGACCACAGGGAGATGGAAACCGTCAGGGAGGAAGACCGCAGGGCAATGGCCAGGGTCGTCCGGACGGAAACAGAAGTGAAGGACGTGACGGACGCTTCGGCGGCAGTCAGGGACGTCAGGGACAGCGCCAGAATACAAGAAAGAATGACGATATGGCATTTGCACCGGAACTGACAAAGACTTCCAAAGACAGCAAGAGAGAAAGAGACAGAGAGAACAAAAACAAGAAAAAAGATTTTGATAAGACACAGAGTGGCGGACGCAGACCAAATCAGGGTGGATTCAATAAGAATTCCAGAATCCCGAAAGCTCTGCAGAAACCGGCTCCGCAGCCAAAACAGGAAGAGAAGAAACCTGAGGTTAAGGAAATCACACTTCCAGAGAAGATGACGATCCGCGAACTGGCAGAAGCTATGAAAATGCAGCCGTCAGTAATTGTGAAGAAGCTCTTTATGCAGGGTATGATGGTTACCGTAAACCATGAGATCGATTTTGAGAAAGCTCAGGAGATTGCTCTGGAATATGATATCATCGCAGAACCGGAAGAGAAGGTAGACGTTATCGAAGAACTCCTCAAAGAGGATGAAGAAGACGAAAAAGATATGGTTTCAAGACCACCTGTAGTCTGTGTTATGGGGCACGTTGACCATGGTAAAACATCTCTTCTGGATGCAATCCGTAAGACAAATGTAACACGTGGAGAAGCCGGCGGTATCACACAGCACATTGGTGCTTCTGTAGTAGAGGTTGGCGGACAGAAGATCACATTCCTGGATACACCTGGACATGAAGCTTTCACAGCTATGCGTATGCGTGGTGCAAACTCCACAGATATCGCAGTTCTGGTTGTAGCAGCTGATGATGGTGTGATGCCTCAGACAGTAGAGGCTATCAGCCATGCGAAGGCGGCAGGCGTTGAGATCATAGTTGCAATCAACAAGATTGATAAGCCAAGTGCTAATATTGAGCGTGTAAAACAGGAACTTTCTGAATATGAACTGATCCCGGAAGACTGGGGCGGAAGTACGATTTTTGTTCCTGTATCCGCACATACAGGAGAGGGAATTGATACTCTTCTTGAGATGATCCTTCTTACAGCCGAGGTATGTGAATTAAAGGCAAACCCGAACCGTTCTGCAAGAGGTCTTGTGATCGAGGCTCAGCTTGATAAAGGTAAAGGTCCGGTTGCCACGATCCTTGTCCAGAAAGGTACTCTTCATGTAGGAGACTTTATTGCAGCAGGAGCATGCAATGGTAAGGTTCGTGCCATGATGGATGATAAGGGACGCAGAATCAAAGAAGCAGGTCCTTCTACTCCTGTAGAAATCCTGGGACTTGGTGATGTGCCGAATGCAGGTGAAATTCTTCTTGCATTTGACAGTGATAAGGAAGCCAAGAACTTTGCAGGTGCATTTGTATCTGAGAACAAGAACCGTCTTCTTGAGGAGACTAAGGGCAAATTATCTCTGGATAATCTCTTTGATCAGATTCAGGCAAGCGATCTGAAGGAACTTCCGCTCATTGTCAAAGCAGATGTACAGGGATCTGTGGAAGCTGTAAAACAGAGTCTGACCAAACTTTCCAACGAAGAAGTGGTTGTAAAGGTGATCCATGGCGGTGTTGGTGCAATCAATGAGTCTGACGTAAGTCTTGCGGCTACATCAAATGCGATCATTATCGGCTTTAATGTCCGTCCGGATGCAACCGCAAAACAGCTTGCTGAGCAGGAAGGTGTAGATCTTCGTCTGTATAGAGTTATTTATCAGGCAATCGAAGATGTAGAAGCTGCCATGAAGGGTATGCTTGATCCTATATTTGAGGAGAAAGTTATCGGTCATGCGGAAGTGCGTCAGCTGTTCAAAGCATCCGGCGTTGGTACGATTGCAGGAAGCTACATTCTGGATGGTATTTTCCAGAGAAATTGCAAGGTTCGTATTTCCAGAGAAGGCGAGCAGGTATTTGAAGGTGAGCTTGCATCCCTGAAGAGATTCAAAGACGATGTTAAGGAAGTTAAGGCAGGATACGAATGTGGCCTTGTATTTGACGGATTTAACGATGTGAAAGAGGAAGATAAAGTAGAAGCTTATATCATGGTAGAAGTACCGAGATAGTAATGGTTTATAAAGGTAAGGTGCGCGGTTCATAGTGTCAGGTACAGTGTGGTGCGCACCTTGACTTGATTGTGGTAATTCAGAGAATAATGTGACCGGGATAGTTGATGATCCGGATTGCTCACAGTATTTAACAGAATTGCTGGATATATAGGAGTAAAACTTAAAATGAGAAAAAACAGTATTAAGAATACCCGGATCAATGGGGAAGTCCAGAAGGAACTCAGCACCATTATCCGCAACGAGATCAAGGACCCGCGTATTCATCCGATGACTTCTGTCATGGCTGTAGAAGTGGCTCCTGATCTGAAAACCTGCAGAGCATATATCAGTGTGCTGGGTGAAAAAGAAGCAAAGGAAGCGACGATCAAAGGTCTGAACAGTGCAGAAGGCTACATCAGACGCCAGCTGGCGCGTAATTTAAACCTGAGAAATACACCGGAGATCCGTTTTATCCTGGACGAATCTATTGAGTATGGTGTAAATATGTCAAAGCTTATTGATGATGTTACCAAGAAAGACAGCAACTCCCACAGACAGGATGAGAATTAAAAGAGGATGAGAACATGGAAAATATTGCGGAAATACTGGAAGGTGTGAAAACAATGGGAATCGGCGGACATATCCGTCCGGATGGTGACTGCGTTGGTTCCTGTATGGCGTTATATTTATATGTAAAAACCTATTATCCGGAAATTCAGGCAGATGTGTACCTGGATAATCCCAAACCTGTTTTCGGACATATTGACTGTATGGATGAGATTAAAACAGAGCTGGACGGTGACAAAGAGTATGACCTTTTTGTTACCTGTGATGTAAGTGCAAGAGACAGACTTGCCATTGCAGGTCCATACTTTGACACTGCAAAAAGAACAGCATGTATTGATCATCATATCAGTAACTCCGGATTTGCACAGGTGAATCATATCAGGGGAGAGGTAAGCTCTGCCTGTGAAGTTCTCTATGGGCTTTTTGATCCTGAGAAAGTGGTCCGTACCATTGCAGTGCCGATCTATACGGGAATGGTTCATGACACAGGGGTATTTCAGTACTCTTCAACTTCACCGGAGACCATGCGTATTGCCGGGGAACTGATGAAGACAGGATTCAATTTCAGTAAGATTATTGACGAATCTTTCTATCAGAAAACTTATGTGCAGAATCAGGTAATGGGGCGTGTCCTTGCAGAGAGTATCCTGCTTCTGGATGGAAAATGTATTATCGGATATCTTAAAAAAAGAGACATGGAGTTCTATGGTGTGGATGGCAAGGATCTGGATGGTATCGTCAGTCAGCTTCGTCTTACAGCGGGAGTGGAAGTTGCCATGTTTATCTATGAAGTGGAAACTCAGTCTTTCAAAGTTTCCCTGCGTTCCAACGGAAATGTGGATGTAAGCAAGATTGCAGTATATTTTGGCGGCGGCGGTCATATGAGAGCAGCAGGATGTGATCTTCAGGGTTCTGTGTATGATGTGATCAACAATGTGACAGAACAGATCTGCAAACAGTTTCAGGAGCAGGAAGTCTGATGGATGGAGTAATTGTAATCCGTAAGGAAAAAGGATTCACTTCCCATGATGTGGTGGCAAAGCTTCGGGGAATCCTTCATATGAAGAAAATCGGACATACCGGAACTCTTGATCCGGATGCAGAAGGAGTGCTCCCGGTGGCTCTGGGAAAAGCAACCCGTCTGGTGGATATGATCACAGATAAAGAGAAAACCTATGAGGCAGTGATGCGTCTGGGTGTTGTTACGGATACCCAGGATATGAGCGGAACTGTTCTCTCACAGACTACAGAGCTTTCCGTTACAGAAGAAGAGCTTTGCACAGTGGTCAGTTCTTTTGTGGGAGACTATATGCAGGTGCCGCCAATGTATTCAGCACTGAAGGTCAATGGAAAGAAACTCTATGAACTTGCCAGAGAGGGCAAGACTGTGGAGCGTAAACCAAGACCTGTACGTTTTTATGAGATAGAAATTCTGGATATCAGTTTTCCGCTGGTGCGTTTTCGTGTGACCTGCAGCAAGGGAACCTATATCCGTACTCTGTGCCATGATATAGGGGAAAAGCTGGGCTGTGGAGCTGCCATGGAAAGTCTTTTGCGGACAAAGGTGGGCAGATTTACACTGGATGATGCCATTACCCTGGCGCAGACAGAAGAGGCAGTGCAGGAAGGAACCATAGAGAGTAAAATCCTCGGTATTGAGGAGATTCTTGCAGAGTATCCAAGGGTATGCTGTACAAAAGAAGGGGACAGACTTCTGGCTAATGGAAATCCTCTTGTACAGGCACTGGTCAA
>ERZ791631.2021-NODE-2021-length-10036-cov-2.605951_pt1 | contig 10036 bp, 3 predicted proteins | sample MGYA00509961_ERZ791631 | MGnify/ENA primary metagenome ERZ791631 (study PRJEB30046, sample SAMN00715248) | human gut metagenome | study: EMG produced TPA metagenomics assembly of the A metagenome-wide association study of gut microbiota in type 2... | reverse complement strand
CATTGGAAGTTGCTTCTGTTAAAACATCCTGGGTTACTACTTCATTGAGATCTTCTATTTGCATTTCAGAGCCAGATTCTGCTATTTTTAGTTCAACTTCTTCCTTAAAGTTATCAAGAATTTCCTGCCTTTGGCTTTGGCGCCAGTTTTCCATCCATTCTTGCTCGTTATCAGTTGTTAGGTTCAACATTCGATTTTCATATGTCTCTTCCACTTCATTAAGTGACTTAATTAATCTATTGATTTTTTCATTAATATCTTGGGAAAAATCTATGGTTAGCTCTTCTTTATATAGCTTTCTAATGACCTCAGATTGGATTTTCTCCGACGGATTGTCAAGCTGCAATATAAGTTCTGGTTTTTTCTGTATGGCCATGAGTTGCGCTTCTTCACATAGATTAGAGATTTCGCTTATTAAGTATGGATTTTGTTGTATAGCTTCCATTTGTACTTTTTCGGAAGGGTTGGCTATATATTTGATTGTATATGGAACTTTTTGTACGGCCATGACCTGTACCATTTCCGTCGGGTTCTGGATATCTATAATAGCGTATGGATTTTTTTCGACGGCCATCATTTGTATTGTTTCACATGGAATAGGGATTTCGCTTATTAAATAAGGACTTCGCTCTATAACCTCCATCTGTACCATTTCGCTTGGATTTTTTATATAAGTTATTAAGTATGGATTTTTCTTTATCACTTCCATTTGTACCTTTTCTGTAGGTTCTTTTATATACCTGATTGCATCTGCTTCCTGTTTTATAGCTGCCATTTGAGTTTTGTCTGATGGATTCTCAATATGTTGTATAACAGACGGGTTCTTTTTAATGGCTTCTAATTGTACTTTTTCCGTCGGGTGATCGATATATCTTATTACATACGGTATTTTTTTTATAGCTAACATCTGTACCTTTTCAGAAGGGTTAGCTATATGTTTAATTATATAGGGATTTTTCCGTACTACTTCCATTTGTACCTGTTCTAAAGGATTTACTATGTATTGGATTGCTGACGGATCTTTTTGTATAGTCGCTAGCTGTATTTTCTTCGATGGGCTTGTTATATATCTTATAGACTTAGGATGTCTTTGTACAGCTTCTAATTGTGCCTTTTCTGTGGGATTGGTGATGTAACGGATCGCCTCCGGGTCTCTTTGTACAGCTATCAGCTGTAGCCGTTCTGATGGATTTTCTACACTTTTTATTGTGTATGGATTGAATTTAACCTGCTTAATAGCCTGTTCTTCATCAATTAATGCGTTATACATCATAACTTGTTTGTTTGAGCTAATCATGTTCAATAATGTTTCTTTTACGGTTCCCATGTTGATTCTGTTTTTAAATTAATATTAAGTTGTTATAAATCAGCAGATCTATCTGCCATTGCATTTATTTCTTTTCCTACCGTAACACTCCACCCTAATAAGGTTTTAGTCAGATGGACCGTATTACCATCAGGCATTTCTACTTTTTGCCCGGAGAGTAGTTTCTTAATACTTCCTGCGGGCAGTTGTGAAAGGTCGAGATCGCTACTTTTCAATTCTCCAATAGTACCAGTCGCTTTATCACTTATTCGTAAGTTACTTGTAAATATTGGAGTGTTATTTTCCAATGTGATGTCTGCAATTAAAGTTTTAGACCCAGATGATTGAATTTTCATGTCCTTAATGACTGATGTGTTTTGAGAATTATAAATAGAAACTTCCTCGTTATTTATTTTATCTTGTGAGATAGTTACGTTCTCACTTTCAGTTGAATCTTCTTGCTTATCTGCTGATTGTCCGATAGGAGTAAGAGTGAGTTGTATCTTTCTTTCTAAAGTAGACAATTCGGATTTTAGGGTTTTAAGTTCCTCTTCTTTTCTCCAAGGTGTGTTAATGATTTCTTTCAATGATGGAATATCCGGAATCAATGTAGAGTTTTCTTTTTGTGCTCTTGCAATAAGTCTGGGGATATTATTTAAAGCATTTAAGAAGTTGTTTGCTATGGCTAATGGAGAATAGCCAGTGATTATACCGTTATTATGGGTATATTTATAGGCTCCTTTTACAAAAAAACGATTTTGCAACTCTTGTTTGTTCTCTTTGGTTATCCATTCTGATTTTACAATAATAGGGAAGTCATATATTTTTCCGATAGTTCGGTATTCCTCTGTATTTTTGTTAACAGGTATTTTTAACAAAAAATCAGCAATACTTTCATTGTTGATGACTTTTAATCCATCCAGCTGTATGAGGTTTATGATATTGCCTTTTTCGTCTTTTTGTACACTATTCAAAAAGGTTTCATAATCAGTACTCATAAGAGATATATGTTCGCTGTTACGTTCAACAGTCTGTATATAATTATTTAACTTATTATTTGTTTGATTTTTCGCTTTTAGGAATGACTTTCGCTCACTTTCTAATGCCATAACTTTCTTTTCTATTTTGGCTTTATCCAATAAGTCTGTATTTCCTGATAAGATGGCCATATATTCGGAAAAATTCATACCGCTTTTTTCGTCTACTCCCCCTTCATCAATGGTACGCGCTCCCATTGCTCCATTTTTCAACTGAGAAATGAAGGTTTGTTTACAATGAAGTAAATTGAATTTATAACTATCAAGAGACTTTTCTACAGCATAGATGATTACGTCTACCTTGTTATTGGCATACAATTTGGCTATCTCATTTCCTTTACGAACAGCTCGTCCATCTCTTTGTGAAAGATCGGAAGGACGCCAAGGGGTGTCAAGATGGTGGATTGCTACAGCTCTTTGTTGAGCGTTTACGCCGGTTCCTAGCATAGAAGTGGAGCCAAAAAGTACTCGGACTTTTCCCTCATTCATCTCCTGAATTACCTTTTTCCGTGCTTTCTCTGTTTTACATTCTTGAATAAAACGGATTTCATTCTCTGGAATATTGTGTTCTTCGACAAGCTTACGCTTAATTTCACTATAAATATTCCATGTACCAGGTTGAAATGTGCCTAAGTCTGAGAAGACGAATTGTGTACCTTTTTGTTCATCAAATTTACGATAATATCTGGCTATTTCATTGGCACAGTGGTTTGCCTTATTATTGGGGTGATCAGAATAACAGTTACTTATTAATCGCATATCAAGAGCCATCTTACGGGCATAATCGGTTGCTATTAACATTTTAGCCTTTTCTTCCGTTTCAGATAATGGGGGACGACCTAATATCGTCGCATCCCCAGTTTCAGCAAATTTCATCAATTTTTGGATAAACTCTTCCTGTTCTGGTGTCGGAGGAATATTATGGAGAATTTCATTCTTAGCAGGACGATCCACACCAACATCTTCTGCAGTGCGATAGTCTGTTATTTCATTGTAGAATGTTGCGAGTTCAGGTACTTTGATAAAGTATCGAAAGCGTTCTTTCTGTACTATATTATTGGTGACAGAGAACTCAAAATCGGTTGTTTTTTTTGCAAAGATTGCGGCCCATGCATCAAAGCAATTGATGTTTTGTCTTTTTAGCTCTAATGGACGAAGATATTTAAATAGTAAATAAAGCTCTGTTAAACTGTTGGATATGGTAGTTCCCGATAGAAAAGTTGCTCCCAGATCCCTGCCTGTACGTTCCTGAATGGTACGGATGGCAAAGAGCAAATTGAGGGCTTTTTGGCTACCTTCAGAGTTTCCAAGCCCTGCGACACGGGTATGTCGAGTGTTAAATGTTAAATTTTTGTACTGATGGCTCTCGTCAACGAAAATATGATCTATACCCATTTGAGCGAAATCAATGATATCATCCTTACGTTGGGATATATCATGAGCAATCTTTTCTAATTTAGCATTAAGGTTGAGCTTTCGTTTCTCTAAACCTTTGATCATGGCATTAGATACGTCTTTTCCCTGTGATCGCATTGTTTCTAAATTCTCTTCTACTGAATCAAGTTCTGCTTGCAAAATCTTTCGCATCATGCCAGGTGATTGGGGAATTTTGGCAAATTGATCATGCGACATGATGATGCAATCGTAATTATTGTTTTTTATGTTATTAAAGAACTGTTTCCGGCTTTTCGGAGTGAAGTCCTTCTCTGTTGCATAGAGAATTTTTGCGTTGGGATATGCGGTATGGTAACATTGTGCAATCTCTCCTATATTAGCTTTCAGACCAATTATTATGGGTTTATGGACGAGTCCTAAACGGTGCATTTCATGTGCTGCAACGCACATTATTAGAGTTTTACCTGTACCGACTTCATGGTCACCAATCCCTCCGCCATTCTGTATGAGCATCCAAATACAATCTTTCTGACTAGGATATAATCCAGAAATTCCCAGTCCTTTGAGGTTTAGATCAGGAAATGTCTGGTGAGAGCCATCATAAGCTGGACGGACGAAGCAATTAAACTTTTTATTGTATTCATTAGCTAATTGTTGTTGGAACTCCGAGGGTTGATCTTGTAGCCAATCTGTGAATCCATTCCGGATTTCATCAATTTTTGCGTTAGCCAATTGAATAGCTTCACTATCTCTTACTTTGATATCTCTATTATTGGCATCTTTGCCTATACATTTGCTGATGTCTGGTACTGTGTTTACTAAAGCATGTTTTAATAAAGTGATTCCATCGTAGTTCCGATAATATCCTTTTACTGCATATTGATCCGTGATCTTGGCATTTCTAGATTTTATGTCTACCAGATATTCATCCAAGTTTTCCATATAACGGATATTAACCTCTGTCTCAAAAAGATTGCTAGCATAATCTGCATATATCTTAGGAGAAATCCAACGTTCTCCGAAATTAAAGTCTAATTCATCAAATTTAATAGGACGTGGAGTCGCCTCTTGAAGTGCGGTTAAAGATTCATTTACACGTGTATCATCTATCGGGTTCTCTTGTTGCCATTGTTTGATTTGTTCGGCCTTTTCAATGACGTTGCCGGCAATGAAACTATCTTTTATTTCGTAGTTATTAATTAGCGGATTAAAAAATATTTTACCTTTTAAAGCACCTATAAGCTCCTCTTTAGATTGATAAAGTCCCTCCATATACTCCATATTTATCTCGCCATACATGTTGAGAGATGCGGCTAATGCTTCTTCTGGGGTTGCTACGGATACAAGTGTATCTGTGGAAAAGCTAACAGGATGATTGAAAATATCGGCTTTGATAAATTTATTATTCTCAACTCGTTCCAATGACAACATATCACGGCCACAAGCGTCCATTAGAATCAGCTGCACATTTTCTTTCTTATTTAGCGGTCCGAAACGTTCAGCAAAAGAGTCATACGTTGCATTTAAATTATAACGTTCTAGCTTTTGCTCGATATGTAGCTCTGCTTCTTTTGAGTACAGATGATGATAATTGTCACGTATGGAAATATAAAGTAAGGCCTTTTCTTGTTGCTCTTTACCTAATTCTATAGGCTGAAATACTGCATCATATAGTGTTATTTTCTTTAGATACCCTATTTGATTCTTGTCTTGAACGAGTGTGCCTTCTTGATAAAAGGGTTTCATGTCTCCCGAGAATGGATGTGCTCTCATTGGAGAGATTGACTGGGATTTTATTTCTTCTTTCTGCCGGTTAGCGTTTCGGTGATTCTTGATATGTGTAACTCCCTGTTGGGCAGCTTGTCTTTCCTTATCTGAAAAACCGAATAGATCGTATAGGTCCAATAATGGAGGCTCTGTTGTTGCTTGAGTCTCTATGGCCAAAGATCCTTTGTTTTTATTGTCCGGTGTTATAAACTTCTCTATATTGAGATGATTAACAAGATCCTCCGTTAGCATTCGTTCCAACTCCTTGGAGATGCCGGTAACGCCTCCTTCATGTAAGTATACCATTGCTGGATGCCCATAAAGGTCCTTGTCTAAAAAGCGTTTTGTATAAATGACACGTTTACCATCTTGGAAATATCGATTTGTATTTGTTTTTATTTCAGTTGTATAGCCATCTAAAAATGCTGTTTCTCGCTCATTGAGAATCTGTTTACCAGAGTGCTTTTGTAAGACAATAAGGTCACTGCCAACTTCTGTTCCGGCGACTTCCCTGAAAAGATTGTTAGGTAAACGAATGGCAGAAAGAAGATCTGCATTTTGCATTAATAATTGTCGTTGAGCCTTATGTAGTGGAGCATTCATAACTCCCTGAGAAGTTATAAATGCTACAATACCACCATCTCTGACTGTATCTAGTCCTTTTACAAAGAAATAATTATGAATTGTTTTTGCGGACAAGCGACGGGCTTCATCTTGACTATTATTAAATATCGGGTCAAAAATAGCTATATCACCAAAAGGTATATTTGAAGTGGCCACATCAAAGTATTCATTAAATGTTGGTTCTATCTTTTCGAAGCCTTCTATTCGTATCTTCTGTTCCGGGTAAAGGTAAGACAGTATTTTACCTGTCAACAGATCTTTTTCAAAAGCCATTATTGTGGCGTCTGTATTGTTGCTGAGAAAAGCATCCAGGAATACTCCTTGTCCTGCTGATGGATCTAATATACGTTGTGGCGTTACTCCATTCTTATACAATACATCGGAAATAGTAGAAGCAATTGTTGGAGGAGTATAGAATGATGTCAGTACAGAGCTTTTCAGACTGCTAATATACTGTCTATACTCATTCTCTGTATTGACATGGGTTCGGATTAGTTCGTGTAACTCCAGTATCATAGGGAAAAGAGGTAACTGAGACTTTGTCCACCGAGAACGATCAAGAGGATTTAAGATACATTTTAAGCCTCCAAATCCACAATAACGGGAAAGAATCTCCTTTTCTTGGATGCTGGCAACTCTTTTCGAACTTTCCAAATCAAACAAAAGACGAATCGCTTCAATATTATCTCTTAATTTTTCTTGCTTATTAAATGCCATATTTTTCCAAGTAAAGAGTTATTTCACCAGTTAATTCAATGTATAGGGAATGATAATCAGAAGATTGTTCAAAGTCATCTGAGAGTGTGTATTTTGCAAAAATGGAATTAAAGTTAGATTCCATCTTTTTTATTAGAAGCAATACTTTATCATCTGGAACCTCTTTTTCAAATTCATCTTTTATGATGGTAAGTATCAAGTAATGCTTGGAGAAATGTAATCCCCTCATTAGTTCCTTCATGGCTATTTCCTGAGCATCCATTACTGTCTTACCATCTAATCTGGACTTTTCAAAAAGAATAGCGGCGTTATCCGATCGTTCTTTGATGAAATCGATGTCATCCACTTTTTCTGGATGATATTCTCTTAGATAATTCAATAAATAGAGTTCATAATATGATAACTCTTGTAATTTCACTTGTTGCATAATGTTTTAATATTATAGGATTCATAAAGTGACCGATGAATCAGTACTACTTTGTATTTGTTTCCCTATTGTAAGACCCCACCCCAGTGGAGTTTTACAGAGCCCTGTTAAATAGCCTTTTCCACTATTTGTTGTGAACTCCACTTTTTTGCCAGAGAGAATTTTTTCTATGCATTCACTGGGTTGATCTAATAGCCTTATTCCATTGCTGTTTAAGGGTTCTGTTTTACCGGTTATCTTGTCTTTAATTCGAAGATTGGTTATTTCCTTTTTTGATGAGATGTCTCCTATCAGGATCTTAGTTTCTGAAGAATATAATTCCTGTTCCTTAAGGTTGGTTGTATTATGATCCTTCTGGGTAGATTGGGTCTTGTTCTGGAACATACCTGGATATTTCTCTTCCATCTCTGTTCTAAACTTATCTTTTTTTTCCTGTATCGACATTTGTAGAGGATCTTCTTCTGCTGCCTTACCATAAGTTTGGTACACTGTTCGATATTCAAATTTTAAACCGACTAAATTATTAAGAAGTATCTGTGTTTTTTTCGCAAGTTCTGTTGGTTCTACCATAGCAACATTAATAGGACGTCCATACATCTTTTCAAGTGCTATTTTGCATACGGAAGGCGTCGGTTCCTCCATCTCTATGATGGAGTAAGCATTGTTTTTCACTGCTTCTATCTTCATCTCTTCAGTCGGATTAGAGATAAACTCAATGGCATATCCGTTGCTTTGTACAGCTGCCATTTTCACAGCTTCAGATGGCTTATAAATGTGTTCTATAGCTAATCCGTCATTTTTTACAGCTGCCATTTTCACTGCTTCATACGGATTAGAAATGTATTGTATAGCAGAACCATCATTTTGTACAGCCGCCATTTTTAACTCCTCAGACGGATTAAGAATATATCGGATGGCTGATCCCTGATTTTGTACAGCTGCCATTTTTAACTCCTCGGACGGATTAGAAATGTATTGGATAGCCAATCCGTTTCTTTGTACAGCTGCCATCTTCAACTTTTCAGACGCATCAGGAATATAGCGTATAGATGACCAGTCATCTTGTACAGCTGCCCACTTCAAAGAATCCGACGGATTGGATATATACTGAATAGCAGATCCTTTATCCTGTACAGCTTTCCACTTCAAACTTTCAGACGGGCTAGCAATATATTGTATTGCATCCGGGAGATCTGTAACCGCTTTCATTTTCAACTCCTCAGATGCATTGGGGATATAACGAATACTAAACGGATCTGCTTCGACTGCCATTTGCTTAATCCGTTCAGTTGGATTAGAAATATACCGAATATTGTAAGCGTCAGCCCGTATTACTACTCTTTGCACGGCTTCTGAAGGATTTCGCATGCCTTGAATAGCGCTTGCATCTTTTTGAACTTTCTCTAATTGCCTGTTTTCCAATATGTCATTAAGAAACTGCTTGATTCGTTCTGTAATTGTTGCCATAGATATTTTAGTTATAAGTTATAAATTAGATACTTGCCGATGATTCTACAGTGTTTTGAAGCTGTTTGCTTATTGTGAAACTCCATCCTAAAGGAGATTTGCACAAAGTAACTGGATTCAGCTCTCCGGAATTATTAGGCAATTCAACTCTCTTTCCAGAAAATAATTTCTTTATAGAGTCAGCAGGCTGATCAAAAAGAGAAATGCCGTTTGTTTGTAGGTTCTCTGTAGCTTCCGTTACTTTATCATTGATTCTAAGATTGTTGAAATCTATAGTTAGTGAATTGGGCTTTCCAGACAATATCATGTCTGTTTGTAATGATTTGATTTTCGTTACGGGATATTCTATATTTTCTACTTTATAATTGACTGAGATACTGGATTCTGTAATTTGTATATAATAGGGAGCATGTGTTTCTAGGGCATGTGCTATTGGGCCATATCCTAAACTCCGATATTGTGTACATAATTCTGTTATATCTTTTTTGAGGTGTAATATTCGGTTGTTTTCTTGTTCCCACAGCTGTTTTGCTTCATTAGCTTTACCGATAGCTTCTATATATTCAGGTCTGTTCATTGCTTCTTTAGTGGCAATACCTTGTTGTTCCAAGCCCCCCAATATTCTCTGGGCATTGTCGTACAGCTGGATTTGTGCCTTATTTAGAGTCTCTAATTTTGTATTGTTATCTTTATGACTGTCTACTCCAATGGTAGACTCTATCATATTGGTAGACTTATTTACATCATTCAAAATAGACATCAAATATCTGGGATCATCTGATATTTGGGATAGCCAACCTTTTAAATATTGTGCGTTTTCTTTTTGAGGAAGTACCGCTATGCCAAGATCTCTACCAGCTACAGCAGATGACAATTCAGCAATCAATTCCTCTTTTGCATATTGGGAATCTCCGAAGAACTCTCCAAATGTTCTATTTAGCCTGCTGCTATGACCTGTACTATGTGCCATTTCGTGGAGTGCAGTAAAATAGAAAGATTCTTTTTTAAAGAATTGTTCATAGGTTGGTAGTACGATGCTATCACTCTTTCTATTATAAAAAGCTCTGTCTTGTTGCTTTAATTCTATCGGACATATCCAACTTTGTTCTGTGATTACTTTATCTATAAGCTGATTGCGATATCCGTCAGATTCGATATTCAATTGAGTTTGAAATCGTTGTTGTAACTTTGCCCATTCTTCTGGGAATTTTTCTGAATAGTTTGTTTGTTCAAGGTTGAATACACTGTAAAATTTTTGAAGAGGTTTTACTTTATAGTGTGCCTTTTCTTCATCAG
>ERZ791631.1999-NODE-1999-length-10162-cov-2.287128_pt1 | contig 10162 bp, 9 predicted proteins | sample MGYA00509961_ERZ791631 | MGnify/ENA primary metagenome ERZ791631 (study PRJEB30046, sample SAMN00715248) | human gut metagenome | study: EMG produced TPA metagenomics assembly of the A metagenome-wide association study of gut microbiota in type 2... | reverse complement strand
CCATCCGCCGCCTCTGGCCGGATGGGGTCTTTCAATTTGGCAGCAAGTATTCTAAAACGATGCGTTTTAGCGACATCAATTATGCCATCGCCTCCAAGGAGGATACAGTGGCACGCCGCAGGGCTCCGGGGTAAGTCCACTCTTGGCGAATATCTATATGAACGAGCTGGACCTGTTCATGGAAAAGCTCCGGGCGCAATTCGGCAAGGGCGACAAGCGGCGGTTCAGCAACGACTATGTCAATGCCAACCACCACTATGCGCGAACCAGAGAACGAAACGCCAAAAAATGGAACACCATGAGCGAAGAAGAACGGAAAGACGCCAAAGTCATGCAGAAGAAATTACAGGCAATCCTGCTATCTACCCCCAGTCGGGAGCCAATGGACCCCAACTATCGCAGAGTTCTATATGTCCGTTACGCCGATGATTTTCTAATTGGCGTGATTGGAAATAAAGCGGACGCCGAACAAATCAAGACCGCCGTCAGTGAATTTCTGAAACAGGAATTGAACCTCACCATGTCGCCTGAGAAAACCCTGATTACCCACGGACATGACAAGGCAAGATTCCTGGGATACGACATCACCATCAGCAAGAATCAGGCGGTCAAAAAGACAAAGGGCGGCGTAAAGCGAGCCTATAATGGGCGCGTTGTCCTCCTGCTTCCAAAGGAAAAATGGATGGGTAAACTGCAAGAGTATAGGGCGCTTAATATACAAAAGGATGGCACGGGGAAAGAAATTTGGATGCCTGTGGCAAGGAACGGCTTGCAAAACAAAGAACCTATTGAAATCCTCGCACAATTCAACGGAGAAATCCGGGGTATCTACAACTATTATCGTCTGGCACGGAATGTATCTGTCCTGAACAAGTTTTGCTATGTCATGGAGTACAGCATGTATAAGACTATCGCAAGGAAAATGCGGTGCTCCGCAGCGAAAGTCAAGAAGAAATATACGAGAGACCGCATATTTGGCATAGAATACGAAACAAAACACGGGATAAAACGGGCCGAGTTCTACCATAACGGTTTCCGGAAAAGTGCGCCGTCTAAATTAGACATGGACACAACGCCGGACTATAGATACTCCATCCGACCCAAGGAAGTCATTGCCAGATTTATGACCGGATACTGTGAGCTGTGCTGTAAAAATGAACTCCCGGTTATGATTTACCAGGTGAAGAACCTGAAAAGTCTTTCCGGCAACGAGACGTATTGCCCCTCCCCATAGTCCGCTTTTATCCGCTGTTCTGCCCCCCGGAAGCAACGGTTCTGTAGCGCGGTGCTGATACTCGTCACCCGTCAGCATACCGATAACCATCAATAAGGTCTGGAAGATAATGACCATCATGACAGCCGGAATCAGATAAGAACCATACCCCTCGGTGTGGTTATAGAGTGCGGTGCCGGCCACGTTTACGGGCTTGGCCATGGCCACGGCAAGCAGTCCCTGCGGGGGGAGGAATACGGCACCGTCCATGCGATGGGCATCGTTGATGGCAAGGTATACACGTGAAGTGGCTTCTTGCAGCGCTTCAAAATAGAGAAAGGCGTCTGTGGTGGCGTATAGTGAGAATACAGCCTCGCGTCCCTGGAAGACACGGGTCTCAAAATCATGCGGAATGTACAGAATGCCTTGTACCTTGCCCTCTTTCATCCATTCGCGGGCTTCCCGATAGTCCATGGCTTGTGCGTATACGGCTACTTGCGGCGTGGCGTCGAGCCAACGGATGTATTGTCGGCTAAGGCTGCTGTGCGAGTTGTCGACCACTGCTACCGGAGCGTCGGTCACGATATTGGGAGCATACATATAGTTATAGAGCAACCCATAAACAAAGATACCTCCCATCAGTACCAACAGTACGGCATAGCTGGTGCTGATGGCACGAAACTCACGTGCGATGATAAAGGAAATCTGCGAAAGTTTACCGGATGTTTTCATATTTACGACTGATTATGGCTCGTCTGAGGTGCGGAAGCATCGCCAACGCCAATAACGGGAAGATACAGAGTATCACTGCCGAAGGCCATAGGTGGATAAATCCGCCGCCATAGTAGAGCATGGTTTGTGTAATTTCGGTGTAATGGCGCACCGGAAACAGATAAGAGGCGTCGCGCACCAACGGATACATGTTGAGTACCGGAAAGGTGACACCGGATAAAGTAGCTCCCAGCGAGCCGACCATGGATACGATACTGATGATGATTGCCACGGCAGGGAACAGGGAGAAGATGAACAATGCCAGTGCCTGAGTGGCAATGATAAAGAGCACTGTCATGACGTTGAGCAGCACCCAACTCCCTTGAAAAGGTATATGCAGGATGCCAAACATGACAAAGTTGCCTAATATACCGATCAGGCTGAAGATAAGCGTATAAGGCAACAGCTTGCCCGTAACGGCAACCGTGATGTCGCCGCCCGCCGCCTGCAACCATTGACCGGCTGTACCGAACTTTATTTCGCTTCCTACGGCATATACCGTGATAAGCAGTACCAACACCTGAAAGAGTACAAAAAAGAAAGGCTGGCTCAGGTAGACCGAGTAATCCAGCGACGGGTTATAAATGGGATGATTGTTGGCTTGCACGGGGAGCAGAAAGGTTTCTATCTGCTGTTCGTTCACTCCCAGCGCCACAGCTTTCATCACGATGGGGGAGAGAGCTACGGGTGCGAGCGAGCTTTCGAAGGCGGCCATCAACTCACCTCCCACCGAGAGCAGGGCATAGTGATAATAATAGTTCAGAGTGGCGTCCTGCCCCGATATCATATCCTGTTCAAAGCGGGGAGGGATCGAGAGATAACCATATATTTCTTTCTGCTGTACCGCTTTGCGTGCCTCGGCTTCGTCAACGAAGTGGCGGGTTACCCGGAAGGTGGGTACGGCAGACATCCGCCGGGCAATATCTCTCGAAGTGGCCGTGTTGTCCCGGTCGACAATGCCGATGGGGATATTTTCCATCTGCCCGTTGCCGAATATGGTAGCCATGAAAAAGAGCGTGAACAACGGAAGTACCAGGCAGACACCGAAGTAGAGGCGTCGAGAGGTCATCCGTTGCCACTCACGTTGTATGACACGGGTTATAGGGGAGTGTTGCATAATTAGATTGTCTTTGAGTTTTGATTTACCACAGAGTAGCACAGAGTCCCACTGAGAATATCTTTTCTCTTAAACATCCTGTAAACAAGAGATTAAAATTCTGTGAATCTCTGTGTCTTCTGTGGTGAATCGTATTCATTTCTCTATTTGATTTCTACCAGTACCGACATTCCCGGACGCAGCCCCTCCACTTTCTTAGTGGGACGAGCATGGATTTCGAATGTCTGTAAATCATAGCTGCCCGTTTGCTTGGTCGACTTCCAGGTAGCAAAACTACCCAGCGGACTGATATAATATATCTTGAATCCGATTCCTTTTTGGGCCAGGGCGGGCACATCCCCAATGAATGTACCTCCCATACGGAAGTCCGGCATCAGGTCTTCCCTTACGTTCAGTACCACGTGTATATCATCCATCACCACCAGGTTCATGATTGGAGTGCCCGGTGCGACAAGTTCGCCCCGTTTAGGAAAGATGGTTGCTATTTGTCCATCTTCCGGTGCGATCAGGCGGGCATCCACCAGGAGTGATGAAACTTCATCAACCGTGCTGTTGGCCGCATTGACCATCGAGCGGGCCGAGGCTTTATCTTCACTTTGCGCTCCGTCTACAGCCATTTGATATTGCTCGTAAGCAGCCCGTTCGGCCGCTTGTGCGGCTTTGTACATGGCTTCCACTTCATCTTTACGTTGAGAAGTGACTACACTGTCTTTATATAAAGTGAGAATACGGTTGTACGTTGTCCGTGCCAATGTCAGGTCGCTTTGAGTTTTGTTCCATAATTGCTGCGCCGTAGCTATGATCTGCTTGCGGGTTCCGGCGTCAATCTTCTTGTTCTGTTCTACGGCTACTTGTTTCAATGCGTCCACCTGGCGATACTTGGCCTCTACAGTCGGACTGTTGATGACTACCAGCGTATCTCCTTGTTTCACCCACTGGCCTTCTTCAACCAGGAAGGTGTCGATGCGTCCCGGCAGTTTGCCGCTGATGCGAATCTCGGTAGCTTCGGCCTGCCCTTGCAAGACGAGGGGCTGGTGGCGCATGGCAATCATTCCGATGACGGTGAAGAGTGCTACTGCCACAAGTACAACGATGAATGCGATACTTAAGGTTCTGCCTTTTTTAGATTCTGAATTCTCCATCTCTTATTATTGTTTTATTGGTTACTCCGTTCATTCGATTTCTATTTCATTTCTTCTGTTCTCCGTAATGGGAAGAGAGGTGACGTCCTTCATGCTTCCGAACTGTTCCGGTATTCCGCACAGTGCCAGCAGATTCATCAGCGTCACGTCATATTCGTAGTAGGCCGCCAGTCTGGCTACTTTTGTTTTCGAAAGTAAGGTTTCTGCGTCTACTACCTCTGTCGAAGTGGCCATTCCTTCGGCGAAGGCCTTTTTCCGCATCCGTACCAGTTCTTCACTCAGTTCGATGGTGGTGTTCAGCGCCCGTACGTTGTCGAGTGCCTTTTGCAGGCCGGTGTATAGTTTGTCTACCCCGACGGACAGGTCGTCACGCGCTTTCTCCTGTCCCAGTGCAAGGGTTTGTTGTGTCAGGCGTGATTGCCGGATTCGCTTCTCCCGTTCCAGTCCGTCGAAAAGGTTCCAGGTGAAGCCTACCCCGATCATGGTGCGGGGCAACAGGTTGCTCTGTATGCCATGTGAATAAAGAGTTTGTTTGCCGAAAAGAGCGATATTGGGCAGATAGCCACTCTGGTCGATGCGGACCTGCTGCTTGGCCATGTGTTCTTGAAGACTCAGTTGGTTGAGCAGATAGTTGCTGATGCCCACTACCTGCATAAACTCCATCTTCGGAGGAAGAGTATCGTTGATAAACAAGGGAGAGGAAGGTGAGATGTCTCCGCTCGTCTCCAGATTCAGCAAGGTCTTGAGGGTGCGTTGCACCACTGCCTCTTCCTTGCGGGCGGCTTCCAGTTCACGCAGTGCTTCGTCCATGTTGACTTGGGCAAAGAGGCGTGCCGCTTTATCTATCATACCGGTGGACTCCAGTTTCAATGCGTTCTCGTAATGCAGCTTCAGTGCTTTGTACGATTCTAGGCGGACACCGACAATTTCTTGTGCCAGGCGCAATCCGTAGTAGCTTTCGGCAAGCAGTGTTCGTTGGGTGGCATCGGTCTGTGCCCGGTTCTCACGGGCAAGGTCTATCATCGTATTGCCTATCTTAGTGGCATGAATACGTTTGCCTCCGGCGAACAATACCCATTCGGCGGTCAGGTCGACAGTGGTCAGGTTGCGCGGTGCCAACGGAAAGATGAGGGTGTTCGTCCCGATTTGATCGAGTATGGACGATATGATTTTATCGTCCGGCAAGATGGAATGTACGAAGTCTTTGGCCGGATCGGTGAATTGAGAAAGTGGTTGCTTCACTTCTATCTTCTCCGAAAGGTGTACAAATGCTCCGGTCGATTGCAGGCTGGGCATCCAGAAAGCATTCAGCTTCCCACGTTCGGCACGGGCTATGTCAATGCCTTTGTCGGCTATCTTCAGGCTTTGGTTGCCTTTGTGCAGCAGTTGCAGCGCCTCGTTAAAGCTAAGCTGATGTTGCGAAGTTTCCTGTGTGGGAGGGAGGCTCTGCGCCGCGACGGTGTTGTTGTATAAGAGCATTCCTGCCGCTATCATCAGTGCGACGGGTATTTTCTTTTTTTCCATACGTCTGTTACGGTTTAGGTTTATGAGTCCTTGTAACAGACGAGGGGGGAGGTTTGTTCAGAAGATAAAAGGAATGCCGTCTTTATAATCCGACTTCTCTGTTCAACTTAGAAGGATGTTGGTGTGTATGAAACAAAGTTACGATGAATATGGTTTCTTCCTTTTCGTCTACATAATATATAATTTTATAAGGATTTACGAGTAAATATCGGCAGCTAATCTGTTTTTCTTTGGCAAGTATCAGTTCTACAGGTCCTCGGAATGGGTTATTGATTAATTGCAACGTTTTTTGCTCAATGGTTCTTGCCAGGCGATCGGCTGCTTTGTTGCCAAACTCTTGTTGGCTGTATTCTAGAATTTCAATAACTCTTTTTTGTGCTCGAATTGTCCATGCTATCTTCATCATAATAGATAGTGTTTAAAAGTAGTGTGCATTTCTTGGCTACTGATTGTTTGTCCTTGTTGTATTTCATCTATTGCTTGTTCTATTTCTTCTTTAATTTCATCTTCTGTGAGTTGGCAAGGGACTGTTTTTTTAACAACAGTTTTTTCTTTCAAACCGAGTACATCGTGAAGTTTCTGTTTCACTTTATCGATGATTTCTTTACTGTCTATATTGGCAATAGTCCGGATCAGTTCTGCTTTTTCTGCTTCTAATTCGAGATAAGCCATACTATTGTAAGCTACTGTCGGCTCGGACAGTCGGGGGGGTTTCCTCTTCTGGTTGCTTGTATTTTTCAGGCTCTTTCATAATACATCTTGTTTCTTTTAGTACAAATACAAAGATAATAAATTAATTGATAGCGAATGATATTTATCTGTGTAAATCAGCGTAATCTGTGGTGAAGTTCATTATAACATATTCGTTTGTCAAATTGGTACCTTATAAAATGTTTTCTGGATCAAAAAGACAGGTAATGGCATTTTCTGCTAACTATCCCTTTTTGTTTTCTTACCCATATAGGGGAGAATGTCCCGGAACTTTCTGCTTCTTTGCCCGGAAAACCGGGCTTGGGAAGGGGAAGAGTCTGTGTTTTCACTTCGAAGAGCCGATATTTCGACCAAAAGAAGTAAGCATTTACTCCGAAAGACGGTTGTGTTTTTCAAAAATGAATAAGAGTTTTGCCCAATATCTCTATATGTTTTCTTCCATTACATATATTGTTCTTATTTGGGAGTGAAAACAGTGATCCTATTTCTCTGGTTGCTCTCGTAGAGTGATAGGTTGATGATTGATAAAAATGTGATATTTTATTGGTTTTTGTTTCTGTTGTTAAACGATAATGCAAAGTAGGTATCCTTTTGTTCTCGTAATTGATGTATTGGTCTCTAACGGTATTTTCTTGATGCGAAAATACGGCGATTTTAGCCCATCCTTGGTACTTTGTACGGGAAAAAGCGAATCTGAAGCGTTTGGATTATCATTTTGATAAAAGGGTATTTTGTATCTGTTTCAATTCCCTTCGGGATACTCGGTTCTATCTTTTTTATATTACCAGTGCAGCGATCTCTGGTGACAACTCGATGTTTCCGTCTTTGCGGACAATGATAAAACATTATAGGCATGCGCGCCGACAAGGTTTGATAGGGGAGTATTTACGGGTGTGACCGCATTGCATTTATCGAACATCAGTTCCATCGTCCGACTGCGAAATGTGGCGATTCGTCCCTTATGTTCACCCAGAGTCCGGAGGATGGAACTATAGCAAGTCGCCACTCGTGCATACGTCATTTTGTTACGTTTCGCCACCCGTGCGATGGGTTCGCCACTGGAGACGGAAAGGAATATTTCCCGTTCATGATCGTCTGTAATCAACTGGCCGAGTTCCTGAATGAGGATATGAAAAAGCGGTTGGTGTAGTTTCTGGGTTTTCAATAGAAATAGTTCGTCGTCACATTGTGAGAGGAGTACTTCACGTTCCAGTTCCTTTTCTTTGATAATCTTTTCCAGATAGTTCTCACCTAAATCTTTGGTCTGGTGAACATCAAGATATTGGGTCAGGCTTTCGTCATCAATCATTAGGACGTTCTCTATCCTCGATGAAGCGATATATCCCAAGTTTGCCCATGTGCGGAGATCGGATTCGGCAATACCGCGTTTCTCCGACAGTTGTTTGAGGGTTATCCAGTTAGCCATGCCTGCCCCTCCTTGTTACTTCTTTGATTGGTCTGTTCATACCTTTCTGATTATTATGAACGTCCACATCCTTATGTATACCTTATATATATAAGAAGTCGGGCGCTGAGTTCATATTTACGCGGAAAGAGGTAGTACCAATACCTAGAACTTCATAAATATGTTCACACGCCCGACCCTACGTCGCACGTATGAAACTGATTTATTGAAGTTCTTGTTTTTATGCATTAATTAAATTTGGTACTTTTCTTTCCGCACAAAACGTTTCAATATGCCGCATTTCTCTTCGGCTTTCAAGTGACAAAGATAAAGAATCTTGTGGGAATAGCAAAGAATGTGACAAGAAACTGTTATAACTTCCGCATGGAGGCACACTGCATGGATTGGAGATGTGTCATTATCCACCACAGAGTGACACAGAGTTCCATGGAGCTGACTTAATCTGTTGATAACTAATGATACTTATCTGTATAAATCTGTTGTGAATACGAGTTTCGACATACCCCCTCTCTGTGTTACTCTGTGCTCTCTGTGGTGAGTTTTTGATACGCCCACTTGCTCTCCCCGAATATTTTCACTAAGTTTGTCACCCATTAACGTGACGAACACGATATGAATAAGAACTTACACCCTTTGATGCTGGCCGGAACCGGTAGCGATGTAGGCAAAAGCATCATTGCCGCAGCTTTCTGCCGTATATTTCTGCAAGACGGTTATCATCCGGTACCATTCAAAGCACAAAACATGGCATTGAACTCTTATGCCACTCCCGAAGGACTTGAAATAGGAAGGGCGCAAGCCGTGCAGGCCGAGGCCGCAGGTGTGCCTTGCCATACGGATATGAACCCGTTGCTTCTGAAACCATCGTCCGATCATACTTCACAGGTGGTGCTCAACGGACGTCCCATCGGCAATCGGAATGCTTACGAATATTTCCGCCGTGAAGGGCGGGAGGAATTGCGAAAAGAGGTTCATGCCGCATTCGACCGTTTGGCTGCCCGATATAATCCGGTAGTGATGGAGGGAGCGGGGAGTATCTCCGAGATCAATCTTCGTGACAGTGATCTGGTGAACCTGCCTATGGCTATGCATGCCGGAGCAGATGTGATTCTCGTGGCGGATATAGACCGTGGAGGAGTGTTCGCCAGTGTTTACGGTTCGGTGATGCTGCTTCGGCCGGAAGAGCGGAAGCATATCAAGGGGATATTGATTAATAAATTCCGTGGAGATATCCGCCTTTTCGAGTCGGGGGTAAAGATGCTGGAAGATCTTTGTGGTGTTCCGGTGGTTGGGGTGGTGCCCTACTATAAAGATATCTATATTGAGGAAGAAGACTCGGTGATGCTTCAGACCAAGAATATCCGTGCCGGACAAGGCAAAGTGAATGTGGCTGTCGTGTTGCTTCGTCATTTAAGCAATTTCACCGACTTCAATGTCTTGGAGCGCGATCCGCGTGTACACTTGTTCTACACCAACAATACGGACGAGTTGATGAAAGCGGATATCATCCTGTTGCCCGGTTCGAAAAGCACTTTGTCCGATCTGTATGAGTTGCGCCGCAACGGAGTGGCGCAGGCCATCGTCCGTGCCCACCGCGAAGGTGCCACGGTAATGGGCATTTGTGGAGGTTACCAACTGATGGGTAGGGAGGTTTGCGATCCCGATCATGTGGAAGGCGAGATAGAACGCTTGCCGGGATTGGGGTTACTGCCTGTCAGCACCCGCATGCAGGGAGAGAAGGTTACCCGCCAGGTACGGTTTCGTTTTCTTGAAGACAGCGCTGTCTGCGAAGGATACGAAATACACATGGGAACGACCACGCCCCTTGCGGATGTTCCTGTTTCTCCACTCAACCATCTGGCGGACGGAAGGGAGGATGGGTATTTTGTAGACCGCACCTGTATGGGAACATACGTACATGGCATTCTCGACAATCCTTCAGTTATCGATTACCTGCTGGAGCCTTTCGCCGATAAACTGAAAGAGACGGCTTTTGATTACAAAGCATTTAAAGAAGAACAATACGATAAACTGGCAGCCCATGTCCGTAAGCACGTCGACTTGCCGCTTATCTATCAAATATTGACAGACAATGATTGAAGGACACGGAGACGATTCTTATAAATACCGCTACCCGATACGGAGCAATTTCAGTTCCAACGTATATAATAAGGTGAACCTCGACGGACTGCGTGCACATTTGTGTGGGCGCATCTCTGCCATATCCGCTTATCCCGAACCGGAACCTTATACGCTGG
>ERZ791631.1984-NODE-1984-length-10222-cov-4.618865_pt1 | contig 10222 bp, 9 predicted proteins | sample MGYA00509961_ERZ791631 | MGnify/ENA primary metagenome ERZ791631 (study PRJEB30046, sample SAMN00715248) | human gut metagenome | study: EMG produced TPA metagenomics assembly of the A metagenome-wide association study of gut microbiota in type 2... | reverse complement strand
TCCACATTGAAACAGTCCAGCCGCTGATGACTTTGATTTCGTGGCCGAGATTTTCAAGCTGAAGGCACAACAAGCTGTAGCCGTTGCATGGCTCCATCGCGAACAAAGTCGGCGAAATTTTCCCTGCCCAGTCGAGAAGGTCTGCGTAAGTCATTCGATCGACCAAAGACGGAGTATTGTCATCTACAGGGATGGCATCAACAGATACATCACTTTTGGCCAGATCAAGTCCGACAACTCGGAATTCGGTATCGGTAGGAAGGGATTTGAGAGTATTCTTTCTCGTCATGACATGGGCCCTCCGAATTAATGTTTCATAGCCCATTGTCACACTCCGAGTGCTTCAATGGGTATTAAGGGTGGTCCATGTCATTAATACAGGGGATTCCTGCGGGATTCCTTTGAATGTTTTTCCAAGCGTGGCTTTGATGCGACTCGAGTCGAAGATATCGCACGATTGGCGGGAGTGGCCAAAGGATCCGTCTACACCCACTTCAAAGATAAGGAAGCACTGTTTCAGGGGCTCATCGAGTCGACTCTGTTGCCACTCTATCGGCAGGTGCAAGAGATTCAAAGAGACAAAACGCTTACACTGAGAGAAAAAATCACGCGTGCCGCTCAGCCGCTCTTGGACGACAACGGTAATTCGAAATCTGCACGAGTGATGCGGCTTTTTTGGTCGGAGAGTCTGCACAATCCCGCGTTTGTCAATACGTTCTACCGTGAATTTGTTGACGGGGTTCTGGCTTTCGGTGCTCAGACGCTCATTGATCCGTCTGACAGAGACATACCCGAAACGCTGCGCGAACATCCTGAACTTCTTTTTGCTGGGCTTGTGCAGGGTCTCCTGTGGCAAGGTGTTTTTGCCGATTCCTGCGCTCTGGACTTGCAGGCACACTGGCAAGCGCACCTTGATTTGCTCTTGGGCAAAGACGAGCCGTAAAAGAAACGCCGGACAAGCCGGCGTCCATGAAAAGACTGTGCGTCACGCCGCTAGGTAGGGCAATGCATACAGGAGCACTGCCAAAATGCAGGCGGCGGCTACGATGACTTTCCAGACAAGGTATTCGCGATCCATTGCTGCGATTTCTGAGGGATCTTGCGGCATGTCGAGTGCGCCGGTTTGCTCGAGTGTGGGCGTGGCGTTTTGAGCCTCTGTGTTGCGTCGACTGCAGTAAAAGTAGATCGCCAATCCCAACACGCACCAAATGACCCCTGTAATGAAGGCGTTGGTATCGAGCTGCGTCATCATGTAAAGATAAATGATCGCAGACACGGGAGCGCCGACTGCAACCAGAGGCGCTTTGTAGGGGCGTTGCAGTTCAGGGCGACGACGGCGCAGCGCCCAAGCGGCCAGGATGCCGATGACGTAGTAGAACAGGTCGGCAAAGAGCGATAGCGACGCAATGTAAATGAGCGAATCAGTTGCGATCAAAGCCATCGTGAGCACGCCCAGAGTGATGATGGCAACGTGCGGCGTCTGAAAGCGGCTCGTCTTTGCAAAAACGCTTGGCATCACGCCGTCTCGCGCCATCGTAAAGAGGTAGCGCGGGATGGTGGCGATCGCGGCGTTCATGGTGGAGAAGTCGCCGCCGAAGGCAACGCCCGCAGCCAAAAGAGCCAACGGCAACCCCAGGATGCCGGCAGCCTTCATGGCATCGGCATAGGGTGCCTGAGCGGTGGCCAAAGAGGCGAGGCTTTCCACCGGCGTGATGGCGATCAGGAACCATTGGAAAAGCGCGTTGACCGCAAACACCACGAACGGTGCGAGGAAAAGAGCCCGTGGGATGTTAATACGCGGGTACTTGATTTCTTCGCCCATGGCGACGCACGCTTCAAAACCCGCGAAGCACCACCAGATCATGCAGACGCTTGCCGCAAAGCTCATTTGTCCGTCTTTGGGCAAAAACGACGGTGCCTGTACGAAAGAGGGGAGATTGATGTTGGGGATCATGGTGAGAAACCAAATCACCGCTACACCCCAGAAAAAGAACATAAAACCGTTTTGCAGTCGCCCGGCAATCTTGACGCCGCAGACGTTGGCGACGATGAAGCCGGCGGTGATGACAACGGCAATGGCGACATCGGAAAACGGCAGCGTGACGCCAAACGCAGAAAACAGCGTCTTGAAGTAGTAGCTGAAAGCGAGAGCTTCTCCACCCGTGATGGCCACTAACGAGATGATGAAGTTCCAGCCGGCAAGAACGCCTGCTGCGCGCCCGATGCCGACGGATGCAAACTGGTAGGTGCCGCCGGCGTAAGGGAGCGCAGCACCCATTTCGGCATAAAGAAGCGCCGGATAAACACTGATCAAAAGCGCGACGATGGTAGCGAAGATGACCGATGGCCCCATCAAGCCCACGATGTTGGAGCCGACAGTAAAAAGTCCCACGCCGATGACGGAACCGGCCGTGATGGTGACTGCTTCGCGCATACCGAAGCTGCGTTTGAGCGTGGGTGAGCTGTTGAGTTCGCTCATAGAAAAGTCTCCCTGATTTTTGTTGCTTGTTTGTCGGCTCTCTTGTCGGAGCACGAACTGAGCGGTCTGTTGCCGCAGGGAAAATTATCCGGCAAAAATCCCTTGAGAAAAGACGATGCTTCTAGGTAATTGAGCTTGGAAAGCTTGACGCTGAACAAAAAGAAACCGCCCCGGCCGAAACCGAGGCGGATTGCTAATCAGTGAATCTCAAGAAGAGATCAGATTAGAACTTGTGGCGCAGGCCGATCATAGCAGCGAAAACGGTCGGATCCTGGTCCTTAGCAGCGGTATCGGTGTAGTCCAGGCTGTCCTGAGCATAGGTCAGGATACCATAGACGTTGGTGCGCTTGGAGAGAGGATAATCGTAACCAGCGGACACGACCCAACGAGTAAGTTCGTCGTCTTTAGCTGCCTTCTGGCTATCAGCAGCTTCTGCATCCATGTAGCCGGCACCAACGAGAACCTGACCACCGGCAGCCGGGATGGAAGCGGACACGCCAAGGCTCCAGCCCTTGAACTTGCCAGCGTATGTCTGGGTGTTGTAGTCTGCGGAATCCAACAGACCAAAGGCGGTGGAAATCTTGGCTTCGTCGTAATACTGAGCACCAGCAAAGAGCTTGACAACTTCAAAGTCATAGTTACCACCGAAGGTAACCGTCAGGCTGTCGTCAATGTCGTCAGCGTTGGCGAGGGCACCGTTGGCATCGGCCGTCTGGTAGTTGATGGAGTCAACGGCCAAGTACAGGTTCAACGGACCGTTAGCATATTTTGCACCGAGAGCATAGTAACGATCGCTGCTGGATTCGTTTTCGTTGTTGTTCGAACCCATGCCGTACTGAGCATACACAGTGAAACCGGCAAAGGTCGGAGTCTGGTAGGCAATCATGTTATCCCAGATACCGGCGCCAACTGCCCAGGTACCCATCTGAGCGGAGTAGTCCCAGGAGGTACCGAAAGCGGACAACATACCGAATTGAGCCCAGGAGCTCACACCGTTGTTGATGGAACCGATGCGGCCCATGGCAATCTTACCGAAACCGCCTTCCAGGAAGAGGGAAGCTTCACGGCGGAAGAAGTGATTGCTATCAGAGAGAGAGCCGTCGTCAGAGTTGAACTGGTTTTCGAGGATGAAGCCGACCGTCAGACCGTTGCCGAGGTCTTCCGTGCCCTTAAAGCCGAAACGAGAGCCGGACTGCTGGCCGGACTTCATTTCGAATTTGTCAACAGCATCATAACCGGCGGCGGCAGCGTCGCCATCAAAATGCGTATAACGCAGACCCGTGTCAACGACACCGTAGAGCTGAACGTCAGCAGCCAGAGCGGAGCCAGCGAAAGCACCGAGAACTGCAACAGCAGCCAAAGTCTTTTTCATGATTTTTATCTCCTGGTCTTGTTAAGACCTGCAAGTGAAAAATTTTTTTGCAAAAACCGCCGGGCTGGAACATGAGCTATGGACTCTTGCAAAGACATAGCTCAGCCCGGCGAAGTCCCTTCGGACGGAGTCGATCTTGTCACCGAGGACTTTTGACTAACAAGAAAACAGTGAAAAAAAGTGCTTGAGGGGGGTATAAACCCTAGGAAAAATTACAACAGATGGACTTGCCAAATGCGTTTGGATGAGGTCTTCCTAGGAAAAATTGAATGCAAAAAAATGTGCTTCGGGAGGATCTGACTGTAAGGCAGCAAGGTCTTAAATGGCCTTTGTTTCTCTTAGATTCGGATGCGTCAAGCGTGTGTGGTTTGTTAGACTTTCCGAACACAACAAAACACAACAGGAGATCGGTTATGCAGAGCATCCTTCCATGGATCGGCATTGTGATTCTGTTTTTGACCGGCTGGGCCGTTGTCAAGAAATATCAGGTCAACATGGTGCTGCTGTTGGGCGGTTTGGCGCTCAACATCCTTGCGGTCGCAGGGGGGCTGACATCGTTTTTGCCCAAAAATGCAGCGGCAACGGGCTTTGTCGGCTTTGACTTTATGGAATTGCTGCGAGCGATTTCTCGCACTCAGATTGCCGGCGTTGGCTTCATTATTCTTGTCTCGGGCGGTTTTGCTGAATACATGAAGGCGATCGGCGCCTCGGATCGTTTCGTGACGGTCTGCGCCAAGCCGCTCTCTCTTATTAAGAATCCCTACCTGATTTTGGCGGCAGTCTTTATCTTCGGGCACTGCTTGGGACTCATCATTACGTCGGCCGCAGGGCTAGCGATGCTGATGGTCGTGACGGTCTATCCGCTCATCATTCGTGTGGGTTGCTCGAGCCTTGCAGCGGCAGCCGTGGTTGCAAGTGTGCTGGCAATCGGTTATGCACCTGCTTCGGGTGTGGCGGTGATGGCGGCCGAGCTCGTGCATCTCGATCCCATCCAGTATTTGGTGCAGTACCAGCTGCCGATGGCCGTGCCCACGATTCTGGCAATGGCTGTTGCTCACGTGGTGGTTCAGTATTGGTTTGATAAGCACGACAACATCAAAGGTGAAACAGCCGACTTGCAGGAACTTGAAGAAAAGCGCAAGGTACTGGAAACCGTTCCTGCCATCTATGCTGTGCTGCCGATTATTCCGATCGTGCTCCTGCTGATCTTCAACAAGATGGTGTACCAGAGCATTACGCTCAATGTGGCCACGGCCATGTTCATCGCCTGGGTGCTTTCCTTCTTTGTGGATCTGATCGTACGTCGCGACGCCAAAAAGTCGTTTGATCTGAGCTTTGCGATGTTCAAAGGCATGGGCAGCATTCTCACGAGCACGGTGGGCCTCATCTTTGTGGCGGCATTCTTTGCCACAGGTCTTCAGAACATCGGCATTGTCAACATGCTCATCGAAGGCGCCAAGCACATCGGTTTGGGCGAAACCGGTACGGGTGTGTTCCTGTCGGCCGTGATCGGCGTGGTGACGGTGTTGACAGGCTCCGGCGTCGCAGCCTTCACGAGCCTTGCGCACATCATTCCGGACGTGGCTGCGCATCTCAACAGCGACGGCATTTCGATCATGCTGATGATGCATACAGCAAGCGAAATGCTGCGTGCGATTTCGCCGGTGGCGGGCGTCGTCATCATTGTGGCGGGTTTTGCCAAGGTCAATCCGCTGACGATGGTCAAGCGCACGGCCATTCCGTGTTTGGTCGGCTATGTCACGATGTTGATCACAGTGACTTTAATGTTCTAACTTGCTTGGGTCGGCCGTGTGGTCGGCCCATTTTTTCAAAAAGAGACGGTGAAATATGGCTATCGAATTGACCGGCAAGGTCGAAGGAAGCGTTCGTGAGCATAACGAAGCAACGTTGAAGGCAGTGTGGGACAACGCGCTTTTGGTGTTGCCTCAGGAGCAGGATCCCGAACACGTGATTGAAACGACGCCGCTGGAGGCGGCAAACGAATACTTCAGCGACCGTTATCCGACATTGATTTTTGCGCACGGCAGCTCCGGTATTACCCCTGCGATTCGCGAATTCGCCCGCTTCATTGCGCAGGAAACCGGCTGGGCGGTTGTGGTGCCTGATTCGATGCAAACGAAAGACCGCATCACCTATACCTCTCCCGTTGCCAGAAGTGACTACGAAGCAGTACACGCAATGCGCAGCGAAGAACTTGTTTATTGCGCCAACAAGCTTTTTGCCGAGCCTTGGTTTGCCGGTACATACGCCGTGGCCGGCACGAGCGAAGGGGGCGTGGCAGCGGCTCGATTTGACTCCAAAGACCTGCAGATTCGAGAAAAGGCCAAGCTGATTTTCTCTTGGTCGTGCGAGTCGAACTACCACGTAGAAGAGCCGCGCTCGGTGCTCCCCGACGATCTTCCTGTTCTCAACGTCATGAGCCTTGCCGACAAGTACTTCAGCCCCGCCAATTCGTATCTCGACAACGATACGGCCTTCGGCTATGCACGCGACGCACTTCAAAACAATCCCAACGCTTCGATTCTTCTGTTGCCGCAGGCTCCGCACACCCTTTTGAATCTTCCGCAGGTTCACGCCGCGGCAGCCGAGATCCTGCAGCGTGTGGCGCCGTAGGTCGTTGTCGACATTTCAAAAGTCTCCTACAATGCAGGCCTTTCGGGGGGGGGCAAAAAGCGCCCTCGAGTCCCGTGTGTACATCCGAGATTGGAGTTCGTCCATGTTTGCTTTGTTTCCGGCTCAGTTGTCCGAGGTTGACGCTTGTTACGACCTGATTGATCAGGGACGAGCGTTTCAGCGCAAACAAGGTTTCGTGCAATGGACGCCCGACTATCCCCAGCGCGAACATGTTGCCGCCGACATTGAAGCGAGGATGGGATACGCACTCAAGGATGAAGCCGGTCGAATTGCGGGCTACATCTGCATTGATTTCGGAGGGGAACCTGCTTACGACGCGATCAAAGGCCAGTGGCGCTCCAAGGAGCCGAGCGGCGTTTTGCACCGTATGGCTATCAGTCCCAACTATCGCGGACAGGGGCTGGGTGGCGTACTTTTGCTTGAATGTGAACGGATCTGTAAAGAAAAGGGCGTAACCTACTTGCGCGCCGACACGAGTCCGGACAACACACGTATGCAGCATGTCTTTGAAAAGGTAGGTTATGTTCGCTGCGGTTTCGTGGAACTTCGCGGCTCGGACAAAATCGCCTACGACAAACTTTTCGGTTGATACCGTCGGCGGCAACTGTTTCGGATCTGGGAGACATCCATGGCAAACTTCCGTTCGGTAGCCGCTCTTTTCGCTGCCTTTTCCATGCTTGCCGGCAGCAGCGCCTATGCCGCCGGTCAATCCAATGCTGATGTTGCTTCGGAGTCTGTTGACATTGCCTTCGACTATCAACGAGGCGGCATTGCCTCGAGTCAGTACGCGATCTGGGTGGAAGACGCTGCCGGCAAGCCGGTCCGCACGCTTTTTGTGACACGTTTTACAGCAACGCGTGGCTTTTCCGAGCGTCCCGATGCCGTGCCGACTTGGGTGGCTAGAGCCAATCCTGCTCAAATGACGCCTGATCAGGTTGATGCGGTCAGCGGCGCGACTCCTTCAAACGGCAGATTGCATTACATCTGGGACGGAAAGGATGACCAAGGAAAGACCGTTTCTGCAGGTACTTACACGGTTTTCCTGGAAGGCACGCTCTACTGGAATACGCGTGTGCTCTATTCGGCCCAGGTTCAATGGGGCGGTCCTTCGTCCGCGTCGCTTCCCGTGAAGGTTCGCAAAAACGGCACGTCCGATCGCAATAAGGACATGCTCGACAACGTCAAAATTACCCATACGATGGCGGAGCAACCATAGTTGAGCGCCAAAACAAAAACGGCCGGCAAGCCGAGTTTTGGCGTTTGCCGACCGATCACAGGTCTTGAGAATTGCGAGTTGTGAGGCGATTACTTCACAAGACCGTACTTCCACTGAGACGTGCCGTAGGCGTTGTAAACGTTCTTGTAGCCCGTTTCAATCAAGATCTTGGAAGCGTTTTCAGCGCGGACGCCCGACTTGCACTGCACCAAAACCTTGTCGTTGAGATTGGGAACGGCCTTCAGTTTCATGCCGGGCTTCAAAACCGACATCGGCACGTTGACGGCGCCCTTGACATGACCTTCTGCGAATTCATCGGGTTCGCGAACGTCAATCAGAACCACGCCTTCTTCCATCATCGTCTTGGCCACATCCGGCGTTACCTTGTGGTAGGACGGATGTACGTAAGTAAGCGGCTTGGCGGGCTGCGGATCCACCGGTTCCTGGGCGCAGGCAATGCCCATCGAAAGGACCGCGGTCATCATGGCGGTGAGGCCGATACGCATCAGATTCATTTTGTCTATCTCCAGATTGATTGTCTCTATGCAAACGCTTGAATAGCGAGCTGTAGGGATTCTCTGATTGTCCGAAAGGAGAGTCAATACGTCTTTTGCTCAATTTGCTACAAGCAAGTCACAAAGCAATTGATGAGAAATAGCGCCGTTCGGGGGTTCCGGCCCGATTGTTGCGGATAACTGACAAACGCTGGAATTGGTCTGAAAGGACGATCTGAGAGGACACTCGGTATGGAATTGAGTGAGAAATCTTAGGTCGATGGTGGGAGACCGGTTTCGACTATTGACGTATTGAACCGGTATTCAAGCTCGTTTTACGATAGGCCTCAAGCGGCAGAGCCTTGTTTAGCACCAGGTGAACAAAACGCTTTCCGCACGATTGATTTAGAAAGGAAATTTGAAATGGCCAAGTACATCAAAGAACGATATGGGTTGCTGATTGACGGGCAATGGGTAGATGCGCAAAACGGTGAAAGCTTCGTGACGACCAACCCGGCCAGCGGCGAACAGCTTGCTGTTTGTGCCAATGCTTCGCCCACAGACGTGGATCGTGCCGTACAGGCAGCTCGCAAGGCATTTCCGGCATGGGCGGCAAAGTCGCCGGCCGAACGTGCAGCGCTTTTGCTGAAGATCGCTGACAAGATTGACGAGCGAGCGCAGGAGCTCGCCGCCGTCGAAACGCAGGACAACGGCAAGCCGATTCGTGAAACGACGCTTGTTGATGTTCCGTTGTCTTCAGACCATTTCCGCTATTTTGCGGGTTGCTTGCGTGCCGACGAGGGCGAAGCCGTCATGATTGATGAAAATTCGCTCTCCATGGTTCTGCGCGAGCCGATCGGTGTCGTTGGTCAGATTATTCCGTGGAACTTCCCGCTGCTGATGGGCGCATGGAAGATCGCCCCGGCACTTGCCGCCGGCAACACGGTGGTGATCAAGTCTTCGTCTACGACGCCGCTTTCACTTCTCGTACTGGGTGAAATTCTCAACGAAGTGCTCCCGGCCGGTGTCGTCAACATCATCACCGGACGCGGCGCTTCGACCGGTCAGGCGATGCTTGATCACCCGGGATTTGACAAGCTCGCGTTTACGGGTTCCACCGAAGTGGGTTACGACGTTGCGAAGGCTGCGGCTAACCGTCTGATTCCTGCGACGCTCGAATTGGGCGGCAAGTCGGCCAACATCTACTTCGATGACTGCCAGATTGACAAGGCTATCGAAGGCGCACAGATTGGCATTCTCTTTAACCAGGGGCAGGTGTGCTGCGCAGGTTCCCGCATTTTTGTGCAGGAAGGCATCTATGACGAATTCGTCGCTAAGCTTGTCGAAGCCTTTAAGGCCGTCAAGGTGGGCGATCCGATGGATATGCAGACCCAGATGGGTTCTCAGATCAACAAGCGTCAGCTCGAAAAGATTCTCGGCTGGGTTGAAACGGCCAAGAAGGAAGGCGCGACGGTTCTCGTGGGCGGTGAAGCCGCCAAGATACCCGGTTTTGAAGACGGCGCCTTCATGCAGCCGACGCTTCTGGGCAATGTCACCAACGACATGGCGGTGGCTCAGAATGAAATCTTCGGGCCGGTTGCCGTGGTGATTAAGTTCCGTACGGAAGAAGAGGTTGTCGCCATGGCCAACGACTCCGAATATGGTCTTGGCGGCGCCGTGTGGACGCGCGACATCAACCGTGCTTTGCGCGTGGCGCGAGGCGTTCGTACTGGCCGTATGTGGGTCAACACCTACAACGAACTGCCGGCTCACACGCCGTTTGGCGGCTATAAGAAGTCCGGCATCGGACGCGAAACCCACAAGATGATGCTTGAACACTACAGCCAGCACAAGAACATCTACATTTCGCTTTCTGAAACCAAGCGCGGCTTTTTCTGAAGCAAGTAAGCTAGCGCGCCTTCTGAGCTAAGGAAAAACAAACGCCCGGTTGTGAACTGTCCCCAGAAAGCGAGACACTTTCTGGGGACATTTTTATGAGCAAGAAA
>ERZ791631.1977-NODE-1977-length-10252-cov-2.608120_pt1 | contig 10252 bp, 7 predicted proteins | sample MGYA00509961_ERZ791631 | MGnify/ENA primary metagenome ERZ791631 (study PRJEB30046, sample SAMN00715248) | human gut metagenome | study: EMG produced TPA metagenomics assembly of the A metagenome-wide association study of gut microbiota in type 2... | reverse complement strand
TTCCGTTCGTTCCGCAAGTCAGGATCAGCATCTTCAGGTTATACTTGGCCAGCAGAATCCAACATTTATCCTGCAGGTCGATGCCGGGATAACCGAACATGCGGCTGATAATGATCAATTCCTCATCATTAATCTTCAGCACATTGCACTTCCGGAAAGATTCACGCAAGACCTCCTTGGTGTAGAAGTTCTGACGAAGGTTGATATCGAATATTTTCAACTGTCCTTCCATGTCGGGCATGGTGTCGAGGAAGCGGTTGATAGTGGCACGGCTCACCTCGTCGCGCTGTGCCAACGAACCGAAACAGACAGCACGTGTACTCAAAGCCAGCCGTTTCAAGTCGTCTGTGAAAGGAATATTATCCCATGCCACTCCCTCTTTGATGTCATAACACGGCACTCCGCCGTTATCGAGAGTCACCTGCACCGTTCCGGTCGGGTAGTTCACCCTTTCGAGCTGGTGCTTCAACTGTTTCTCCCGGAATATTTCCAGAATCTCGTCACCCAGTTCGTCATTTCCTACCGCACTGACAACGCGGCTGTCGAAACCAAACTGAGACACATGATAAGCAAAATTAGCCGGGGCCCCCCCGATTTTCTTTCCTTCGGGCAGCACATCCCATAGCGCTTCGCCCATTCCTACGATTATACTGTTCATGGTATGAATTAATTTTTATCTATAAATCCGGTTATTTCTTGATTCTCCATGTATAAAACATCAGATAGAGTACTCCGACCAGCATCACCGCTACCGCTCCGCTTTGTCCCACAGCATCCGAAGCCACTCCCATTGCCAGCGGGAAGATCGTTCCACCGAAAAGTCCCATAATCATCAGGCCGGAAACCTCGTTCTTCTTGTCCGGCATATAGAGCATTGCCTGCGAGAAAATGATGGGGAATACATTAGAGTTGCCAAACCCGATCAGGGCAATACAGACATAAATCATCGCCTGGTCCTGGAAAACGAACAACCCGAACATGGCGGCCAGCATACACAACACACTGATAGCGAAGAAGGTTTTAGCCGCCATCTTCTGCAAAATGAAAGCTCCCAGAAAACAACCTGCCGTACGGAAAATGAAGTAAAGACTGGTCGCAAACCCGGCATCCGCCAGAGTCATGCCCAGACGTTCCATCAGAATCTTCGGTGCTGTAGTATTGGTACCCACATCGATCCCCACATGACACATAATGCCCAAAAACGAGAGCAGGATGAAGGGTTTACCCAGCAAAGCGAGACACTGACCGAAAGTGGAAGGTTTGCCCTCTTCCGGTTCTTCGGTGATCTGCGTGGCGTTGAGTAACAAAATAGCGACTACAGCCACCACCATATAGATGGGGAACAGCACTCTCCAGCCTAAGTCGAAGGTAGGGATGGCCTCAATAGCTCCCCACATAGCGATATAAGGGGCTAGGAAGGAGGCGATGGCCTTTACAAACTGCCCGAAGGTCAGGGTACTTGCCAAGCGCTCGCCGCTCACGATGTTCGACAGCAACGGATTGAGCGATGTCTGCATCAACGCATTGCCAATGCCGAGCAACGAGAAAGAGACCAACATCAGCAAATAGCTATCACCAAAGACCGGTAGCAGTAATGATGCGAAAGTGATCACCAGACTGAGCAACACGGTCTTTTTACGCCCGATGCGGTTCATCAGCATCCCCGTAGGTACAGAGAAGATCAGGAACCAGAAGAAAACGAGCGACGGAAAGATGTTTGCCTGTGAGTCCGTCAGTCCCAAATCTGCTTTGACGTAGTTGGAGGCAATGCCCACCAGATCTACGAATCCCATGGCAAAGAAGCAGAGCATCACCGGGATGAGTTTCATGTAAGAGTTGTTTTTGGTATTTTCCATGATATGTTAATTTAATGAATGTCTCAACGGGAGGCGATAGAGGAACTACAACCTGTATATCTTGCACCGATCCACCTTGAAGGCTCCCCCACGACTGTAGAAACTCATCTGATTGTAAGGAGTTGTAGGGAATATCAGGTTCGTCATAGCAATCTTACCTCCGTTCAGGAAGATTTCTACCGAGCATTTATCTACAAAGATATCCAATTTATAGTTACCGGCTTTCTGCACCGGAGCCCAGGTACCCAAAGCAAAATCGTCTACATAATTAATAGAGTTCTGTTTCCGGCGATCGTGTGCCTCGATGGCATGCGGGGCACTGTCTTTGCCGAAGTCTACGATGCCGCTCTTCGTACGGTCCATCACCAACTTTTTCTCCGGAAGGCTGATGTAGATATCCACATTCTCCCCCTTTTCATTGAACAGCTTCAGTCCCATAATCTCGGCAGAGCCGGCTGCCAGTTCCAACTCTATTTCGTAAGCCCCTTTATTATCGGACAACAACGAATCGACATGATAAGCATCCCCCACCTCAAAAGCCGGAATCTCCCGGGATTCTTTACGCAATGACTTGGTCTCTTCCACCGGGGCGGCAGCCATATAGATATCCCCATCTTGTGTATAAAGGCTCAGTTCGCGAGGCAATGCATTGGCACTGCGGAACTGACGGGTAGGCACGATATTGGCATATTGCCAGTTGCTCATCCAGGGAACCGCAATCGTACGGTCACCCGTATTCGAGAAGCAGACCGTCGCATAGTGATCTTTTCCCCAGTCGAGCCATTTCACCGTTTCGGGCTTATTGTCGCAAACAAACTTCTCTCCGTCAAAGTCACCGATAAAGTATTGGGTGGCACTTCCCCCAAAGTAACATCCCGGATTCACGTTAACTATCAGCGCCCACTTTTTATGGTCCGGGTTGCCGTCTACCGGAAGTTCTACCATATCCGGGCATTCGAACTGGCTGGGCTGAACCCCGTAACCTTCACCCCAACCGCTCATATAGGTCCATTCTTTCAGGTTCTCCGACGAATAGAAACGCATCTCTTTATCGGCCGACACCACCATCACCCACTTCTGATCGGGAGCATACCAGAATACTTTCGGATCACGGAAATCTTTCAGTCCGTCAAACGGAGTCAGAACCGGATTCTTTTCATATTTGGTAAACGTACGTCCGTTGTCAGTGCTATAGGCCATACATTGTATCTGCCCGTTCTTATCACTGGCCGAAGTGTAGAAGGCAACGATGGCCCCTGCCCCATATCCGGCTGTATTGGCATCATCCACTACTGAACTGCCGGAGAAAATATGTCCCAGCGTATCGCGGGCAAGTGCCGGCTCCAGATGTTCCCAGTGCACCAGATCCTTGCTCACCGAATGTCCCCAGTGCATGTTGCCCCACATCGAGCCGTAAGGATTATACTGATAGAACAAGTGATACTCACCATCTTTATATACCAGTCCGTTGGCATCGTTCATCCATCCGTAGAGCGGAGTATGGTGATACAAGGGACGGTATTGGTCTGTATTGGTCGTATCAAAAGTATCCGAAAGCTTGAGTTCTTTCCAACACAAAGCCTCCTTCGGCAAGTGACGGATACGCACGGCTACCTCTTTCTCTCCCTTAGGCAAAGCAAAGGGAACAAAATAGTCCACTTTCTCCCTTGACAGGCGTACGTCCATGTCTACCGGAACCGAGTCCGAAGCAATGCAGACCTGTGCTTCGGGAGTCTTCTCCTCGACGGGCAAAAGTAAATACTGTGTAGGATTTGTAATATGAATCACCGTAAGGCTGTCGCCTTCTTGTTCAAATGTCATTTTACTTTGTGAACTTTGGCAAGACGAAATTCCGAGAGAGAAAGCCAAAGCACCGATCACTCCTCTACTTACATTCATAAAAGTTGTTTTCATGATAACATGGTATTTTTATTAAGTAATGTAATAGCCGTATTTACGGTGGCAAATATAGCGGAGATATCTGCCACCGGCTATTAATTTTGTTTCAAATTGTATAACGATTGATACCAAACTCCTGTCAGAAGCGGATACTGGCAGCCAGCTCCACGGTAAACGGACGAATATAACTGCCCGCCATCCAATGACCGTTATAAGATGCCGCATCTTTTTTGTCCACCAGTTCGGCCCCGGCAATGCTTCCTTTAGCCCCGGTCTGATTCAGGAAATTGATAACCGTGGCACTCAACGCAAGATGCTTGTTCACCGTCCAGTTGATACCTCCGAAGGTTTCCCAGCGTCCGTTGAAATAGTAAGCATTTTTAATGTTGGCATACGTCTTGCTGAAGTAGCGGAAGCTGGCCCAGACTCTGAGATCATTCGTGATGTTATAGCTGGGATCCAGTTCGACAAGCACTTTCGGAATCTCCGTCACAATATTCCCTGTGGCATCGATCTCCCCCACCGTACCGTCTTTAAAGGTCACACTCGTTTCATACTTCTTGTAAGTCGGACTTTGATAAGTGAAGAGGAAGTGGAAGTTGAAGCCCTTAAACGGCTTGATCACTGCATCCGTCGTCCAGCCGATGGTTTGGATGTCATAACTCAACGGGGCGGCGAGAATCTCAGTCTGGTCATTCGGATTAATCAGGTTCAGTGTCGAGTTGTTATTCGTCTTCGAGATATAAGAGAACAGAGAGGTCAGACTGATCCAATCGGTGTTATAATAGATCCCGGCACGTCCCAGGGGAACAGAGATTTTATCGGTATTGGGCATAGTGGCCGGTGCAAAGTTCGACAAGCCGGGACGCTGTGTGTTGTAAGTGAAATCGGCGGTAAAACCAAATTCACGGGTCAGCTTATAAGTAGCGGCGGCAGTAAAGGCCATGTTCATCCAGTCGTAGTCGAAAAGACGGGGAGTGATCCTGACTCCTTTATCGGACACAGCTCCCAGGTAATAATCCGGAAAACGGCCTACGGCATTCCCTTCGGCATCGTATACAGCCGCATTTTCACCTTCCAGGTGCTGCCATTCCAGACGGGCGCCATAATACACGTTCCACTTGGGCGAAATATCCCAATCGTGAGTGGCATAAACAGCCAGTTTGTTTTCATGTCCTTTATAATATTCCGAAGCATTCTTATTGAAATCGTAATATACACCATCTGTATTCCCTTCACGTACCAGACGTTCGGGATACTCCTCTACCGTATGATCGTACATGGTAGTATTCGAAGCATAATCCACCTTATAGTGCCATTCGTTCACTCCGATTCTCCAGGTCGTATTACGATAGGAACGGGAGAGTTCGGAGGTAGCGAAAAACTCATCGATTTTTCCCCGGTTAAGGCAAGACATGCGGCTCTGCACATATCCTTCATACGGTTTCAATGTACCGTCTACCGCTTTCAGGTAGTAACCGGCAGAGGCATCTTTCTGTTCCATGGCCATTGGAGTCTGGTAGACATACGAGCCCAAGGCATGATCATACTTCAGATTGATCTTCCAGTTCAGGCCATTATCCCAGGTGTACGTGTTGAGCAAGGTCAACTGGTTTCCTTTATTCAAAGTGGCATCATAAAGATTGGTCTCCTTCAGTTCACCCGTACGCATGTCACGGTAGGCCATTTCGCCCGTTGTAGGCAGATAGGAACTTGTTCCGAGGCTGAATCCCGGTATTTCTTTCACGCTACCGTCGCCTACATAGATGAAAGGGGCGGAAGTCACTTCGTTGCTTGGCCAACGGCTGTTGCTGTAGTGATAGATAGCCGACAGCTGTCCGCGTCCTTCATTATAATTCTTGGTCAGGGCTGCTTTATAGATTTGAGTACGGTCCTGATTCGATGTAAAACGCAGTTTGAAACTGCCCGGATCAAAATTTTGGTAAACGCTTCCACTGTAGAACCATCCTTTCCCCATACCACCGCTGATATTAGCATCGAACTGCTGCTTGCCAAAGTGATTGGTACTATAATTGACGATTCCACGAAACTTTTCTGTTCCCAACTGGGTAAAAGAGTTTACAGCATAACCGATATTGCCGGTAGTAATGGCGGTTTCGGAGATTTTGAGCAACCCGACGTGCCCGAGACTGCTGTCTCCACGCCAGTGCGTATTTACATTATGCGGATTAGAGGTATAGACTACGGGGAGTCCGTTTTCGAGTACATTTACGTCTCCACCTGGCAAGCCGATAGAGATTTCGCGGGGACCATTGGCGCTCGAAGCGTTCAGCATAACATTACGATTGCCTTCTTCCTTTGATCCGGAAGCTGTTTGAGCAGATTCTTTCTTTTCCTGTGCAGCTGTGAAGCCCGCTATCAGCAAGCAAGCCAGCAAGCAAACAGCCCTTTTCTGGTTCTTCATCATGGTACTTAAATTTTTTAGTTGATTGAGATTGTTTTGATGCCGCAAAGGAACGCGGAATCCCATTTCCCAACTAAAAGATTTGTTTCAAAGGCTGCTAATTTTGTTTCGTCTACTATTTATTCTCTAATTATCAACAACTTACAAAAAGACAAAAGATCTTTTTAGAATTATAAATACGAGGTAATTCCCTTCTTCCTTCTATTTGTTTATAGAAAAGCAGGTGAAAAGAAGATATCAGATATGTAAAATCACTTTCCCTTTCCTTCCAACAGGTCTGCAATCTTCTGTTTCAGGTTCAATTTCAACATTTCATCGGGACGCAACTCGATCTCTAAACTGATCTTTGCATTTCCCACTTTAAACGGAGACTCTTCGTCCGTAGCAAGAGCATGTTCTTTCTTTATGGAATATAAAACAGCGAAATCATAATCCAGCGCCAACGACAAGCTATACAGGGTATCCGTATCGATACTTTTCCGTGTCAGCAGATAGTCCACACTCTGTGGTTTTACCCCCAACCTACGGGCAAGCTCGGCCTTTGTCACCTGCTTTTCGGCTATGACCTGTTTTATCACTTCACCTATGTATATATTACTCTTTTTCATATTCCAAATACCATTCAGTCTTTCCCAAAGATACCAATCACATAAAAATCCCCGACAGCCGTCACGGACACCGGGGAGGTATAAATAAATGGACTTATTTATTTATAAAATCGTCCACCCGGCCGATGGCCTATCAGCCGGATGGAGATAGAGGTCAAAACTTAAATCCGATCTTAAATGTCGGAGCGGCCAGCACACTGTAGTTGTGGCTGTCTGCCGACAGATCGCCAAGACCTGCTTGCGGGTTATACGTAGTCTTATTGTACGTATAAGCAAACGGATCGATCTGCGCACTGATATAGAGTGCAGGAAGAACAAAGTAATCGACACCAATAGTCAAAGCGCCGCGAAGATTCCAACTCTCGGCAATAGATTTGCCCATAGAGGTCTCTTCATCATACTTCATTTCATTTTCACCGTAAGCAAAACCTACGCGAATACCTGTATACCACATCAGGTTAGGAACACGCTTGATGTTGAAATAACGATCAACACCTGCTGACACATTATAGGCGAACGACTGAGCATCGGCTACGGCACGATAATTAGGAATCTCTCCCATATTCTCGTCAGCCGAGTTATTCTTATTCGAATCGTCTATTGTGCCGGGAACAGCCGGATAACCGGGGTTATTCGTGAAGCTGACACCGCCACCCAAATTTAGTTTCCACTGATCTTTGAAGAACCAGCCTCCTTCAAAACCAACCATCAGCTTTTTGTCTGCCCAGTTGGTAGAGAGTGCTCTGACTTCATAGTCAGTCAGCAGCCCCGAAGGGGCTGTGACATTTGTGTAACTATTGTATCCAACAGTAGCTGCTACAGTAAAGTCTCCTTTTTTAGGAGTATTGTCTTTACTGGAGTTCTGTGCATTCACTGCAAGACACAGCATGGGTAGAACGGCCAACACTAAAAGTCTTTTTATTTTCATACGATACTTTTTTTAATTTGTTGTTTATTTGCCGTTACTATTGGCGATTATTCTGCAGAGTCACCTACTAAAGCTTTGATCTGAGCTAAATAATCATTGTAAATAGGTTCATTTACAGCCAAACTATTTTCAAGGTCAGCAATGGTTTTCTCCTGATTAGCAATAGCCTGTTCCTTTGATACAACTGAAGCGGCATTAGCTATATTTTCATCAGCAGTAGCAATAGCTTGTTTCTGGACTAAAATCAACTGATCATAATCAGCCAAGCCATCAGCTATAGTTTGTAATGTATAAGCCAATGTGTTCTGAACAGAATAGTTATGATCAGCTTTATAGTATGCTATTAGAGTCTCCACTCGTGCTTTAACAGCATTATCCATAGCAGTTAATAAATTAGCATATGCCGTAGCATTATCACCCGATACGGCAGCCAATGCGTCATTATACTCCTTCAAGTCAATTTCACCCTTCTCCACACGTGCAGTAGCATCCTTAACAGCAGTTTCCAGAGGTTGTATATAAGCATTTAAGTTAGATGTCGCTACATTCAGTTCATCCAAAGCAGTATTTTTATCTGCTTCGGTTTTAGCGTCATCAAATTTCTTCTGCGCATCAGCCACAGCCTTTGTCAGATTTTTATAAGTATCAGAAACCTTTGCATCTGTCAAAGCCTTATTGGCATCCGTAAGAGCAGCTTTACTTACACTTAAATATCTTGTTTGATTAGTAATTGCCTCATTGATACGATCCAAATTAGCAGTATATTTAGTATAAGATTGAGGCCATACTGTTCCATTAGTAGAGTCATCATTTGTATAATTCACAACTTCTCCCCGAATATCTTCCGTATCATAGTAAGACGGACCTGCTTGCTGCAATGTCCGAACATAAAGAGAGCCGTTCAAATTATTATATGCCTCCCAATAAGCTTGTCGTGCATTTTGATCAGCCGTATTTTTTTCACCTTTAATTTGGTCAAGAGCAGTCAATTTAGCATTAGCTTCCTGAGCTGCTTTCTCAGCATCAGCCTTATCTTTAGTACTATACTTCTCATATTCTGCAATTAATGCCTGAGCAACAGCTTTATTTTTTTCCTCATTAGCTATTGTTTGTTGATTGCTTAACTCCACTGACACTAAACCAGCTTTCAATCTTGCCAACTGATCTTTTGCATCAATCAAACTCTGTCTATCGGCATTGATAGTCTCCAGCAGCACATTAGCTTTATCTAACAGAGTTGTAATTCTTGTCTTATTGGCCTGATCCACTTGATCCAAAGCAGCGATAAGGGCGGCTTTAGCTTGCTCTAAATTAGCTTTGGCATTATTCAATTCTGCTTCAGCTTTAATTTTAGCGGCTTCAAGGTCTGCTTCCAAAGTAGCCTTGGCTTTCTCCAACAGGAGTTTTTGTTGATCTGCATGTGCCTGCTCCGCTTCAGCCTGTGCTTTAGCAAAAGCGGCTTGAGCCTCTTTAAGGGCAACTTCGGCCGCGGTAATAGCCTTTTGGGCATCTGCATTCGCATTATTCAGGTTAGCGAGAGACTCCAATTGCTTTGCTTTTGCATTACGCACCGCTTCTACCGATGCCGATTCATTGTTGTCTACGCAAGCCCCCAGTGACAAAGCACCCAGAAGCACTGCTACCATCATGAGTTTCTTTTTCATAATCTCAATTTTTTAGTGTTAATAATATAAGTAATTCAATATTAGTGTAATACCTTAATTCTTCTCTATTCTATCAAAATTGGCTATATTTGCCAACTGCCAATGGTTAACATACTTTTTAAAGATCCCTTTAATAATTGGGTATATTTAATTGTTCGAAGCAAATGTAGATATTATAATTATACTAAGCAAGAGTTAAGAGAAAAAAAATTCTAATTTTTCAATAAGGTTGAATCTTAACGGGATTTTATCATACAAGCCACATTCAAACTTCTTCTTCATGCGCCTTCAACACGCCCCCCCCAAAAACACTTACGCGAATATAATCGTAAAAAAGCCCCCGGATAAAAAGAAAAAGAAACACAACTGCATTTACATATAATAAGGTATACTATATATATATCAGGCAGCTCCATCCTCCCATCTTCCACCTGCCTTTTTCTCAGTTCCATCTACTCTAATCTACTAACGTACAAGAAAGTGCTGATACAACTTGTTTTTCACGCTCACTTACAGTCTGTCATTTTGTATTTTTAAAATGCGGAGAAGCGCTTTTTTATAGTCCAAAGGGAACAGATAGGATAAAAACGTGTAGATTTTGCGATAGTACAATTCACGCATTTTGTATTTAGAGGATATTTTGATCACAATAAAGGATTGTTGACGGATGTCGTAACAAAATCGAAGTCTGAAGTACTTGAATGATTTCAAAATGCTATTCGCATGCTACCCGTTTATGATTGGATTACAGAAAGAAATACCCTTTTTTTCATTCTATTTATTGTTTTTTCTACGACCTAACCTTGCTTTTTTTCTGAAAGTTAATATCCTGAAAGCAGGAAGTTAACTTCCTGCTTTCAGGATATTAACTT
>ERZ791631.1973-NODE-1973-length-10285-cov-2.796970_pt1 | contig 10285 bp, 7 predicted proteins | sample MGYA00509961_ERZ791631 | MGnify/ENA primary metagenome ERZ791631 (study PRJEB30046, sample SAMN00715248) | human gut metagenome | study: EMG produced TPA metagenomics assembly of the A metagenome-wide association study of gut microbiota in type 2... | reverse complement strand
CAATAATAAAATTCAATGGCTTATTCCCATAATTCATTTCTACATATTTATCAAGTGATACGAAGTATAACAAGATATGTAGTGAACCATTTATTCTAATGACATCAATACCATTATTGCCTAAATATTGATTATGGACTTTTCTTATACACTTATGCAAGTCATTGATTAAAATATTAGATTCAATCAATAACTCAAAAGTTATATTATTATTTATGTCCTTTATTTTAATAATCATTTTGCTTTTTAGGTCGATAATGTTCGGCAGATAAACCATTTTCAATGTTTCATCTGTTTGTTAGCAACCTGTTCTATCCTTCTAATCCATTACATTCACATTCAATTTTTCCATTTTCTTTGGTATATAGACTATACCATATAACATGACCTGCATAATAATCAGGGGAACAACTTATATACATGTTTATATCTGTTATCCCTTCCTCAACAGAAAAATAAATAGATTGCACCTTTAAGCTATTATAAAAATCAGTTTGAGTTATAGGTAAAAATACTTTTTCCTCATATGCCGTCAAATAACAATCTTTTTCGTTTGTTACTTTAGAATCTTCATCTTTTATCCATTCTTCAGCAAGTCTAATCATTCCTTCCTCTATTGCTGTTTCTGTGCAGATTTCTTTATTATTATTTACCCACACTAAAACAGATTTAATTATAGGGAGAATAGATATATTGTCAATTCCTTGTTTATTAGATATTTCGACACGAGTTGATTCATTCCATATTGAAATATGGAAATAAAGCCCCGCTTGCAATTTATCTGTAAACGGGGCTTTGTTTTTACTTCTGATTCTTCTCCGCAGGGTTCGTATGAGAATGAGGAGCCGATTTAATCTTGTCGAGTAAATACAGAATCTCAGTTTGGACATCAAAATTATATCTTTGGTAATCTTGATAGGTGGGTATCAAGTCTGGATAAAGTGTGTGGGCACACCGATCTTTGCCCGGAAAGCATATTTGTATGGAGTTGGAGATAGAGCCTTGCATACCGGTATAGGGTAGCCGGAATAAGGTTTGTTCCATGTAGGTATTGGGGGCTTGTCCGCTGGGTATTCCTACAAGGGTAGCACCCATTTTCCACAGATAGAAAGTGTAGTGGAAAGCTGCACTGAAGGTACGTTCGTTGGTAATGACGTAAATGTGTTCCGGAGTATAGAGCGCCTTTCCTTGTTGCTTTCTCAGTTCTTCCGGCACACTGGACATGCAGTTCTCGATGAAGTCGGTCCGTCGCTGTTCTATGTTTGTGGTGTCTGCTTCGTCCGTACTAAAAGTGTAGTCACCGTAGGCATAGTCTGTTCCGTATGCTTGGTTGAAATCCTGTAAGTTTGTCTGTAGTTTTTGCATGTAGAGGGGAGAGATGATACGATAGAATTCTATATCCATATCCGTTTGCAGGAAGTGGTCGCCGAACAGTTGGTAAAGTGTGGGTAGGACAATTGGAGTCCAGCCGCCGCTATTGTTGCGCAAATCTATGATGAGGGTGGAGGAGGCTTCCTTCTTCATCTCTTTCAGCATATGGGCGAAAACTTCGGAAAGGGACGGGAGTTGCCGAATGGCTTGCAGGGTATCGGCGGGCATATCTTGTTTCAGGATATCCCGATAATAGAATCCTATTTGCCGGTATAAATCTTTCAGCCCTTGTTTTTGCATATACTCAAAATTATCCCGTGCCATGATACTGTTGATATTGATGAGCATTATTTGCTTGTCGTTGTCTATGAACTGATAGGCCAGTTGTTTGTCTGTATAAGCTTTCCAACTGTTATTGTGTTGCATGGGTGTGTTTTGCACTTCCTGCCTTGACAATAAGGGAAGGGTTAATCCTCTTGATTTGCCGTCGGGAGTAAGAAGTGAGAGGTGAAGGTTGTCTTTCATTTCAGGGAAAAGCTGTCTCAAGAAATGTTCCGTAGGCATGGACCTGCATAGATTGGCATAACGGTCATATAGGTTTTCACTGGCTTGGATAGCGGCAGTGCGGGCCAGTACCTCTTCTAAAGAATCTCCGTTGATGGTTGTGATACGGCTACCTAACAAGTCTTTGTACGTTTCAGGGATTCCTTGAAGTATAATGCCGTCGGGGATGGTGCGTACTTCCAGTGCCAGGTAACGCTGATTTGCTTGTTGATTGGCTGTGGGAGGTAAAAGGTAGGTATGTCCGTCTTGCAGATTGGATAGGAAAATGCTTACCTTGTCAAAAAAGGTCTGTTTCGTACCGGGAGTCCGGCGTAACTCGTTCTCCAGATGGAAAGCTTGTTCGTAGAAGAATACTTTTCCTCCGAAGCCGCTGTAAGGGTCGGGATGGGTTGCTGCCAGTTCTTTTACCAGATACCGAAAGTCTGAGGCAAGGGAATCCCCGTTTAGGGGCTCTTGGGCGCTTGCCAATAGGTAAGCCAAACAGAGAAGGAGGGATAGATAAATACGTTTCATATTCTTGAAATATTTAAATTGTATGCTAGAAGGGGCAAGTAGAGGGAGAGGTTGTAGTAGAATAAAAAAGGTGGAGTTCGTATGTCTCCACCTTTCATGACAGATTCTTATTTTTTTAGCTGCTCATTCATCGCTGCTGCTGCCTTTCGTCCGTCTCCCATGGCAAGGATTACGGTGGCACCTCCGCGGACAATGTCGCCTCCGGCAAAGATGGTCGGGATGGACGACTGCATGTTATCATTGACGGCAATCGTTCCCTTCCGGCCCAATTCCAATCCCTTGATGGAGCTTGGGACAATCGGGTTGGGAGATACACCTACGCTGACGATGGCAAGGTCGATGTCGATGGTTTCCGTGGCTCCGGGGATGGGTACGGGACTGCGGCGTCCGCTGGCATCCGGTTCACCCAGTTCCATTTTCTGAAGCACCACTTGTTTTACTTTTCCTTGTTCGTCGGCAATGTATTCGATTGGGTTGTGGAGGGTCAAGAACTCTACACCTTCTTCCTTGGCATGTTTCACCTCCTCGATACGTGCCGGCATTTCTTCTTCCGAACGACGGTAGATAATCATGGCACGCTCTGCACCGAGACGGCGTGCGGTACGTACGGAGTCCATAGCTGTATTGCCGCCACCTATCACGGCTACGCATTTGCCGAAAGGAACCGGAGTATCGGAGTCTTCACTGGCGGCATCCATCAGATTGACACGGGTCAGGTATTCATTGGACGAGAGGATATTGATGGAGTTCTCGCCGGGGATATTCATAAAGTTGGGCAGTCCTGCTCCGGAAGCTACGAATATGCCCTTGAATCCTTCCTCTTCCAGTTGTTCCACGCTGAGCGTCTTGCCGATGATACAGTCCTTGACGAATTCTACTCCCATTTTGGCAAGGTTGTCAATTTCCACATCCACCACTTTGTTGGGCAGGCGGAACTCAGGAATGCCATATTTCAATACACCACCAATCTCGTGCAGTGCTTCGAAAACAGTCACGTCATAGCCATACTTCGCCATATCTCCGGCAAATGACAGACCGGCGGGACCCGAACCGATGACAGCTACTTTGATACCGTTCTTTTCCTTGATTTCAGGTATGGAGATTTGTCCGCTCTCCCGTTCGTAGTCAGCGGCAAAACGTTCCAGATAGCCGATGGCTACCGGCTTTTCGTTCATTTTCAGATGGATACATTTGGATTCGCACTGTTTCTCTTGCGGGCAGACGCGACCGCAGACGGCAGGCAGTGCACTGGTTTCTTTCAGTGTCTTGGCTGCTTCGAGGAATTCACCGCGCTCAATGTTCTTGATGAAGCGGGGGATGTCGATACCTACCGGACAACCTTCCGTACATCCGGGGTTGGCGCAGTCCAAGCAACGTTTGGCCTCTGTCAGCGCTTGTTCTTTCGTTAACCCTTGGTTGACTTCCTCCTTGCGGCTGTGCGAGCGGTATTCTGCATCGAGCTCGTTCATCTCCACGCGTGGAATGGCAGTCCGTTCTTTGGCTTTCATGGATTTGCGTAACTCCTGACGCCATGCAGCATTACGGCTTTTCTCATCTTCCATGTTTTCACCGGTAGCTTGGCAGGTCTGAGGTTCTTCCAGCTTGTGCATCTCCTCGCGTTCGATGTTTTTAAAAGCGCCCATACGCTTCAGCATCTCGTCGAAGTCCACTTGATGTCCGTCGAACTCAGGGCCGTCCACACATACAAATTTGGTCTTTCCTCCGATGGTGATTCGGCAGGCGCCATGCCGGTACCGTCAACCATAATCGTATTCAGGGATACATCCGTGGGGATTTCGTATTTCTTTGTCAGCAAACAAACAAATTTCATCATGATGGCGGGGCCGATGGCGAAACACTTGTTCACCTTCTCGCGCTTGATGACTTCTTCTACGCCTTCCGTCACCAGACCTTTTCGTCCGTAGGAACCGTCGTCGGTCATGATAATGACTTCGTCGGAGCTTTCGCGCATCTCCTTTTCAAGGATGATCAGTTCTTTGGTACGTCCTGCCAGTACGGTGATGACGCGGTTGCCGGCAGCTTTCAGCGCTTGCACGATAGGGAGCATGGGAGCTACGCCTACACCACCTCCGGCACAGACCACAGTACCGAAGTTGTCAATGTGCGTAGCTTGTCCCAACGGGCCGACAACATCCGTAATATAATCGCCTTCGTTCAGTTCGCAAAGACGGGTAGAGGAGAGCCCGACTTCCTGAACCACCAGTGTGATGGTTCCCTTTACCGGGTCGGCTTCCGCAATGGTAAGCGGCATACGTTCGCCTTTTTCGCCCACACGTACAATGACAAAGTGCCCTGCCTTACGTGATTTGGCAATCAATGGTGCTTCAATGACTAACTTAAAGACCTTTTCAGAAAAGTGTTCTTTGCTAATGATTTTATTCATTATCTAATAATTTTGTTGGTGTAATTACGCAATTACTGTCAGATTGATAGATTTTGCAAAGATAGGGGTTATTTGGTAATATCAAAAGAAGAATAGGGTAAAACTGCATGTTGTCACTGGATGACATTCCTTTGTCACTATAATTTGTTCACTTTCTACAGCCTGCCTACTTTTGAAATAAAAAATGAGGAAGAGTATGTATCGAAATGTTTTTTTAGGGGCAATTTTATTGAGTATGCCTTTGGTGGTTTGGTCGCAGCAGGATACGATTGCCGACCAGCGTTTGGAAGAAATTATGGTAACTGCTAAACTCCCGTTGGTAGAAATATCTGCCGGTAAAACAAGTTACCGGATGGATGCGTCAGTCACTCAAAGTACGGGAAGTCTTTATGATGTTCTTGCTTCCCTGCCGGGAGTCGTGATAGATTCCAATGGTAATATCTTGCTGAACGGACAAAGCGGTGCGACGATTCTGATGGATGGCAAGCCTACTTATCTTTCGGGAGATGAATTGATGAGTCTGTTGAAATCTACTCCTGCAACTAATGCTGATAAGATAGACTTGATAACCCAGCCTTCCGCACGCCACGATGCGGCGGGAAGCTCCGGGTTGATTGATATCCGTACAAGAAAAATCAGACTGCGCGGTGTGAATCTGGCCTTGAACGGCAATGGCAGTCTTGGACGGACGGGTAGCGGTTATGGAGGTGCCTCCATGAATATCCGGGAGAATAAGTTCAATCTTTATTTGAACTATTCGTATTATCAGGGGAAGGATGTCATAGACTTGTTTATCGACCGTGCGTTCGAACGGGATGGAGGAAGGATGATGCAGGACTCTTACCGGAAGCGTAGGAATTATTCGCACTATTTTCGTACCGGATGTGATTATTATCTCAATGAGCGGACAGTTTGGGGAGTCTCATTGGGTGGAAACTTTTCCCGGCAAAGGGAAAATGCAGGCATGTTTACGGAAATCCGAGAAACCGGAGTTGCGGGAAATACTTACAGCCATGCGGAGCAAAACCGGAATAATGTTTCTGCCGGAACCAGTATGGTGCACAAGCTGAAAAGAGAAGGGGGAGAACTCAGCGCTTCTTTTGATTATTTCCATTACTACCGTGTTGGAAACCAGTTGATGGATAGTTTTAAGCCCGATACATTGAAAGGGGATATGAAGGGAAATACCGACTTATATGTCGGACAGATAGATGCGGTTTATCCATTGAGTGAGGTTTGGAAGTTACAGGCCGGAGTCAAAACCTCATTTGTTACGATAGACAATACGGCAGGTTATATGCGTCCGTCGGTTTCCGGCTGGCTGCCGGATGGGGCACTTGGTTCCCGATTCGTATATGATGAGAATATCAATGCCTCTTATCTACAAGTCGGCTATGAGAAAGACCGCTTGAAAATCTCAGCGGGTCTAAGGTTGGAACATACCCATGTACACGGGGATTTTGGAGGAAATACACAACAGAAAGACTCTTCGTTTACAACGAATTACTTCCATTTGTTTCCTACTATTGCTTTGCAATACGGTTTGACTTCGGAACATCTGTTTCAGCTTTCGTATGGCAGGCGCATTATCCGCCCCAATTATGGTGATTTGAATCCTTTTACCTATATATTTGATGACTATACCCATGAAGGGGGAAATACGAAGCTGCATCCTTCTTTCTCTGATAATATAGAGTTGGGGTATGTGTATCGTGACTGGTTTCAGACAGTGCTCTTTTTCTCGCATACAGATGATGCTATCATGAAGAGCTATCGCGAACAGGAGGGGCGGCGTATCTATGTAATGCCCCAGAATCTGTCTTCCTATGTACAGACGGGTATGCGTGTACATGCCGCCAACCTCTCACCTGTTTCTTTTTGGAAGGTGAATCTGACCGCTATCGGTATTTATAATAATTATGGTTGGACGGAGCAAGGGCAGAAAATGAAAAACCGTATGTTTACCCCGATATTCGGCTGCATGAACCAGTTTGCTTTCACTTCCGTATGGTCGGCCGAACTTTCGGCAAATTATAATGGACGAATGGCCTACGGACAAGCCACAGTACATCCGGCGCTGGAAGTGAATGTCGGCATCCAAAAGAAGATGTTCCGTAACAGATGCACCGTTACCTTGTTTGCCAAGGATGTATTCAACACCAATTATCAAAAAGTAGATATTCAATCTCCCGGTGTGCAGGCGTTTGTTGACGAACGGCACAACAAACGTGTGCTGGGTATTGCTTTCGCCTGGCGTTTTCAAAAAGGCAGCGAGACAAAAGAAAGCAGAAGGAAAAAAGAAATAGATGAAACAAAAAGAGTAAATTTGTAACTGTTATGGGCAGACTGTGGAACAAGTGGCTGGTGCCGGCATTATTTGCCGTGATTCTTTTTCTGTGTATTCGTGTGGCGAATGATATTCCGAAACATGAATACTATTGGGAAAGTAATGAGTGGAATTTCATGCTGAAGGATATGCTTGTGGTACTCTTCATGTCTTATCCTATCTTTTTTCTATTGAAGTATTGGCTTCGTTTGTGCCGGAAGCGGAAGTTGGTATGGTGGCAGGAATACGGGGTAGTTGTCCTGACGGTTCCCGTCTGGTGTCTTCTGACGATGTGGGTCATCCGCTTTTTGATGGGGGTAAGTCTTGATTTATACGATGTGCCTGTTCCGGCCATAGTCAGTATGTTGCTTGGCGGCTTCTTTTATATATTCTTGCGTAATCAGATGATACAGAAGGAAAATGAAGCTCAACGCCTGCAGTTGGAGAAGATAAAAAATGACCAGCTCCAGACAGAACTGAAATTCCTTAAAGCGCAATATCATCCACACTTTCTTTTTAATGTACTCAATACGGTTTATTTTCAGATAGATGAGAATAATGAGGCTCCGCGGCATACTCTTGAGCAATTGTCCGATTTGCTTCGTTACCAATTATACAATGATGGGGAGAAAGTGCAAGTCCGTGTGGAAGTGGAATATCTGAAACAATACATCAGCCTATGTAAACTTCGTGCTACGAAGCGGCTGCAGTTGCAGGTGCATTTCGATGAAATGGAGGCGCAGGTTGAGATTTATCCATTGTTGTTTGTACCGTTGGTGGAGAATGCTTTCAAATATGTGGGAGGGAACTATTTTATAGCTATGGATATGTGTCTGAAAGAAGGCAAGTTGTGTTTTAGTATTGAAAATTCTATACCGGAACCATTAGTGCACCAGAAAGGAAAACATGGAATCGGCATAGAAAATCTGAGGCGCAGGCTGGAGCTGCTATATCCGGAGCGTCATACGCTGGACATAAATAGAGGAGATACTTTGTTTAGAGTAAAACTTGTGATAGAATTATAGGATGAAACAGGTAAAATGTGTAATAACCGATGACGAGCCTACTGCATGTGAAGGATTGCAACGCTATGTGGAAAAGGTGGATTTCCTTTCTTTAATGGGTGTATGTGAAGATACTATGCAGTTGAACACTCTTTTGCAGACTGAGCAGCCGGACTTGTTGTTTCTGGATATTGAAATGCCTTATCTTTCGGGGCTTGAACTCTTGGCATCTCTTGCCCATCCGCCTCATGTGATTATCACTTCCGCTTATGAGCAGTATGCATTGAAAGGTTATGAACTTGATGTTACGGACTATCTGTTGAAACCGATTTCGTTTGACCGGTTCCTGAAAGCGGTGAATAAAGTACATGGTCTTTTGCAGCAGGAGAAATGGCCGGATGAAGCTAATAATTTTATATTTGTCCGTTCAGACCGTCAGATGCATAAGGTGTTGTTTAAGGATATTCTGGTGGTGGAGGGGCTGGAAAATTACGTCTGTATTTATACGGAAAGCACAAAGCTGCTTGTACGTTCTACCATGAAGCGTATGATAGAGGCTCTTCCTGGTGGAGTATTTCAGCAAGTCCATAAATCATATCTGATAAATTTGGAAAAGATTGAGATGATAGATGGCAATCGGATTATAGTTGGGAGGCATACTGTTCCGGTGGCACGTAATTTCCGCGAGGAGGTGTTTGCACGTATTTTGAAGAATACTTTGTAGTTGCGCAGGAGAAGCTTGTCATGATAAAACTCCGGGCACGAATTACATGGATTTCACGTTTTTTGCTAACCGCAACTGTGAAATTCATGTAATTCGTGCCCGAAAGAAAGTGTCAAAGGCGTATTGCTGCACGTGACTATTATGGCCTTAGTCTATTATTTCAAATCCCGTATACGGAACCAATGCCTTTGGTATGCGGATTCCTTCTGGAGTCTGGTTGTTTTCCAGCAAGGCGGCAACAATGCGTGGCAGAGCGAGTGCGGAACCGTTCAGCGTATGGCAAAGCTCTGTTTTCTTTTCTGCCGTACGGTAGCGGCATTTCAGACGGTTGGCTTGATAAGTGTCAAAATTAGAGACGGAACTTACTTCCAGCCAGCGTTTCTGTGCTTCGGAATACACCTCAAAGTCAAAACAGAGGGCAGCCGTGAAGCTCATATCGCCACCGCAAAGGCGCAGGATGCGGTAGGGGAGTTCCAGCTTTTGAAGCAAACCTTCTACGTGGTCCAACATCTCCTGGTGGGATTGTTTGCTGTGTTCCGGTTTGTCGATGCGTACCAGTTCCACTTTGGAGAATTCGTGCAGGCGGTTCAAGCCACGTACGTCTTTTCCGTATGAACCGGCTTCACGGCGGAAACATTGTGTGTATGCACAGTTCTTGATGGGCAACTGCTTTTCGTCCAGAATCACATCACGGTAGATGTTGGTTACGGGGACTTCGGCGGTAGGAATCAAGTAGAGGTCGTCCACTTCGCAATGATACATTTGCCCTTCCTTGTCAGGCAGCTGTCCCGTGCCGTAGCCGGAAGCGGCGTTCACCACTGTGGGCGGCATTATTTCCGTATAGCCGGATTTGCGTGCTTCGTCCAGGAAGAAGTTGATGAGTGCGCGTTGCAGTTGTGCGCCTTTGCCTTTGTATACGGGGAAGCCGGCACCGGTAATCTTGACACCCAGGTCAAAGTCTATCAAGTCATATTTCTTGGCCAGTTCCCAGTGGGGCAGGGCGTCTTTGGGCAGCTCGGTTTCCATACCACCTATTTTCTCTACTACATTGTCGTCGGCACCTACGCCTTCAGGCACGCTGTCGTAGGGAACGTTGGGGATGGTATAAAGCAAAGTCTGCAAATCGTTGGCAGCCTGGTCCATATTGGCTTGCAAGTCCTTGTTGACTTCTTTCAGCTCGGCCACGCGGCTTTTGGCGGCTTCTGCTTCTTCTTTCTTGCCCTCCTTCATCAGTTGTCCGATGGATTTGGAGAGTGAGTTGGCTTCTGCCAGGTTTTTATCTAGGATGGTTTGATTGGCTTTTCTTTTGTCATTGAAGTCCAGCACTTGTGCAATGGTTTCTTTTGCATTCTTGAAGTGCTTCTTTTCCAGTCCGCGGA
>ERZ791631.1970-NODE-1970-length-10292-cov-3.010843_pt1 | contig 10292 bp, 9 predicted proteins | sample MGYA00509961_ERZ791631 | MGnify/ENA primary metagenome ERZ791631 (study PRJEB30046, sample SAMN00715248) | human gut metagenome | study: EMG produced TPA metagenomics assembly of the A metagenome-wide association study of gut microbiota in type 2... | reverse complement strand
GGCAAGCGGCGTGTCTTACGTATCTACCGGTGGCGGTGCATTGCTTGAAGCAATCGAAGGAAAAATCCTTCCGGGTATCGCTGCTATCAACGAATAAAAACAAGCAAAATAACACCCAAAGGCAGCTCTTTGAAAAAAGGGTTGCCTTTTTTACTACTATCCATCCCTATAATGAGACGAATTCTACTATCCTGCATCCTTTTATCAGCCACATGCATCCTGAAAGCACAAGATGCTTGTCTGAATGATGTAGTCAACACTTTAAAAGACCGCATTTCACTCTCCGGCTATGCCCAAGTGGGATATACATACGATGATGCGGGCGAAGGTACCAGCAATACTTTCGATATAAAGAGAGTTATCTTTATGGCGCGCGGTAAAATCACCGATAAATGGTCGGCTTACTTCATGTACAGCTTTGCCAATACCGGAAAAATTCTGGAAGCCTACACGGAATACCGCTTTCTCCCTCAACTCACAGCACGTATCGGACAGTTCAAAACCATGTATACCATTGAGAACCCGATGTCTCCCTGCTTTGTCGAATTAATAAACTGTTATTCTCAAGCCGTCAATTACCTGGCCGGTATCAATGGCAGTGATCCGTTGTATGGCTCTGCAAGCGGTCGTGATATGGGATTGTTAATTTATGGAGACTTGTTCGACTCTTTGATGACTTATAACCTTGCCATCATGAACGGACAAGGCATCAACCTAAAAGATAAAAACAATCAGAAAGATATTGTAGGCAGCCTTATGGTACATCCATTGAAATGGTTGTCCGTCGGCGGTTCCTTTGTTAAAGGGAAAGGATGCGCCGTAGCCGTTTCTTCCATTAATCCAGACATAGCCATAGGAGAGAATTACACCCGAAACCGCTGGTCGGCAGGTGCCACCATCAAAACAAAATCCGTAGATGTACGTACAGAATACTTGGCCGGAAAAGACGGACACGTTAAAAGTGACGGTTACTATGCAACCGTATCTGCCCATGTGCTTCCCAAATTTGACGTAATAGCCTCTTATGACTATTTCAACAAAAATAAAACTATTTCCGATAAACAGACCAATTATGTAGCAGGTGTACAGTATTGGTTCTATCCCAAATGCCGTCTGCAAGCCCAGTATACATACTGTAACCGCCATAAAGGAGAAAACTCAAACCTGCTTCAAGCACAGTTGCAAGTTCGTTTCTGAGCTGGGGAAATGGAAATTTATGAACTTTTTGGCATCCTTTTTGTAGTTTTATAAGATACATACCCAAAAAGAGACTGATTTATGAACGAACAAGCCATACAAGAACAATATCAGCATATCGTTACTCTACTCAAGCAGCAACGGCTGAAGGAAGCACAATCCCAACTGGAAGCCTTTCTTTGGAACAGCGGTGACTGGACACTCCGCAACCGCTTGGAACAAGCTCAGACATCCTATCAGTACATGCTGCAATACATGCGCCAGGGAATCGACGATCCTGAACGACAGAAACTATATCGCCAGATTCTGACCGAAACTTGGGAAGTCGCTGACCAGGCACGTCTGTCTCTCCTTGACGGAGTTTCCACGCACTATTACCATTCCCTGCGCAATAACCGGGAACGCCTCCCCAAAGAATACAATATTGCCGCACTGCAGAAGGTATTGGAATCTTTCCCTGATGACCTGGCCGTTTGTCAGCTGATGCCGGATAACCAAGGCATGGACGCCGTACTGCAACGGCACGAACAAACCGCCCAGGTTCTTTTCCTTTCCACATGGAGTAACAGTGACTGGTCTGCAGAAGACGAACAGCAAGCCAAAGGATTACTGGAATCAGAAATGCTTCCCGTCAATGATTTGTGCCTGTTCACCAGTGCCGTCATGCTCAGTCTGATGGAATGCTTCGATACCCGCAAATTCTCATGGTTGCTGGACGCCGTAACGCATGCAAATACGCAAGTAAACCAACGGGCTTTGGTAGGTATCGCTTTCGCACTTCTTTTTCATCCCACCCGTCTGTCGCTTTATCCCGAATTGACAGCCCGCCTTTCCCTGCTCAACGAAGACGGCAGTTTCGGCAAGCAACTGAACCGTATTTACATCGAGCTGCTCCGTAGCCAGGAAACGGAAAAGATAGACAAGAAGATGCGTGAAGAAATCATTCCGGAGATGATGAGGAATGTGAACATCATGCGCAACATGAAGTTCGGTTTTGAAGAGAACCCTGAGGAAAACGATCTTAATCCGGATTGGGAGAAAGCTTTTGAAAGTTCCGGACTGGGAGACAAGATACGGGAGATGAACGAATTACAGCTGGAAGGCGCTGACGTCTATATGAGTACGTTTGCACAACTCAAGACTTATCCGTTCTTTAAGGAACCGTACAACTGGTTCTATCCGTTCGACATGCATCACTCCAGCATCATCAAGGAATTCGGATTCAAGCCTACCGGAGACAATGCCATCCTCTCCCTTATCCTCCAATCCGGTTTCTTCTGCAATAGTGACAAGTATTCCCTTTGCTTTACAATGGCACATATACCACAGTCACAGCGTACGATGATGCTCAGCCAGATGACTTCCCAGGATTTGGATGCACTCATGGACGAAAGCAAATCTTCCGCTTTACGGCAGTATGCCGAACGACCGGATGTCATCAGCAACCAGTATGTCCACGACTTATACCGTTTCTTCAAGTTAAGCCAGCGCAGACACGAGTTCCGTGACATCTTCAAGGAAGAGATTGCCCTGCACCGTATCCCGGCACTCAAAGATATTCTGTGCAAACCCGAGCTGCTGATTACCATCGCCGATTTCCACTTCCGCAAAGAACACCCGGCAGAAGCATTGGAGCTTTATAAGGAATTGATAGCCTTGAACCATGCAAATGCAGACATTTTCCAAAAGGCTGGCTATTGCCTGCAAAAGGAAAAGAGGTATAAGGAAGCGATAGACGCCTACCTGAAAGCCGATGTACTAAAGCCCGACCATGTCTGGACAATCCGCCATCTCGCTACGTGCTACAGGCAGATAAGGGACTTTGCCTCTGCACTGGAATACTACAAGAAAGTGGAGGCAATCCAGCCGGAAAACCATAATATCCTTTTCTACGCCGGAAGCTGCCTTGCCGAACTGGAAAGATATGAAGAGGCTCTGCAATATTTCTTCAAGCTTGATTTCATCGAAAGCAATTGTATCAAAGCATGGCGTGCTATAGGCTGGTGTTCGTTTGTCAACGGCAAGTATGAGCAAGCAATGAAGTATTACGAAAAGATACTCGCCTCCAAACCACTCGCAGCAGACTATCTCAATGCCGGACATGTTGCTTGGAGAACGGGCAAAATAGAAAAAGCTGCAGAACTTTACAGTAAAGCAGCTTTGGAATATGGCGGGCAGGAGATTTTTAGAGAAATGTTCGGTAAAGACAAAGAAACACTTGTCAGACAAGGAATCAGTGAAAAAGATATCCCTCTAATGATGGATCTGGTTTAGATCTCCAACAACTCCCTGTACAGTCTCTGTACGGGGAGCCCCATTATATTATAGTAACTCCCGGATATGTTTTCCACCCCGATGAATCCAATCCACTCTTGTACACCATAAGCTCCGGCTTTATCCATGGGTTGGTATTTGTCCACATAATAGGCAATTTCCTCTTCGCTCAGTTTAGCAAAACGCACTTCTGTTGCCGCTGCAAAACTGCGTTGCCACTCAGTAGTAGTGATGCACACACCGGTAAACACTTCATGGGTACGTCCGGACATGTCGCGCAACATCTGCATAGCTTCTTCCCTATTCTTGGGTTTTCCGAGAACTTGTCCATCCAGCCAGACAATGGTATCTGCTGTAATCATCAATTCGTCCGGATGCATCATATCACGGTAGGCATCCGCCTTTTCCCTGGATATGTAGAGAGGAATATCCGCTCCCCGCAACGTTTCGGGATAAGACTCGTCCACATCGGGCAAAGGTCTTACTTCATATTCCACTCCCAAACCAGCCAGCAATTCTTTCCTTCGCGGAGAGTTAGAGGCAAGAATCACCTTATATTTCTTCAGATTATCTAACATCATATCATTTACGATTTGACGATTTACAATTTAACGATTGAAACAACTACCAACCAAAAGCTTTTTCATCTGCCATCCAAAGCCCTTGCACTTTCAATACCTGTTCCACAATGTCGCGACCACAGCCATAACCGCCTTCTGCATACGAAATATAGCGAGCCACAGCCTTTACCTCAGGCACAGCATCCTTAGGACAACATGGCAAACCACACTCACGCATCACCTCTAAATCGGGAATATCATCACCTACATACAATATTTCCTCGTCCTTCAAGCCATGACGGTCACGGAAGTCATGGTAATCATGGATTTTAACAGAAGAACCCATATAGATATTTCCATCCTCAAAACCTAAAGAGGTAAAACGCTTGCGGACTGCTTCTGTACGTCCACCCGTAATTATACCCAGCAACACACCTTGCTTAGCAGCCAGATGCAGGGAATAACCATCCTTTATGTTGACCGTACGCAGAGGTTCACCCTCCGAACTCATAGGGATAACATTGGCACTCAGCACACCGTCCACATCAAAAACAAGGGCTTTTATCTTTTTCAAATCATAGTTTATGGTACTCATTGCACTTTTTTCTTGTTCATTATAATATACCTATATGCAGCAAAACATTAGTTCAAAAGAGGCAAGCATCGGCATCCGGTTATCTTATTGCCAACCGATGTATATTCTCGCTAATCTCCCGATATAGTTCCAGCATTTGCGGCTCATCGGCAAGCATCCGCAGATGCTCGTCAATGACATTCTCATCATAGCGCACAGCCGGTCCTGTCTGTGCGGCAAGCGGTTCCAGCTCATGCACCTTGCGGGCCGTCTCGTCTATCAAGGGGAGCATTGCCTCGAACGGCAACCCGTACTTTTTCAGCAGTTCAGCAGCCAACACATACATGTGATTGGTAAAATTGCACGTAAACACAGCCGCCAGATGCAAACTTTTGCGCTGCTCAGAACTTGCTTCATACACTTTTTCCGATAGGGCAGAAGCAATGTCCTTCAGAAGCTGCACATCCTCTTCCGAGTTGCTTTCCACAAAACACGGTATCTGTCCAAAATCCACTTCACGCTGCTTACTGAAAGTCTGCATCGGATAAAGCACTCCATAACGCACTACATGCCCCTGCCAAATATTCATAGGAATACTGCCGGCTGTATGCACCCATAAAGCATTCTCCTTTCCAGAAACAATCTGGGGTAATAATTCTACAAAAGCCGCGTCCTTCAGCGAAACGATATAAAGCTGTGCCTCCTTCGTAACCGCCTGCAGCTCCGTGGTATATGCAGCTTCCACCGTCTGTGCCAATCCCTGCGCCGATTCTTTTGTACGGCTGTAGACCTGCACAATACGAAACCCTTTCCGATAAAGAGCCTTTGCCAGATTAGTAGCCAGATTTCCGGCACCGATAAAGGCAATGGACGTATCTTCTATACTTCTTCCTGCCATACGCTTATCTTGTTGCCAACCAATACAGAATAGTCCCTAATACCAGCAACGCCAACGGCAGCAGATAAGCGGACATCGTACCGAGTAAGGCAGTTATCAACCCGAAGTTCAATATCAGCCACAAACCTATCAATACCAATCCCACTGACTTGTCATGCTTGAACAGCAAAAAAATCACTGCGGTATACAATAGAAAATTATCCTTATTCATCACCCACGGCAAGCCGATTGCAGAAAAATGCACCAATTTGTCCACCAAGTAAAGAATGCCGAATACAATCAGTGTGATGGCAGTGGCCTTATATGTATCACGGTTATTGTTTGCTTTTGCTGCACTCACTGTTACTTTCCTCCGTACTTATTGATATGTATCTTTTCCCACTGCAGATTGTCTTCGTTGAAAGGCTTGCGCTCCATCCCCTTATGGCCGATAGCAATAACACTAAGCACCTGCAGCTGTAAAGGAATATCCAACACCTCGTGCACATACTCGCCGGAAGGCATACCGGAAGCCGTAAAACGTTCGCGCACCTGCACCCAGCAGCTTCCCAGCCCCATATCTTCGGCCTGAAGTTGCAGGTAGATGGAAGCAATGGAGGCATCTTCTATCCACACGTCGCTTGCCAGCGGGTCGGCAACAACCACTACTGCCAGTGCCGCATCGGCAATAAACTGCGATGCCTGCTCCTTGCAATAGGACAATTCCTTCAATTTATCCTTCTCGTCCACCACTATGAACTGCCATGCATTGCTGCGTTTCGACGTGGGTGCCATCAGGGCTGCTTTCATCAAAGTAACGACTTGTTCTTGTGTCAATTCTTCTTCTGTAAACTTCCGCATGCTGCGGCGTGCTTTTATCAATTCACTGAAACTTTCCATAATGATTTTATGTGCTAATATGCTAATGTGCACATCGACACATTAACAATAATTTTTGCAAAGATACGAGATTATTTTTTAAATTTGCAGACCATGCCTTTGAAACTCACTACATATTACCGTGGGAGCAAGGTTCCTGACCTGCCAGGCACCAACACCTTCCATTCCACAGAGTTGTTCCGAATCTACGAGGCAACTCCGGGGTATACCCCCATACTCATTGTGGCATCCGAAGATGACAAGCCCGTTGCGAAACTGCTTGCCGCCATACGTAAAAGTGTCCGCATGTTTCCACCCGGCATCATCAAAAGATGTGAGGTGTACGGTACGGGAGAATATTTCAATAACGAGGCAGACAAAGAGATTATCTTCAGTGACATGCTGCAAAGGCTTACCAATGAAGCATTGCGCGATTCTTTTCTCATCGAGTTCCGCAACCTGGAAAATGCCATGTTCGGATACAAATCTTTCCGGGACAACCAATACATCGCCATCAATTGGCTGCGGGTGCGCAACTCGCTGCACAGCGTCGAAAAGGTGGAAGAGCGTTTCAGCCCGTCACGTATCCGGCAAATAAAGAAAGGGCTCAAAAACGGCGCCCAAGTGCGGGAAGCACGTACCAAAGAGGAGATTCTCTGTTTTGCCCAGATGTTGCGCCACGTATATTCTTCCAAGATACGGCGCCACTTCCCCAGCATCAAGTTCTTTCAGCATCTCGAAAACCAGTTGACAAAAGGGCAGCAAAGCAAAATCTTCATCGTCACTTATAAGGAGAAGATTATCGGTGGCAGCGCATGCATTTATTCAGATGATAGCGCCTATCTATGGTTCTCTGGTGGCATGCGCAAGACTTATGCCCTGCAATATCCGGGGATTCTTGCCGTATGGAAAGCACTGGATGATGCCAAACAACGCGGATACCGCCACTTAGAGTTCATGGACGTGGGACTTCCCTTCCGCAGGCATGGCTACCGTGAGTTCGTTCTCCGCTTCGGGGGAAAACAAAGCAGCACCCGACGCTGGTTCCGTTTCCGTTGGAACTGGCTGAATCGGGTGCTGATAAAGATGTATGAATGATTCTTACCGAAATCAGAAATTAGTGTAGACCACATATCCATGAGCCGGTACATTGACCTGTGTATTTATTGTTTCACTCTTTCCGGTAAAATAATTGGTCCAGTTACCAGCTGTTGCCGGGAAAGCTACATCAACCGCATTATGCGTAAAGTTGCCCATAACAACCAGCTGCTTGCCCGTTACACTTTCTACCAACAATGAACGACCGTTGTCCCAATCAGAAACTCCGACCTTCCATGTCAAGATGGCACTTGAATCGAACAATTCCGGATGGGCGTTACGCAATTTCATTAAATCCGCATAAACATCGTGCAGCTCCTTGCGGTTAGTATTCTCCAGATACTCCCAATGCAACGGTTTCCTGCCCGTACGTCCATTCTCCTCAATGGAAATGTCATATCCCATCTCTCCAAATTGCCAAACCATCTTAGGACCTGGAACAGTAAGGAAGAATGTAGTGTTCAGCGCCAACTGATTCATGCGAGCATCAAGGTCGGTTTTCAGTATACCTTCACCCCATTGCGACTGTTTGTAAGCTGCGCGTTCTTCATCATGACTTTCCATAAAACCTACCCATGCAGGTGTTTTCTCATAAAGGCTGCTAAAAGAACTATTTTCAGCATATCCCATAGCCGACTGACAATAGGCATTATTCAGGTTGCGCCATAAGTGCATGCCATCTGCAGCCAGTTCATTTTCTTCCTTTGAATCACAGAAATGCTCCAGGATAACATAAGAGCCCTCTTTCACTTCCTTGATGGCAGCATTATAATCCTTTAGGATAGCAATGCGACTTGCATCGTAATTGGATGCCGTGCTTTCAGTACAAGAAGTCTGTGTGAATCCTTTCGTCAGGTCAAAGCGGAACCCATCCACCTTATATTCCTTCAACAAGAATTGCAGATTGCGCTTCACAAACTTACGCACCAATGGGCTTTCATGATTGAAATCATGGAACACGCTATAAGGATGAGGTGCTTCCACATTGAAATATGGATTATTCTTTGCAGTCTTATCACCATCCCAATAAAGTTTAGCCAGCGGATTGTTTCCTGTAGCGTGATTATAGACCACATCCAGAATAACTGCCATACCCGCCTCATGGCAAGCGTCAATAAACTGCTTATACATGGCCTTTGTGCCATAAGCCTTATCCATCGCAAAAAAGAAGCAAGGATTATACCCCCAACTGTCGTTTCCGTCAAACTCCTGCACCGGCATCAGTTCGATGGCATTGACTCCCATAGCCTTCAGATAAGAAAGCTTGCCCATTGCACCATTGATGTCGCTGGAGGCGGTAAAGTCACGTAGATGCAATTCGTATATCACCAATTGCTCAGGATTTGCTATTTTAAAGTCATTGACCTTCCAGTTATAACTGTCTTTCTGTATCTTGAAGGTCGAAACGATTCCTACTCCTCCCTCAGGATAAGCCATACTTTCGTTATAGGTAGAAGCCGGAATATATTTATCATTATCAGGATCAAGAATCTTTTCCGTATAGGCATCAGCCAGGCGAACCACTTCACCCGCCTTCGTACCTACATAATATTGGAAAGCATACTCTTTGCCAGCATCCAGCCCCGCCAACGTAATCCACCAACATCCGGAAGCATCATCACGATACATCTGCGATTTTTCGTCATTGCCCAATGTCCAGTTATTGAAGTCGCCCACTACATGGGCAAAGTCCTTATGATTCCCATTCGCATCTTTGTCATAAAGTACCAGTGTCACCGTAGAATTATCCACTACATTGATACCCTCGACCATACCGGCCGGCACTGCTGCAGTTTTAATTTCACCAGGAACAAAACCTTCATATTTTGTGTCGGTCACCTCAACAAAGGAATCCGATTCTATCCCTTTCTTATTGCCGTCTGCACTGCGAATCACTATTCCGAGCCGGTTCACCGGTGTCTTCCCGCTTCCAAACCATTCCCGGATATTCGGGCTCAGCGTAATGCTCCATACGTTGGCTTCGGTTGAAGTCATCTTACATTTATCCTTGTTTCCCGTCCACTCTGCCGGAACGAACAGCCAAGTTCCTTCACTGACCACACCAATATGCACATACACATCTCCTTTATGCCCATAGAGAGCAGACTTTGCATCCGCTTTAAAAGTAATTACAAGGGACTGGTCGGCATCCGGTGCTGCCGGTGTAAAACTCAAACCATCCGGAGCTACAATCGCATTGGCAGCCTGAGTGACAGATATTTCTTTCTTCTTCGAACCGGATACAATATTCAATTGTGCCGTCCGCGCTTTCCCTGTCTCATTCTTGCCGACAGAAACCATAATCGTAGCTTTCCCGGACGTACCTTTTGCCGGACTGATGTTGCACCAACCGGTATCTTCACCACTCAGCTCGGCTGTCCACTGCTGCCCGGCCTCAAAACTGACGCTTTGCGAAGAAGCAGCTTCACCAAAGCTAAAACCTTGCTCAAAGATTGATTCACTACCAGAAGCAGGGGTCAAATACTCCTGTAACTCCTCTTTATCGTCACTACATGCCGTGAATGCCAGCACTAAACTGAAGCATATTAAATGCCATAAAACAGAAATCTTACGTTGATTGATAATTTTCATAATATGAAGTATTCAAAGTTATCACTTCACAAATATAGCCGGAAAAGAAAGGGCAAACCGATTAACGCAAGAGAAAAGTAGCAGCAAGCTTACGGAAACGTTTGCATGGCAAGCAAATGTTCCCGTACCACCATGTTTTATGAAAGCTGAATGACAAGCTTTTGTAGCCAATCAACCTACTTCCTCGCAGATACGCATTTCCATACCTTTATACACCACCACAATCTTATGCAACCGGGTG
>ERZ791631.1955-NODE-1955-length-10344-cov-2.542035_pt1 | contig 10344 bp, 6 predicted proteins | sample MGYA00509961_ERZ791631 | MGnify/ENA primary metagenome ERZ791631 (study PRJEB30046, sample SAMN00715248) | human gut metagenome | study: EMG produced TPA metagenomics assembly of the A metagenome-wide association study of gut microbiota in type 2... | reverse complement strand
TAGTAGAAGCAGCCGTAGAAGAAATAACGGAAAAAGAAGATAAAACGGTAGAAGAAAAAAATTCGGAAGCATGAAAAAATATCTTTCTTATATAGTAGCTCTTACTATCATATTGATAGGCCTAAGTTCTTGCCATACTTCCGCGCCACGCCTGGACTACAAAGCCCTGGCGCAGGCATCCGTCCGTTTGGGAGTGGATATTGAACTGCAGGACAACCACAAGCTATACATCCATGCCTCCGAATGGATAGGCACCCCCTATCGCGCAGGTGGCGACAGCAAACGTGGAACGGACTGCTCCGGACTGGTATCGCAACTGTATAAGAAAGTTTACCACACCCGTCTGTCGAGAAGCACAGACGGGCAACTGAAAGAGAGCAGTAAAATCTCCCGCCGCAACTTGCGTGAGGGAGATTTGGTGTTCTTCACCAGCCGTGCTTCCCGCAAAAAAGTGGCACACGTAGGCATCTACCTCAAGGACGGCAAGTTTATACATGCCAGCACCAGCCAGGGAGTCATAGTCAGCAACCTCCGGGAAAAATATTACACCCAACACTGGCTCTGCGGAGGAAGAATAAAATAATACTAATTTTTCCCTTCTTGTGATTTTCTTTACTCTGTCCCGACTGATAGTCCAGAAACTATTAAAAGAAGAAAACAATGAAGAAACTTTTAGGCATCCTCTTATTCATCAGCATTGCGCTGAGCGCCAATGCACAACTTTTATGGAAAGTATCCGGTAAAGGATTAGAGAAACCATCCTATATTTTCGGTACTTATCACCTCTCTCCACTCAGTATAAAGGACAGCATTGCCGCCATGCCGCAGGCCATGAGCGAAACCGCCCAAGTCTACGGGGAAGTTGTGATGAGCGAAATGGCGACTCCCGCCTTCATGCAAAGCATGCAACAGCAGATGATGATGCCCAAAGACACCACGCTGCAAAGCCTCTTTACTCCCGAACAATACGAAGAAGTAGGCAAAGCCATCAAGGAAAACATGATGGTAGACATCGCCATGCTTGCTCAACTGAAACCGGCTGCCATCAACCAGCAGCTTGTCGTCCTGCTCTACATGAAACATACTCCGGGCTTCAACCCGCAAGAACAGCTCGACACTTACTTCCAGCAGCAGGCCGGACAGCAAGGCAAGAAAGTTGGCGGTCTGGAAACAGCCCAGTCACAAATAGACATTCTGTTCAACAGCCAGACGCTGCAACGCCAGGCAAACCTCCTCTACTGCGCTATCAGTGACATCGAGAAAGGTATCGAGCAAAGCAAGCGCCTGATTGCCGCTTATGAAAAGCAGGACCTGGATGCCATGCTGCAACTGATGGAAGAGCGCGACGGCAATTCATGCGACCCGCTGCCTGGAGAGATGGAAGCCATGCTGGACAACCGCAACAAGGCATGGGTTGAAAAGATGCCTGCTATCATGACAGAAGCCCCTACCCTTTTCGTAGTCGGCGCCGGACACCTGCCCGGAGACAATGGAGTGTTGAACCTTCTGAAGCAACAAGGATACACTATAGAAGCCATGAAATAAATCCTCTAACAATTCTCTCTAACAACTTTTAATGGCAAGCTATACAAAGCGTGACGGTCAAATACCATCACGCTTTGTTTGCATACACACTTTATTGCCCTCATCATACCGTACATCCCGAAAAATATACTACTTTTGCACCAAAGTCTTGGCAGTTATAGTGATAACGGCCATTTTTGACTTGATTCGATAAGAACGCAAGAAGCGAAAGTTATTATCCCTGCCTATTCGGAATCTGGAAAATTCAATAAACGTCATGGGATGATAGCAACAGTTTCTTCACGTCTATGTTATTATATACTTAGGCGTGGGGACTGTTGTCTATTAATGGTGTGGGCATTTTCCAGAGCCTCGAATGCAGATAGGCAATAACAGTCCTCGCGCTTTTTATATAATAACCTTCGTCAATGGGGACAGACGAAATGAAAGACACCGCGTATGCATCTTACATTATTTGGAGAAGTACAGTTATTTCTGTTAATTGCCGTTACATCTGCAAGCTTTCTATACTGGATAAATCATAAATACAAAAGTCTGAACAGACAGATTATCCGGGCAATAGACATTCCAGTATATCTGCTGAACAGACAAGGTATTGTCGTAAAACTACTTAATACACCTACCGAAAAGGCAAACAGACTTCCGTTCCTGAATCCGGGAGTTCTAAATATCAATAATTTAGTGACAGACGCCGATGAATGCCGGAAATACATGACGTCGCTGTTACGCGTACTGAATACCCGCACTTCGGACAGCCTAACCGTAAAGATAAAAGTGGAAAGTGGTGAAGAACTATATATTGCAGTGCGTATGGTCTACCTCAACAGAAATCATGTCATGGCCTTTATACGCAACATTACAGAGAGTGAAATCCAACGCCGGGAAAACGAAAAATACCGTTTCTTCCTTGAGAGTATCCTTGAGAACCTCCCCATTGCCACCACAGTAAAAGACAAGAACAATGAAGGACGCTACCTGATATGGAACAAAAAAGCAGCAGAGATGATGGAGGTCCCCGCCAAAAATATTGTAGGACACTATGAGGAGGAATTCAAGCCCTTAATGCCAAGTGATTTCATTCAGGAGACAGACAAAGAAGTTGAAGAGTCGGAAATTCCCCAGTCCTACATCAAACACTTTGTCAATCCCAAAGGCAGAGAGTATATTCTGTCGTTTCACAAAACGCTGGTGTCCTACAACAAAGGGAAAGAGAGGTGGATTGTCAGTTCTGCACTGGACATCACCGAACTGTTGGCAGCCAAAGAGAAAGCAGAAGAATCCAACCGCCTGAAATCGGCTTTTCTTGCCAATATGAGCCACGAGATACGTACTCCGCTAAACGCCATCGTCGGATTCTCCTCCATACTTTCCGATTATATACAAGACGAAGATACAAAGGAATACATACATATCATCGAAGAAAACAACCAACTGCTGCTGCAACTGATTAATGATATTCTTGACCTGTCACGTATCGAAGCCGGCATTCTCGAATTCACAGAAGGAGATATGGATGTAAACAAGACGCTTGATGAAATGCAGACGATGGCAAAACTGAAACTTCCGCCCAAAGTCTGCATACGTCTCCTCCCCGGTACGGATTGCTGTAGCATTCATACCATTCCCAAGCGGGTAAGGCAAGTCCTGAATAACTATCTGTCAAACGCCATCAAACATACGGAAGAAGGTTTCATCGACATTGGTTATCACCTGCCGCAAGAAGACAGGATTCGCTTCTTTGTCCGTGATACCGGTTGCGGCATTCCTCCCGAAAAGCAAAAGGATGTATTCGAACGCTTTGTCAAGCTAAACAGCTTTAAACAAGGCACGGGCCTCGGACTCTCCATCTGCACCATGATTGCCGAGAAAATGAACGGAAAAGTGGGCGTCAGCTCTATTCCGGGGAAAGGTTCCGAATTCTGGTTCGAAATACCCTATCAACCTGCCGGAAGCCAACCTGCATAGAAAAGCCCGCCACTGACATGAACTCTGTCAGCGACGGGCAACCTAAACCATCACCGATGCTATCCTGACTCACAATACCTATCGAAGACTAAATCGCAGTTTTCCACTCTGCACCAGTTCTTCATGAGTGATACGATATCGGGACAGTTTTTTTCCTCCCAGTTCCATTTCACGGATATAAAGCGACTCTGCCGACGGGCGTTCCGTCTCTATCACCAGTTGGTCGCGTCCCCAATACTTAGGGTCGAGCTTTATGGTCACCTTATCAAATACCGGAGTAGACAGCGTATAAGCCGGTTCTCCGGGACAATCCGGATAAAAGCCCATCATATTGAAGATAGCCCAAGCGGACATCGTTCCGGTATCATCATTGCCGGGAATTCCGTCGGGAGTATTCTTGAAATACTTCTGCAAAAGGCGGTGCAACTCTTTCTGCGTGCGCCACTCCTCACCCTTGAAATAAGAGAAAAGATGGGCGTATGCAATGTCCGGTTCGTTGGCAGGGTCGTACAGTCCTTCGTCGAACACGCGCTGAAGCTTGTCTACGAACGGCTTCTTTCCACCCATGAGCCGGGCAAGCCCTTTCACATCGTGGGGAACATAGAAAGTATAGTTCCAGGCACAACCTTCGTGAAATCCGGGGTTCGGCTCAAAGTTCTCTCCCTGCCTCGGGTCGAAAGGAGCATAGAATTCACCGTTAGGCAGGATAGGACGGAAAGTACCGTACTCCTTACAGTAATAATGCTTGTAGCCCAGCGAACGTTCGTGGAACAGACGGGCATCCTCCTTCTTGCCAAGCGCAGCAGCTATGCGCGACAAGGCATTGTCGGCTATATAGTATTCCAGGGCATGTGAAACGGAATTGTCATACTGCTCCCGCAGGGGCACATATTCCAATGACACGTAGTCGTCATTGTCCGGACGGAGCAGGTTCTCCGCTCCCGGCAGGGTGGCTCCCTTGCGCATGGCCTCGTATGCCAGTTCTATATCAAAGTCGCGCAGACCTTTCAGCCAGGTGTCGACGATGACGGGAATGGAAGGGTCGCCTTCCATGGTCAGCGTCTCACGTCCGTAGAGTTCCCATTTGGGAAGCCAGCCGTGTTCGCGGTACATGTCGAGCATGGAGCGCACCATCTGCAATTGCCGTTCGGGATATACCAGCGTAAGAAGCTGGTGCACATTGCGGTAAGTGTCCCACAAAGAAAAGACGGTATAACGGTCGCCTTGGGTAGTCAAAATCTTATCACTCTCCATAGCGGGATATTCCCCGTTCACATCCTGCAGGATATTGGGATGTATCAGCGTATGATAGAGTGCCGTATAAAAAACGGTTTTCTGTTCCTCCGTACCTCCTTCTACAAGGATGCGCGAAAGGTCATCGTTCCAGCGGCGACGGGCTTCTTCCAGCACTTGACCGAAGTTCTTTCCCTGCTGCTCGGTATCCAGATTGAGGCGGGCATTCTCCATGCTCACAAAAGAGACTCCCATCTGTACTTCCACTTGCTCGCCCTCTTCGGTATGGAATGTAAGGTAAGCGCCGATGTCATCTCCTGCCAGCTCTTTCCCGTAGCCGGTGTAAAGTTTGTAGCGTCCGTTATCGGGGTCCCATTCGGCCTCTACACCGGTCATGGGGCGCTGCTTCTTCCAGTAGCCCGAAGCGGCGGGCTGCTTGTTGACACGCATCACAAAGTAGATGGGAAAAACGGCTTGTGGGTTGTAGCAGAAAGTACCCAGCAGCTTCATACCTTCAAACTCGCACTCACCCGTCCGGCGCAGAAAAGCTCCCGATTCATTAGTCAGGCCTTCGCCCAGGTTCAGCAGCACATGGCTCTGCCCGGCAGGAAAGGTGAAACGCGCCACACCCGTGCGAGGAGTTGCCGTCACTTCCGTCTTCACATTGTAGCGGGTCAGGAAGTTGCTGTAATATCCGGGGGATGCCTGCTCGTCCTTATAGCGGCTTCCATATTCCTTATAATCTACGGACAGCTCTCCCGTAGTGGGCATCAGCAGCAGAGAACCCAATTCCGGACAGCCCACACCGCTCAAATTGACATGCGAGTATCCGGTAAAGAAACAATTGTGATACTCATAGGGAGTAGACCACCAGCGGGCATCTTTATCGTATTTGTTGTCCTCCGACCCCATCACGTTGAAGGGCACTACGGACATCATTCCATTGGGACAGACGGCTCCCGGATTCGTGGTACCGAAGTTGGTGGTACCGACAAAAGGATTCACATAGTCCGCAGGATGCTTCTCCGCAGCCATAGATGCCGTGAGCATTCCAAAGGAGATGATACAGAAAGTAATCAGTCGTTTCATAATATAGTAAGGATTTGTTCTTTATTAGTTAGTGAGCACGCTACCCATGCCGGTGTCATTGCATGCACTCTGCAAAGTTATTGCAAACGGTCTGCAGTGACACTGCAAACTACTTTGCAGTAGCACTGCAACAGTTTTGCAGTGACGCTGCATCAGCTTTGCAGTGGCGCTGCAACGGCTTTGCAGTAGCACTGCAAAAAGCATGCAGTATCTTTGCAGTGATATTACACTAAGTATAAGGCAGTTACGGCAGGCGCTTTTCAGCAATACCGAGCGCCTGCCAACTGCTTGGTACTTACAAAATACTTGTGCGCTTCGTGAACTCCAGAATCTCGCGGATATACCCAAAGGCAAGCCCCACTACCGTATCGGCTGCACCGTAGTATACAGCTACACGTTCTCCATCTTGCAACGCTGCGCAAGGGAACACCACGTTGGGAACATCACCTTGCAACTCATAAGGAGCAGCAGGCGCAAGCAGATACTCACGGGTGCGGTAGAGCAACTTGGCAGGATTGTCCTTATCCAGAATAGCTGCTCCCATGGAGTAACGGAAACCGTTACAAGTGGTTATCACGCCATGATAGAACATCAGCCAACCCTCGTCCGTGAGGAACGGTACCGAACCTGCCCCTATCTTGGTACACTGCCAGGCACTTTCGGGGAAAGGCGTAGGAGCCATCACATGGCGGTGTTCGCCCCAGAATTTCATGTCAGGGCTGAAGCTAATGTAGATGTCGCCAAAAGGAGTATGTCCGCTATCGCTGGGACGGCTCAAGAGCGCATATTTGCCATCGAACTTCTGAGGCAACAACACACCGTTGCGGTTGAAAGGCAAGAAAGCATTCTCGCACTGGAAGAACTCTTTGAAATCGAAAGTATAGCCGATGCCGATGGTGGGGCCGTAGTAGCCGTTGCACCACGTAATCCAGTAGCGGTCCTCAATCCATGTCACGCGCGGATCGTATTTATATTCGGACTCTATCATGTCCGTATTCCCGGCCTTGAACTTGATTGGCTCATGCTCTATTTCCCAGTGGATGCCGTCCTTGCTGAAACCGGCAAAGATATTCATCTGCACCGCCCGGTTGTCACAACGGAACACACCGGCATAACCATCCTTAAACGGAACCACCGCACTGTTGAAAATGCTGTTCGACGACGGAATATGGTAGCGGTCTATTACGGGATTCTCCGAATAACGCCACATTACATCCTTACAGCCTGCCGGCCGTTCTTCCCAAGGCATTGTGATTTTGTTGCTCATAATTGCTCTATATTATTAATTGGTTATTGTTGTTTCTTCTCATCGGCATACGTAAATGGTATGAAGTACGTAATGAGGAACGCCGGAATGGTGGCAAACAGCGTGAAGGTAAAGAACACCTCGTACCCCAACCAGTCGCTGACAAAACCGCTGATTGTGCCCGGCAACATCACACCCAGATTCATGATGCCCGAAGCAAAGGCATAATGTGCCATCTGGTGCTTTCCCGGCGCCACCTGCTGCATCATGAACAAAGTCAGTCCCACAAAACCAAAACCATAACCGAAGTACTCGAGCACGATGGCACTACCTATCAGCAACCCGCTTTCCGGCTGGTACATGGCAAGCAGGGTATACGCCACAAAAGGCAGATTGAAGATGCAGCACAGAGAGAACAGCGTCCGCCGCAATCCCCGGTGCGAAATGTAATAGCCTGCCAACAGTGACCCCAGCACAAAGGCGGCCGCCCCATAAGTGCCGTAGTACAAACCTATCTGCTGCTCATTCAGTCCCAAGCCACCTGCCGAACGCTCCGCCTTCAAGAAAAGAGGGACAATCTTCATGACAAAACCCTCGGCAAGGCGATAAAGGATAATGAACGCTATATAGTACCAGATGTGCTTCTTCAAGAAGAAATCCTTGATTACCGCCACCAACTGCTCCCACGTCTCTCTTGCCGACTTGGCGCCGGATGCGGCAGCACCGCCCGATGGCAGCATGCGCATGTGGTAGAAGCCAAGCAGCAGCATCACCGCCGCCAATATCAGCATCACCGTCATCCATGCATGCCGGGTAGCCTCGTGGCGGACTGCCTCTGTGGCCCCCTCCACCCCACCGAAACCTACCAGCAAGGCACCTGCCAGCCAGACCAGCCCGCCGGACGCCACAATCTTCGCTATATTGTAGAAGGCTCCCTGCCAACCGATATACTTGGCCTGGTCCTGCTTGTTCAGTTCCGACATGTAGACACCATCCGTAGCCACATCGTGCGTGGCTCCGCTGAAAGCAATCACTGCCAGCAGCGCAATGCATATCGCAAAAAAGAACGGTAACTGCAACGCCAAAGCCACCAGAGCAAAACCTGCTCCGGTAACCATCTGCGTCAGTACCACGAAAAACTTCTTCGTCTTGAACATTTCAAGGAACGGACTCCAAAGGAACTTCAGCGTCCAGGGCATCATGATGAGCGACGTCCACAGAGCAATCTGCGCGTCACCGATACCCATCCCCTTGAACATCAGCACAGAAACCATGTTCAGCACCACGAACGGCAATCCCATGGCGAAATATACGGTGGGGACCCACGATATAGGATTATGATTTTTTCGGCTCATCCCTTCTGTATATTATCTGTGTCACTTCAACGGTTCACTGCCCATAGTCAGCTCCAGCGTACCGCCGTCCACTATATCCTGATGCGTGAAGAATGGAGTCTCCAACTTATTGCCGTTCAGCACAATGCTCCGCACATACTTGTTGTCGCGGCTGTTGTTGTGGGCTATCACCTTGAACGACTTGCCGTCTTTCAGATGAACGGTCGCCTCGTTGAACAGCGGGCGTCCGATGGAATATACCGGCTTGCCGGGGCATACTTGATAGAAGCCCATCGCATTCAAAATGTACCATGCAGACATCTGTCCGCAGTCTTCATTGCCCGAAAGTCCGTCGGGGTTGTTGAAGTAAAGCGTATGCAGCACCTCATCCACAATCTCCTGCGTACGCCAGGGCTGGCCTACGTAGTTGTAGAGATGGGCAATGTGATGGCTTGGCTCATTGCCGTGGGCATACTGGCCTATCAGACCGGAAATATCCACCGAGGTCGATTCACCTTCCAGCTTGGAATCGGCCGTGAACAGAGAATCCAACTTGCCGATGAAGGCGTCGCGTCCTCCCATCAGTTCCACCAGTCCATCCACATCGTGGGGAACGAACCAAGTCCACTGCCATGCCGTACCTTCGCAATAGTCATCGTTACGGTGATTGGAAGCGCGGGGGTTGAAAGGCGTACGCCAGTTGCCCTCACTGTCCAGTCCGCGCATGAAGCGGGTACTCGGATCGAAATAAACTTTATATCCCTCGGCAAAAGCCGCATACTTATCGCGGTTGGCTTCGTCGTCCAAGGCACCTGCCAGTACGGAGATACACCAGTCATCGTAAGCATATTCCAAAGCTTTAGCCACAGATTCATTGTCTTTATCGCAAGGCACGTAGCCAATCTTGTTCTTCCAGTACTTGGCCTGCGGCATCAGATGCGGCACAACCAAAGGATGGGTGATAATACCCGTCGTATCGTATTCTGCCGTACGGAGGCAAGCCTTGTAAGCCTCCTGCACGTCGAAGTTACGGTATCCCTTTACATAAGAATCCGCTATGAGGGAGGCTGCATGATAACCAATCATGGTACCCGTATAGTTTCCGGCCAGTTCCCACATAGGCAGGACGCCGCCCTCGCGGGACTTCTGGATGAGCGAACGGATGAAAGCCTCGTTCAGTTCAGGATCAATAATCGTCATCAGCGGATGATAGGCACGGAAAGTGTCCCATAAAGAGAAAATGGTGTAGATAGGCTCGTCCACCCTGCCTTGATGGGGCTTCAAGTCCATACCAAAGTAACGTCCGTCAGCATCGGTAAACAAGTTGGGCTGCATACCCGTGTGGTAAAGTGCCGTGTAGAACATGGTACGCTGGTCGTTGTCCTTCGTATCGATGTCAATCTTGGAAAGATAAGTGTTCCACTGCTGGCGGGCAGCACGGCGCACACCGTCAAAATCCCATCCGGAGATTTCGGCTTCCACATTCTTGCGGGCACCGTCCATATCCACGGCAGACACACCTACCTTTACCAATACCTCCTCATTGGGCTCCGTCTGGAATTGCAGTAAAGCTTTAGCTGTAGGCAGAAGCGGACCGCCTTCGTCCAATGCCATGGAGTCCGTGACCAGCGTATAGGTGAATGGTTTGGAGAACTTGGCATAGAAGTTGATATACTGGTCGAAAGCCCAATATACAGTCTTCTTGCGTCCACGGATTTCAGTATCACTGATTACTTCCAGCTCCATCTGTTCATTCTTCTGGCGCTGGATACTGTAATCCAGGTCGAGGATAAAACCTGCATCTTCCGCTTTCGGGAAGGTATAGCGATGAATCGCCGCACGTTTGGTAGAGGTCAGTTCGGCTTTCACCCCGTAGCGGTCCAAAAATACGGAATAATATCCCGGTTCGGCTGTTTCATTCTCGTGGGAAAA
>ERZ791631.1945-NODE-1945-length-10397-cov-2.702475_pt1 | contig 10397 bp, 7 predicted proteins | sample MGYA00509961_ERZ791631 | MGnify/ENA primary metagenome ERZ791631 (study PRJEB30046, sample SAMN00715248) | human gut metagenome | study: EMG produced TPA metagenomics assembly of the A metagenome-wide association study of gut microbiota in type 2... | reverse complement strand
GGAAGAGCAGACACCGGGAGGAGTCGGCATTCAGGTACAAGGTGAGTGGACGCATCACTTCTCACCGAAGTGGAGCCTCACGGCCAATGCAGCCTTTGCAACCAAATACTTCCCAGACATAACGGCTGATGTCGCTTTACGGCATTATCTCAAGAATGATTGGGAAATAGGTGCGCATGTGGGTTATAGACGGGTAGCCGCCTACACAAAGCGTTATGAATGGAACGATGAATTCTTTGCAGGTGGCACCGGAGACAATGGCTATCTGTTTACGGGTTGGAATGAGTCAAAGACTAACCTACTCACTGTAGGCGGAGAATTAGCCAAGACCATTGAAGTGGTTCGTCTCAACACAAAGATAGATATGCACTTCTTCAACTCCAACTTCTATTACAATGCTCAGATTGGCGCCAAGTACTTCCCGGCTAATGACGGAAAGACAAATATCAACGCCATGGCAAGCATCGGATCGGCACCGGAAACGGCCGTACTGGACTATGCGCTGCCCGGCTCTTTCTCTCACACCAATACTATGGTGGGATTGGGAGGCCAGTATATGGTCAGTCCTAACATTACCATAGGCTTAATGGGTACATGGAACACCTATTATAACCAGACCAATACCGTGAAAGGAACTACTCAGTTCGACCGGATAGAAACCGTATCGACACGCTATAAAAACTTATATAACATCTATGCACAAATTTACATTTCATTCTAATGGGTTTTGTCCCCTATTGGCAGGGATGATATGCATTTGCTGCCTTATATCCGGCTGCCGTATGCAGGCGCGCACAGATATGTTTCCCTCCAAGGAAGGTTATCTCGTCACTATCGGCGAAGACCCGACCGATAAAGATACACGGTGGGCCAAATACTTGTACGAGCACCTTAAGAAGCGTGCTAACGACGATGAAATGGTCGCTTTCGGAATATCTGAGAAAGAGATGTGGCGCATCATCATACAAATAGACCCTACGTTGCAAAACGGATTTAAAATAGCCTGCAAAGGTTCCGACATACGATTAACAGCCTCGGACAACAAACAAATGTTATGGCTTCAATACCAACTGATAAAGAAAATCAGCAAGGAAGATCCCCGAATAGACGGTTCCGACCTTCCGCCAGCCATTATCCATTTAAAAGATACCTGCGGCTCTTTTGCTTTCGACTATCAGAGTATCTATTCTCCCGCCGGCCTGAACCCCGACAACACAGGAGTGATCGGGCTGGACGACTTCGACAACAGTTGGGGAATATGGGGGCATAACCTACGGAAAGTATTAGGAGCCAATACAGAGAAAGTATACGCCACCATAAACGGAAAGGCGAATGATTCGCAGCTCTGTTTTTCTTCCGGCGAAATGTTCCGGCTCATTGAAAGTTATATTACCGATAATTTCGGTGAAAAGGGAAAGTTTCGTTTTGTAATTGCCCCGGATGATACTCCGTACGCTTGCACGTGCCCTTCGTGCACAGCTATCGGAAACACTGAAAAGAATGCGACGCCTGCCGTCACAGAGCTAATCCTCCGTTTATCCCAACGATTTCCCAGGCATTTCTTCTTTACAACTTCTTATCTGACTACGCAGCAGGTCACAGACAAACAATTGCCTCCCAATGCAGGAGTAATTGTCAGCGCCATAAACTTCCCTCTCCGCCGGATAGACGGTAAAGATGCAAAAGAAAAGGCATTTGCCGGACAACTGGAACAATGGAAGAATGTAACGAAGAACATCTATATATGGGACTATATCAATAATTTTGATGATTACCTTACTCCCATGCCTATATTGAAGATAGCCCGGCAGAGGCTCCAATTCTTCAAGCAACATGGAGCGAGTGGTATATTCTTTAACGGAAGCGGATACAGTTATTCCTCATTCGATGAAATGAGGACATTTGTGTTATCGGCGCTTCTTATTAATCCGGAGCTTTCTGTTGACAACTTAACCGCAAGTTTCTTTAATCAGGAATATCCGGCAGCAAAGAAGTGGTTGTATGACTACTATACCGATTTAGAAAACGGCACACAGTCCGGGAAACGGTTAGGCATTTATGCCGGCATACGGGAATCGGAAAAAGCATATCTTACTCCGGAGAAATTTATCAAGTTCTATAATGAAATGAACGATTTTGTATCCAATGCCAAAGGAAAGGAACGTAAAAAGCTCCATGAACTCCAGACAGCTCTCTCTTATACACGTATGGAAATGGGACGTGAACATAGTTTCGATGCTTACGGATATGCAAAACGAAACGGAAAAAGTCTTCAACCTATTCCCCAAGTACAGGAATGGCTCACCCAGCTCAAAGAGCACAAAGCATTCACCGGAATGGAATATTACAATGAATCTTCCGATGAAATCGGTAATTATATAAAGGAATGGGAAGAATACATATTTGCTTCCGACCTAAAAAAGAATCTGTTTTTAGGGGTTACTCCTTCAGTTATCCCGCAAGCATACAAGAGCCATATAAAGAAGCTGACCGACGGCACTCACGGCTTACCCGGAAACTATCATTGCGGCTGGGTAATCATTCCGGAAGAAGAATGCACAATTAACCTCCCCATGAAAGGAATAAATACATCCGGAACGATTTATATCAGCTTCCTTAACCTTCCCAGGCATCATTTCTATACTCCGCAACAAATTGAACTGTTGAAAGACGGAATAACTTATAAAAAAATTGACCTGGAACCGGGGCCCCCTGCCGAGAAAGGAGAAATGGTTAAAACAAGTATCCCGACAGATTTGAACGGAACAGAGCAATTAAGTATAAGAATTACGTGCTCGGAAAAGCCCGGAGCACAAATTGGCATAGATGAAATAGCATTCATCCCACTAAAGGCTGATATAAATGTAGCATTATAAAAATAAATTAGCAACTATGAATAAGTCTATATCCTATATTATTTTATTAATCGCATTCCCTTTCTACTTTACAGGGTGTAAAAAGGAAGTGCGTCCTACAAGTATGACCATCAAGGATTCGATCAGGCACTATTATCCTATCAAGCAAGGTCAACAACTTGAACTCATGTTTACTATAACCAACACAGGAGACGCTCCATTAATCATTTCAGAGATACAACCTTCCTGCGGATGCATCATACTCGACAAAAGTTCGCACATCATTATACCGGAAGACGGTATCCGACAATTCAAAGCTACCTACAACAGTATTAAGAACGTAGGTGAAGTTGTCCACCGCATCCGTATTTTCGGGAATATGCTTCCACACGGAAAAGCAGAACTGAAATTTGATGTGAATATAGTTCCTGACGCTGATTACACGCGCGACTACGAAGAACTCTACCAAGACTTTAACACCAAGAATGGTATCGTCAGAGAAATGGTAGATGGAAAAGAGTCAGAACTAGGATATTATATAGGAGAACCTTAAGAGAGTAGTAAGCTTTTTCAAGGATGTATCTCTTTGAAAGCTGCATTTTCCTCTTTTACTTGCTGAATGGTCTGCTTCAATTCCCCGATCGGCAAATCATATCCATACCAGCCTGTATAACAGTCCACTACATACCATTTCCCATCGGCAGCCTGTTCAAATTCGACACGCAAGTCGATTTCTGATTCCTCATAACCTGCTTCGAACACTTTATGAACCGACTCATTGAGAGTGAACTTAGAAACATAAATACCACCTTCTTCCTGCTCAATGCGTTCCTCCTTCATCGTTTCACTATCCAGCAACGGCCATTTTTCTTTGGTGAACGGAAACATTTTCTCAGTTTCTCCGTCATCGGCCAATAAAGTAATCGGTGTCTTTAATGGAAACTTGATACGGGTATATTGGAATGCTGCACTGGACGTAAACTTATCAAGGAATGATTTAAAATCCTCGCCGGACTGTGCTATCTCATTCTTCGCTTTGGCCCTGGAACTATTACCGCAAGAAATCAAAGACACTCCCAACAGCAACACACTGGCTAACAGACAACATACAAACCTTTTCACGTTCATAAATATATAATATTAGTGATTCATTCCCATAATACAAATGCTATCATTCAAGGCACAAAGATAATCACAAGTTCAACATCTTCATACACGAGAGCCGCGAAATAGAAAAATTACCGTTAAACAACTATAAATTACATATATTAGATGTGGGGATGACTATCTTTAGGGGGTATTTACTGTAACTAGTATCACTTTAAATCAGACATACTTATGACACACATTCATCCATTCCGTCTTTTCGTCTTTTTATTACTATGCTGTACACGAGTTATCACATTCGCCCAATCCGACAGTTACCAGACAATACCCGAATCTTTGCGGGGTTATTGGCAATACAAAACAGAGAACGTATCCGACTGGAACGGACCTCTCATTGGAGAGAATTTTGTAGAAGCTCTCTATACCGTTTTTCAGGTCGAACAAATGGAAAAGAAAACCGATGGAAGCTATCTCTTCCACCTGCGGAACCAAAATGGAAATAAAATGGATTTCCGTTTCACCCCTATCAGCGAAGATAGTGCTATCATCTTCTATCAAGGCTGGAAAGAACCTAAACACTGTGTCCGCAAGCAAATTCCCGACCACACGGAAATGCTCACTCCCACTACACTGCCTGACATCATTTACAAGAAATGGGTGGAAGGATTGTCCGGCAATGTTATATACGAATTTACACGCGATGGTAAATTTATATATGACGGAAAAACATGGGATATCGTATCTGCCGGACATTTCCTTAATAAAGAGTATCGTCTGCTCGCCAAAAACGGAGAACGGTACAAACTGCTTTACCTTAGCTTTCCTTTTCCCAACTCAATGAAGGTTGCAGCCGAATTACAGAATGAGACAGTATTTCCCATCGCAACTTCCCGCCCTGAAGTATATACCATCACCGGATGTTGGGTGAATCAGGCAACCGGCGAATGGACTATTGGTTTCTTTGAAAACTTCGCCGTATACCAATGCCGGTTCTGGGACTACGAATCCATACAAATTAAAAAGGATGAAACCGTCGTCAAACTAAAAAACAATACAACCCGCCTGACTCTATCTCTGAAACATAAGAACAGAGCTTCTTGCAACATTGCATTCGGAAAAGATAATCCACAAAAATATATCCTCTGTAACGGCAAACATCTACCGGACTACCCGTTAACCGATACTACACCGTTCATCGACAACGGGTACCGGACAGACAGCGTCACCCTCACCGGATACCTGCGCAATCCTCCTTCTTCACGCCCTTTCGACGTTAGCATACCTGACATGATTACAGGCAAAGAAGAAAAATACCAGACTGACATCGACTCGCTAGGACGGTTTACCCTGCGATTTCCCGTACTGAACAGTCATAATGTCTTTATCGACTGGGGACGTACGACCATCTGGTCGGCGGTAGAACCCGGAGAAACTTATTTCTTATACGTAGATTATGCCCAACAACAAAAGTTATTCATGGGAAAGAAAGCACGTGTACTCAACGAACTTCTCTCCCATGAAGGACTGAGGGAATCACTCGATTATAATGAAGAACAAAAAAGAAGTAATCTGGAGTGTCTGCACAAGACACAGGAAAGGCTTCATCGCCAACTGGAGTTCCGGAAGAAAACACTCCAAGAACATCCGTTACTTTCTGACAAATACCGCTACTACACCGAACAGGAACTACGATACGATGCGGCATCTACCCTGATGCAACGACGTTTCTCAGTAGACCGTAACAAACAGGAACATTTGGAAGACGAATTCATGAACTATATAGATTCTGCTTTTTACCCACATCCAGTACATCCTTATACTCTTCTCAGAGGGTATAATTCATTCATGAGAGATTACATTGGTTATATCGACGACACAACTCCATCATCCAACAGCCTAACCTTAACACCTCAAAATATGGAGAGACTTTACTTTGCCTTTGAAGCCGAAGGTAAAGTCCGGCTATCCGAAGAAGAAAAGAACGCACTACGCAGTTTCAGCAAATATCAAGAAGAAATTGAAAAGTTGCAGACTGCCAAAGCCGATTCAGCAACCATTAAGGCTTACACCAAGGAACAGGAAACTGTCATCAAACCCCAGATAGAAATAATAGAGCAACTCATTGCCAGAGACGGTCTTCTCAATGAATATATGACAGGACAGATGTACGTTAATGCAATCAACAACAGCATGGCAATTATCGACTCCCTTCAAATGGATAAGGACCTGAGAGAGATTCTAAAAACAAAGTGCTATTATGAAATGCTTCAATATACCCATAAGGAATTGCCCGACAGCCTTATCAGTAAATTTAAAAAGGAAGTTACGAATCCTTCTTTGCAATCTTATGTTTTGGTCCAGCAACAGAAATATGATAAAGTATCACATAAAACCATCGAGCATCCGGAAAGCCTGATGCCGAATGCCCCTCTGGAAGGAATAACGGACGGCGAACAGTTATTCCGCAAAATCATTGAGCCATACAAAGGGAAAGTGATTTATCTGGATATTTGGGGGACTTGGTGCGGTCCGTGCAAGGATATGATGCAATATGCGGGAAACATTAAGAATCTATTTGCAGGAAAAGAAGTCGTGTTCCTTTACCTTTGCAATCATTCGACAGACAAGTCATGGAAAAACATTATCAAAGAGTACGGTCTGACAAGCAAAAGTTCAGTCCATTACAATTTGCCCGACAAGCAACAGTCTGCCATTGAAAAATATCTTGGAGTCCATTCCTTCCCTACCTATATGTTAATAGATAAGGAAGGAAACATTGTAAACCGCAAAGCTCCCAGACCTACAATGGAAAACCAACTTCTAAATGCAGTCTATAAGGAACTGGAGAAGTAAGAGGAACTTACTTCTTCCGCAAATATTCATATCCGAAACGACAATACAAACATTTACGCTTATCACAATATTCTTTTTGCAACTGTATCAGCGCCTGACTATCCGCAGCAGAAGCTACCGGTAGTCCGGCGTCGCTCCAGGAGCGAATAATATGGTTATTCTCCGCTTTCAGTTTTTCCAGAAAGCGTCCGGCACGTTCGCACATTCCTTCATCGGCCTTGTGCAAACCATACGTATACAAGAAAGGGACAACGGTATTGATGATAATCAGGTCTTTCGACTGTTCTCCTAACAATTTTTCCCTTTGTGGAGAAGTACGACCGAATATATAATGATTCTCCCAATAAACAGAAGTACGGGTGGAGAGCAAAATTCTCACTTCCGCCAATGTCTTCGCCTCCAATAAACGGGAAAACAACTTGTCCCCTTTCTGATAAAGATAAGCCAGTTGTGCCAGCCGGATATGAGGAAAATTATCCGGGCGAAGCCGGAGAAAACGCCAGAGAGTAGCGTCCATTACCCGAAATATCTCAAACTTCCGTTGCAAATAATGAAATTCTTTGCTAAGACGCAGGCAGTATTCATCCTTTTGTTCTTCTTTCAGAAATGTATCTTCAAACAGTCCCGCCATACCATAGAAAAGAGCTTCTATCTGAAACAGATCGTTCCGGTGCTTGTCCAACGCACGAAACGGAAGCAGCTCCGCCCATGCCTCAAAAGCATCACCGTTCAAGCCAAAACCATAATTACGGGCAAGAGTGATGAAGAAAACATCTTCCCAGTTATTGTTACAATGTTCGAGACGTGCTCCTATCAGTTTCGCCTTTTGTTCCAGCCGTTCCGTTTGCAAGGCAGACAACCACGAATGAACCGTAAGCTTCGGTAAAGAACGGAGGATCGGATAACAAGCCGGATAACAGTCGGACACGCAAAGTTCATAATAATGCATTTTTATCCGTTCGGGACAGCTCACTATCATTTGCGGAATGACTTCCCCGTTGGTACGGGTCACTTCTCCGTCCGCTTCACCCACTATATGCAGGATCACCGAGTCATAGACTTTATCACCATCGTGCCCGTGACGGAACCAATCCGAAGAACGGGTATGGATTTCCACGTTTCCTACCCATAAAGTATTGTTTATCTTTAATTTGGCATTGAAGAAATCAGGACCGGAATTCGGATTCCGGAGACCGGGATCAATAACCTCTACCGGTAAGCCTTTGGTGGTTTGCAGTATTTTGAGAGGGAATAATTTATGTTTCCACACATAGTGGAGAAGGTGTTCCATGTTAACAGAAAGTTAATGTGCACTGCAAATGTAATAAAAATCTTATCTTTGCGACTATTATTTTGAATATAAGTCAGAAAACAATGAAAATAGCGTTGATCGGTTATGGAAAAATGGGCAAGGAACTTGAAAAGGCAGCCCTTAGTCGCGGACACGAAATTGTCTGCATTATTGATGTTGATAATCAGGAAGACTTTGAGTCGGAAGCATTCAAGTCCGCCGACGTAGCCATTGAGTTCACCAATCCGATGGTAGCCTACAGCAATTATATGAAAGCTTTCAAAGCCGGAGTCAAATTAGTATCAGGCAGTACAGGATGGATGGCGGAACATGGCGAAGAAATCAAAAAGCTATGTACCGAAGGAGGAAAAACCCTTTTCTGGTCGTCCAACTTCAGTCTTGGAGTAGCCATCTTCTCATCTGTCAACAAGTATCTGGCAAAAATAATGAATCAATTCCCCGGTTATGACGTCACCATGAGCGAGACTCATCATATCCATAAACTGGATGCACCCAGCGGCACTGCCATCACACTGGCTGAAGGCATACTGGAAAACATGGACCGCAAAGACAAATGGGTAAAAGGAACGCTCCTTGCACCGGACGGTACCGTCAGCGGCACCGACACCTGCGCTTCCAACGAGTTTCCTATCGACTCGATCCGTGGAGGAGAGGTTTTCGGCATCCATACCATCCGCTACGAGTCAGAAGTAGACAGCATTTCCATCACGCACGATGCCAAGAATCGCGGCGGCTTTGTATTGGGAGCCATCCTTGCTGCCGAATACACGGCCCAACATGAGGGATATCTGGGCATGAGTGATTTATTCCCATTCTTAAACGAATAAGGCTTCAAAGCCACTATCAAACGAATATAGATTATGAGACAAGCCACACGCACACAATGGATCAAATGCACCATTGCTATTCTCCTTTATCTCGCCTTCCTCATCTGGGTACGCAGTTGGTGGGGGCTGATTGTCGTTCCTTTCATCTTCGATATTTATATCACCAAGAAAATACCCTGGTCATTCTGGAAGAAATCGAAGAATCCTACCGTTCGTAATGTTATGAGTTGGGTAGATGCCATTGTCTTTGCATTGGTTGCTGTCTACTTTGTCAATATCTACATTTTCCAAAACTATCAGATTCCTTCCTCGTCTTTGGAAAAGTCATTGCTGGTAGGCGACTTCCTGTACGTCAGTAAGATGAGCTACGGGCCACGTGTGCCGAATACGCCGCTTTCCATGCCGTTGGCGCAACATACGCTGCCTATTTTAAATACCAAATCATATATCGAATGGCCTCAGTGGAAATATAAAAGAGTTCCTGGGTTCGGAAAAGTGAAACTCAATGACATTGTTGTCTTCAACTTTCCTGCCGGTGATACGGTAGCGCTCAACAATCAGCAAACAGATTTCTACTCTATAGCTTACGGTGAAGGTCAGCGCCTGTAACCCAAGCAGATAGAGATGGACAGTCTGACACGCCAGCAGCAACGTGCTGTTTACGATTTGTATTATAATGCCGGTCGCCAGCAGATTCTATCGAATCCGCGTGTTTACGGAGAGGTCGTTTATCGTCCGGTAGACCGCCGCGAGAACTATGTAAAACGCTGTGTCGGTCTGCCCGGAGATACGCTGCAGATCGTAGACGGTCAGGTCATGATTGATGGCAAGGCTATCGAGAATCCCGAAAATCTGCAGTTCAACTACTTCGTACAGACCACAGGCCCGTATATCACGGAAGATATGTTCCGTGAATTAGGCATCAGCAAGGCAGACCAGACATTGTATGATGATTCTTCATGGGAAGAAACCTTCAGACAGATCGGACTGGACAATCGGAATGCACAAGGAAAGATGGCTCCTATTTATCATCTTCCGCTGACGAAGAAAATGTACGAAACATTGTCCGGCAACAAAAAGCTCATCAGCAAGATCGTCATGGAACCGGAAGAGTATGCCGGACAGATGTACCCGCTCAACCTACATACCAAATGGAACCGTAACAACTACGGTCCGATCTGGATTCCCGCCAAAGGTGCTACTATCACTCTGACTGAAGACAACCTGCCTATCTACGAACGTTGTATTGTCGCTTACGAAGGTAATAAGCTGGAGATCAAGCCGGACGGTATTTATATCAACGGCGAGAAAACCGATCAATATACCTTTAAAATGGACTATTACTGGATGATGGGCGACAACCGCCACAATTCTGCGGACTCCCGCTATTGGGGATTCGTTCCTGAAGACCATGTAGTAGGTAAACCTATCGTTGTATGGCTG
>ERZ791631.1942-NODE-1942-length-10425-cov-2.150627_pt1 | contig 10425 bp, 11 predicted proteins | sample MGYA00509961_ERZ791631 | MGnify/ENA primary metagenome ERZ791631 (study PRJEB30046, sample SAMN00715248) | human gut metagenome | study: EMG produced TPA metagenomics assembly of the A metagenome-wide association study of gut microbiota in type 2... | reverse complement strand
TTGACCACCTTGTTTTGGCAGTTGACTGCGACTTTGAGGGTATGGAAATCGCACTTGACTGTTCAAACGGTTCTTCTTCAAGAACAGCCGAAAAGCTTTTCACAAAGCTTGGTGCAAAGGTTCATATGCTTTTTGACGAGCCTGACGGTGTGAACATCAACCGTGACTGCGGTTCAACTCATATGAGCAAATTGCAGAAGTATGTTCGTGAACACAAGCTTTCATGCGGCCTTGCATTTGACGGTGACGCCGACAGATGTCTTGCGGTTGACGAAAACGGAAACCTTGTTGACGGCGATTACCTAATTGCAATCTGTGCAAATGATATGAAGCAGAGAGGCGTACTCAAAAAGAATGCCGTTGTCGGAACAATTATGACAAACATGGGCTTTAACAAGTTCTGCGAAGAAAACGATATGCACTTTGTTTCAACAAAGGTTGGCGACAGATATGTTCTTGAGGCTATGATGCAGGAGGGCTACAATATCGGCGGCGAGCAGAGCGGTCACATCATTTTGCTTGACTATGCAACAACAGGCGACGGTCAGCTTTCAGGTGCAATGATTCTCAGCATTATGAAGAGAACAGGCGAAAAGCTCAGTCAGCTTGCAAAGATTATGGAGCGTTTGCCGCAGGTGCTCATTAATGTAAAGGTCAGCAGAGAGGGCAAGCTCTCATTCTATACAGACAGGGAAATCAAGGCTGAAATCGAAAGAGTTAGCGAAATCCTCGGTGACAGAGGCAGAATCCTTGTTCGTGTGTCGGGAACAGAACCTCTCGTAAGAGTAATGCTCGAGGGTGAAAACCTCGAAGAAATTCAGAACCTTGCGGAAGAAGCCGCACAGGTAGTAAGGGAAAGACTTGCATAATGCGATTATCTGATAAATGGAAAGATTATGAACTTATAGATACCTCTGACGGGGAAAGACTTGAAAGATGGGGAGATATAATCCTTATCCGTCCCGATCCGCAGATTATCTGGTCAAGCGAAAAGAAAAATCCTCTTTGGTATTCGGCGCATGCCCGTTACCACCGTTCAAATCGTGGCGGAGGAAGTTGGGAGCAGTACAAAAAAGTTCCCGACCGCTGGACTGTAAATTACGGCGACCTCGTTTTCAACATCAAGCCTATGGGATTCAAGCACACGGGTGTGTTCCCCGAACAGGCAGTTAACTGGGATTTTGCCGCAGAAAAAATTAAAAACGAAAACAGACCGCTTAAAATTCTCAACCTTTTCGGTTACACAGGCTGTGCCACTCTTGCGTGTATGAACGCAGGCGCAACCGTTTGCCATGTTGACGCATCAAAGGGAATGGTTCAGTGGGCAAAGGAAAATGCCGCATCAAGCGGTATTGCCGACAGACCTGTCCGTTGGCTCGTTGACGATTGCGTAAAATTTGTACAGCGTGAAATCCGCCGTGGCAACAGGTATGACGGAATCATTATGGATCCTCCGTCATACGGCAGAGGTCCGGGCGGTGAGGTCTGGAAACTTGAAGAACAGCTTTATTCACTTGTAACCCTGTGCAAACAGGTTCTCTCAGACAATCCGCTGTTTTTCATTCTCAATTCCTACACAACGGGACTTTCTCCCGCTGTAATGGAGTATTTGCTCGGAGTTCTTTTGCAGAAGGACTTCGGCGGAAAAGTATCAAGCGATGAAATAGGACTGAAGGTGAGCGACACGGGACTTGTATTGCCGTGCGGCTCAACCGCAATATGGGAGAAATAATAAATGAGCTTTATTTCACTTGACAACATCAGCTTTTCATATTCCGACATTGAAAGCGGTCAGCCGTACAAAAATGCGGTTGACGGTGTTTCTCTCGATATCGAAAAGGGTGAATTTGTTGCCCTTCTCGGTCACAACGGATGCGGAAAGTCAACTGTTGCAAAACATCTCAACGCAATGCTATTGCCGGATAAGGGCAAAGTGTATGTTGACGGAGATGACACATCAGATGAAAACAAGACATATGACATAAGAGAAAAAGTGGGACTTGTACTTCAGAATCCCGACAACCAGCTTGTTGCAAGCGTTGTTGAGGAAGATGTTGCTTTCGGCCCCGAAAACCTCGGAATACCGCCAAAGGAGATCCGACAGAGGGTTGACGATGCCCTCAAAGCCGTTGATATGTACGATTACCGTGAACACGCTCCGTTCAAGCTTTCGGGCGGTCAGAAACAGCGTATTGCAATTGCGGGAATTCTTGCAATGCAGCCGCAATGCATAGTTCTTGACGAACCCACGGCAATGCTTGACCCTAACGGCCGTGACGAGGTAATGACAACGCTTTTAAAACTCAACCGTGAAAAGAATATGACGGTTGTCCTCATCACACACTATATGGAAGAGGCAGTCCTTGCCGACAGAGTTGTCGTTATGGACGCAGGAAAAATCCTCACTCAGGGTACACCCGAAGATGTTTTTTCACAGGCGGAGCTGCTCAAAAAGCACCGTCTTGATGTTCCGCAGGCAACAGAGCTTGCATACAGACTCAGGGGGTGCGGAGTGAAATTTGACAAACTTCCTCTCAATGCAGAGCAATGTGTAAAAATGCTTGAGGAGGTGCTGTCATGAGCAAGGTGCTTGAACTGAAAAATTTAAGCTATGTTTACGGAACAGGCACTCCGTTTGAGAAAACCGCTGTCAATAATTTGAGCCTTTCAATTGAAAAAGGCGAGTTTATCGGCATTATGGGACACACTGGCTCGGGCAAGTCAACACTTGTTCAAATGCTCAACGGACTTATGAAACCAACTTCGGGACAGGTTCTTCTTGACGGCGAGGATATCTGGGCAAATCCCAAGGATATCAGAAAAATCCGTTTCAAAGTCGGAATGGTATTTCAGTATCCCGAATATCAGCTTTTTGAAGAAACCGTTGCCAAGGACATCGCATTCGGCCCTACGAATATGGGCAAGAGCGGTGCAGAGCTTGAAAAAGCGGTAAATGACGCCGCAAGATTTACCGGACTTAAAGATGAACTTCTTGAAAAATCTCCGTTCGACCTTTCGGGCGGTGAAAAGAGAAGGGCGGCAATTGCAGGCGTTATAGCAATGAATCCCGAGGTTCTCGTTCTTGACGAACCAACCGCAGGTCTTGATCCTATGGGCAGAGATGTGCTGTTGAGCCAGATTGTGCAGTATCACAAGGAACGCAAAAACACCGTTATCCTTGTATCCCACAGCATGGAAGACATTGCAAGGGTTGCCGATAAGATAATCGTTATGAACAAGTCAAACCTCGTTATGTTTGATAAGACAAAAGAAGTTTTCTCAAAGGGACGAGAGCTTGAAAAAATAGGACTTCGAGTACCGTAGATAACAAAGATTATGCTTGAACTGCGTGAAAAAGGTTTTAATGTTCCCGAAGGAATACTTACTGTTGATGAGGCAATGGACTGTATTTCCTCACTGCTTGACAAGGAGGGTAAAATATGGTAAGAGATGTTGCGTTCGGTCAGTATTTTCCTGCGAACAGTGTAATCCACAAATGTGATCCCCGTGCAAAGCTGATTATGCTTGTCGGATTTCTCGTAATTATTTTCTGTACTTTTAATTATGCTTCGCTTGCACTTGTTGTGCTTTTTACCGCACTTTTCGTTGCGGCAAGCAAAGTGCCTGCAAAGTTCTATTTCAAAAGTATGAAAGTAATTATATTTATTATAATAGTAACCTCAATTCTCAATGTATTCTACGGTTCGGGTGATCCGCTTGTACAATGGGGAATTTTCAAAATTACCTTAAACGGCATTAACAGAGCAATTTTTGTTTCGGTAAGAATCATATGTCTTATCCTTGCAAGCTCTTGTCTTACATTCACAACCTCTCCGACAGAGCTTACGGACGCAATCGAAAGACTGATGAAGCCGCTTGCAAAACTGCACTTTCCCGTTCACGAGATTGCAATGATGATGTCGCTTGCTTTAAGATTTGTTCCCACACTTCTTGAAGAAACCGACAAAATTACTCAGGCTCAAAAGGCACGAGGTGCCGATATGGAGTCGGGTAATATTATTCAGAGGGTAAAGGCGTTTATCCCTATTCTTATTCCGCTTTTTGTTTCGGCATTCAGAAGAGCCTATGAGCTTGCAACAGCTATGGAGTGCCGTTGCTACCGTGGCGGAACAGGAAGAACACGAATGAAAACTATTCATATGGCAAAGCGTGACTATGTATCTTTTGTAATGGTCGCACTTCTAATCGGCGGAGTGATTTTATGCAACATATTCCTGCCTGCGGCAGTTTAAGAAATCTTCTTCTCACAATTTCATATGACGGAAAAAAGTTCCACGGCTGGCAGATTCAGCAGAACGCAATGACGGTTCAGGAGGCTTTTCAAACTGCTCTTTCAAAGATTATCGGCAATGACTTTGATGTAAAGGGCTGCAGTCGCACAGACAGCGGAGTTCACGCAAATATGTACTGCATCAGCCTTAAAACAGAGCATCCAATAAAGCCCGAAAGGCTCAAGGCGGCACTTAACCGCTGGCTGCCGCTAAGCATTGCGGTTCTTGACTGCAAAGAGGTTGCACCCGATTTTCACGCCCGCTATTCCTGCACAAGCAAGGAATATATCTACAAAATCTGGAACAGCGAGGTGCGAAATCCGTTTCTTGACGGATACGCACTTCATTACAGATACAAAATTGACGAAAATCTGCTCGACAAAGCCGCTCAGGCATATGTTGGCAGACACGATTTCACTTCCTTTTGCACGCTTGATAACCGTGAAAAAGGGGATATGACCAGAAATGTAAAAGCCTTTTCGGTAACCCGTGAGGGCGACCTTGTTACAATGAAGGTTGAGGCTGACGGCTTTTTGTACAATATGGTTCGTATTATGGTGGGAACACTTCTCAGAATTCAGCATGGTAAAATTGCTCCCGATGAAATTCCCTCCATTATAGAAAAGAAAAACAGAAAATATTCGGGTCCCACCGCACAGGCTTGCGGATTGTACCTGAATCGTGTGAATTATGAAAATGACAACAGTTCACAAAAAAAGGAGTGAACGCTGATGTTTAAAAAATTTAAAGGACATTATTCAAAACGAAAGACACATAAAACTGACAGAGATGTAATGAGCTATGAGGATATGCCTCTTGACGATTATGAACAGGAAAAAACCGAAATGTCGCCGCAGGCTGTCAAGAAAATCGTACTCGGTGCGTGTATTGCCATTGCTGCAGGCCTTATAGTTTTTGCCTTTGCAAACCGTGACAAGCTCACATGGGAGAATATCTCAAACTGGTGGACTTATGATGTACTCGGAAATGCCGGTCACGGCTATCCCGTTGACATTATCGGTTCCGAGGTTTCATCGGGCAACTTTGCAGTGTCACAGGGACATGCCGTGTATGCGTCGGACACCTCGTTCGTAACCCTTACAAATTCGGGTACAGAGGTTGCACGACTTCAGCTTACACATTCAAACCCCGTAATGAAAAACAATGAAAACAGATTTCTCACATACGGAATCGGCAGTGCAAGCTATGAGATAAGCAGTTTTGACGAAACGCTTTACTCAGGCAATGCCGAAAATAAAATATACACAGGTGATGTTGCCTCAAACGGTACATACTGTCTTGCTACCGAGGACAACGGTTATCTTACAACGCTGTATGCCTACAGCAAAAATAATAACAGAATTTACAAATATTCTTTTTCGGAGTATTATATAACATCGGTAGCAATTAACAAGGACGGCTCCGGTTGCGTTGCCACAGGTGTGTCAAGTGATAAGGGTTCAGCGGTAACGGGCGTTTATGTGCTTGATTTTTCACAGGAAAAGCCTGTTTCAACCTACAAAATTTCGGGTGACAGCGTGCTTGATTGCAAGTATCTGACCTCAGATACGGCGGTTCTTGTGGGCTCACAGGCAAGCTATATTGTTAAAAAAGGTGAAAAGAATTACAAAACAGTAAGCTATGAGGACAAAACTCTTTCAAATTACTGCTTTAACACAGATACATCAACCTATACAATGGCTCTTTCAAGGAGCGGTGACGGAAGAAGTGTTGCTCTCATAAGCTATAACAGTAACGGCGAGGCACAGTACACAATAAATACCGAACACAAAGCCGATTCGCTTTCTGTCTACAAGGGTACGGTTGCAATTGACGGAAATGTTGTTTACGGTTATAATCAAAATGGCGATTTGCTTTATTCGACAAATTCGGGAACCGGTTCAAAAAAGATTGTGCTTGCCTCGGACTACACCGCTTACATTCTCAGCGTAAATCAAATTAGGTTTATTGACCTTGACAGTGTATCGAGCGACGATACCGCTCAAACTTCAAAACAGGAGTAATAAATTTGGTTGCAGATATAATTATTATTGCCGTGTTTGCGCTTTTGTTTTTTATTGATTTCAAGCGTGGCATAGCAATTACAATTCTCAATGTTGCAGGTTTGGCTCTTACGGGCTTTCTTGCATATCACATTTCAAATTTTCTTGCATCGTGGGTTTATACGGCATTTGTTCAGCAGACCTTAACAACAAATCTGCAACAAATGATTGACACTCAGGGCATCAACTCAGCCATTGCAAACAGTTTTTCGGCTTTGCCAAACTGGGTTATGGGAATGCTCGGATTCTTCCTTTCAATTTTCGGATTGGATTCAAGTGTCTATACAAACGATTTTCAGGTTCCGAACTCTGCCGCAGCGGCGGTGTCAACTTCGGTGGAAAATCTTATTCAGCCGGTTATCACAGGAATGTTCCGCTTGGTTATCGGCGCAGTTCTTTCAATAATTATCTTTATAATTATAAAAATTCTTGTTAAAAAACTTGCAATAGTGTTTAAAATACCCGTGGTGAAACAGATTAATAAGCTTCTCGGCGGTGTGTTGGGACTTGCGGAGGCGGCAATCCTTGTATTTTTTGCCGTTAATATCTTTTCGGGAGTGCTTGAGTTTTCAAATCCCGAAATGCTTAATAACCCGATGATTTCGGGTGCTGTTTTTAAATTTTTCAGCGTTGCAGTCTGAATGAAGAAACAGGAGGGAACAGTAATGGAAAAAGAAAAAGATGTGTGGAGCTTTAAAACATCCGATTTGGTTACTATACCTAATATTATAACTTATGTAAGATTTGTGCTTATAATCCCGTTTGTATATTTTTTCCTTGCGGAACAGTATATATATGCGGCAATATGTATAGGTTTGTCGGGACTTTCCGATTGCTTTGACGGAATGGCTGCCAGAAAACTCAATCAGGTAACTCCTCTCGGAAAAATCCTTGATCCCATTGCAGACAAGGTAACACTTTTTGCGGTCGTTATCTGTATGGTGATTTATGTGCCTATGGTTCTTCCGATTCTTGTAACACTTCTGGTCAAAGACCTTCTTATGCTCCTCGGAGGAGCCGATTTAATCAAAAAAAGACTCACTCCGCCTTCTGCAAACTGGTACGGAAAGGTCGGAACAATCATTTTCTACTTTTCCGTATGTCTTATCGTATTTCTCAAGGCCTTTTTTGCCTACGAAAATATGGTGCTTGATCTGATATTGCTTTCGGTTACAGCCGCATCCATGCTATACGCTTTGTATCGTTACGGCAAAATCTATTTTGCAATGATTAAGGAGTACAACGAATCACTTAAAAAGACAGCTGACATTAAAAATAAATAAATTCCGACAAATAAATATTGAATTATTTGTTAAACAGTTGTATAATTCTTATATTACCATGACAGCAAATGTGCAATTTGGTGTCCTAAAAAGGAGTATGCTATGCTTTGTACAAGATGCGGAAAACGGCCTGCGGTTGTTTTCGTTTCAAATAATAATTCCAAAGACGCCCCGACGGCAGGTTATTGCCTTACCTGTGCAAAAGAGCTTGGAATCAAGCCGGTTGAGGATCTTATCAGCAAAATGGGTATCTCGGATGAGGACCTTGAAAATGTTCAGGATCAGATGAACACCCTCATGAACAGTATGGGTGACGGCGATATGTCGCAGCTTATGGAACAGCTTGGTGCGGATAACCTTGCCGAGCAGATGGGCGATTTTGCTAAAGACGGTGACGGCAGTGAGGATGATGACTTCTCTCACGGTGCACCTGCATTCCCTGCATTTTTCAACAGTATGTTCGGCGGACAGAACAACAATGCGACAAATCAGGATAATAATAAAAAAGGCAAAAAAGAGAAAAAAGAAAAGAACAGAAAGCACATCAATCTTTACTGTGAAGACCTCACACGCAAGGCGAGAGAGGGCAAAATCGACCGCATTGTCGGCAGAGACAGCGAGATTGAGCGTGTAATTCAGATTCTTTCAAGAAGAACAAAGAACAATCCTTGCCTTATCGGTGAACCCGGTGTAGGTAAAACCGCTATTGCAGAGGGGCTTGCTCTCCGCATTGCCGCAGGAAATGTTCCTCAAAGACTTAAAAACAAGGAAATTCAGCTTCTTGACCTCACCTCACTTGTTGCAGGTACTCAGTTCAGAGGTCAGTTTGAAAGCAGAATCAAAGGACTTGTTTCCGAAATCAAGGAGAACGGCAACATAATTCTCTTTATTGATGAGGTTCACAGCCTTGTCGGCACAGGTGACAACGAGGGTACAATGAATGCCGCAAATATCCTCAAACCGGCTCTTTCAAGGGGCGAAGTTCAGGTCATCGGTGCTACAACATTCAACGAATACAGAAAATATATCGAAAAGGATTCTGCTCTTGAAAGAAGATTTCAGCCCGTAAAGGTCGGCGAGCCTACAATTGCTCAGTCAATTGATGTTATCGCAGGCGTAAAAGGCTATTATGAGGCACATCACCGTGTAATTGTTGACGATGATATCGTTCGAAAGACGGTTGTCCTTTCCGAAAGATACATAACAGACCGTTTTCTCCCCGACAAAGCAATCGACCTTCTTGATGAAAGCTGTGCCTGTGCCGCTCTCCGCAACAAGAACATGGAGCGTCACGATAAGCTTGAGGACGAAAGACAGAAGCTTCTTATCAGAAAGGACGCTCTTACAAATGCCGATGAGGTAAACTACGAACAGCTTGCCGAGGTCAACACAAGCCTTGCAAGAATTGACAGCGACCTTAAAGAAATTGATCCCGAAACTCTCGTTTCAAAGGTTACAGAAGAGGATATTGCCAAGGTAATCGAACTCTGGACAGGCATCCCCGCATCAAGAATCAAGGAAAACGAGCTTTCAAAGCTTGCCGACCTTGAGAACGAGCTTAAAAAGAAAATTATCGGTCAGGACGAGGCTGTAAAGGCTCTTGCATCTGCAATCAGAAGAAGCAGAGTTCAGATTTCACCTCGCCGCAGACCTGCATCGTTCATCTTTGTAGGTCCTACAGGTGTCGGTAAAACAGAGCTTGTAAAGGTTCTCAGCAAGGAACTTTTCGATACTCCCGAAACTCTCATCAGACTTGATATGAGTGAATTTATGGAGAAACATTCGGTTTCAAAATTAATCGGCTCACCTCCGGGATATGTTGGATATGATGATGCCGGTCAGCTTACAGAAAAGGTTAGAAGAAAGCCGTATTCCGTAATATTGCTTGATGAAATCGAAAAAGCACACCCTGAAGTGTTTAATTTGTTCTTGCAAATTCTTGATGACGGACGTGTTGCGGACAGTCACGGTAAAATAGTTAATTTTGAAAATACCATTATTATAATGACAACAAATGCAGGCTCTGAATTTAAGTCGGCGGCGGCAGGGTTTAACTCGAATGATGAAGTTAAACTTGATGATAACGTGGATAAGAGTTTAAAACAGTTCTTTAAGCCTGAATTCCTTAACAGAATTGACGAAATTGTAACATTCAAACCGCTTACAAAGGAAAATCTAAGACAGATTATTGACCTATTACTAAAGGATATTCACGCAAAACTTGCGGAAAAAGACGCAAAACTTGTTGTTACCGATGAAGCGAAGGAACTTATCTTGGAAAAGGGTTACGATAAGCGATACGGTGCAAGACCTTAAGAGAGCAATCCAAAAACTTTTGGAGGATAAACTTTCAATCTTGTCGCTTACAGGTCAGATTACATCGGGCTGCGTAATCACTGCCGACAGAAAAGACAACGAAATCACACTTACGGCAGTTTCAAACTTGATAGAAAATTAGTATGATTTTCCTGTGATATTTTAAACCTAACTGCAAATAATATTTATGTGCCGCAGAGGCGGTATTAAATATTATTTATGGAGGTAAAATATCATGGCATGTTGTAACGGTGAAAAGAACGAAAGTATTAAATGTACTGTAACACAGTGTGCAAATCACTGTGATTCAGCAGATTATTGTTCACTTTCAAGTATTCAAGTGGGTACGCACGAGGCTAATCCTACAATGGTTGAATGTACAGACTGTAACTCATTTGAATTGAAGAAGTAATAAAAAATTTCAGAACCCTAAAAGGAACTGTAGAAAAATTATGTTTTTTCTACAGTCCC
>ERZ791631.1940-NODE-1940-length-10434-cov-12.365835_pt1 | contig 10434 bp, 9 predicted proteins | sample MGYA00509961_ERZ791631 | MGnify/ENA primary metagenome ERZ791631 (study PRJEB30046, sample SAMN00715248) | human gut metagenome | study: EMG produced TPA metagenomics assembly of the A metagenome-wide association study of gut microbiota in type 2... | reverse complement strand
CAAGAGCAATTAACCTACGCTCATTTCCAATAAATTACACTCTTTTCGTAACTTCGGTTCCCAAATCGTCCCGAAGTTCTTTCAACGGGTCAATTACATCATTATGGTAGAAATATTCAGCCAACCAACGGTAACGTTCATCTCCTGTGATAGCATACAAATTGTAGAATGATTCATTGACACCTCCAAACTCATTGCGTATCATGAGTTTGCGGGTTTCTTCACTAAGTGGTTTCAGTTTGTTATAAGCCCAGTCGCCCATTTTGGTCACTGTTTTCAAAGCCTGCTGATTATCCGCATACAGATATTGATCTATCAGACCGGAATAAAGTTTATGCAAGGTGTACCAAGGTGCCCAAACACTCTTTCCCCGGATATTACGGTTTATCAGTTCTTCGGGAAAAGCACTTAAATATCCGCCTTTCAAAGCGTTCTGAACTTCGGTCAGCCCATTGACAAGGCTATCCCCTTTCAACTTGAAAATCTCACTTCCGGTAGCAGCATACATCAAAGCGTAAGCCGAAAGCAGATGTCCGGTAGTATGTCCGCGGAGCTCACAGTCCAAGGATTCCCAGCCACCGAGTTTTTTCACTGTCATATAACCGCCTTCACGACCGGCAAAGACTCCGGCATTTGTCCGGAAACTATGTAACAGGCGACTTACGTCGATAGAGGTCATCCATGCGGAATCCCGCAACATATTGTCACGAAAACGACTCGGTAATAAACAGACGTCTTTCAAATCAAAACTTTCTACCCGAACAGGAGCCACTGTCTCTTTTTTCATTTTCCCCTGGTGCTGTCCGGGGTACACAGATTGAGCCGACGATATAGCCGATACTGCCAATAATGCGATTGCAACTAAAGATTTTTGATTCATAATCATTCTTAATATCCTTATATTTATAGGATACGAATAAGTTCAGCCTAACACTCAATGTAAAAATACGAATTCCAACTCATAGTTCCATAATCTTTCATTTGTCAATTGCCTATTGATAAATGAAAAAACTCCGTTCTACCGGTTCGGCAGTCTGCACTTCTCCTGCCAATCCATATTGCCATGCTACCACAGTCACTTTCAACGGGAACTTACTGCGTGGGGGAATTCGAGTAAATATCAACTTGTTTCCCTCTATTTCTGCCGGTCCTTCTTTCACGTAGTAATATACGGGTAGCCCGCAATCGGAAGTTGCATGTAAAGAGATAGTTTCCGTGCCTTTCTTCACATCGTCAAGACCCGGGAAAAGAATATGCTGGCGTTTACCTTCCGTATTGCGATAGGGAATCCGGAAACTAAGTTCCTGAACTGTGCTTTTATAATGTTTGTCACCGTCATTACCGGCTAGAAGGCAAATATCTCCCGTACGACGCTTATTGTACATTCCCATACGGTAGAAACGGACAATAAAGGTTGTGTCGTTCACTTTCTGAACCGGACCACAGATACGGGTTATTCCAGGAGAAGTGAGCGAATGTTTGTCAGAAATTGCAGTATGCAAGCTATCCGTATATACAGCTTTCAAGTGAAAAGTCAATCCATCTTTTTCCGGCAGGAAGCGGGCGGCAACTTTCACATGGGATTTGGGATTATATGTGAGTAATTGCCCCTTTTGTACAAATCCCAAATATTGAGGTTTCTTCCCCCTTTCCTGTCGGTAACGGTCTTCTGTCATTTCAGCCATTTCCTGATCGAAATACCAGAATGCATCGTGCGAGTCTCCTTTATACTCTTTATAAGGAGCAGCTTTTGCACGTTTCTTCTGATTCGGATGCCACCTTTCGGCAAGCCAGCCATTCTGCGGATTCAGTTTCTTCAATTCCACAGGCTTATTCAAATCATACGTTACAGGCATACGATATTCCAGTGCTTTCTTTAAGAACAACGCAATATAACCAGCGGTGCGGTCGGCTATATCGAAATGTCCTCGTCCTGTGTCGCAAAGGAAAGAGACACAACTTTTAGGATACATCATACGGAATGCCAAAGCCGGATTTACACGGTCTTCCCACCATTCGTATTCGCCTTCAATCAGCAATCCAGGGATGCCGTCAATCGTACGTTTCCCCCACTCCATATTGTCACGACCATATCCGGTAAGGTTAGTGCGTGGCGCATCTCCATGCAAAGAGATAATGGCTAATGTGCGGTCGGGATTCCAGGCTGCGAAGTTCCACGGGTAAGTAGCCATTGCCGAATGGCCTAAAGGGACAATAGGCGCATATTTCAATTCACTATAGCCACTGACATTCGCAAAATCCTCCATCATCTTTTCAAAGGCTTCCTGACATCCGGTAGTTATATCCCATCTTTGATCCCATCCAGGGGTAATCCATATCAGTGCTATACCCGTTTCTGATAATCTTTCACGAAATAGGGAATTTTCAAACAAAGTCTCCTCTGTCATATTATGATTGCCTATTATCACTGCTTTCACTTGAGTACAATCGGAAGGTATCCACAAGAATGCTTGCGGATGATCGTTCGTTTCGTTGGAAATAATACCTGGCAGCTGTACAGACCACTGCCATTCGGCTGCCATATTGCTGGGTAACAGAATAAGGGACATTATTCCAAACACCCAAAATCGAAGTAGTTTCATGTTTAATTCATTTATCATTGTTTTATATAATACGTAGCAGGAAGAAAGTATACTCAACCGAAAAATACAAAAAAACTATTATTATAGGAAGCCTTTCACTGACTATTCCATAAAAACGTTGTATCTTTATTCTCAATTTAAGAAAGGAGTGATATGGATTTACGTACAGCAAATGTAACAAGATATATTCTTCCCTTGCGGGAAGGAGGGTCATTGCCGGCTTTGGCTGAAGCGGATGATGAATTTAAATATGTCGTAAAATTCAGAGGAGCAGGACATGGGACTAAAGCCCTTATTGCCGAATTGATAGGGGGAGAAATAGCCCGTACACTGGGATTCAGAGTTCCGGAGATTATATTTTTGAATCTGGATGAGGCTTTCGGGCGGACAGAAGCGGATGAAGAAATACAGGATTTACTGCAATGGAGCCGTGGGTTGAACATGGGTCTGCATTTCCTGTCCGGTTCATTGACGTTCGACCCTGTTGTGCATAAGGTGGACGGTAAAACTGCTTCGCAAATTGTATGGCTGGATGCATTATTGACCAATGTAGACCGTACAATCAAGAATACGAATATGCTGATGTGGCATAAAGAATTGTGGTTAATCGATCATGGAGCTTCCCTTTATTTCCATCATTCGTGGACGAATTGGCAGAAACACGCACTTAGTCCGTTCGTACAAATAAAAGATCATGTACTATTGCCGTTTGCCGATCAGCTGGAAGAAGTAGACGTAACATTCAAACAACTACTTACCGATGACAAGATACGGGAGATAGTCAATGCCGTCCCTGACGACTGGCTGAACTGGACGGAAGGACAGGAAACCCCGCAAGACTTGAGAGATGTTTATATTCAATTTTTAGAAGAAAGGATCAAGCATTCCGAAATATTTGTAAATGAAGCGCAAAATGCAAGAAAGGCACTTATATGAATACGCAGTTATCCGTTTCGTTCCTAAAGTAGAACGTGAGGAATTTATTAATGTAGGTATTGTACTGTTTTCCAAACGGTGCAAATATCTCAAATCTCTTTATACAATAGATGAAAGCAAATTGAAACTGTTCTCTTCCGAATTGGACATCAACTGTCTGATAGAAGGCCTGAAAGTCTTCGACAAGATTTGTCAGGGAAATAAAGAAGGAGGAGTTATTGCCAATATGGATATTCCGGACCGCTTCCGGTGGCTGACTGCGGTAAAAAGCTCCTGTATTCAAGTGTCCCGTCCTCATCCGGGATTCTCTACAGATTTAGATAATACTTTAGAAAGGTTGTTCAAGGAATTAGTTCTTTAATTCCTTGAATAACCTTTCCACTCAATGAATGAGAAAACTCTCCTCTTCTCTCATTACGACCCGGAAATGGTGAAGTGGTTGATTAATTATAGCAAATAATACCTCACTATATTTTTCAGGCACGGATTACACGGATTTCACGGTTTTAGAAATGATGGTTGCATAAAGCAACAGTGTAATCTGCGTTATCCGTGCCTAAAAAGAAACATAAACTTGCCTACTTAAACGGAATAAAATGCAATGCAGCTCCGCCACTTGCTTTTAGCTTCAAAACAAGCTTATCTCCGGCTTTTATCTTCTTATGAGTACTGCGTACTTTCGTTCGTGTATTCAGCTTGTCATCATCTTCGTACAGGTGAAGCATATACTTCTTACCCGGTTCCAGAAAATCCGTAGTCAATGTAATTGTGCGGGCTTCCGTATTCGTCATTGCTCCTACAAACCAGTCATTCCCCGAACGACGTGCCTGAACGATATATTCACCAACCTCTCCATCTAACGCGCGGCTGTCATCCCATACACTCGGAATTGCTTTCCAAAATTCCAGTTCTTCTTCTCCCTGGTAGAATTCCGGTCTGTCATACCAAAACATAAATTGCAAAGGACTGTAATACACAGCTGCCATCGCCAACTGATGTGCTTTCGTATTCTTCACCCGATTATTGAAATAGCAAAGCGTATAGTCTCCTGCACCTGCCAGATAGCGGGTGAAAGGAAGAGTCGTATTGTGTGTGGCATCCGGCATTTCTTCATTTCCACGAATACCTTCCTGCGTCATCAGGTTAGGATAAGTACGGCTGAAACCTGTCGGACGATATTCGTCATGAATATCTACCATCAGACCATATTCTCCACATTTACGAACTGCATCATGCAGCCAGGTACTCCAACGCTGATTACCTATCTGTACAAAACCGAACTTGACACCTTTCAGTCCCCATTTTTTATACAAAGGCAACAGAGTATCCAACTGCTGCACTAATGCACGCTGATTGACATACACCATAAGTCCGATTCCTTTCGATTCGGCATACTGGCACAAAGCTGGTATATCAAGGTCTTTATCCGGAGAAACGGTAGTAGCGTCCGAACTCATCTTCATTTCCGGCCCATACCATCCTGCATCCATGTGCACATACTGAATACCACGTTCTGCCGCAAAGTCAATGGCTGCTTTTACTCTATCTTGTTTCAAGTCGCCCGAACGGAATACCTTCCCGGGGTTAATCCAAGAAGTATCAGCCAGTTTGCAAGCCGGATTCAGATTCAAGACAATATCATTGTTATTAATTAAATCGACCGGACGTTCGCCAACCATGATTACACGCCACGGAGTACTGTAAGGAGAAATAATATCGGCACTACTATACAGGCTTGTCTCCAAAGTGGAAGGTTTCTCTGCCGATAAACGGAATTTACCACGAACATAATCCACCATTTCCGCTTCCAACAAGGCTACAGATAATCCATCAGGCAGTTTCAAGGTCAAAGGACGCTCACTCTCCTCTTTGCCCCATCCTTCCAACGGACGAAGTTCATAAGGTCCTTGCGCCCAACGTTCATAATACGCCATCGTTCCTTCAGGCATTGTGAAGCTAGTCTGCTCACCAACGATATGCAAGAAAAGCCCGTTTGTCATTTCCGGAAAATGATAGCGGAAAGCAACTCCTTCATTATAGGCACGAACTATGATATTCATAAAGTAATTCTTACGCTTATCATAACCACCGTCCTGATTGCCATTTCCTTCTCCCTTCTTGAGTTTCAAAGTCATCTCATTGTAGCAATCACGTACTTCCGCACGTTCGCCATATACAGGCTTCCATCTCTCGTCCGTCTTTTGATGTTCAGTCTCTGTCAACTTCAGATTCTCACACCAAAAATGACAAGTATCATTCGGTATACCCAACGCCGATTCAAATAACTGATTTTCAATCAGAACACCCAGTTTACTTTCTTCAATCACCGGACGATTCTTATAAGTCAAGGTATAATACATTTGTGCATTATCCTCTCCCACCGCACGTTGATAAAAGGTAAAACGATAAGCTCCATCAGGAGACGTCAGTTCTTGACGGGTTTCTGTCATCACATCTTGCGCTTTTACCAATGCCGGTATCACCAACAACAAAAGCAAAATTCTTTTCTTCATTCTATTTACGTTCATGTTTATTCCTTTTCTATTATATACGAACGAGAAAGAAATTATACTCAAATGTTTATTGCCTGAAAAAGCTTATTCCATCTGTTCCCTATAAAAAGTAGGTGTCATTCCTGTCACCCTTTTAAAAATGCGGTTAAAATGTACAGGTGATTCAAATCCGCAAGTAGCACTGATTTGAGATATATTCATCATACTACTATTCAATAGTTTACAAGCATATCCGATACGCATATCAAGTACATACTCTTTGAATGTCTTTCCTGTGTTTTCTTTAAAGTATCGGCAGAAAGCAGTAGGGTTCATCGCTATATAAGAAGCAATTTCATCCAGACCGATAGACTCGGTATAATGTTTATTCAAATAGGCAATCACCTTTTCCATTCTTTCATTACGCATAATCGAAGGGGACGGAGTATAATGAGAAGTAGTCAGATATTTCTTATGATTGCTGGTAGCCATCATCTGTAGAAGTGAAAGCAACAGGATGATTTGATCTGCTCCTTTGGCAGAAGGAATTTGTTCCAATAACTTAATGATTTTCCCCGAACGGGTAATTGTGAATTTAATTCCTCTGCAAGCATCCTCCAATAAATTCCTGATAGGAATAAACTGGGAGTATTGAGAAATTGAATAATGCATAAAATCTTTCTCAAACTGAATATTGACTCCTCTTACTTTCGGTTCGGATTTTTCTTCGTTATCAGATTCTTCCCCGCCGTCCGGTGGACTTTGCATACTATGAGGCAGTTCGGAACCGAAAAGAATCAAATCACCTTTTGAATAGGAGATAATGCTGTCACCCACCAGACAATCCCCCTCTCCCTTCTCCACATAAATAATTTCATACTCACTATGAAAATGCCACGGATACGTGAAACGTGGATATTCATAAAAGCGGGCACGGACGGGATTGGAAGTCGTAATAGTCAACTTCTCATTCATTATCTTCTTCATAAATCTCCTTTCTAAACTGCTTTTGCAAAGATAGGTAAATATCTTGCAAAAATACGCATCATAGCATGTATAAAAAACCGCTATTTTTGCATCCATTCATAAAAACATTTGATAGAAACCATGAACGAATTATTTAGTATTGCCGGTAAAGTTGCTGTTATTACTGGAGCAGGTGGTGTACTGGGCGGAAATATTGCCCAACACTTTGTACAGCAGGGAGCAAAAGTTGTAGCTATTGACATTCGTCAGGAGCAACTGGACAACCGTGTGGCTGAACTTAAGCAATACGGTAACGATGTAATCGGCATCATCGGTAATGTACTTGACATCGCCAGCCTGGAGAAAGTAGCCGAAGAAGTCGTTGCCAAATGGGGACAGATCGATATTCTATTGAACATCGCCGGTGGAAATATGCCGGGAGCCACTCTCGAACCGGATCAGCACTTCTATGATATGGACATCTCTTGCTGGGAAAAAGTGACTAACCTGAATATGAACGGTACAGTTTATCCGTCTATGATATTCGGTAAGGTAATGGCAAAACAGAAGAAAGGATGCATCATCAATGTATCTTCTATGGCTGCTTATAGTGCTATCACCCGTGTACCGGGTTACTCGGCCGCTAAAACGGCAGTAGCCAACTTCACCCAATGGCTGGCAAGCGAAATGGCACTGAAATACGGTGATGGTATCCGTGTAAATGCTATCGCTCCGGGATTCTTTATCGGTGACCAAAACCGTCGTGTACTTATCAACCCGGATGGTTCATTGACCGACAGAAGTAAAAAGGTATTAGCCAAAACTCCGATGAATCGTTTCGGCGATATCAAAGAATTGAACGGTGCTGTACAATTCCTGTGCAGTGAAGCCGCTAGTTTCGTAACGGGAGCTATGTTGCCTATCGATGGTGGTTTCAGTGCATTCAGCGGCGTTTAATATTTAATCTTTTAATTTATTCAAACGTTATGATGGAAAAAACATGGAGATGGTTCGGCAAGAAAGATAAAATCACCTTGCCAATGCTCCGTCAGATAGGTGTTGAAGGAATCGTCACTGCATTACACGAGGTACCAAACGGAGAGATTTGGACAGTAGAAGCCATCAACGATTTAAAATCGTATATTGAATCGTATGGGTTGCGCTGGTCGGTCGTGGAAAGCCTTCCGGTTTGTGAGGCAATCAAGTATGCGGGTACGGAACGTGAACAGTTGATCGAAAATTATAAAGTAAGTCTTGCCAACCTGGGTAAATGCGGAGTGAAAACAGTCTGTTACAACTTCATGCCGGTAATCGACTGGATACGTACGGATTTACAGTACCCTTGGCCGGACGGTACCAGTTCGCTTTACTACGACCGTATTCGTTTCGCTTACTTCGACATCAAAATACTGGAACGTGAAGGAGCTGAAAAAGACTATACAGAAGAAGAACTGCATAAAGTTGCCGAACTGGACAAAGTGATTACAGATACCGAAAAGGACAATTTGATTGATACTATTATCGTCAAGACACAAGGATTTGTGAACGGTAATATCAAAGAAGGAGATAAAAACCCGGTTGCTATATTCAAACGTCTGTTAGGTTTATATAAAGACATAGACCGGGATGCTTTACGAGAGAATATGTGTTACTTCCTTTCAGCAATTATGCCTGTATGCGATGAATATGGTATCAATATGTGCGTACACCCGGATGATCCTCCATTCCAGGTTCTCGGCCTACCCCGTATTGTCACCAATGAAGAAGATATAGCCTGGTTTCTGAATGCCGTAGACAATCCGCATAATGGGCTGACTTTCTGTGCAGGTTCTCTTAGCGCAGGCGCACATAATGATACTCGTGAATTGGCAAAGAAGTTTGCAGGAAGAACCCATTTCGTTCATCTACGCAGTACAGAGGCCATGCCGGGTGGAAACTTCATCGAAAGTTCTCATCTATCAGGAAGAGGACATCTGATTGATCTCATTCGTATTTTTGAAAATGAGAATCCGGGACTTCCCATGCGCGTAGATCATGGACGAATGATGCTCGGAGATGAGGATAAAGGCTACAATGCCGGTTATTCTTTCCACGGACGTATGCTGGCTTTAGCACAGGTAGAAGGAATGATGGCTGTGGTGGATGATGAGAAACAACATAAGATAGAGTTTTAATCTTATTTTTCATCAATATACTTTGAAATACAGGAAAGGAGCTTTACTTTTGTGAAGAAATAAAAAAGAAGAATATCATGAAAGCAAAAATGACGAAGCTCTGTCTACTATTTATTCTATTATGCTCCCTTCCTGTATTTTATTCATGCAGCGACGAAGCTGATGCTTTTTACCTATATGAATATTGGGAAGTGATGTTCGACCCGGAACCTCCTATCAGTGAAACCAGTTTACCAATTACAGGAGGTACAAAGTTGGGAATTAAGGGTGGCGTAGCTCCTTATACTGCTGAAATAGCCGATGGGCAAATAGCAACAGCTTATATAGACGAAAACAATGATATTCAAATCAGCTCTATAAAACTGGGCAGCACGTCATTGATGGTAAAAGACGCTGATGGGAGAATCATAAAAATAGGGCTAAAGGTCGTCAACGGCAAACAATCTTTTTCAGTGAATTCTGTGGAAGCAAGAATCACAGGAATAGATAAAAGTCTGTTGGATGAACAACAAAAAGAAAAACTAGAAGCGGTCATAAAAAAGATAAAGGATGAAGCGGGTATACAAGCTACAGGAGGAATAGCTTTCTCTTATGACCAAAAAAGTAGTGGTAAAGTGACAATTGTTACTAGTAAAGATAATACTCCGAAAATAGAAGGAAGCTTCTCCCGCTCCACATCAGAGTCAGGCACTACATTCCAAATTACAATCAATGGTAAAGAGTATGACTGCAAATTTAAACTTCCCGAACGTTCCGATACTTCAAAGAGTATCACCACACGAGACCTTGGACCGATTCCTTATTGGTTAGTGGAAGATGTGACTGAAGATTATAAATCAGATGTGACCGACCTATTCGGAATAAATGCCACCTCCCTGAAAATAGAACGCATTTATATAGGTTCATTCACTCCTTTACGCTAGGTTGTAAACGCCATTTTCTTTCGCAAACACACTACAAGCTAATATGAAGTAATGATTTCCTACGTAGGAACTAGAGTTTCCAGCCATAGACTGAAGTTTCTCAATACAAAATCCAACCGTCACAACAATAAAAAGGGGACGCCGTTACATTTAGCGACTCCCCTGTTCTTATATTTGCATGGATAAAAGCTGTCATCCGGAAAGATTCATTATTTGTTTTCCTGAAATGCTTGGAAATCCGGTATACGTTTTACGTTCGCCCCTTTCATCACACCTCTTTTGATAGCTTCATTCGTATCGGTGATTTCTTTCTTCACACATTTATAGTATTCTTTTGTCA
>ERZ791631.1924-NODE-1924-length-10560-cov-3.881866_pt1 | contig 10560 bp, 8 predicted proteins | sample MGYA00509961_ERZ791631 | MGnify/ENA primary metagenome ERZ791631 (study PRJEB30046, sample SAMN00715248) | human gut metagenome | study: EMG produced TPA metagenomics assembly of the A metagenome-wide association study of gut microbiota in type 2... | reverse complement strand
TTTTTGATTTGTCAAGAACTTTTTTAAGTTTTTTCAAATCTTTTTTCAACCGATTTACTGTTTGTTGACAGCTTGTTTACTTTATCATAGTTTCAAGTGTTTGTCAACATCTTTTTTATTTATTTTTTGTTTTCCAAAAAATAAAAACGGAGAAGGAGGGATTTGAACCCTCGCGCCGCGTTAGCGACCTATACCCTTAGCAGGGGCACCTCTTCGGCCTCTTGAGTACTTCTCCAGACTCCGAACTAATAGTTCAATATTAAATTCGAATGCACTTTGGAATCTCCCGAAGCGCATTTGTAATTATATGTAAAAAAACCTGTTTTGTCAACAGGTTTTTTTACTTTTTTTCATATTTTTTATTTTTTACCCTAAAATCCGGTTTCAGGACTTACAAATTTCATACTTCCATCAAGAAGTATACTGTGTTATTGTCGCTTCGATACGTTTTTTTACCTCTGCTGCAATCTCTGTTGTTTTCATATCTTTATACTCATCATAGTATATGGGTTCCAGAAAATGTACCTGCACTGTAAGTTTTTTGACAGATCCTGTATCAAACGCTTTATAAGAATCAATCAGTGCTACGGGTACGATCGGACATTTTGATTTCGTTGCAGCTTTAAAACTTCCACCTTTAAATTCCTGCGGATGATTGCCGTCTTTGCTTCTGGTTCCCTCGGCAAAAATCAGATAGTTTCTTCCTGCCTTTACTTCTTTGATAACATTAATGATTACCTGCATAGATTGTTTGACATCATCACGGTCAATCATAAACGCTTTCATGCATGCAAATACCTGCTTCAGAAATGGTACGTTTGTCAGCTCTTTTTTTGCCACTACCGAGAAAGGTACCGGACACACCTGTATGATTGCAAGTACATCAAATAATCCCTGATGATTGGGAAAGAAAATAAACCCATTTTCTTTTGGAATATTTTCCATACCATGACCGTCAATTACCAGATTACCGCCTTTCACTGCTCTGTTATCTACATATTTAAGAAGCTGATATCTCTGTTCTTCACTGTAACGTTCTGCATGCGATGCATACCAGCATAACTTAAACCATCCATATGGAACAAAAAAGAGATTTCTAAATACCATCAGTAATATTCTTTTCATTTTTTTGCCCTCGATATATTACACTCCTGCTTTTTCCGAAATTTTGTCTTCATATCCCGGATTCTTCTTGATAAATGTTTCATATGCTTTGGTATACGTCTTGTAAGCATCTGTCTTCATAAATTGGACATATGCTGTAGCCGCCTGAGTTTTCATATCATCTGTGATCTGTGATGGTGCCATGATATAATAAGTTTTATCCTGTTTACCAACCATATAAGTTCCAACACATGGATATTCCTGATCATCCTCCAGGATCAGATTGTAGGTTATGTATACATAACTGTACTTGTCATTTTCAGAAAGGATCTCACAATCCTGAACAGATACTTTCTTAGGATTATGTGCCGCAAAATATTTGAGTGTTGCTGTAATCTCTGTCTGAAGATCTGCTTCTGTATTATCTGCCTGGTTATAGCACTCCTTCACTTTCTTTTCTTTCCCGTCAGTATAGGACTGAATCAATTCCTCTGTTACTTTTTCCGGTGATTTATGACTCACTCCCCCGCATCCTGCCACACAGAGTGTCAGTAATACCAACACTCCGGCTGCAAGATATCTGTACCATTTCTTCATGGTTATTCCTCTTCCCCTCTGTTCTCATCCTGTGTCTCCTGATCTGTCGGCTGATCAGATTCTTCTGTTTCTGCACTGTCCGTAATTTCCACTGCTGCCTGCTGTGCATTTGTATCTTTTTCTTCTTTATCTCTCACTTTAGCTACACTGGCTACAGTGACACCCTCTGTAAGATTGATCAGTTTTACACCCGATGTAATTCTTCCAAGAATGGAAATATCAGCGCAGGCGATTCTGATGATAATACCTTCCGTAGTGATCAGCATTACTTCATTATCTTCATTTACAGCTCTTGCTCCGATTACATCACCGGTTTTCTCGGTAATCTTATAACATTTTACACCTTTACCGCCACGATTCTGACAGGTAAATTCACCCATAGAAGTACGTTTACCCATACCATTTGCAGAAACTATCAGCAGGCAATCTCCCTGAGAATTCAGCTGCATTGCTACCACTTCGTCTCCATCATCGATATTCATACCGCGTACGCCCATAGAAGTTCTGCCTGTACTTCTTACATCTGTTTCTTTAAAACGGATACACATACCATCTTTTGTAACAAGTATTATATCCTTCTTATCATCTGTAAGCTTAACCTCGATCAGTTCATCATCATCACGCAATGTGATAGCTGCCAGTCCGTTTTTACGCACATTCGCATATTCTTTAATCGGTGTTTTCTTTACCAGGCCATTCTTCGTAGCCATCATCAGATAATGACCATCTTCAAATTTGCGGAGCGGGATTACTGCAGTGATGCATTCCCCCGGCATAAGCTGTAACAGATTAATAATCGCAGTTCCTCTTGCAGTACGTCCTGCCTCCGGAATCTCATATGCCTTCAGACGATATACCCTTCCTGTATTTGTAAAGAACATCAGATAATGATGGGTAGTTGTCATCAGAAGTTCTTCAATGTAGTCATCCTCAAGAGTCTGCATTCCCTTGATTCCTCTTCCACCTCTGTTCTGGCTTCTGAAATTATCTACTGTCATTCTCTTAATATATCCAAGTTTGGTCATTGTGATCACTGTATTCTCTCTCGGAATCAGATCCTCTGTAGAAATATCGTATACATCATATCCGATAGAAGTCTTTCTGTCGTCTCCGTATTTCTCTGCAATTGCAAGAATTTCTTCACGAATCACGCGAAGAAGAAGACTTCTGTCCGCAAGGATAGCCTCGTATTTACGGATTTTTTCCATTAAATCAGCATACTCTGCTTCCAGCTTCTCTCTTTCCAGACCTGTCAGAGCACGCAGACGCATATCTACGATTGCCTGTGCCTGAACATCTGTCAGTTCAAAGCGGTCCATTAACTCCTGTTTTGCAATCTGCACATTCTGCGAAGCTCTGATAATACTGATTACCTCATCAATATTGTCCAGTGCTTTCAGCAGACCTTCTAAAATGTGAGCTCGCTCTCTTGCTTTATTCAGGTCATATTTCGTTCTTCTGGTCACTACATCTTCCTGATGAGCCAGATAATATTCCAGCATCTGTTTCAGGTTTAATACCTTCGGTTCCAGACTTCCGTTATTCGGAATAAGTGAAAGCATATTTACGCCAAAAGTATCCTGTAACTGCGTATGCTTATACAGTAAATTCAAAACTACATTTGCATTTGCATCCTTGCGCAGATCAATACAGATTCTCATTCCCTCACGACTGGAATGGTCATTCAGGTCTGTGATTCCGTCAATCTTTTTATCTCTTACAAGTTCTGCAATCTTTGAGATCAGACGCGCTTTATTTACCAGATACGGAAGCTCTGTGACAATAATCCTGGACTTTCCGTTTGGAAGAGTCTCAATATTTGTCACTGCACGTACACGAATCTTACCGCGACCTGTTCTGTATGCTTCTTCAATCCCTCTTCTTCCAAGAATCGTCGCACCTGTAGGAAAATCAGGACCTTTTACAATATCCAGAATCTCTTCCATAGTCGTTTCGCGTTGTTCTTCAATGATATTGTCTATAATCTTGACAACAGCATCCACAACCTCTCTCAGATTATGAGGAGGGATATTGGTAGCCATACCTACTGCAATACCTGAAGTTCCGTTCACCAGAAGATTCGGATAACGGGACGGCAGTACAACCGGCTCTCTCTCTGTTTCATCAAAGTTTGGCTGGAAGTCAACAGTATCTTTGTTAATATCTGCCAGCATTTCCATGGAAATCTTACTCAGACGTGCCTCAGTGTATCGCATGGCCGCTGCCCCGTCACCATCTACGGAACCAAAGTTTCCATGTCCGTCTACCAGCGGATATCTGGTAGACCATTCCTGTGCCATATTTACAAGTGCTCCATAAATAGAACTGTCACCATGTGGATGATATTTACCCATTGTATCACCGACAATACGCGCACATTTACGATGCGGTTTGTCAGGACCATTATTCAGTTCTATCATGGAATACAATACACGTCGCTGAACCGGTTTCAGACCATCTCTTACATCAGGCAGTGCTCTGGAAGCGATAACGCTCATGGCATAGTCAATATAAGAGTCCTTCATGGTCTTTTCCAGATCCACCTCGTGGACTTTGTCAAAAATATTATCTTCCATTTATCTATTCTCCCTATTATCAGATATCCAGATTCTTTACAAATCTTGCATTCTCTTCAATAAATTCACGTCTCGGCTCTACCTTGTCACCCATCAGTGTAGTAAATGTAAGGTCAATCTCAGAAGTCGCAGCCTCATCCATGGTAACCTTAAGCAGGATTCGTTTCTCAGGATCCATTGTCGTCTCCCAAAGCTGGTCTGCATCCATCTCTCCAAGACCTTTATAACGCTGGATCTTGTTATTTCCGTCACGTCCGATTTCTGTCAGAATCTGATTCAGTTCATCATCGTCGTATGCATACCATACTTTCTTGTTCTTCTCCACCTTGTATAATGGCGGCTGTGCAAGATACACATATCCCTGTTTGATAAGCTCAGGCATAAAACGATACAGGAAAGTCAGCAGAAGGGTTGCGATGTGCGCACCATCGACATCGGCATCAGTCATAATAATAATCTTATGATAACGAAGTTTACTGATATCAAAATCTTCATGAATTCCTGTTCCGAAAGCTGTGATCATAGCTTTGATCTCTGCATTTGCATAAATCTTATCCAGACGTGCTTTCTCTACATTCAGGATCTTACCTCTCAGTGGAAGGATAGCCTGTGTTACACGATTTCTGGCTGTTTTTGCAGAGCCACCGGCGGAATCTCCCTCTACAATGTAGATTTCACAGTTCTCAGGATTCTTATCTGAACAGTCTGCAAGCTTTCCAGGAAGTGACATATTATCAAGTGCTGATTTTCTTCTGGTCAGATCACGAGCCTTACGTGCAGCCTCACGTGCTCTCTGTGCAAGAACTGATTTCTCTACTGTAGTTTTCGCTACTGTTGGATTCTGCTCAAGGAAAATTTCAAGCTGCTTGCTCACTACGCTGTCAACAGCCCCTCTTGCTTCACTGTTTCCAAGCTTCTGTTTTGTCTGACCTTCAAACTGGGGATTCTCAATCTTAACACTGACGATTGCAGTCAGACCTTCGCGGATATCATCGCCACTCAAATTGGGTTCACTGTCTTTAAGCAGCTTGTTCTTTCTGGCATAATCATTGAACGTCTTTGTCAGGGCATTTCTGAAACCTACAATATGAGTACCACCCTCAGGTGTATTAATATTATTTACAAATCCATAGCAGTTCTCTGTATAAGAGTCATTGTGCTGCATGGCAACCTCTACAGACACACCGTTCTGCTGTCCTTCGCAGTAAATGATTTCCGGGTAAAGCGCTTCCTTGCTTCTGTTCAGATAGCTTACAAATTCACGGATACCACCTTCATAATGGAAAATTTTCTCTCTTTCCATTCCTTCTCTGGTATCTTTAAGAGAAATCTTCAATCCCTTTGTCAGGAATGCCATCTCTCTCAAACGCTGTTTCAGAATGTCATAATCATATACTGTTTCCTCAAATATTTCTTTATCCGGAAGGAAGACAACTGTTGTTCCGGTCTTATCCGGTTGGCAGTCTCCCACAACCTTCAGAGGATACATAGTTTTACCGCGTTCATATCTCTGCTGATAAATCTTACCTTCATGATAGATCCTTACTTCAAGCCATGTGGAAAGTGCATTTACTACAGACGCACCTACTCCGTGAAGACCACCGGATACCTTGTACCCTCCGCCTCCAAATTTACCGCCGGCATGAAGAATGGTAAATACTACTTCTACAGCAGGAATCCCTGCTTTATGATTGATTCCTACCGGAATACCACGTCCGTTATCTACAACTGTGATAGAGTTGTCCGGATTAATAACTACCTGAATCTCTGTACAAAATCCTGCCAGTGCTTCATCAACCGCGTTATCTACAATCTCATAAACCAGATGATGAAGACCTCTGCCGGATGTACTTCCGATATACATACCTGGTCTCTTTCGTACGGCTTCCAAACCTTCCAGAATCTGGATTTGATCCGCTCCGTATTCTGTATTTTCTCCGCCCATTTCTTTCCTCCTGTTATATATACTTATCACCAGAATATATCTGAAAACCCCTGCGTGAAAATTATAGACAGGTTTTCAAATATATTCTGGTATCTGGACATAATAATACAAATTTATTATAGCACAAAAGCCCGTTCCTTGCCACAGCCTGAATAAAAAAGAATCCCCGAAAACGGGAATTCTTCTGTATATTAATCTTATTCTTCGGTTTTATTGATGAGGTACTGATAGACATCTCTCTTCGTCATTCCTCTGTCATTTGCTACCATTTTCATAGCTTCTTTTCTTGAATGTCCCTGATTTTCATAGATTTCCATGTGTTCTTCTATGGTAATTTTTTCCCAGGATGCCTTCTGTTCCTCTTCCATCTCCTGTCTGCTTCTGCCTTCAATCACAAGCACACACTCTCCAAGCGGCTTCTCTGTCTGATAATAGAGGATCAGCTCCTCGATAGTCGTATGGAATGCAGTCTCATGTCTTTTCGTCAGTTCCCTGCAAAGAGTCATTCTGCGATTTCCGAGAGTTTCCTTCAATTCCTCCAGAGTTCTTACCAGTCTGTGAGGAGCCTCATAGAGAATGATAGTTCTCGTTTCATTCTTCAGTTCTTCCAGAATCAGTTTTCTTTCTTTTTTATCTGCCGGAAGAAATGCTTCAAAAGCGAATCTTCTGGTTGGAAGTCCGGACAGAGTCAGGGCAGTGATACAGGCAGCAGGTCCCGGAAGAGAAGTTACTTCAATCCCCGCTTCATAACACATTGCCGCAAGCTCCTCTCCCGGATCTGAGATCCCCGGAGTTCCCGCATCTGTGATCAGTGCAATATTCTGCCCTTCCTGCATTTTACTGATCAGAACATATGCCTTATCAATTTTGTTGTACTCATGATAACTGGTCATAGGTGTTTTTATATCAAAATGGTTCAGCAGTTTAATACTGTTTCTGGTATCCTCTGCTGCAATAAGATCCACTTCTTTCAATGTTCGAAGTACCCGGAGTGTAATATCCTCCAGATTTCCTATGGGTGTTGCACATAAATACAATTTACCACTCATAATTTGTTTCCTCTCATATTACTTTGCAAATAAAATTCGGTTAAATCATATCATAAATCTTCAGTATATTTTCTGTATAGACTCCCGGCTCTTTATATACGATCAGAGGAGGTTCCACTGTAACTCTGGAATTTCCTCCCTTTAATGCCTCGATCAGAACCATGTTCGGTTCTCTGTCTATGTATGGATATACAAGCTGCATCCTTTTCGGTTCCAGACGATACTTTGTGAGAACATTCATAATCTCAGCCAGTCTGAACGGTCTGTGGACCATATAAAATCTTCCACGTTCTTTCAGAACCTTTGATGCCTGGCTCACCACATCCTCCAGATTACAGAGTACTTCATGTCTGGCAATTGCTTTTGGCATATCCGGATTGCGAAGTCCATGCTGTCCGATCATATAAGGCGGATTACTTGTCACTACATCAAAAGAAGCTGCCCCAAAAATATCAGCAGCCTCCTTAATATCACCCCGTACGATCTCAACATCGTCCTCCAGATGATTATATCTGACACTGCGTCCGGCCATATCTGCACACTCTTTCTGAATCTCAAGACCTGTAAAGTGTTTCCCATTTGTTTTGGTTTTAAGCAGGATCGGGATAATTCCCGTTCCTGTTCCCAGATCCAGAGCAGTCTCACCCTTTTTTACTTTTGCAAAGCCGGAAAGAAGAACTGCATCCATCCCAAAACAGAATTTATCCGGATCCTGTATCACATAATATCCGTTCTGAAGATCATCTATACGTTCATTATCTTTTACCAGCTGATCAGTCATTTAATTTGGAATCTCCTTTTTTATCTTCCAGATTTCCAAGTTCTTTTAATTCTTTTTCAGAGACTTTGACTTTCTTCTTTCTCGGTCTGAATTTCAGGTCATCTACCGGAAATTCCTGAATTTCTTTCTCGTCATTGATCTCTACAATTACCTTTACACGTTGACGAAGCACGTTTACACTGTGTACAGTTCCGGTAAGCCCATCCGGAGTTGTAACTGTATCTCCCAGTCCCGGAAGCTTTTTATTCAGCTCTTCATATGTTTCCTGCTCGTTCTTCAGGCAGCACATCAGTCTTCCGCACACACCGGAAATCTTTGTCTGGTTAAGGGACAGGTTCTGCTCTTTTGCCATCTTTATGGAGACCGGTGCAAACTCAGACAGATATGTGTGGCAGCACAGACATCTTCCGCAGATACCGATTCCTCCCAGAATCTTTGTCTCATCGCGAACACCAATCTGACGAAGTTCGATACGCGTTTTAAAAATTGCTGCCAGATCTTTTACCAATTGGCGAAAATCAATTCTGCCGTCAGCAGTGAAATAAAACAGCACTTTATTATTATCAAATGTATACTCTGCATCTATCAGTTTCATTTCCAGACCATGTTCACGAATCTTTTTCTGACAGATTTTAAATGCCTCTCTCTCTCTGACTCTGTTCTGTGCCTCTCTCTCGTCGTCCTCTTTTGTTGCCACACGAAGAACTTCTTTGAGAGGGTGAACAACATCTTCCTCACCTACTTCTCTTGGTGCAAGTACGACTTTCCCGTATTCAATTCCCCGGGCTGTCTCCACGATCACGTGATCGCCTGTTTTAATTTCATAATCTTTAGGACTGAAATAATAAATCTTGCCTACATTACGAAATCTCACGCCTACTACTTTTGTCATTCTATTTCTCCCTGATCGTCAGGAACAGCAATTCAAATGCCAGATCAAAATTAACATTTGCTTTCAGACGTACCTTTGTCTTCTGAATAGAATCCAGAATGTTCTCCAGATTCTCGTAGGAACGCTGCTTTGCCTGTTCTCTGATAAAATTAATTTCCTGTTTAAATACCAGATTGTCAATCTCCTGTGTTGCCTTAAACATCAGGACATCTCTGAACCAGAACTGGAAAATATCCAGATAATCATTGATATTCTGTTTGTCCTCAGAAAGACTCTTAATCGCATCTGACAGTTCATAAACTTCCATGGTGTTTGCATATTTAAGAATCCTCAGTGCATTCTGAGTCATCTCTGCAAACTCCTGAGAAGTAGCTGCTTCTTTTGCCCTTCCAATACTGCCCTGTGCAAAGGATGCGTCAATCTCCGCCTGGTAATCCGGAACATGAAGATGCTCCATCAGATATTTCTTTACAAGACCGTCATCCACTACCTTCAGATCAAGACGAACACATCTTGACTGAATAGTCGGCAGCAGTCCCCCGATATTATTAGTCAGCAAAAGAATCACTGCATATTCCGGCGGCTCTTCAATTGTTTTAAGAAGAGCATTCTGTGCCTGTGGTGTCATAAGATCTGCATCTGCAATAATATAAATCTTGTAAGGACTGTAATATGGTCTGATATCTATATCATTGATCACCTGATCTCTGATCTCGTCAATTGTGATCGTTCCGGGTTTCTCATGACTGACCATAATAATGTCCGGATGATTCTTACCCATCGCCTTTTTGCAGGAGTCGCATTTCTGGCAGGGTTCTGTACCTCCGGCCTCACACTGAAGTGTTGACGCAAAAGTCCCTGCGAGGAGCTTCTTACCAGAACCTGGTTCGCCGGTAAAAATATAAGAATGCGATATTTTTCCTGATTCTATTGCATTTTTTAAATGTCCGATAATCTCTTCGTGTCCGATAATATTGTTAAATCCCATCATAAGAATCACCTCACCAGTCCGTTTTGTAAGATATTATACCATAAAAGAAGAACTATTGCACAGACTTTATATAATTTGCGATTTCTTTCACACAGTCATCAAGATTTATATTCTGAAAACGTTTCTCTATCCCTGCGTTCAGAATATTTTCCTCTGAAAAATCCGACTGATCTGCAATAAATCTTCTGCACATTTCCTCATATCTTGGATTTTCCTGTTCTCTCTCTCTATTAAGAGCACGACTCAGTCTTTCTCCATCTTCTACCTGGACATAAACAGGACAGACTACATCTTCCCCATAGTATTTACGCATCTTTTTAAATGACTCCAGAGTACCGATTCCCAGATAATCGGAATCTGCAAGGTTCACCTGACCATCATCTGCAGTGAAATAAGTCCATATCCCATAAACCGTATGATATGCTCTCTCCTCGATAAGATTTCCGTTTTTTCTGAATTCTTCCAGTTTTCCGTCATCTACAAAATAATAATTTTTTCCATCCTGCTCTCCTGCCCTGATCGGGCGGGTTGTATACAGAATAAGTGTTTTCAGATTCAATTCTTTATGTGCGGCCAGAAGTGAATAGATTCTGTCTTTTCCGGATGCACTCTTTCCCATGATGTA
>ERZ791631.1910-NODE-1910-length-10610-cov-2.523733_pt1 | contig 10610 bp, 10 predicted proteins | sample MGYA00509961_ERZ791631 | MGnify/ENA primary metagenome ERZ791631 (study PRJEB30046, sample SAMN00715248) | human gut metagenome | study: EMG produced TPA metagenomics assembly of the A metagenome-wide association study of gut microbiota in type 2... | reverse complement strand
GGCGATATCCTGATGGGCAACATTCCGCTGCACCGGAAGGATGACGAGATCATCGTGTACTCCATCGGCGGTATGCCGGTAGAAGATGTGGCTTGGGGTACGATGGTTTACCGCAATGCACTGAAAAAGGGCATCGGCACAAAGCTGAAGCTTTGGGATGTCCCGCAGATGGTATAAATAAGACAGGAGGAGCAGACATGAGAATACAGGAACATCCGATTCTGGGAACATATGAAAAGGGACAGCTGGTTTCCTTTACTTTTGATGGAAAAACACTGGAAGGCTATGCCGGAGAACCCATTGCCATGGCACTGAAAAATGCCGGCGTAATGGTTCACCGCTATACCAGAAAAGAACATAAGCCGAGAGGAATCTTCTGCGCCATCGGGCGCTGTACCGACTGTGTTATGGTCGTCAACGGACAGCCGAATGTGCGGACGTGCATCACGCCGCTGGAAGAGGGCATGGAGATCCGGACACAGTACGGTGTGACAGCAGAACAGCCGGGAGGTGCAGCAAAATGATGAAACGTTATGATATGATCGTGGTCGGCGCAGGACCGGCAGGTTTGTCCGCAGCCATTGAGGCGGCAAAAAAAGGTATGCACGTTGTAGTATACGATGAAAACGCAAAGCCCGGCGGACAACTGTTCAAACAGATCCACAAGTTCTTTGGCTCTAAGGAACACAAGGCGAAGATCCGTGGATTCCATATCGGCGAAGAACTTCTGGCAGAGGCAGCGTCTCTTGGTGTTGAAGTTGTTCTGAATGCTATCGTGATCGGCATTTTCCCGGAAAAGGAAGTTACTGTAAAGGTGGAGGATCATGTGATCCACGTCAAGGGTGATACCATTCTGATCGCCACCGGCGCAAGCGAAAACATGGTCACATTCCCGGGCTGGACACTGCCGGGCGTCATCGGCGCAGGCGCAGCGCAGACCATGATGAACCTCCACGGCACACTGCCGGGCAAGCGTGTGCTGATGCTGGGGTCCGGCAACGTGGGTCTGGTGGTCAGCTTTCAGTTGATGCAGGCAGGCTGCGAAGTGGTTGCCGTGGCAGATGCAGCGCCCCGTGTCGGCGGCTACGGCGTCCATGCCGCAAAGGTCGCAAGATGCGGCGTGCCGTTCTATCTGTCGCACACCATCATTTCCGCTGACGGCGAGGATTGCGTAACAGGCGTGACCATCGGAGAAGTGGACAAGAACTGGCAGATCATTCCGGGGACGGAAAAGCACTTTGATGTGGATACCATCTGCCTGGCGGTAGGACTGTCTCCCATGTCCAAGCTTTGCGATATGGCAGGATGTGCCATGGAGGACAATCCGGCAAAGGCAGGATTTGTTCCCACAGTGGATGAATACGGTGAGACCTCTGTTCCCGGCATCTATGCCGCCGGCGATGTTTCCGGCATTGAGGAGGCATCCAGCGCCATGATCGAGGGAAGGATCGCCGGCATTGCCGCAGCGGCAAGACTGGGATTCATCTCAGAGGAGACCTGCAAAGAAGAGGCTGCCAAGCAGGAGGTTGCGCTGGCTGGTCTGCGGCAGGGAATGTTTGCACCGGGAATGCGTGGCAAGCAGATCACCGAGACCGAAGAGGGTGTGGAAATCTCGCAAAACCTGTTGAAACATGGCTTTGTGGCAGAGGAAGAGATCGAGCGTTTCCCTGGTGTGACCCACAGCAGCGGCGTGCATCCGGTCATTGAATGCACCCAGAACATTCCGTGCAATCCATGTCAGGATGCCTGCCCCAAGCACTGTATCCGCATTGGCAGCAACATCACAGCGCTGCCGGCAATCGACCCGGAGAAAAAATGCACTGGCTGCGGAATGTGCGTGGCATCCTGTTCCGGTCAGGCGATCTTCCTGGTCAACGAGGACTGCGGCGACGGCACTGCAGAAGTGACACTGCCGTATGAGTTCCTGCCCCTGCCGAAAAAAGGTGACAAGGGCGTGGCATTGAACCGAAAGGGCGATAAGGTCTGTGACGCAGAGGTAGTCAATGTACGGAGCGCAAAGGCGTTCGACCATACCAATCTGCTTACCATGAAAGTGCCGAAAGAATATGCCATGAAAGCAAGATTTTTTCGGGAGGAGGAGACAGCATGAATGACAGAAACCGTGAACTGAAACCGTTTGTTCCCCAGCCGGATGATGATATGATCGTCTGCCGCTGTGAGGAGATCACGAAAGGGGAGATCCGGCGTGCTGTGCATGATGGTATGTTTACCCTCACCGAGATACGCCGCTATCTGCGGACGGGTATGGGACTCTGCCAGGGGCAGACCTGTACGAAACTGGTAAAAGGCATCGTCGCACGGGAGCTGGGTGTGCGTCCAAACGAACTCGGACCTGCTACCGGCAGAGCGCCCATGCGTCCCATCGAAATGAAAGTGCTGGCAAGAGATAAGGAGGAGACAAAATGAATGCAGAAGTCATTATCGTTGGCGGCGGCATCATCGGATGCGCTGCGGCATATAACCTTGCAAAAAATGGTGTCTCCGTCCTGGTGCTGGAGGGCAGCGAAAATATCGGAAACGGCGGCTCTACCAGAAACGGCGGCGGCGTTCGCCAGTCCGGCCGTGACCCCAGAGAACTGCCGCTGGTGATGTACTCCATCCAGCACATCTGGCCGCAGCTGTCCGATATGCTGGACACCAACGTGGAGTACTACCAGGAAGGCAACCTTCGTCTGGGCAGTACGCCGCAGCATCAGAAGATCCTGGAAGGTCTGGCAGACCGTGCCGCAGCCTGCGGCGTGGATGTGCGCATGATCTCCGGCGATGAGGCGAGACGCATCAACCCGTATCTGTCCGACGCTGTGACCTGTGCAAGCTGGTGTCCCACGGACGGTCATGCCAATCCACTGATGGCAACCATGGGCTACTATAAGATGGCACGCCGTCTGGGTACGCACTTCATCTCCGGTGAGAAAGTTGTGGAGCTGCGGAAGATCAAGGGCGCTGCACGACAGGTGGTGACCGAATCCGGCAATGTGTATGAGGGTGACAAGATCATCCTGGCGGCAGGCTATGAGAGCCGTTTCATTGCATCGACTGTGGGCATTGATGTTCCCATGCAGCCGGTGCTGCTGGAAACGTTGGTCACCGAGGCAGTCGCTCCGATGTTCTGGCAGATGCTGGGTACTGCTGCAGCCGATTTCTACGGTCACCAGACAGAGCATGGCTCGTTCGTCTTTGGCCTGAACTCCGGTCTGGAACCGTATGCAAAACCGGGCAAGCCCCTGTCCTCCAGCATCGCAGCATCGGCTGCCTGCCGTGGCATCATGCACTATTTCCCTGATCTGGCAAACATCAAAGTCGTCCGCAGCTGGGCAGGCTGGATGGATGCCTGTGCAGATCATGTGCCGGTTATCAGCACCGTGGACGAAGTGCCGGGACTGATTCTGGCGTGCGGCTTTACGGGACACGGTTTCGGCATCTCGCCGGCTGTCGGTCTGGTTCTGGCGCAGCTGGCAATGGAGCAGGAAACGGCAGTGGATCTGTCCGCACTGCGGTATGACCGTTTTCAGTAAGAGGTTCTGTTTTTTACAATTTTTTAGAGAGCGCATCTGTTATAATAAGAGTGCAGAAAGACAAAGATGTCGAATTTCGTGGAAATTCGGCATCTTTTCTTTTTTGGGAAAATTTTTTGAAGTTGTTGGAGGAATTCGTTATGAAATTATCCAGAGTTGAGATCATCACCGGCATTTCCAAAATCGAACCGCTGAAAAAGGCGCTGGGAAAGTTCCATATCACCGGTATGACGGTATACCAGGTGCTGGGATGCGGCGTACAGCACGGTACCCAGGAATTTGAGGTGGAGGAGAAGAACAAGGAGATCAGTCTGCTGCCCAAAGAGGTCGTCATGATCGTTCTGCCCACAGAAGAACTGGACGGGCTGCTGGAATTCGTCAAGAAAGAACTGTACACCGGGCATATCGGTGACGGCAAGATCTTCGTCTCGGATGTGACCAATGTCATCCGTGTCCGCACCGGCGAAGAGGGCATTGACGCACTGCTGTACGGTGAAAAATAAGGATTTGTCCCAGAAAAGAGTTGAGAGATTATGCAGGAGAAAAAACTAGGCTTACCCAGTATTGTGGCAACTGGCGTAGGGTTGATTATTGCCACCAGCTGTCTGCTCTCCATCGGGCAGGGCGCATCTGCCATCGGACTGCCGTTTATCATCACCATGGCGATTGCCTGTGCATTCAACATTCTGACGGCGTTTTCCATCTGTGAGCTGAACGCACTGATGCCGAATCTGACCGGCGGTATGGCGCAGTATACGCTGGCGTGCTTTGGACCGTTTGTTTCCATTGTCATTACCGTCGGCGGCTATCTGACCTGTCAGACCATCATGGGAAGTTCTGAGGCGGCAATGTTCGGCAACACACTGAACAGCGTCTTTACCGGCGTTCCCATTCCGGGAGCGGTGTATTCCATTGTGCTGATTCTGATTCTGCTGGGGCTGAACCTGTTCGGCGTGGATATGTTCGCAAAGGTGCAGAATATTGTGGCATACGGACTGATTGGTTCGCTGCTGTTCCTGGGCATCATGGGTGCGCTCAAGCTCGGCACAGGACAAGTGGTGGAACAGCCGGAGGTGCTTTCCTCAAAACCCGGCGATGTGTTCTCTCTGCTGGGACTGGCGTTCTTCCTGTTCATCGGCGTAGAGTTCATTGTTCCCATTTCCACCCAGGTCAAGAATCCCCGGAAAAAAGTGCCGCTGGGCATGGTCATCAGTCTGCTTGCAATTCTGGTCATGCAGGTCTTTGTGGTAATTGGTTTCAGCCACTATACACCGTGGGAGGAGCTGAGCGTCAGCACCGTACCTCACATCCTGTACGGCACTCTGCTGTACGGCAAGGTCGGCACCATCTGGATGACAGTCATTTCTCTGCTGGCAGTTGTCAGCACCCTGAACACTGCTATGTTCTCCATTGCGCAGATCTGTTCCGGTATGGCAAAGCTGAAACTGCTGCCCTCTGTGTTCATGCGGAAGAATCAGCGTGGCACACCCTATGTGGGACTGCTGTTGGTAGCGGCAGCTATGATTCTGATTAACGTTACCGGACTTTCCACCAGCGACCAGCTGACGTTCCTGATCCTGACCGGATGTACCTTCTGGATCTTCTCGTATATCATCCTGCACTGCGATGTGCTGATCCTGCGGAAACGTCTGCCAAAGGCACCCCGTACCTTTAAGCTGCCCTTTGGTCCGGTGATCCCCATGATCGGCATTCTGGGCAACGCCTTTATGATCTACAATATTGACTCCAGCTGGGAGGTCAAGAAACGGATCTATCTGATCTTTGTGATAACGGTAGCGATCCTGTCGGTCTATGCTGTGATTTGGATCAAGTGTGTCATGAAACGCCCCATGTTCAAGGCGTATCAGATCAAGGAAGTCATGGCGATAGAATCCGACCTGTACCAGATCAATCATAATCCGGAGGTGGCGAAGAAACTGCACCTGGATGCAGTTCCGGAGATCGAGAGTATGCCGGCGGATGTCAACACTGGTACTCGTCCGGAATAAGCGCCTGTTGCCTTAGGACAACTTTCCATAAAAAAGCACACACTCCCTGTGAATATTCTGTCGAAAAGGCAGTCTTACGGAAAAAAGGTTTTTCTGTAAGACTGCCTTTTTTTCATCAGCTGCACTTGAAAAATGCCGGCATCTGTACTATAATATGAGAGAAATCACCGGAAGGAGGGAAGTACTGCATGGAAAAACAGATCTACATGACACCGAAACAGCCGTTTTTCGTGACCTCTTCCCGTTCTTATGAAAAGCTTATTTTGAACCGGTTTGGCATTGTTCACTTTTACCACTGCTTTACCGGTACAGAACCCCGATATGCGATTCCGGATGGATGCGTGGACATGGTGTTCTGCTGTGACCCGAACCATCCTTATGCGGAAATCTGCGGCACAGTTCTTTCGCCCCAGGTGGTGCTTTCCGAGTGCAACACCACCTATTTCGGCGTGCGTTTCCTGCCGGGGTATAATCCGGTTCTGGGCAGTGCGGATATTATGGCGCATCTGGTCAACCACCGCATTCCGCTGGATGATCTGATCCAGGACAGGCGGATGCTGGAGGGTATTTGGGGCGCATCAGATTTCCGGCAACAGATCCGTGTGTTTATGCGTTCCTACATGAACATCTATCGCCGAGTCTGTCCCCAGGAACATCAGAATCTGCTGGTGCTCCACTCTTCCAATTTGATGATCCGCTCCGGCGGCGGGATTTCCGTGGAACAGCTGGCGGAGGATACCGGTTATACGCCCAGATACATTGACAAGTGTTTTCGGAATGAGACCGGACTCAGCCCCAAACAGCTGGCGAAGATCGTCCGGTTTCAAACGGCAGTGTCTGCGCTGAACCAGAACCAGCACACGGGACGCTCTCTGACCGAGATCGCCGCCGACCTGGGGTATTTTGACCAGTCCCATTTTGTACACGATTTCAAGACATATACCGGGCTGACACCGAAAAAATACCAGATGCTGCTGCGGAACGATGCCTTTGCCGAAAAGCTGCGCATTGTGCAGTAAAAAACGGTTTCTCTTTGGAAAAGGGAAACCGTTTTTGTCGTTTTTATGATTCTGAGGAAATGCTGTGTTCCGGCTGGTACAGGATCACGTTGACCTCGTACCAGTCTTTTTCCGTCACAGTCCAGATTTTTCCATGATAGCGGTCTACAATGTCCTGGACACTTTTCATGCCCAGACCGTGCCGCTTTTTGTCGGGCTTTCTGGTACCGCTTTCATCCGGCAGGATGTTGTCATAGCGGTTGCGTATGTTCAGCTGCAATGCGCCGAACTTTACCCGCATTTTCAGAATGATATGCCGCTGTTCCTTCGGAAAGACCTTTTCAGTCGCCTCTGCGGCGTTGTCCAGCAGATTTCCCAGCAGCACAGTCAAATCAAACGGCGCATAGGGCAGTTCTTCCGGGAGACGAATGTCAATGTCCAGGTTGGTATCATCCAGCTGCAGCGGCATGAGTTTGTAGTTCAGAATGCTGTTGATCTGCTCGTGCTGTGTGTACGTGGTGCTGCTTGCCAGGTCTAAGTGATATTCCGTATCGCTGATGTAGCTGCGCAGTCCGTCGATGTCGTTGGTGTCCAGATAGTGCTGCATCTGAAACAGGTGGTTCTTGATGTCGTGCCGCAGAAACCGCAGCCGCATCTGAGACTGCTGTACCGCTTTGATCTGTTCCTGGTATGTTTTGTTCTGCTGTTCGATCAGATGAACGGTGTGCTGTTTTTTCATCAGACCGATCAGATGGTCGTACAGAGAGAAAACGCTGATATTCAAAAGCAGCAGGATGATGGCTGCGATGAGCGAGCGCCAGGAGAGCGTCCGGGCAATGTAGTGCGCCAGAAAGATACTGCCCAGGGGAATAAAGAGAATGTTGATAACGTAAAATATACCCAGCCCGGGGACAACTTCTTTCCGGTACAGCTTGAAATGTGCGGCAATGCGTGCCACGATCAGCAGCAGAAGCGCTGCCGCAAATCCGCTGGTAAAGAACAGGGTATAGTCAAACCAGATGGAGACTGTGGCGCAGAGAATGTCGATCGCCATGCTGACGATATAGATGGAAAAAACGCTGAGGATGCGGTGTGACCAGGTAGTGGGATAAAACAAGGTGATGCAGAAAAACGGAATCAGATTGCTCAGAACATTCCATATGATGCTGTGGAAATAGACAAAGCAAAAGCTGTTGATCTGGAAATAGAGAAAATACAGGATAAACTCCAGCAGCTTTCGGTTGGGCTTTTTCTGAAAGAGCAGCTGTGAAAACTGATAGACAGCATAGATATGAAATATGTTCGCAATAATGGTGATGTAATGTGCCATAGGCTTAGTGCTGCATCAGCCACTTTTCAACCAGCGGCTGATAAGTCCGGCTGATGGGGAGCTGTTCGCCTGCCTTTCCCTGCAAGTATACCGTGTTTGCGGAAATGTGGTCGATATAGTCCGGGTTGACGACGTAGGATTTGTGAATAGGGACAAAGTGCGCAAAACATGGCTTTTTTTGTACCTCGCTGAGCTTTCCGTAAAAGCTGATGGTGGTCTCATTGGTTTGCAGATAGATCTTTCTGCCGCAGCTGTTCAGATACCGGATCTTTGAGACCTGGACGTGTACCGGCGAGTTGTTGCAGGTAAATTCGAATACACGCCATGAGATGTCCCGATAATAGAGTGCATCGTCCAGTGCGTTTGAGATCTTCTCATAAGTCACCGGCTTTTGCACCAATGCTGCCGGTCGGTTCGGAATGGTGTGGATGGCATAATTTTCAAAAGAGGTCACGTAGATAATGTCAAAATAATTATGTCCCAGCCGATTGCGCAGATGTGCGCCCAGTGCGATGCCGTTATCGCATCGCTCCCGTGTTGTGTCAAATAAGCTGAAATGCTTTACCGGTTCTGTTCCGCCGGAAAAGTCGATATCCATAAAAACAAGGTCATAGCGTTTTTGGGTGAAGTCGGTATTGTAAAGCGTGGCGCAGTCCGTATAAATGTCCGGGTCATCTATGTCGATGTCCTTTTGGGTGCTGTACTGCATCAGGCATTCCTGGATCTGCTGGCAAATATACCGGTCATCATCTGCAATCGCCGTCTTTAGGGGAATCATGTGACGTTGAACCTCCGTTTCTTTTTTGGCGTCTGCTCTCTGCCGGAAGGACATCCGGCTCTGAAACAAACCCGTTTCGGCAAAGCTGGGTTGCCGCTGGAACTTCATATGAGTTGGAAAATATTCCTACTAAAGTGGTAGATATTTCATAAAATTATTTTCTACAAGAAATGTTTGAACTACATGAAGTTTACTATTATTATACCATGACGTATTGAAAATTGCAATAGAAATTCATGTTTTTTCCATTGCAGAAGGCTCGATTCGACAGGATTCGACAAAATTCGCAAAATATTCCAGCGCAAATACGATGTGTCAACGCAGAAAAATCGAAAAAAGATGACAGTTATGCAGGGCGGTTAGCCGATTTGACATTTGCATTCGAATGTGCTATAATAGGCAGAATGTTTGCAGAAAGAAATCTGATTCCGTGGAAATGGGGGAGCGGTCGTGTTGGAACGTTTTTTGCGGCGGTTTGTGCCGAATTATGAAAGTGTCGAGGACCCGGCGGTGCGGAAAGCTTATGGGACATTCAGCAGCGTGGTGGGGATCTGCTGCAATGTGGTGTTGTTCCTGCTGAAATATGTGATGGGTTCGCTTTCCCACTCCATCGCCATTGTATCGGATGCGTTCAACAACCTGTCGGACTGTGCCAGTTGTCTGATTACCATGTTCGGGTATAAGCTGGCGGCAAAGCCGGCGGACAAGGGACATCCGTTCGGACATGGGCGCATGGAATATCTGACCTCGCTGGTGATCGCCGTCATGATCGCCCTGATGGGCTTTGAACTGCTGCGGAATTCCGTGGAAAAGATCATCCATCCGGATGCGGTGCAGTTTCGCTGGCTGACCCTGGGCGCATTGGTGCTTTCCATTGGGGTGAAGTTGTGGATGGCATGGTTCAACACCCGGCTGGGGAAAAAGATACGCTCTTCGGTGATGATCGCCACGGCGAAGGACAGCCGCAGCGACGTGGCAGCCACGGCGGCAACCATTCTGGCACTGCTGCTCTCTCTGGTGACAACGCTCCCGGTGGACGGCATCATGGGTACGGCGGTCTCGCTGTTTATTTTGAAAACGGCATTCGATATCATACGTGATACGGTGGGAGATCTGCTGGGGCGACCGGCAGATGCCGAGACGGTGCAGCAGCTGAAAACGCTGGTGCTGTCACATGATAAGATCGAGGGTATCCATGATCTGATCCTGCACAATTACGGCCCTGGACGCACCATCGGCAGCTGCCATGTAGAGGTGCGCAGCGACTCCAATTTTGTGGAGGTACACGAGGTGGTGGATACCATTGAGCGTGAGATCGAAGAGAAACTGAAAATCATGATGACCATACATATGGATCCCATTGAACTGGATAACGAAACGGTCAACCACTATCGGGGTATGACGCAGCAGGTCGTGGAAGGACTGCATCAGAAACTGAGTCTGCACGATTTCCGGCTGGTGTCGGGGGAGAACTCCAACCGGCTGATTTTTGATCTGCTGGTGCCGTTCGAGTGTGATTATACAGATGAGGAACTGTTGGAGATGATTTCCGGAGAGCTGCACCGGATGGATCAGACCTGTTCTGTCAGCATTACATTTGACCGGGACTTTACAGAGGAATAAAGGCAGCACTGCAAAACAAAAAACGTCTCCGTATCTGTTTTGGAACGATACGGAGACGTTTTGTCTTTTATTTTACACTTTAAGATTGATGAACCAGATCGACAAAGCGCATAAACTGTGCCTTTCCGGTTTCTGTTCGCTTGAATACGCCGGCATCCAGCAGAACCTGTTCGAATACTGCGCCGATCTCTCGGCGGATGATGTCCGGTGCAGTTTCAGCGTCTGCCTCCGGATGGCGAGACTTGACCTCTTCCAGCCAGTCTGCGTGGCTGGCGAGAGACGGCGTCTGAGTAAGGTCGGTGTCGCTGTACAACGCCTTTTCTAACAGCGGCAGTT
>ERZ791631.1907-NODE-1907-length-10614-cov-2.664552_pt1 | contig 10614 bp, 7 predicted proteins | sample MGYA00509961_ERZ791631 | MGnify/ENA primary metagenome ERZ791631 (study PRJEB30046, sample SAMN00715248) | human gut metagenome | study: EMG produced TPA metagenomics assembly of the A metagenome-wide association study of gut microbiota in type 2... | reverse complement strand
CCACCCGTTTAACGGGTGGTTTTGATTAAGGAGACAATCATATGGAACAGATTTTCAGCTACGAATTTGCCAAGTACACGCTTGTGATGACAGCATATATCTTCCTGTTAGTCGCTGGCTGCGGATGGTATGTGTACTGCATCACCGAAATCATCGTGTTTGCTGTTAAAGGCATAAAGAAACTCATCGGCAAATTCAAGTCCTGGCGAAACAGGAATAAATCAGACAACAACTAAGCAAACGGGGCGGCAGCCAAAAACGCTGCTGCCCTTATTCTATTAGACTGGAGGCAACCATGAGAGAAAAAATACAATCCCTGAGCATTGACCTTGAGACCTACAGCAGTGTGGATTTGAAGAAGTCCGGAGTATACCCCTATGCGGAAAGTTCAGATTTTGAAATTCTGCTGTTCGCTTATGCGGTAAATGAAGGTGCGGTGCAGGTCGTAGATATTGCTTGTGGGGAAGAAGTCCCCGATGAGATCTTGCAGGCACTGACCGATGATACTGTTACCAAATGGGCATATAACAGCCAATTCGAGCGCGTGTGCCTGTCTTACTGGCTGAGGAAAAACTATCCTCAGTATTTCAGCAGCTACAGCATTGCAGAGGACTCAGTTGGGAACTATCTTGACCCGACTTCGTGGAAATGCTCCCGTATCTGGGGAGCCTATATGGGACTCCCATTATCCCTGAAGGGTATCGGTGCTGTCCTGAAACTGGATGAGCAGAAGATGGAAGAAGGCTCAGACCTTATCAAATACTTCTGTAAGCCATGCCGCCCCACAAAAAAGAATGGTGGCCGCACACGGAATCTACCGATGCACGATCCTGAAAAATGGCCACTATTCAAAAAATATAATAAGCGCGATGTTGAGGTGGAGCTTGCCATCAAAGAAAAGCTGGCAAAATTCCCTGTGCCGGATTTCGTATGGGACGAATATCATCTCGATCAGGAAATCAACGACCGCGGCATCTTGCTGGATATGCACTTCGTAGAACAGGCAATTATGGTGGATGCACAGACCAAAGAATATCTCCGCAGTAAAATGCAGGAGCAAACAGGCCTTGAAAATCCCAACAGTGTGGTGCAAATGAAAAGCTGGCTTTCAGATAACGGCGTACAGGCTGAGTCTTTGGATAAGAAAGCCGTAAAGGAACTAATCTCCGACAGCGAAGATCATATTGCTGATGTACTGTCTTACCGTCAGCAGCTTGCCAAGTCCTCTGTCAGCAAATACACAGCCATGCAGAATGCCGTCTGTGCTGATGGCAGGGCAAGGGGGATGTTCCAATTCTACGGTGCCAATCGTTCCGGGCGGTGGGCAGGCAGACTGATTCAGTTGCAGAATCTTCCTCAAAATCATATGGATGATCTGGAAGAAGCACGAAACCTTGTCCGCGATGGCAACTTTGCTGCCTTGGAAATACTCTACGATAACATTCCAAATGTACTGTCGGAGCTGATCCGTACCGCCTTTATTCCAAAACCGGGATACAAGTATATCGTTTCCGATTTCAGCGCAATTGAGGCTCGTGTACTTTCTTTCTTTGCCGGAGAGCAATGGCGTGTTGATGTATTCAAGGCAGGAAAAGACATTTACTGTGAATCGGCATCACAGATGTTCGGTGTGCCTGTAGTGAAAAACGGCATCAACGGCCATCTACGACAAAAAGGGAAAATCGCAGAGCTGGCTCTTGGCTACGGCGGCTCTGTCGGTGCATTAAAGGCAATGGGTGCTTTGGACATGGGTCTTTCTGAGGACGAGCTGCAGCCGCTGGTGAATGCTTGGCGTTCTTCCAATCCGCACATCACGCAGCTATGGTGGGATATTGATGCGGCTGTCAAAAAGGCTGTGATGTATAAAACATCTGTGCAGTCCCACGGTTTCAGAATCTATTATAAAAGCGGTATGCTGTTCATTGACCTTCCGTCAGGCAGACGACTTGTGTATGTAAAACCCCGTATGGGAACAAACCAGTTCGGCTCTGACTCTGTCACCTACGAGGGCATCAATACCGGCAAATGGACGAGGATCGAAAGCTACGGGCCAAAATTTGTGGAGAACATCGTTCAGGCGGTCAGTCGTGATATTCTTGCATATGCGATGAAAACCCTCTCGCACTGCTTCATCTGTGGTCATGTCCACGATGAACTCATCATCGAGTGCAGTCCCGATGTATCACTCTCTGCAGTGTGTGAACAGATGGGCAGAACCCCTCCGTGGATCAGTGGCTTGCTACTCCGGGCAGACGGATACGAATGCAGCTTTTATCAGAAACAATAAAAAATTGGCAGCAGTGCTGACCTTGGTTTGGTCGGTACTGCTGCCGATGTATTTAAGGATGCATTTTTCCTATTTTGCAAAATGCTCATCTACTATTCTATTCAGCTGCAATGCAATCTCAGCAAAATCCTGATTTAAATCAAGAGTCTTTACGCTGATTTTGTTTCCACTCATAAGATAGCTATTATCTGGTTGAATTGCCTCATCTGTGGCTGCATATAAAAGCATACCCGAAACCGTGTGAGGGGTATCGCCAAATTCAGTGTCTTTGTTTTTTACATATGTAAAAATCTGATAGAGATTCCCGGAATGCAGTGAATGAACATCGTATTGTGTTTGTGTGGTGTGCGTGTAATACTTTGCATCAATAATTAGAACTGTACTCCCTTGTGTCAGCATAATATCACTCTGCATCACTGGAAGCATCGTCCCAATCCCATCATCCAGTGCCCACGGAATTTGCGAGGCTGTTGCCTTTACCTGCGGACACTCCTTGGCATAGTATTCCAGAATAAACTTCTCATACAACCGATTCATTCGTTGCTCGTCAACAAATGATGCCAATCGATATTCACCAGAATCGGTTGTTAAGAGCATTCCCTCTAAAATGAGCTGACAAATGCTTATGAGCATCCGATAGGCATTGTTATTTCTCTGAAAACGAATAGCCGACCAGCGTATAGAATTCGGATCTATCGTATCCACATTTGAGAAAAACAACATCTCTTTTTTCAGGTCATTCTTATATTCCTGGCTCACTCTTGAATGTTGGAGCAAAAGCATAACAGTAGTTTTCAGAATCTGATTTAGAAGATTGTTTTCTGAAAGTTCATCATATTCACAAGTCAAAATTCGCTTTCTGGCTAAGCGATTTTGAATCGTTCCCGGCATCTCAATTTTCCCTCGAACAACAGGCACATCTTCCTTGCGGTTCAGATATTCCCGATACAGACCTTGCTTTAGCTGCCTGCCGATGCCTTTGGAAAGGATTGCCGCAAATAAATTGTGTATGTTTTCAAATTCTTCCGTAGCAACATCCTCATAACCGCCCTGATTCAGTGTAGTAAAAGCATATGAAAGCATATAGTATATATTTTTTATGAAGATGCTCTTGTCTTTAATCATTGAAACACACCCTGCAAAACATTTTCCCATCTTTGGAGTTTGTTCGAATCATCAAACCAGTATTCGCTGAGCATTGGCAAAATATCATAATCCACGATAGAGTGTAGCCACTCATCTGTGCAGATATCTTTACCGCAGAAATAGCTGTGCCCAATGCAGAATCCCTTTCCCAGAGATTTATCCAGAGCAATCTCACGATTTAATTCCTTCACCTTTGATATCAGCTCATTCAGAGTTTCATTATTTAGTGCATTTTGATATTTTATAAATCCGTCAGAATCAAATCCTGGCTCCACCTCGAAGAAGCTGAATCGGCGGCGCAGGGCATAATCAATCATAGCAAGGCTGCGGTCTGCTGTATTCATCATACCGATGATATAAAGATTTTTGGGGACAGAGAAAGAAAGTCCATTGTACGCCAGCGTTGCCTTCGTGCCTCTGTAGTCCCGTTCAATCAACATCAGCAGTTCTCCGAAAATCTTACTCATGTTTCCGCGGTTAATCTCATCAATGATGAAAAAGAAATCTTTATCCGGCTGGTTGGCTGCTTTCTGACAAAATCGATAGAAAATACCATATTTCAGCTCGAAACCGTCCTCTACCGGCTTGTATCCCATCATGAAATCCTCATAGGAATAGTTCTGATGGAACTGCACAAACTCTATGCGGTTGTCATCTTTTTCGCCCATCATCGACCATGCCAGTCTTCTGGCTGCAAAGGTCTTACCAACGCCTGGAGCCCCCTGCAGGATGATGTTCTTCTTATTCTGAAGTACCGCCACGAGGCTTTCGTAGCGTTTCTCGGTCATATACACCTCATTAAGGAAATCGTCTTTTGTGTATTCCTCTATGGTTTCTTCCGCCGATATAGGATTCGCTTCTCTCACAATATCAAGAATAAAATCATATTCCTCTTTTGTCAGCCGGAACAGACTACCCTGTGCATTCTGGAAATACTCCATCTGCTCCAGTTCAGGGCACGCCTTCAATACCGCATAATCAATTGGCGAAGCAAAACTCTCCACCTTTTCAAACAAAATCTTCTCTCCATCATTGGCAGCGGTAATCTGCCCAAGAGCTACGACCTGTTTTACTGGGTTCGACTCATAGCCGATAATCATGTCACCGGCCTTTGCATCCAAAAAGTTCTGAAAGATGCGGCGCTTGTTTCCGTTCTCATTATAGAGCGTATAAGACTGCGTCTCACCGACAGCGATGCCACTAAAGCTCCAAATTTTAGGATTGGCATTCAACCACCAATATCCAGGGGCATCTTTATCATCTGAAACTGGTTCATCGGGTAATCCATCTATTAAATTAAGCAGTCTCCTTACCACATCTGGATAAGGTGTTAAGTCCGTCAAGGTTTTCATCGGCGCATTTCCCGGATACTGCCATTCACCCTTATGTGTCCATCTAACCTTGCGCACATTTTTAAAGTGTTCTTCATGCTCATCAAAAATGTAATCAGATTCAACAACTCCGCAGCCCACCAGCAAACGCAGACCTTTTTTTGCAAACACTATATCCCCAGGGTTGATTTCATTTGCGAACTGCCATGTTGCGTGAGCATCATTTTTATGGGAACTGTCATCCGAAAATATCTCCTGCATTTTTTTCGCCATTTCATCTTTGCTATGAAATGCATGAAGATTTCCTAACGCTTCCCAACCAATCGCCATAATCCCAGCATTATAGAATTCATCCCAATTTTCCGCACCGTCACCAGGAGAGTAAATCCAATAACGCTTTTTTGATGCCGGATCATTATCAGATGTCACAGTCTTTTCATCAATGCATTCTTCTGATTTTTCATCCACTATATAACGGCTGATATAAAATCCAACATCAATGGTCAGCGTCTTCAATTCCGGGTCGGGATAGCAGGTATCCGTCAGCTGCGACCGGAGCAAATTCACCAACTCAGTGTCTTCTTTCAGTGCAGTACTGATTTCGTCATAAAGGCGCAAAAAATTACGGATGTTATCTGCATAGGCACCTTTTTTGAATTGATAGTCCGATTCCAGTTCACCGGCAACTTTCTTTATCTCACCGAATTTGTAGATATAATACTTGTTCGGATAGCGAAGCCAAAGATAAGTACTAATGGCATTCTCATACTGATAGTGCTGCGCCGCACCGTTTCCATACTTCTCTAAAAGAATAGAGGACTGCAGTTTGAACGCATTCATGCGTTCAAAAACATCTTTATTTTCATCAAAGAGGTCGAGAAACATAGCTCGTACTTCTTCCGGTGCGGCTTTTGCAAAGCCAATAATCATGCCCTTTGGAAAATTGTTATTTGAAGCCAGCAAATTATATGTTTTCTCCAAAGAGCGTTCCAACATCTCTGGGAAGTCCTTAGCATTGACATCCCAATTATCCTGAAACCATTTTACAGCTTCCCACTTATATTTTTCGTTGCCCCACTGCGTGGAAACAAAGTTCTGTTTATACCGTGCCAGTGCATCTTTTAACCGAAATTTATCAAACATAAAATCGCCCCCTTATGCCTTTCTTAGGCTCTTGTATATCTCTTCTGTAAAGATACCAAGCACCTGCTTTTTTATTTCATCATTGCTGAGTAGCAACGAGAAGAAATCTTGATTTTGCTCCAGTCCTTCAATCAGCGCATCATCTATATCATCAAAATATGAAAATTCAAAGTCTTTGACGGTATTATTCTTTGCACTGGTTTTCAGCTTGTCGGATTTCAGCAGAATATCCCTAATCTGAAGCATTGCCTTTACCGCCACATCATTATCATAGGATTTTCCAGTTCGACTGTTTATTTCTGCAATAATCTGTGAAAGCCTTTCTTCCTTTGTCTCTGTCAGACCAAAGTTCTCTGCCGTAGGTAATTTCACTATCGGCTGTGCCGTCAGATTTGGCATAGTATGTTCTTCGACTTTTTTCTGAACGAAATTTGTAGCCTTGATTTTACCATCCAGATTATAGCCACCACCCGGATGCTTAATATTGATGTATGCCAACAGGTAAGTGATGAAGTTGTACTTCTTATGAAGATCGGTATCCTCAAAACACGATACCTGTAGCAGAAACTCGTAAAACCGTACAAAGTGCCGCATCTTTGATACAATATCCTGCTGTATGGCAATCTCATACTGCTCAATCATATTTTTTGCACGCTTAAAGTAAAAGGTCAGCTTCTGCTTATCCTTCGATGAAATATTTTTCTTATAGAGCAGGTCGTTCGCCTTTTCAATATCATCCGGGTCAAGAACGGTATACGCATCAATCTGTGCTTCCATATCATAAATAGCTGTAGGCGTTACAGATGTGGAAAGCAATGTAGTTGTGTAAAACGGTGCAAACGCCGACTTAATATCTTCGTATGTATTGGCAAAATCCAGTACAAAAGTTTTCTTCTCAAACGGCGGACAGATGCGGTTCAAGCGGGAAAGTGTCTGAACAGCAGACACACCCTTCAGTTTTTTCAGCACATACATAGCGCAGAGTTTCGGCTGGTCAAACCCAGTCTGGTATTTGTTTGCAACCAAAAGTACCTGGTATTCATCCTTGTCAAATTCCTTCGTCAGACGATCCTCCGGGAAACCGTTCATGGAAGTCTCAGAATATTCGGTATCATCATCTGGGAGCTTTACCTTGCCGGAAAAAGCCACCAGTGCCTTAATATCCGTGTAGCCCTTCTTCTTGGTATAGTCCTCAAAAGCCTGACGATATTTCACAGCACTCTGTCTGGATGCCGTGATGACCATTGCCTTTGCCATGCCGCCGAGTTCAGGCATAACGGTCGTGCGGAAATGCTCCACGATGACCTCCACCCGCTGAGCAATGTTCGTTTCATGCAATTCCACAAAACGGGCAATCTGTCGCTTTGCATCGACTGTTTTGCAACGAGGGTCTTCTTCGATTTCCTTGTTAATCTGATAGAAAGTGTCGTAAGTCGTATAGTTTTGAAGCACATCGAGAATAAAGCCTTCCTCAATAGCTTGCTTCATGGAGTAGATATGGAATGCCTCACGCTGACCTTTCGTGTTCAAACGACCGAACAACTGAATGGTTGTCGGCTTTGGTGTCGCTGTAAAAGCAAACATAGATACATTCGCCTGTTTGCCGTTTCTGCGTATTTCATCCGTAATCATATCTTCCACATCGGCACCATCTTGTTCTCCTGCACCAAGAGACTTCGTGACAGCTGCCATGTCCTTACCCGCTGTGGAGGAATGTGCCTCATCAATAATGACCGCGAAACGCTTGTTTTTCAGCCCTGCAACGCTGTCCACGATATACGGGAATTTCTGAATCGTGGTGGCGATGATTTTCGTATTGCCGTTCAGAGCAATGGCAAGGTCAGCAGAGTTACATTTATCGTCCATAACACGGATAAGACCAGCTTTATGTTCCATACCCATGATGGCCTTCTGCAGCTGACGGTCAACCACGACTCGGTCAGTGATGATTACAACATTGTCAAAAATAATTTTGTTGTCTGCATCATGCAGAGAAGTCAGGCGGTGCGCCAGCCATGCGATAGAGTTTGTTTTGCCGGAACCTGCACTGTGCTGAATCAGATAGTTCTGCTTTGTGCCGTTGTCACGGACATCACCCAGCAGCTTGCGGATCACATCAAGCTGGTGATACCGAGGAAATATGACATTCTCAGACTTTTTCGTTTTTCCTGTCAGCTCATCCTTGCTTTCCTTGGTTTCGATAAAAATGAACTTACTGATGAGGTCGAGAACGGTATCCTTTGTCAGAATGTCCTCCCACATATAGGACACACTGTATTTGTCTTTGAATGTAGGATTGCCTGCACCCGCATTGACTCCTTCACCGTTGCCCATATTAAACGGCAGGAAGAAGGTGGCGTTGCCTGCGAGTTTGGTGGTCATATAGACCTGTTCCAGATCCATAGCAAAATTCACAAGGCAGCCTGCCTTAAACCAGAACAGACGAGTTTTCGGGTCACGGTCAACACGATACTGATAGATGGCATCCTGATAGGACTGACCTGCAGCATTACATTTTAGCTCAAAGGACATAATAGCAAGACCGTTCAGGAAAATTACCAGGTCAATGCGCTCATCATCGCTTGCCCAGACCTCTTCCATGACGGAGAAAATATTCTTTTCGTACTTTGCCAGCAGCTCACGGTTGAAGGTGGTTGCAGGCTTAGTATACATAAGCTCCAGCTTCATGTTGGAAATTTCAATTCCATGTTTCAGCACATCCAGCAAACTGCCGCGGGTCTTGGTCACTTCGGCATTGATAAAGCTGACGAGGGTATCCTCTAAATCGGATTTATAGATTTTGCGAAGTGCCTCCATCTCGTCCGGCTGAGTATCGTTCAGAAATTGAAACAGCAGCTCACGATCCATAGCAAACAGGCGGTCATAGCTGGTTGCTTTACGGACGATGTAACCGTTGTCCTGCGAGAGCCTGTCCATGATGAAATGCTGATATTCTTTTTCCGAGAGAATATTATTCATGATCTGGCTCCTTTCCTCGTAATGTGTAGTGTCTGCCATAGTCATCGCTAAACACGACATCAATCAATCGCACGCCTTTTTGTACATAAACTTCGCACCAGGTGTCTGCGCAATTACTTCCAAGCCACCTTTCCTGAATGCTGTAAATTACCGAGCTGGTTTTATCTGCCCAATATGCAATGGCATCATTAACTTCATCTGTAAAATGGATAGGAACACCTGCTCTGGCACTAAATCCCTCAACAGCAACTTGCAATAAAAACAGCTCATCTCTATCTTTTAGTGCATTTAGGAAATCGGTTCCCTTTACCACCATGCACGGAGTGTCTTTATGATAGGTGTATTCCACTTTCATGATAAGGGCACCTCCTTCTTTCCAGTTACATACTCAAAAATGAGTGATTTCTTATATTCGTCAAGCGTTGCAAGCTGCGCTTTCTTATCGGAGATAACAGCATCCGCCTTTGCAAGCACCGCATCGATATGCTCAACAATCGCTTCCTGCTCGCCCAGCGGTGGAACAGGGTATGAGAGATCCGCTAACTTGTTCCAGCGCAAATCACACGAACGGACCCGTATGCCGGTTGCAAGTGCAAGAAACACATCGCTGTATGCCATACTGCGAAGATAGTACATAATGTACCGCTTGTTTTGGTCGGTAGCCAAAACATTAAGGACAGGTGACGCTTTGCCTTTGGAATCAGAAATGCCGATAGCGCCTGCAAAGCCATCCATACCATGTACAACCAAATCACCGACATCAATGCCTTGATAGCCGATTTCCTTGTCGGACATCGTAAAGCCATCTTCACGGCGATTACTTCTCAAAGTCACCTCACCATCACGGAAACAAGTGATTACGCCGTCATCCTCACGCACCGGCTTCTGCATATAGCGCAGGATGTACTTGCCACGGATAACCTCCCAATGCGAAGGCATATTGCCAATCCACTGAATCCCACTGTCCTTCATCTCGGCATCGGGATTCAGTCCTTTGGTGACAGTTTCGGTGATAACAGAACGCTTGTACTGCTCCAGCGTATCGATCTGGGTTTGGATGTCAGCAGTCAGCGCATCAATTTCAGCACATTTGGCATCGAGAAAATCGGCAATGCGGTGTTGTTCATCTGTCGGTGGAACGATAACAGGGATGGCTCCGAGTTGGTCTTCGGTCAGCGAGTGACGAAGATTTTTTGCTAAATGAAGCAAGGTTTTATCGTTGTCAAGCATCGTGTAATAGTAGCAGTAATATGCAGCATCTGCGCCATCACTAAGTACAAATTGACTATATGCAGGGCTTGATAAGCCTGCTTGTTTGATTAAGCCAATGCACCGAGGCGTTACATCTATATCAAAAAGACACATAAGGAGGTTACCGGGTTCAAGCCTTTGATATCCATCGAAAGAGGCAGGCATTTTTCCACCAGCATCCAAGTCTCGTACAATAACGCCTTTCATTGTCAGAGACAGAATGTCCTCACCATTGTATACGGGACAGATTTCTTTCTTTTTGCGCATCAAATACTTGTTCGGCATTACTTTCCACGATGATGGTATATCGCCAATCCACTCCATTGCGCTTGGTTTCATTTCTCTCATATCAGCACCGCCTTACTTAAACAGCTTAGCCACACGCTCAGACACAGAAAGTTCCAATTCTGAAAACTTCGCTTCCAATTCTTCACTGGCGGTCGGCTGCTGATATTTATAGAAATAGCGCGTGAACGG
>ERZ791631.1901-NODE-1901-length-10647-cov-5.397092_pt1 | contig 10647 bp, 9 predicted proteins | sample MGYA00509961_ERZ791631 | MGnify/ENA primary metagenome ERZ791631 (study PRJEB30046, sample SAMN00715248) | human gut metagenome | study: EMG produced TPA metagenomics assembly of the A metagenome-wide association study of gut microbiota in type 2... | reverse complement strand
TAGATGTTATGGTAGCCGACGCCTCACATGAGGTTTACGTTGACACTATTTTGGAAACTATCAGAAATGCTGCCGCCGTACGAGGAACAGGAATTGCGGAACGTACACACGAATACGTAGCGACAAAGATGAAAGAAGGTAAGGCGATTATTGCTCTTTGTGGCGATACTTTTGCCGGGTTCACCTACATCGAATCATGGGGAAACAAGCAATACGTGGCTACTTCCGGTCTGATCGTTCATCCCGATTTCCGTGGATTAGGACTGGCAAAACGTATTAAACAAGCTTCTTTCCAACTGGCACGTCTCCGATGGCCGAAAGCAAAAATATTCAGTCTGACCTCCGGAGCAGCCGTCATGAAGATGAACACCGAACTGGGTTATGTGCCTGTCACCTTCAACGAACTGACAGACGACGAAGCTTTCTGGAAAGGATGCGAAGGATGTATCAACCATGATATTCTGGTAGCGAAAAACCGCAAGTTCTGCATCTGCACAGCCATGCTGTACGATCCGACAGAGCCGCGGAACATCAAAAAAGAACAAGAAAGAAATAACATTTAAAAGATACAGCACTATGGAAGAAAAGAAGAAAAAAGTAGTGGTGGCATTCAGCGGCGGACTGGACACATCGTTCACCGTCATGTACCTCGCCAAAGAAAAAGGTTACGAAGTATATGCAGCTTGTGCCAATACGGGTGGTTTCAGCGAAGAACAACTGAAAACAAACGAAGAAAATGCTTATAAACTGGGGGCAGTGAAATACGTGACGCTGGACGTTACCCAGGAATACTACGAAAAGAGCCTGAAATACATGGTTTTCGGAAATGTGCTGCGTAACGGTACTTATCCTATTTCTGTTAGTTCCGAACGTATTTTCCAGGCATTGGCCATCGCACGTTATGCCAACGAAATCGGTGCGGATGCCATCGCACACGGTTCTACCGGAGCAGGCAATGACCAGATCCGTTTCGACATGACTTTCCTCGTACTGGCTCCCAATGTAGAAATCATCACATTGACCCGTGACATGGCATTGAGCCGTCAGGAAGAAATTGATTATCTGAACAAACATGGTTTCAGCGCGGACTTCACCAAACTGAAATATTCTTATAATGTAGGTTTGTGGGGTACTTCTATCTGTGGTGGCGAAATCCTCGACTCCGCGCAAGGACTCCCGGAAACAGCCTACCTCAAACATGTTGAAAAAGAAGGCAGCGAACAGCTCCGCCTGACTTTCGAAAAAGGGGAACTGAAAGCTGTCAACGACGAGAAGTTTGACGACCCGATCAAAGCCATCCAGAAAGTGGAAGAGATTGGTGCAGCATACGGTATCGGCCGTGATATGCACGTGGGTGATACAATTATCGGTATCAAAGGCCGTGTAGGATTCGAAGCAGCCGCCCCGATGTTGATTATCGGCGCCCATCGCTTCCTCGAGAAATATACATTGAGCAAATGGCAGCAATACTGGAAAGACCAAGTAGCCAACTGGTACGGTATGTTCCTCCACGAAAGCCAATACCTCGAACCGGTGATGCGTGACATCGAAGCGATGTTGCAGGAAAGCCAGCGTAACGTAAACGGTACGGCTATCCTCGAGCTTCGTCCTCTCTCCTTCTCTACCGTAGGTGTAGAATCGGAAGATGATCTGGTGAAGACTAAATTCGGAGAATACGGTGAAATGCAGAAAGGCTGGACAGCCGAAGACGCCAAAGGCTTTATCAAAGTCACTTCTACTCCGCTACGTGTTTACTATAATAACCACAAAGACGAAGAGATATGATTAAAGCAGGAATCATTGGTGGCGCAGGATATACAGCAGGCGAATTAATCCGTCTGCTGCTCAACCATCCGGAAACTGAAATCGTATTTATCAACAGCAGCAGTAATGCCGGAAACAGAATTACCGACGTACACGAAGGCTTGTATGGAGAAACAGATCTAAGATTCACCGACCAGTTACCTCTGGACGAAATTGATGTTCTTTTCTTCTGCACAGCTCACGGTGACACGAAGAAATTCATGGAAAGCCATAACATACCGGAAGACCTGAAAATCATTGACCTTTCCATGGACTACCGTATCAAGAGTGACGACCATGACTTTATCTACGGTCTGCCGGAACTGAACCGACGAGCTACCTGTACGGCAAAGCACGTGGCCAATCCCGGTTGTTTCGCCACCTGTATCCAACTCGGCCTGCTCCCGCTAGCCAAAAACCTGATGTTGACAGACGATATTTCGGTAAACGCCATTACCGGAAGTACGGGTGCCGGTGTGAAACCGGGAGCTACCAGTCATTTCAGTTGGAGAAACAATAACATCAGTGTGTACAAGGCATTCGAGCATCAACACGTTCCGGAAATCAAGCAGTCACTGCAACAATTACAGAACAGCTTTGACTCCGACATTGACTTTATCCCGTATCGTGGCGATTTCCCTCGCGGCATTTTCGCTACCCTTGTGGTAAAGACCAAAGTAGCCCTCGAAGAAATCGTCCGTATGTACGAAGAATATTACGCCAAAGACTCATTTGTACATATTGTAGATAAGAATATAGACCTCAAACAGGTAGTCAACACCAACAAATGCCTGATACATCTTGAGAAACATGGCGACAAGCTATTGATTATCTCCTGTATCGACAACTTGCTGAAAGGTGCCAGTGGACAAGCGGTTCATAACATGAACCTGATGTTTAACCTGGAAGAAACCGTAGGACTACGTTTGAAGCCTTCAGCTTTTTAAAAACAAAAGAATTATGAAATTATTCGACGTATACCCATTATACAACATCAACATAGTCAAAGGGAAAGGCTGTAAAGTCTGGGATGAAAACGGAACCGAATACTTAGACCTTTACGGAGGTCATGCCGTAATCTCTATCGGACACGCACATCCTCACTATGTGGAGATGATTAGCAATCAGGTAGCTAACCTCGGTTTCTATTCAAACTCAGTAATCAACAAACTCCAGCAACAGGTGGCCGAACGACTGGGAAAGATTTCCGGTTACGAGGATTACAGCCTGTTCCTGATAAACAGCGGAGCCGAGGCGAATGAGAACGCTCTGAAACTGGCTTCTTTCCACAACGGACGTACCAAAGTGGTATCTTTCAGCAAAGCCTTCCACGGACGTACTTCACTGGCAGTAGAAGCAACCAACAATCCGTCTATCATTGCACCTATTAACAACAACGGTCATGTTGTTTATCTTCCTCTGAACGACGTCGAAGCCATGAAGCAGGAACTGTCTCGGGGAGATATATGTGCCGTTATCATTGAAGGAATACAAGGTGTAGGAGGGATCAAGATACCGACTACCGAATTTATGCAGGAACTCCGCAAAGCTTGCACAGAAACCGGCACTATCCTGATTCTGGACGAAATTCAGAGCGGATACGGACGTAGCGGTAAATTCTTCGCCCACCAGTATGCTGATATCAAGCCGGACATCATCACCGTAGCCAAAGGAATCGGTAACGGCTTCCCAATGGCAGGCGTATTGATTAGCCCGATGTTTAAACCGGTATACGGACAATTAGGAACGACTTTTGGAGGAAACCACCTGGCATGTTCGGCAGCCCTTGCCGTTATGGACGTGATTGAACAGGAAAATCTGGTAGAGAATGCAGCCAAGGTAGGTAACTACTTGCTGGAAGAACTGAAGAAATTCCCGCAAATCAAGGAAGTACGCGGACGCGGACTCATGATAGGACTCGAATTCGATGAACCGATCAAAGAATTGCGCAGCCGCCTCATCTATGACGAACATGTGTTTACCGGAGCAAGCGGTACGAATGTACTCCGCCTGTTACCCCCTCTCTGTCTCAGCATGGAGGAAGCCGACGAATTCCTTGCCCGGTTCAAGAAAGTACTCTAATTGCTCATTCTGATTAATAAACAGCCAACAATAAAAGCAGCCTTTACAAGAAAACGATTTCTTATTCAGGCTGCTTTTTGTTTTTTCGTAATTAACCGTTACCTTTGCCTGTGACAACTCATTAAAAACAAGCGTATATGAAAATAGCCATTATCGGTGCAGGAAATATGGGCGGTTCAATCGCCCGTGGCCTAGCAAAAGGAAGCCTGATAGCAGATTCGGACATCATCGTATCCAATCCCAGTGCCGGGAAACTAGAGAGACTGAAAAAGGAATTTCCGAGTATCTCTACCACAAACAATAACGCAGAAGCCGCCACAGGAGCAGACATTGTCATTCTAGCCGTCAAACCGTGGCTGATGCAACCGGTCATGCGCGAGTTGAAACTAAAAAGCAAACAGATACTTATCTCGGTAGCCGCCGGTATCAACTTTGAAGAACTGGCTCATTACGTCATCGCACCGGAAATGGCAATGTTCCGTCTGATTCCGAACACGGCCATCAGCGAACTGGAAAGCATGACACTGGTCGCCGCACGTAATACGAATGACGAACAGGACCAATTTATCCTCCGCCTATTCAGCGAAATGGGAACAGTCATGCTGATTCCCGAAGATAAAATAACAGCAGCCACCGCATTGGCTTCCTGCGGCATTGCCTACGTATTGAAATATATCCAGGCAGCTATGCAAGCCGGCATCGAAATGGGACTCCGCCCCAAAGACGCCATGCAAATGATAGCGCAATCCCTGAAAGGAGCTGCTGCATTGATTCAAAACAACGACACTCACCCCAGCGTAGAAATCGACAAAGTGACTACACCGGGCGGAATCACAATCAAAGGGATCAACGAACTGGAGCACAACGGCTTTACTTCCGCCATTATCAAAGCGATGAAAGCCTCCAAATAACGCCACAAAATTATTAATCATAAAATACCAACCACTTGTATGAATGACCAAATTAAACAAATAGCAGAACGCCTCCGCGGACTACGCGACGTACTCGAACTTACTTCTGAGGATATCGCCCGCGACAGTGACATTTCTGCTGAAGAGTACCGACTCGCAGAAACTGGAGAATACGATATTTCTGTCAGTATGTTGCAGAAAATAGCCCGTACCTACAATGTCGCCCTCGATGCCCTGATGTTCGGCGAAGAACCTAAAATGAGCAGCTACTTCGTGACTCGTGCCGGCAAAGGTGTCAGCATCGAACGTACCAAAGCTTATAAATACCAGTCACTGGCTTCAGGATTCATGAACCGCCGATCCGTTCATCGTCACCGTTGAACCGAAAGGAGATGACGAGCCGATCCATTACAACAAGCATAACGGTCAGGAGTTCAACCTCGTACTCGAAGGACGTATGCTTATCAACATCGAAGGCAAGGAAATCATCCTCAACCAAGGCGACAGCATTTATTTTAACTCCAAACTTCCACATGGCATGAAAGCGCTCGACGGCAAAACGGTACGTTTTCTGGCAGTAATTATGTAATAACATCATGGTAGAAAGATTTTTATCACAGACCTCCTTTACCTCACAAGAGGATTTCATCAAGAACCTGAAAATAAACGTCCCGGAAAACTTCAACTTCGGTTATGACGTAGTAGATGCCTGGGCTGCCGAACAGCCCGACAAGAACGCTTTACTGTGGACAAATGACAAAGGTGAAAGCCGTCAGTTCTCATTTGCCGACATGAAACGTTACACAGACATGACGGCTTCCTATTTCCAAAGTCTGGGCATCGGCCGTGGCGACATGGTTATGCTGATCCTGAAACGCCGCTACGAGTTCTGGTATAGCACGATCGCCCTTCACAAACTGGGAGCAACCGTCATTCCGGCCACTCATCTGCTGACTAAAAAAGATATCATCTACCGTTGCAACGCTGCTGACATCAAGATGATCGTAGCTGCCGGCGAAGGAATCATCCTGCAACATATCAAGGACGCCCTGCCCGAGTGCCCTACCGTAGAAAAGCTGGTCAGCGTCGGTCCCGAGATTCCGGAAGGATTCGAAGACTTCCACGCAGGGATTGAGAGTGCCGCCCCGTTTGTACGACCCCGCCATGCAAACACCAACGATGATATCTCATTAATGTATTTCACTTCCGGCACCACCGGCGAACCTAAAATGGTGGCACATGACTTTACCTATCCACTGGGCCATATCGTTACCGGCAGCTTCTGGCATAATCTGGACGAAAACAGCCTTCACCTTACTATCGCCGATACAGGCTGGGGCAAGGCCGTGTGGGGAAAGCTCTACGGACAATGGATTGCCGGAGCAAACATCTTTGTCTATGACCACGAGAAGTTCACTCCGGGAGACATTCTGGAAAAGATACAGAATTATCATGTAACTTCCCTCTGTGCACCTCCCACTATCTTCCGCTTCCTGATTCACGAAGACCTGACGAAGTTCGATCTGTCTTCACTCAAATACTGCACCATTGCCGGAGAAGCATTGAATCCCGCTGTATTCGATACATTCAAGAAGTTGACAGGCATCAAACTCATGGAAGGTTTCGGTCAGACCGAAACCACTCTTACCATTGCCACTATGCCTTGGATGCAACCCAAACCGGGTAGCATGGGATTGCCCAATCCCCAATATGATGTGGACTTGATTGACCATGAAGGCCGTTCCGTAGAAGCCGGAGAGCAGGGACAAATCGTAATCCGTACCAGCAAAGGTAAGCCGCTCGGTCTTTTCAAAGAGTATTACCGGGATGCGGAACGTACCCATGAAGCTTGGCACGATGGAATTTACTATACCGGAGACGTTGCCTGGAAAGATGAAGACGGTTATCTCTGGTTTGTAGGTCGTGCCGACGACGTTATCAAGAGTTCCGGCTACCGCATCGGCCCGTTCGAAGTGGAAAGTGCCTTGATGACACATCCCGCAGTTGTAGAATGTGCCATTACCGGAGTGCCCGACGAGATTCGCGGACAAGTGGTGAAAGCAACGATTGTATTGTCTAAAGAATATAAGAACCGCGCGGGAGAAGAACTAATCAAAGAATTGCAGAATCACGTAAAGAAAGTGACTGCGCCCTATAAATATCCGCGTGTAATCGAGTTCGTAGAAGAACTTCCGAAAACAATCAGCGGTAAGATTCGTCGTGTAGAAATCCGCGAGAACGATCAGAAGTAAATAAAAAACGACTATTTCATCGATAAAATCCTCCTTTAGCTGCTTCCCAACAGCCTAAAGGAGGATTTCTTTTCATGCACAATGCTACAAATTGGTCAACTTATGCAAATTCTGGTTCAATGAATCATTTGTATACTATATCTGAATCAAAATTACACGTCTAAGTCGTTTTTGTCTCTTATCTTTGCCACAGTAAAAATAAAAACACACTATAAAGATTATGATTACAAGTAGAAAGATTTCTCAAGTCAATGTTTTTGCTGGTAGTCCTTGGGAAGTAGCCAGCGTAAAGAATCTGCTGAAAGCAGCATATATTGAGGTTTCAATGAAAGAGAATGGGCGGAACGGTTTCCTCTTATCTGTCCCTTGCGAATATTATACGGCAGCAATGCGTGTGATTGGCAATAGAAAGATTTCATAGGTTTTAGGTTAATATATTCAGGATTGAGTGCCGATTGTAATGGGGGTTACAATCGGCTTGTTTTATTATCAGCCTACTGCTTTACCACTCACTCTCCCCTATGTCCTTTCCGTTCAGCTATACTCGCCTTTCGGCTTAGGCCCCCATTAAACATCCGTCATACAGTAGGTATTCATCTGTTATCAGGTAATGATTGTTCGCAAAAGCCGCCGTTATAATTAACTCGCCACAGCCGTGGAGAGTATTCGCCACGGCCGTGGAAGGATCTCTCCACAGCTGTGAGAAGAACTCGTCACAGCCGTGGCGAATTAGTAATACCGGTATCCTGACAGAATAATACCGGTGCCTCAACACAACTATACCGGCTTCCCTTCTTATAAAGTCTTACTTAACCTGCCCGTAAACAAGCAACTTCAGTCTTTATTGTGTTCAAGCTATGTAACAACTTACACCACAAACAATCCATGCATGCCCTGCTACCCGTAGCGAACACTTATAATCGCAAGAAATCAAGATAAGAAACAATGACGATTACACAAATCAGGAAGAAGGAAGATACGGTACTGTATCTGAACCGAGCAGTGTACTTCTGTCCCATTTTAGAAATAAATAAGGCACGAGGCAAAAAATACCAATAAACCGATAAAGAAAAAAATAATTGTGACCGGCCATATTACAAGATTTCCATATCTTTGCCCACTATAATTTATTACAACGTATTAAATCAATAATAACATGAAATTCAATTACCACATTATCATCCTTTTGCTTTTAATTGTCCGATTGTTCACACCAAGTACGGCAAAGGCTAGCCAAAACTACATCAACAACCTATATCCCTCCGACAATGATGAATTTGAAACTTTAATGGAGAAAATAAGGAAAGACTTTGCACAGAATCCGCTTATTGACGAGTTTCTACACAAATACGATACCGCCAAAGGCTGTTTCACCGACGTGGACTACAGCCGCCGCGACCGTACAAACTGGGAACCTCTCACTCACATAGACCGACTGTATGATTTTGCATTTGCCTACACCAACCCTCAGAATACTTACTATCAGAACGAAGATATCTATAATAAGATAGTGAAAGGGCTGGAATATTGGTATGAACGCAATCCGAACTGCAACAACTGGTGGTACAACCAGATTGCCGAACCGCAGAAAATCGGTATACTGCTTATACAGATGCGTGTCGGGAAAAAACAGATACCGGCAGAATTGGAAACTAAAACCTTGCAACGTATCCGCAAAGAAGGAGGAGATCCCGCCAAATGGACCGGTGCTAACAGAACCGACATCGCACTTCACTGGATTTACCGGTCATGTCTGGAAAAAAACGAGGCCGACCTGGAAACGGCTCTCGCAAATGCTTACAGTCCGATAGAATATACTGTAAAAGAAGGTTTCCAGCACGACAACTCTTATTTCCAACATGGCGTACAACTTTATATCGGTGGATATGGCGATGAGATCCTGAAAGGAACAACTCAGGTGGCTATGTATACCCAAGGAACAAAATATGCCTTGAGCACCGAGAAGATACAGCTGTTAAGCAAGTTCATGCGCCAAACTTATTATCAAGCCATACGCGGAAAATATATGCTTTTCGATGTACTGGGCAGAGGCATAAGCCGGAAAGATATTACCGACAAAAGCGCCACCGCCCTATTTGCCGAACGTATGGCGGTTCTCGATCCGGAACATATTGAAGAGTACAAAGCTATCATCGCACGTCTAAAAGATGAACAGGCTGCCGACTACAAACTAAAGCCTCTGCATACACATTATTTCCGAGGAGACTATACCCTGCACGTACGCCCCGGCTATACGTTCGACGTCCGTACTGTATCCACCCGCACCATGCGTTGTGAATACGGCAACGGAGAAAACCTCAAAACTTATTTCATGTCGGACGGATGTACCAATATCGTAACTCAAGGAAATGAATATACCAATATCTTCCCTGCATGGAACTGGCGCAGAATCCCCGGAACAACGGCTCCGCAACTGGACACGATCCCAATGGCCGCGAGCGACTGGCAGACTCGAGGAACTTCCACTTTTGCCGGAGGGGTGTCCGACAGTATCTACGGAGTGTCCGCCTATGCTTACATGGACAATTATGCCGGTGTGAATACCGGAGCCAAAAAAGCCTGGTTCTTTTTCGACAATGAAGTGGTGTGTTTAGGATCAGGAATCAATTCTACTTCATACGCACCTGTATACACCACAATCAACCAGTGTTTGCTTGATGACAAGAACATATTATTATCGCAGAACAAGCAGCAAACGACAATAAAGAAAGGAGAATTTTCCTACGATTCTCCCGATTGGGTATTACATAACGGAATCGGATATATCTTCCCTCAAGGCGGCAGGATATTCTTATGCAATCAGCAACAAACGGGCTCATGGTATGACATCAACCATACAGAATCGAAAGAAATGCAACAACGGGAGGTTTTCACACTCGGATTCAATCATGGAACTAACCCTCGTAACGCTACTTATGCATACATCATAGCACCGGGAATAACTTCTGCCCGACAGATGAATGCATACAATAAAAAGAATGGGATTGAAATCCTGGCAAATACGGATGCCATGCAGATCGTAAGAAACAAGAAGCTGAATATCTGGCAAATGGTATTTTACCGGGAAGGAACTTTCACTCACAAAGATATTACTGTAAAAGTAGATAAGGCATGCGCATTAATGCTCAAAGATATCTATCAAAGTAGTGCAGAACTGCACATTGCTGATCCTGCACAGAGTCAGTCGTGCATCAAAGTGGATGTATACATCCCCAAAGTTTCCAAAAACACCCGTAGTATCTTATGTGATTTTGAAAAGACAGGCATCTACGCCGGTGCATCCAAGAAATACTCTCTTTAATATAATACGAGTTGAGTGCTAAAACCGGAAGATATTCAGGCCCGTCAGACAATACATTAACCGTGGCTTTCATATACACTTCCGGTTTACCTCCCGGTTTACATAAAGCTCATAAATCAAACTCAAATCCGGTTTTAGTCAGTATCAAAGACAAAATAACACCATAACTGATACATAAACAAAAAGCTCCGTAAATCAAAGATTTACAGAGCTTTTAATCAGGAATACTCGTACTCGAAGCGGGACTTGAACCCGCACAGCCGCAATGGCCAAAGGA
>ERZ791631.1897-NODE-1897-length-10661-cov-4.123232_pt1 | contig 10661 bp, 10 predicted proteins | sample MGYA00509961_ERZ791631 | MGnify/ENA primary metagenome ERZ791631 (study PRJEB30046, sample SAMN00715248) | human gut metagenome | study: EMG produced TPA metagenomics assembly of the A metagenome-wide association study of gut microbiota in type 2... | reverse complement strand
CAAAATAATCATGATACTTAATCTCACCTGTAATAAAAACATCGGCTCCCGACCGGATTGCCTGCGGAAGCAAAAATGCTCCGGCACCTCCGCACAATGCCACTGTCTGTATTTCTCTCCCTGTCAGTTTGTTATGACGCAGACACTCTACTTCAAACGTTTTCTTTATACGTTTCAAGAATTCCATCTCCGTTTCCGGCTCTTCCAGTTCGCCAACGATTCCCGATCCTGCCTGTGCCCACTCATTTTGTAGCGGATACAAGTCGAATGCAGGTTCCTCATAAGGATGAACAGACAATAGTGCCCTGACTACTTCCGACTTTTTGAATGCAGGAAGAATTGTTTCAATTCTCACCTCTCCTTCCCGATGGAGTTCTCCAATCACTCCACAGAAAGGATGTGTTCCTTCTTTGGCACGGAATGTCCCTTCCCCTTCCAGATTGTAACTACATGAATCATAGTTACCAATATTACCGCAACCGGCAGCAAAAAGTGCGTTCCTTACAATATCCGCCTGAGCAATGGGGACAAAAGTCACCAGCTTCATCAGGCTATTTTCTTTTGGTTCAAGCACTTTCAGATGTTTCAATCCGATTTTTTCGGCTATCTTATAATTTACCCCTCCCTGTGCATTATCAAGATTAGTGTGTGCTGAATAGATCACAATATCATTTTTTATTGCTTTCAGCATACAGCGTTCCACATAATCTTTGCCCGTAATGGACTTATATCCTTTAAAAATCAGCGGATGATGTGATATGACGAGATTGTATCCCAACGCGATAGCTTCATCCAACACAGCCTCGGTGACGTCAAGACACAACAAAGCCCCTGTTGCTTCCGCATCTGTCAATCCGATTTGCAGGCCGGCATTATCAAATCCGTCTTGCAATGGCAGAGGCGCGAACCGTTCAAGGGCGCTTACTATCTCCTTAATTTTCATTATCAGTAGAAAATTTGGTTGCAAATATACGAAAAAGTAGTGAACTACGATTTACTTTTTACTTTTTTTTCTATCATGACAGGTTGTAGCTTTCCGTAAGCGTCGAAAGACTTACGCGAAGCCAATGAAATGGTTATCATCAGCGAAAGCATAGATGCCGTAAATGTGATAACCATAATCATCATCTGATATTTGATAGCGACATTCGGACTGCTCCCACCCAATATCTGTCCGATCATTGTTCCGGGAAATGCGACCAAGCCCATGACGGAGATATTGGCGATGAGCGGACTGAATGCCTTGATAATGGCCTGACGGATAAACGGTGCTTGCGCTTCGGTACGGGTAGCCCCGTTGCCAAGCAGATAACGGTAAAGTTGCTGTTCACGTTTCAATCCGCTATAATAAGTATTTAGGGCTATGACATTGCTGGATAGCATATTCCCCATCAGTATACCGAAAATTGGAATGAAATACTGGGCACTGAACACATTTTCAAGACGCAGCACGATTCCTATGAAATACATTCCCACACATACCACACTACACAGAAAGCCTATGGATATAGGTATCAGTAATATCTTGCGTTTCAGTTGTGTGCGTACCAATGCCGTTTGCGAAGCTACGAGTATCATGACGATTACCCATAGAAAATTAATCCACGGATTATTCCACAGAAAAAGGAATCTCAGATAGACGCCGATGAAGAAAAGCTGCACAATCATACGCGCCGTACCGATGAGAGTTGCACGCAGTAGACCTGTCTTGAACTTCCATATATAGAATAAGGGTATTAATAGTAGAAGTAGTCCGATGCCCAGGCTGAGGTATGATATGTCGATAGTTCCCATGAATATTTCCGATAGCTTGTAATGCAAAGGTAGTGCTATTAATAAATTACGGAAGAATTTATTAATAAATTTCCAGGAATTTATTAATAAATCTTGGAAAATTCATTAGTATTTCGGTAGGCCTTTTTTTTCTTATGGAATTAGCGGGTAAATATGAAAACCAATACAGACGCAGTAAGAATACAAATTCCCATAATAATCAACATCATCCGCACGGTGTACCTCTGCTCGGAATATTCCTTTTGCCGGGTAAGTCTGGTTATCTTTTCCATGTCTTCTGCTGTTGTGTTTCGTGGCATACCATGCCCTTTGTACATTTTATCTAAACGTTCATTGAGACGTTCCCGGCGAAGAAGACGTAAATTGCGATTCTCCTTATCACGGCGTATCATATCAAAGACAAATCCGGCAAAACTCATGGTTTTATTTTTATCAGGTTGATTACATTATTATATGCCGGTCACATCCTCCGGTAAAATCTTTGTCGTGTGACACAGCCAGCACAGCGGTTCCCTTACGGGTTTGATGCCGTAAAAAGGCAAGTACTCTCTCCGTAGAGCCCGAGTCGAGCGCAGAGGTTGGCTCGTCTACGATGATTAAAGGTTTGTTAATCATGGAAGCTACGGCTATCATCATACGTTGGCGTTGTCCGCCGGATATCTCATTTACACGCTTATAATATAGTTCTCTTTCAAGTCCTAATTCCTCAAAGCAGTTGAATAATTGTGCTTCGGAAAACGGTGTGGTTCGATTGGCTTTTAGACCGAAAGGTAGTTGAATCATGTCTCTTACCCACTCTAACGGAAGCGCCAATTCTTGTGGAATCCAAGCTATTTGTTTGCGAATGAGGTCTATGCTGTTTTTATCCAATATGATGTTATTGACAGTAATACGTCCTTCTTTTAACGGAGTAAAACCCAGTATGGCATTGAGAAGAGATGTCTTCCCGCATCCCGACGAACCGGAAATGCTGGCAATCTCTCCCCTTTTCAATTGCAGGTTGAATTTGGAGAATAATATCTCATCACCGTATGCAATACTGGCATCCTCTATTTGTAGCATAAATAAATACTTTAGTCTTTATTGCAAAGGTAAGGAAAAAAGATTTGCAAAGATAACTTTATACTTTTATCTTTGTATCACTAATTAATTCAGGAAAAAGTATGATACAAAACGAACGGGATTGCCGCCATGAACATGTGCTCAATGTGGCGAGACAAATGATGACCGCCGCACGTACGGCGCCTAAAGGAAAAGGTGTAGATGTAATTGAAACTGCGCTGGTTACGGGAGAAGATTTGAAAAAGCTTTCGGAAAAAATGATTGCCATGGCCGAAGAGCTGGGCATGAAGTTCTTTCTTCGTGATGCTGCAAATGTCTTACAGGCCGAATGTGTCGTTATAATAGGTACGCGCGAGCAGGCACAAGGCTTGAACTGCGGACATTGTGGTTTTCCAACTTGTGCCGGACGTTCCGAGGGGGTACCATGCGCCTTGAATACAGTTGATGTGGGGATTGCCGTCGGATCGGCTTGCGCTATGGCCGCCGATATGAGGGTAGATACCCGGGTAATGTTTTCTGCGGGGTTGGCTGCGCAGCGAATGAATTGGCTGAAAGATTGCAAGGCTGTATTCGCTATTCCGGTCAGCGCATCTTCCAAGAATCCGTTCTTTGACAGAAAGCCTAAGGAAGAAAAGAAATAAATGTATTCCGAACCTTAGTCGAGATATGGAAACGTAGAGCTGAGATTCAGAATTCTAAAGTAGAACTAGGGAAATGCAGAATAGGGCTTTACGAAGATTGAGATTCAGGAATATCGGTACTCGAGTTTCATTGCCTTACTTAACGAATTAAATGACTTAGAATGATATGGGATATTTTGTCGGACTTCCCCTGGGTGGAGGAACGGAAAAAGATTGCCAAGTGCGTTTTGGCAAGAATATGACCTTCCAGGTGGAAACACGTACTCCTCACCTGCCTGCAGAATGGACTTTACAGAGCGGTATACAGCTTACATGGCCTCATGCGAATACCGACTGGGCTTATATGCTGGAAGAGGTACAGCGATGTTTTATTGCCATTGCTTCCGAAATAGCAAAGCGGGAGTTGCTGCTAATCGTAACTCCGGAACCGGAGGAAGTAAAAAAGCAAATCTCCATGATGGTCAACATGGATAATGTTCGTTTTCTGGAGTGTGAGACGAATGATACTTGGGCACGCGACCATGGAGCTATCACTATGATAGATACGGAAGGGCCTTCTCTGCTTGATTTTACATTTAACGGTTGGGGCTTGAAATTCGCTTCGGACAAAGACAATCAAATAACACGCCGGGCTGTTGAAGCCGGAATTCTAACAGGCCGATATGTGAACCGTTTAGGTTTTGTGCTGGAAGGTGGTTCCATTGAAAGTGACGGTATGGGAACATTGCTTACCACTTCGGAGTGCCTGCTGTCGCCTAACCGTAACGGTCAGTTAAATAAAGTGGAGATTGAGGAGTATCTTCGCTCCGCCTTTCATCTTGAACGGGTACTTTGGCTGGATTATGGATATTTGGCCGGAGATGATACGGACAGCCACATAGATACGCTTGTCCGTTTGTGCTCGCCGGATACGATTGCTTATGTGCAGTGCCGGGATGTGAATGATGAACATTATGAGGAATTGTATCGAATGGAAGAGCAGCTTAAAACGTTCCGAACACTCGCAGGAGAACCTTATAAACTGTTGGCACTGCCAATGGCTGATAAAATAGAAGTGGAGGGAGAAAGGCTGCCGGCTACGTATGCTAACTTTTTGATAATGAATGATGCAGTGTTATATCCTACGTATAATCAGCCGGAGAATGATATCCGTGCCAAAGAGGTGTTGCAAGAAGCTTTTCCCGGACATGAGATTGTAGGTATAGACTGTCGTGCTTTGATAAAACAACATGGTTCGCTGCACTGTGTCACGATGCAATATCCGATAGGAGTAATCAGATAGACAAAAAGAAAAACATTCAAAAGAAATATAGATTATGAGAAAAATAAAAGTCGGTATTATTCAGCAGGCAAATGTTGCGGATATGCGCATTAATCTGATGAATCTGGCCAAGAGCATCGAAGCATGTGCCACTCATGGTGCACAGTTAGTGGTGTTGCAGGAACTGCACAACTCACTCTATTTCTGCCAGACGGAGAATACCCAACTGTTTGACTTGGCGGAACCTATTCCCGGACCGTCAACCGGTTTCTATTCAGAGTTGGTGGCTGCCAACAACATTGTATTGGTAACCTCGTTATTTGAAAAACGCGCTCCGGGTTTATATCATAATACGGCTGTTGTTTTTGAACGTGACGGAAGTATTGCCGGAAAATATCGCAAGATGCACATTCCGGACGATCCGGCTTATTATGAAAAGTTCTATTTTACCCCCGGAGATTTGGGATTTGAACCTATACAGACGTCTTTGGGGAAATTGGGCGTTTTGGTTTGTTGGGACCAGTGGTATCCCGAAGCTGCCCGTCTTATGGCGCTGAAAGGAGCCGAATTACTGATTTATCCTACCGCTATCGGTTGGGAAAGCAGTGATACAGAAGATGAGAAAGCCCGTCAGCTCAACGCATGGATAATCTCTCAGCGTGGACATGCCGTAGCAAACGGTCTTCCGGTTATTTCGGTGAATCGTGTGGGACATGAACCCGATCCTTCCATGCAGACAAACGGTATCCGGTTTTGGGGAAATAGCTTTGTGGTTGGGCCACAAGGTGAATTTTTGGCACAAGCAGGTAATGAGCAACCGGAAAATATTGTAGTGGAAGTGGATATGGAGCGTTCGGAGAATGTTCGCCGTTGGTGGCCGTTCTTGCGCGACCGCAGAATCGATGCTTATGAGGGATTGACCAAACGCTTCTTAGATTAAAGGAAAGGAGTGCTTTTATTTGAACGTGACCTTTCTGTTCATCAAGAAGTTAACTCCGCCATATACAAATAGTCCCAAGAACTGGGCGAGATATTCATCACAATTCAACCCCTCTACCAATCCGATGAGGAAAAGGAATTGTGCGCAATAAGCCATTCCGAAGGCTATGGAAAAGAGCAGCACTTGTCGCCAAGTGTTGCTCTTTTTTTCTGTTGGGAATATCCAATACTTGCACCAGATAAAGTTGTGAGTCTGTGCCAGTATATATGCAGTGACATTGGAGAGCATGTAATTAATATCCAATCCATCCATCATTATCCAGATGGTGATTGCTGTTATTAAGGCGTTTAGCGTACCGATTACTGCAAAACGGCAAATACGTGTGGACTCTTTCACTCTCTCCTGTTCTCTGGTTTTTATTCTTTTACCTCAACAATAAGGTTCAGTTCATCCAATTGCTTTTGGTCGATGGCCGAAGGCGCATCCAACATGACATCGCGGCCGGAGTTATTCTTCGGGAACGCAATGCAGTCACGGATACTGTCGAGGCCGGCAAAGATGCTTACCCAACGGTCAAGGCCGTAAGCCAAACCGCCATGAGGAGGTGCGCCGAATTTGAAGGCATTCATCAAAAAGCCGAACTGTTCTTCAGCCTTTTCCGGGGTGAAGCCCAATATTTCGAACATCTTAGCCTGCAATTGGGCATCGTGGATACGGATAGAGCCACCCCCCACTTCAATACCGTTACATACCATATCGTAAGCATCGGCACGAACAGCCGCAGGATCTGTGTCCAACAACGGAATATCTTCATCTTTCGGATGCGTAAACGGATGATGCATAGCCATTAAGCGACCTTCTTCTTCACTCCATTCAAACATGGGGAAGTCGACTATCCAAAGCAATGCAAACTTATTCTTGTTGCGTAAGCCTAATTGATTACCCATTTCAAGACGAAGTTCGTTCAATTGCTTGCGGGTTTTCATTACATCATCACCGCTCAAGATAAGAATCAAGTCGCCGGGTTTTGCGCCAAAGGCTGCTTTCATATCTTGCAGAATTTCTTGTGTATAGAACTTGTCGACACTCGATTTTACAGTACCGTCAGCTTCTATACGGGCATATACCATACCCTTTGCTCCGATTTGCGGTTTCTTTACGAATTCGGTCAAGGCGTCCAATTGTTTGCGGGTGTAGCTTGCGGCGCCTTCCGCACAAATACCGCCGATATATGCGGCATTGTCGAATACAGAGAAACCATGGCCTTTCATGATGTCCATCAATTCCACAAACTTCATACCGAAGCGCAAATCGGGTTTGTCGCTACCATAATATTTCATGGCATCCGCCCAAGGCATCCGCTGGAACGGTTCTGTCAACTCAACACCACGAATTTCCTTGAAAAGGTACTTTGCCATACCTTCAAAAAGCTCGATTACATCGTCTTGTTGTACAAAAGACATTTCACAGTCGATTTGTGTAAATTCCGGTTGGCGGTCGGCACGGAGGTCTTCGTCACGGAAACATTTCGCGATTTGGAAGTAGCGGTCAAAGCCTGAAACCATCAGTAATTGCTTCAATGTTTGAGGGCTCTGCGGCAGTGCATAGAATTGTCCCGGGTTCATACGTGAGGGAACAACAAAGTCGCGCGCGCCTTCCGGGGTGGAACCGATGAGAAGAGGAGTCTCTACTTCAATGAATCCTTTGCTATCCAGATATTTACGTACCTCGATTGTCATTTTATGACGCAACTCCAGATTCTTGCGTACTGCGGCGCGGCGTAAGTCCAGATAACGGTATTTCATACGGATATCATCGCCGCCGTCCGTATTATCTTCGATTGTGAAAGGCGGAGTTAAAGCTGAATTAAGCACATTCAGTTCCGAAACGATGATTTCGATATCTCCCGTAGGAATATTTTTGTTTTTGCTGAAACGCTCATTTACCGTTCCTACTATTTGAATTACGAATTCACGGCCCAAGCGGTTGGCCTGCTCGCAAAGTTCGGCATCTACTTCTTCATTAAATACTAATTGGGTGATTCCGTAACGGTCGCGAAGGTCTACGAATGTCATACCTCCCATTTTACGGCTGCGCTGTACCCATCCCGACAGCTTGACTTGTTTATTAACATCGGAGATTCTTAACTCTCCGCACGTGTGCGTTCTGAACATATTTAATATATTATTTATATTTTTGTTAAAGTAGTCTGCAAAAGTACATATTAATTCGGATTCCGTGTTATTTCCAAAGGTCTATTTTTTAGTAAGTTTTTGTATCAGCTGCTTATTCTTCTTCAGAATAACTTTATTTTTATGTGCTATATCTTCTACTATAGCTTCGTTTATCAATTTAATACCGTTTACGTATTCTTGTGCTTTTTGTAATACGTTGGGATTATCTTTTTTTTTATCACCAGGTACAACGACCCGCAGTCCTTTCTGAATCAGTTCTATTTTGATATCTTCGTCAGCCTGCATCGGATCGCCGTCAAAATGGACAACACCCGGCGAACTGCGATGAATACATAACTTTTTGCAACGGAAAGTTTTAATGCGACTGTTTTGGTCAATTGTTTTATTGAAGAGCTGAAAGGCCAGTGCCGGAACATCTAATACCGTAAACGGTTCGAGAATGGTTACATCTAACAAACCATCTGTCAGAGTGGCCTGTGGGGCTATATAAGCATTGTTCCCGTATTGAGAAGCGTTGCCGCAAGCAATGAGAAAGGCTTTATATTTGGAAGTACCATCTTCTGTTTCCAATTCATAAGTTTCAGGTTGATACTTTAGACTTTCCTGCAGGGTTTTCTCTAGATAAGTCAGCAGTCCACGTTTGCCGGCATTAGCAAATTTCAGACTTACAAAAGCGTCAAACCCTACTCCGCAAGTACAAAAAAAGTCTGTGCCATTTATTTTTCCGTAATCTATGATATCGATTATCCCATCATTCAAAATTTCAAGTGCTTTACGCGGATCCATTGAAATTTGAAGATGCCGTGCTAATCCGTTTCCAGAGCCGCAAGGGATAATTCCCAATGCTGTATTGGTGTGTACCAATGAACGGGCAATTTCATTAATTGTTCCGTCTCCTCCTACAGCAACTACTATATCTGTATTTTTATCTGCCGCATCTGCTGCTATTTCGATTGCATGTCCGGCTCTTTCGGTATACACAACTTCCCAAGTATACATTTCCTTATCTATCTTTTCATCCAGTAGACTCAGAACAAGTTCCTTACTTTGTGTACCCGAAATTGGATTAACGATGAATATTATTTTTTTCTTGTTTTCGCTCATGCAAGTTGGTTCCATCATTTATATGTTGTGGTCGGCAAAAGTAATATAAATATCTTAATTTTTGCCCTTTCACAGCTTTCTAAAACTATAAAGAGTATATTTTTTCATAGAAAAAGAACAGCTAAAAACATATTTTGTTATCTTTGCCCCCTGTTTTAAACACTTGTTAAGGAAAAAGGATTTAGACTATTATATAAAAGATAGTCAATAAGCGAATTATATAAATAACTATTCATGGGATTATTACAAGAGAAGTTAGCTAAATACGACCTCCCTCAGCAGATAAAGGCTAAAGGCGTATATCCATACTTTCGTTGTATCGAAAGTGAACAGAACACAGAGGTGATAATGAGTGGCAGAAAGGTGTTAATGTTTGGCTCAAACTCATACTTAGGCCTGACTAATCATCCGAAAGTAATTGAAGCTGCTGTTGAAGCTACCCGCAAATATGGTACAGGTTGCGCCGGATCGCGTTTTCTGAACGGTACACTCGACCTCCATCTTCAATTGGAGAAAGAATTGGCCGAATTTGTTGGTAAAGAAGATGCTATCATTTATTCTACCGGATTTCAGGTAAATCTGGGTGTGGTTTCGTGTGTGACAGGTCGTGAAGATTATGTGATCTGTGATGAACTTGACCACGCTTCTATTGTTGAAGGACGCCGCCTTTCTTTTTCTACCATTCTTAAGTTCAAGCATAACGATATGGAATCTCTTGAGAAAGAGTTGCAGAAATGTCGTCCTGATGCAGTGAAACTGATTGTAGTAGATGGAGTATTCAGTATGGAGGGTGATATTGCCAATTTGCCTGAGATCGTACGTTTGTCTAAAAAATATGATGCTAATATCATGGTAGATGAAGCGCATGGTCTGGGAGTTTTGGGTAATCACGGACGCGGTACTTGTGATCATTTCGGATTGACTAAAGAGGTGGATCTTATTATGGGCACATTCAGTAAGTCATTGGCCGCTATCGGTGGCTTTATTGCAGCAGACGAGTCCATCATTAATTATTTGCGTCACAATTCACGTTCATATATCTTTAGTGCAAGTAATACGCCTGCTGCTACAGCTGCCGCTCGTGCTGCACTTCAGATTATGAAAAACGAACCGGAACGTATTGAGCATTTGTGGGATATAACCAATTACTCTTTAAAGTGTTTCCGTGAACTTGGTTTTGAGATCGGACATACCTCTACTCCTATCATTCCTCTATATGTACGTGATATGGAGAAGACATTTATGGTAACTAAGATGTTATTTGACGAAGGTGTGTTTGTAAATCCAGTTGTGCCTCCCGCATGTTCTCCGAACGATACGTTGATTCGTTTCTCGTTGATGGCTACACACTCTAAAGAACAGATTGATTTTGCTATCGGTAAGTTAGTGAAATGTTTCAAGGCACTTGATCTTTTATAATCCATTATAGAGATAAATAAAGTCAGAATTTATATCTATAGGTATTAGTTTTGACTTTATTCTTTTAAGCGTTGGAATGCTTAAAGAAGAGGTGGTAAAGTGAAAGGCTTTATTACCTCTTTCTTTTTTAAAAGAAATTACTCTCTTGTATTTCTACTACTTCTGAAGTCTGCATTTGTTTATTGCAGGTGAAACCAGAAAAGTGTTGGAAATGGAAGATTATATTTTTACCCTAAAAATCAGTG
>ERZ791631.1893-NODE-1893-length-10676-cov-2.201676_pt1 | contig 10676 bp, 8 predicted proteins | sample MGYA00509961_ERZ791631 | MGnify/ENA primary metagenome ERZ791631 (study PRJEB30046, sample SAMN00715248) | human gut metagenome | study: EMG produced TPA metagenomics assembly of the A metagenome-wide association study of gut microbiota in type 2... | reverse complement strand
CATGGTACGAAATTTATATATTACGAATAATTTTCCATATCGCCCCACCCGTTTTTGTTTAAAAATAACAGGTCCTCCTGGCATTTTTATCTTAATTAAAACCGAACAGATTAATAAAACTGGTAATAATGACACAAGCCCAAGGGCCGACATGATACGATCAAATATTTCTTTGAAAAGCATCTACAACTAATTTATAGCAACCCAATCCTTACTTTACAATCCTATGTAGTAGAGAAATTTATATTATTTCTCTCTAAACAATTTTTGAAAAACAAATCCTCTCATTCTGTTAGGTAACATCACTTGTACCCCCCACCTGACAGCAACATTAAACATGAAACGAGGAAATCCTATCAGATGCTGTTTCCACATGTATTTTTGTAATTTCGCCTCACTTTTGAAATACGTCCATCCTCCCCTACGTGCATACATATCATATCCCACACGCACATTTACCAATACATCTTCCAAATTGCAAAATTTACACCCCTGTTTCCACATTCGAATCCAGAGATAATAATCTTCATTCCAAAACCAATCTAAATAATTACCGGCCTTTAATACCTCGGATCTACGGAACATAACAGTCACATGATTTAAACCACAACGGGATTTCATGTATCTTTTAATTTCCGAATCTTTCAGCGGACAACAACGGCTTCCTACAATGTTATCTTCACTATCTACAAACTCTGTAATCCTCCCGCCTACAATACTCAAATCCGGTTCTCTTTCAAAACATTCCAATTGTTTTTTAAACCGGTCCGGCATAGAAATATCATCACTATCCATACGGGCAATATATTCACAAGAGGCTTTTTCGACAGCAATTTTCAAAGCATTTCCCAAGCCTCCGTTCTCTGCCAGCCATACCGGATGTACGAAACTGTAATCCGCTTCGTATTTCCGAATAATTTTTTCCAATTCATGAGAAACCGGTCCGTCAACTATCAATATGACCTCTGAAGGAGGTACAGACTGGATAATAACACTATTCAATGCCGTACACAAATCTTCCGGATTATCATTTCGATAAACCGACATACACACCGAGAAAGGAAACATAAATAAAGAATATTTATTTCAATAACTGCATCAATTCTTCTTTTGTTTTGATTGAAGAAACTCCCCAATATTTATCTATAACCTCTCTTTGTTTTGAAGTTATTTCGTCACATATTTCCGAAAAAGCATCAAACAATTCGGCTTTTTCTTCTTCCAAAGTCAAACATTGTTCTTTATTTCTAAAAGTACTGTTTGCTATGACTTTCCCATTTTTATCAAAAGTCCTCTCGATTTTCTGCCTGAAAATATAATGGGGTTTATTCATATAGACACAATAACCGATGTGAGTACCTGTCGCATTCGACATCGTAAAGTCAGCCAGAGAAATAATAGACTTTAACCGTGAAACAAAATTCAAATCATAGAAATTACCTGCCGTTACAATCCGAAAGCCGGCATCTTCATATCTTTTACAAAACGTATTATTTAAAATGTCTTTATAATACAGACACACGAGTACCGAATCAAAACCGACAGCCTTTTCCCGGATACAATTTATAAATTCTTCAATATCTAATTTGACAGAAGTATTTAAAAATGAATGAGAAGGAAAAACCAAAAGGGTTTTTCCCAACTCTTTTTTCAACTCATCATATTTCGCTTCGCTGTAATAATTTGCTGCATAATGTATGTAAGGACCTATCGCAACCACTCGCTTTTTTACTCCGGCATTTTTCAGATGCTGTTCCCTATTCGGACTAAAGGTGATTATGGATTTCGTCGTCCGGAAAAAAGTAGCTTTCGGAACAAAACTTCCCAAATATAATCCATGTTCTATGGCATAAGGTAATCTCTTATCTATTCCCATATATTGCCTCAACGCATGAAAATAACCGTAATAATTAGAATCCTTCACGGTTTCTCTCGGATAAAACGGTAGAGGTTTAGCCAATTCCCTATAATCAAAAATAGCTAAATGCGCCCGTTCAGCGACAGTAGTATTAAACTTACGTCTGTTTTTTATCCTGAACCAGGTATTGTATAAGAATAAGATAAAGTCATAATTCTTCAACATATATACCGCAAAATTTCTAAATAAATCTGTTTTTAGTAACATAATACATTCAACTTATATATGAATTACAAATTCACAATTTCCGGGGAAATCAATATACGTTTAATCGTATGATATATTTCACTAATTGTTTTGATATTCAACAACATAAAGACCGTAAACGGTACAAAAATCAGATATTGGTAATTCATGACAACAATGATAATCCCACATAAATAGGGTATTAACAAACGTAATGGAAAAGCTTCGTTCAATACTTTAAATAAACCCGGCTTCTCATTTAAATTCTTCTTGGCGTAAAAAACACATAAAGAGGAATATACCCAATATGCCAGCATTGTTGAAACAATGACATATATATAATCTATATGGAAAACGATGACAGCCACAAGAGCGCAAACAACATTAAAAATGACACTGATACAAGCCATTTTGGCAATGATTTTTTCTTTATTCTGAGCCATCAGGTAAGAACCGTAACCGAAAGAATTCGTATTCAGCATAATGGCCAAGGCCATTAACTGTAAACCTGTCAAAGTACTGGAATATTTAGGAACAAAATGTAACAATACGGGAAAAAACAAGAGTGCAAGGTAAATACATCCATGAGCCAGAGATATGTAATTCACCCTTAATTTATGGATCACCTGTTTTATTTCCTGAGGATCTGCAGAAGTAAGCCGATCAATTACTTTAGGTAATATGACAAAAGAAAAAGCCTCCAGTAACAACAAAACAGCATTAGCCAAAGTAAATGCGAAAGTAAAATATCCGAATTCTTCAACGGTATAAAAAATACTGACGATTGTCCGTGTAGAAACGATAATCAAATAAAAACAAAGATTATAGATGAAAAGAAACATTCCTTTCTTCAAGATAATCTTTGCATACACAAATTCAAATTTCCCTTTCCAGGAAATCAATCCACCACGTACAAAGAAAAAAACAGCTAAACCATTTCCCAAGATATAAGCTCCCAGCAAAAACATCAACAACGTCCATCCGGTTGCGGCAAATAAGGCACAAAACAATAACAACGACTGATAAAAGGCAACATAGAACAAATTATTCATTACCCTGTAAATAACCATAAACAAATTATTGATGTGCTCCAGGATTGCTATAAAACAAATCACATACAATAAATTCCCGAGTCGGTATTTATCGATATATGAAATGCCAAACAGGTGATAATAAATACCGAACAGAATGATACAAAAGCCGAGAACAGCCAGTAAACCCAATGCTGTCTTCACATAATCACTAACCTGTTCTCTATTCTCTTTATGCTGTACCAACAATACTGTAAGGGAATTCGAAATACCGAAATTGATCAATTTGAAATAATTGATCAATAACAATACTACTCCCCAGATTCCCAGATAAAATGGTCCTAATTTAACGGCAATCCATATGGAAGTGATAAATTGTATCGCATAGGTCATATATCTTGTTACCAGATATAGAACCACCTTGTTCGTCACAATTTTTTTACAATATTGTCTTAACACCTGATGAAAACCTACTTACAAATTGTAAATTGATTGATAGTCCGATTCATTAGCGGATCAATTAATCTTAAATTTAAAATTTACAATTAAAACCTACATTTATTTTATAATATTCCTGGGAGACGAATTATAATAAGAGTATGCATGAACCGCCAACAATACCAATAAAAACAGATAGGATGCTCCCAACATCCAGGCTCTATGCAAAAGGACCAACAAAACGAACATTGAAAACAGATATACAATCCGAAGTTTTACTTTAAGAAAAATACCTATTTGGATCAACACGAACAATAACATCCCCCAGATTCCGTAAGAATACACAAACCCTCTGTAATCGGAAAGAAATCCGTCTGACCCGTCCATATCGGCAACCCCTCTCCCCATAAATACGTCAGCCGAATTTATAAAAGCATTATATTTCCTCAATATCTCGCTACCGCTCCTGTTATCTAACACATCACCACTCGCATTTTCAAATCGTCGTTCCATCAAAATATACCATAAATATTCTTTTATCGTCTCCGGCAATAATATAATAATGATTCCTATACCCAATAATATTCCAAACAGATAAAATAAGTATTTTCTTTGACGATTATAATAAATATTGTACAAGCATATTAATATAAACATAATATAAAATGCCGGAGAAAAGGTCAGGAAACCGCAAATCAACAGGATAATACTGTATTTCTGATATAAAATATTCTCTATTGCGACAAGAAATCCCAGTATAATAGCCAAATGCCCTGGTTCCAAAAACGGACCGCAGGCTCTGACAAACATCACATCCAATAACGGATAAACACAATTACTGGCAACAACAACAGGCCCATATACATAATAGATTACATTCCTTTTTACGATTGAAATCAACCCACCATCGATTTCATAATGGGGGATCGTATCAAAAGTAGCTCCCAGAGCGAAAAGAATAAAAACAACGATCGAAAAAAACGCAAAAAAAATCATCCATTTCCTGAAAAGACGAAATAGCTTGTAATATATACTGTCCTCCCAGAAAATAATACACAATAAAGGTGAAAAAACAAATATTTTAGACCAGTCAAATGAATGTCCCCACAAGGGTAATGCTAAATGAATAATATACAGTAAAAATAAAACGAACAGGAGTACCCTGTCTTTGGTTAAAACCAACTGTCCAATTTGCCATAACTTTAAGGTTATCAAAAATATAACACCCAAAGAAATCGCTAAAAATAAAGAAAGAGGCAACAACCAAAACATAAAAGGGCCAATGGACAGAAACAGATAAATACAGCCCCATAATGCCGCTGTTTTTTTTAGATCAATCTTTATTCCCACGATTAGTACCTACCCTTTCAATCAATATATTCCAATCTCAGTGCATCTCCTTTTTTCAAATCCCTGTTCACAGTCTTTCCGTAAATAGATGACAAATACACCGGAGCCAATCCATTACCAGGCCTCAATGATTTCACGTTATCGGGATTAAGAATATCCCCTTTGGATATATCCCGCGTTACAAATAACGATCTGCGTTTCGTTTTATCTTTATCTGTAACCTCATATTTTACCCCCCCCAGAGCTAGTTCCACATCCCGGATTGCTTTCACCATTTGCTTAAATTCCAGCGGCTCAACCGAAAAAGCAGCATCGGGACCTCCCAGTGTTCTGTCCAGAATAAAATGTTTTTCTACAACCCGGGCACCTAAACTCACAGCAACAATTGGAACGATATTCCCCATCGTATGATCTGAAACTCCGACTTTTACCTTAAACCTCGCTGCCATATCCGGAATGGTCATCAAATTTGCCTGTTCCAAAGTAGCCGGATATTGAGAAGTACATTTCAATAATGTAATATCGTTATTACCTGTAGCCTTACAAGTATCGATAGCCAATTCGATATCCCGGACATCTCCCAAACCGGTGGAAATAATCATAGGCTTACCTTTCTGGGCCGCATAACGAATCAAAGGAATATCATTGATCTCAAACGAAGCGATCTTATACATCGGCACGCCCATTTTTTCCAAAAAGTCCACCCCTTCAAAATCAAAAGGCGTTGAAAAGAATACAAGTCCGAGCTCTTCTGTAATTTGTTTCAACCTCGGTTGCCATTCATAGGGCATCGTTCCGGCTTTATATAAATCGTAGGGTTTTATTCCCTTCCACAACCCTTCCTTTTTGGGACCGAAATATTCATTATCGACATCGAGAGCCAGAGAATCGGCTTTGTAAGTCTGTACTTTCACAGCATCTGCACCCGTATCGGCTATCGCTTTTATCGTCTTTACAGTCAAATCAAAATCGTGATTGTGATTTGCCGAAATTTCCGCAATAATAAACGTATTATTATTCCCCATGATCTTTTTTATAATACCCGTACATATCTGTTATGGCTTCTTCCAGAGTCCATTGAGGACGCCAGTTTGTTGCCTGGTAAAATTTTTCAGAATCCATTAATATATGATAACCACCTTCCGGTTTGGATTCATCGATTAAAAGATTATTTGTATTCCCGGTAATTGCATTTATCGATTCCGCTATTTCCAATACCGAATATGAACGGTTAACACCTACATTGTAAATACCATCGGGAATATTCATGCGAACAGCATATTCAATAGCCACAACCGCATCTTTTACATAAAGATATTCAATACTGGTTCTACCTTCCCCCCATACTTCCAACACCTTTCCTTCATTGGCCAGATTCATGTATTTAGTAAAAACGACAGAACTTCTTTCTCCATAACCGAATAATCTGGCCAGCCGCAAGGAAACGACCTTTACTTCCGATTTATATGAAAAATATTCACCCAATTTTTCCGCATATACTTTACTCACACCGTAAATAGTAGCAGGAATAGGATTGTCTATTTCGCTAAAGGGCATTTTGTTTACAGAAGAATAAACGCTATTGGAAGACATCTGACATACTTTCTTCACGCCGGCCTGCTTAGCCGCAAGTAAAAGATTTTCTGTCATCGTGATATTTACGGAAAAAAACTGACTTACCCGGAAGGGATCGGAGTCGCGTTGCATCGTTTGAGCCGCCAAATGTATAACTGCCTCTACATCCTTTAATCCCTCACACAAACTTTCGAATGAATAATCCGTTATATATACGTTTACCCGAGCAGGTAAGCATTCCTCCGCCTGCTCCTCTCTTCTTGCAATAACTAAAACATCATATAAATTTTCGAGAAGATAGCTTACCAAATATTTTCCCAAAAAACCGGTAGCTCCTGTAATAGCAACCTTCATAATCAATCCTTAGAAATATAATAACCTACTACTTCCAATTTGCCATTAAGTGGTTTGATCGTTTCCCCTTCCTGATAACGATATTCCTTATAATCAACATCCAAAGGAACTTCAAACTCTTTTTGCTCAAAAAGAGTCCCCGTCGGCTTCTGATAAAAATACAAGGAGTATGATCCATGATCCATGAACGAATGATTTATTTTATTTCCCAATAAACAGTCAATGGCATACTGTCTCAAATCATATCCTCTGGCAATTTTTATCAACCTCCAGATATGACAGCCGTCCAATCGCGGAGCGACTTCGATAATCTTGGGACCTTTTTCAGTTGCAACCATCTGAACATACAAGACAGCATCTCTGATATTCAATTTTTGAATCATCTTTTCCACCATCTTTGCAGCAGTTGCTATTTCTGCCTGTCCGATATTTCTTACCGGTATTCCATGCCCCTTCGGTAAGCCGAAATAACTTTTACCATGAATAAAACGTTCCGTAAATTCATTTACGATGATCTCATAATTTTGAACGATAATATTTGTCGAAAATTCGATACCTTGTAAATACTCTTCGATAATTACAGTTCGCGTTGCAGACTTCTCTATTGCATTTTTAACGGCATCTTCCAAATCTTCTTTCTGTTCAACCAAACGTACGCCACGTTGTCCCTGTGAATCAGAAGGCTTTACAACACACGGAAAAATTGTCCACCGGTTCAATTCCGACAAATCGGTCAATGTCATAAAACCTACTTTCGATATTTCATTATCGTTTAAAAATAAACGCAACTTTTCCTTGTGATCGAATAAATCGATTATTTCAGAATTCAGAAAATGGGGAAGACTGAGAGTTTCTGCGACCTTCGTTACTGTTTTTATAGCTGAATCGGAAGAAACAGAATAAATGATATCCGGTTGTATATCTGTCGTCAACTTTTTTACGGCCTCGATATCTAAAGTATCCACCAGATGGAACTTATCGGCAAGATCACAACCAGGTCCTTCCCGTCTGTAACCACATGCATGTACTTCCCAGCCATTCTGTTTTAGATAACCAATCATATCAGCTTGACCGGCATTCGTTCCAAGTATTAACGCTTTCATATTTTAAATATTTTTTGTTTAAATATATCCCTGATCCGATCTGTACCTCTACCATCGAATTCTTTCAATGCACGGTAAGACATAGATGACAAACTTTTGGTGTCATGTACTAAATCAGACACCGCATCGCATAATTTCCGGGGAGCCACCTGATCAATAATTCCCAGGCTCCGTGCTATTCCCACTTCCGAACATCCTTGTAAATTAATACACTGATTGTCTTCTATTGCTATCAAAATCATAGGTAAGCCTAAGGTTGCAGCCTCATAACTCATTCCTCCGGGAGCCAATATCGCCAAATCACAGGACAACATGATTTCCGCCACATTGTTGCAATCAATATATAATTCAACATTTTTTCCGGAAGCCACTACTTCTTTAAAAAAAACAATGTCCTGATTATTACTGCGGACGATTACATGAAATTTTATTGCCGGGAATCTTTGTAAAAGTTCCGGTAAATATTTCCTGAGTGCACCTCTGGCGTCCCCGCCTCCGAAGGACACCAGTATATGTTGCACATGCACCCTGACTTTAGCCATCTTATGACTCCGGCTAAAATTATCATCTACAATGATATAACGGGTTCCCAATAAAAACTCCGTATTTGTTTCCCCCTGCAAATTTCGATATAGTTCTTTCGTAGCTCCAGGGCTTCCGTGATGGACATAATCGGCATAAAAAATTTGCCGGGCATGTGAATCCAACTGAAACCAATGAACTCCTTGCTTTTTCAAACACAACTGATATTCCTCGTTTACATCGTAATGATCCAATACTAAATAGGCACTATTCTCATACAGAAACCGAACTAACAGCTCGATTTCCTCTCCCATGTTCAACGTACCTATAAATAAAAGCCGTTCGATATTAAAACCTGCACTATGTTGCCGGATAAATGTTTCGACAGAAATACGACTATCGGTTGAGACCATAAAAGATACAGCAGAAAAATCCGCAATTCTTCTGGCAATACTCATGCATCTTGCCAAATGGCCCATCCCGACTTTCTTTCCTGCATTTACTCTGAAAAGAACATGCGGCATATTACAAAACAGTATCAGTGCATTTTAGTTTCCCGATTCAACGTCTCTATTAATTGCTGGTCAGTTCTATATTTTAAAGTCAGATGGGAATTTATCGAACTAACTTCCGGATGTGCATCCAAAAATTCAAATATATTCTCTATCGAATATTTTACTTTATTCTCATCCAGATAATTCTGAATACAATTAAACATATCCAAATCTTCCTGATAATCCAATGTCAAACGGTAGTCTCTTACCAATGATTCAGGTAAATCCACCAGGTTTAACCGGAAGAATTCAGGATTATTCTTAAAATACCATGTCATATATTCAGAATAGGCCGCTTGAGGGAAATAAGCTTTAATTTTCTTCAATGCACTTACATTCATAATCTCCGAAGCAGTACCTACGGCACTTTTTCGGGCTGCCGTGTAGTCAGCTCCGGCAAGAAAATGTTGTTTCAACAAAATATCCAAAATTTCCGGAGAAGGGAAAGGACAATCTGCAGTTTTACGTATAATGATATCGGCTTTCAAAGGTTCTACTGCTTCAATATAACGCCTTATCACATCTTCCGGGTCACCAGCAAAAAACAGCACCTTATCCGAATAGATATGATTTTTCAACTCTGCATCATCTTCTAAAAATGATGTCGCTAAAACTGTATGATTGACATTTCGATACAGCAAGCTATTCTTTATACAACGCTCCACCGAGGGCAAATTCCCGATACAAAGTAATGCTTTTCTGGGCAAACGGGTCGATTTCAAACGGCAAGCCACAACAGTTGCGATCGTCGCTTTCTTAAAATCTTCTACGGCAAGAGTTGCTCCCTCTTCCTTATCAGCAGCCAGAATATAATAATTTGAAATCAATGATTCAATCTCTTTTGTATTCAACCCACTCTTACCCGACCTTCTGTATACAAAATCTTCCCGCACATTAATTAATTCCCCTGCCTTTTTCGCTTTTTTCAAAATCGGAATCATGATCGATTTATCCAAATACGCTTGTTCTTTCAAATTTATAAATGGTTTATCCAACAACGAATGATATGAATCGATCAAATCAACCATTTTTTTATACCGTTCAAAAGTCAGGCTGGAAAACGCATCGTATTTTGTCTCCGTGTCTTCGAGCATAACATGTTTTTCCAATACATGGATACCCAAACCGGAAGCAAAAAAGGGTAACAATATAGCTTCTTCCGATTTCCCATCAACATGATCGGCGAACACAAGACGATTCTTAAAATTCCGCTTTAATACCTCTATTTTAGATATTCCGGAAAATTCCAGAGATGTCGGGTACCCCTGATATCCAAATTCCAATAAAATTTCCCGGGGATTCAGGGTCTTATTTATACGTTCCAATATCTGCCCGATATCTTCGATACTCTGCGCTGCAATATTTAAAATCACCATTGTATCCGATAAATCAACAGTTTCCAGTGCTGTAAACACTTCATAATTATACAGAACAGAACTTTGGAATTTTATACCTTTAATACAGTCCAGATTCTTCTGCAAAATTCCGACCCCATAGCAATCGAACAGATCTAACCAAACATCCTTCGTTTCAGATGCTTTGGAGATAATCTGTGACCATTGATTTTCATCAAAATACATTTCCCTGTACTTTTCATAAAATGAATGATCCCGGGTCGAAATCGAATCGTAACGGAAAGGTTGAA
>ERZ791631.1887-NODE-1887-length-10715-cov-2.415947_pt1 | contig 10715 bp, 10 predicted proteins | sample MGYA00509961_ERZ791631 | MGnify/ENA primary metagenome ERZ791631 (study PRJEB30046, sample SAMN00715248) | human gut metagenome | study: EMG produced TPA metagenomics assembly of the A metagenome-wide association study of gut microbiota in type 2... | reverse complement strand
TTGTAGCCGTAATCACAAAAAAAAGGAGGTGTGAAAATGAAATTTTTTCCGGTTTTGCCTAATAATTTTTGCAGTATCTGCTTCTTTTCAGAAGATTGTTGAGGAGAGAGCTGATTGTATTGAAATAAAAGGGATTGACACTGTTCTCTTTCCAGTGCCAGCGCAGGATCATAATTAGCATCGTATAGTAAACCTTGTCTCGCTTTTTCTTTTTCTGTCATCGTTGCGGATTATAAATTGTTCTGTTATTGAATTATTTATTGTAATGGTCATAAACGGTCCTGGAAATTCGGGCAATAATGGAAGCATTTGTGTCGTCGTCTTCCATGGAGTCCATAATGAAGACGGCTATAACGAAATAATTACCGTTGGGGAGATAAACAAATCCCATGTCGTTATCACCGATTTTCAAGCCGGCCGCATTCCGGTCGGAACTGCCCGTTTTATGACCGACAAGAGTGCCGGACGGTAAAAGTCCTTTGAGTTTGTTCGCTCCGGTTGTTGTCTCAATTAAAATTTGCTCGAGAAAATCCTGGTAAGTTGCCGACAATAATTTTTTTTGCAGGAATTACTCGAATAACAGAACTGCCGCGGAAGGGCGGGTTCTGTTCAGGGCCTGGTTGCCTGTCTGTTGATGCATTTGTGTTTCCGTAGCAACGATTACCATATCCGGGAAACCCAGATCTGCGATATATTGCTGGAGTCTTTCGATGCCTCCGATATAACGGATCAGTATATCACAGGCATTGTTATCGCTCAGGGATACACAGTATCGGAGCAATTCTTTGATCGATATATGAAAGTCACCCTCCGGTTGTTTGTCTCTCAGAGGACTGTAAGTATCGGGGTGCAGGTCTGCTTTGGATACATAAATTTCCGTTTCGAGCGGCAATTTTTGTCGGTCGAGATAATCACATACGGCCAATGCCAAAGGGAATTTAAAAGTACTTAACATGGCATACCCCTGATCGTTGTTCACGGAAACCGTTATTTTTCCATTGTATAATACAGCAACACCGATCATCGCTTTTTTATCTTTCAGGATGGAACGGATTTGTTTTTGCAATGTACCGGCTGTGCTGACCGAAAAAAACAAAAACCCAGCCGATAGAGTTGTGAGAAGTTTCGTCATCGTTATTTTTTATACGGAATTTTATTTTCCGGCGAAGATATATTTTTCCAGTCTATTTAAGTATATTTGGTAGTGAATTTATACATATAGATCGTTGATTTTAAATTTACGATTTTAGATTTTAGATTGAACACACAACCCTCCTTATGTAAAAAGAGGAATAATAAATGATGATTGCAATGTCGGAGCAGGAAACAATAGGTGTACTCGAAGTATATGAAGATGTTACCATGCGGGAAGCCCGTTTGGATGATGCAGCCCCTGTCTGGCAGGCCATATATGATCACCGGGATTATCTGAAGACCTGGCTGCCCTTTGTTTTGCGACTGCATACCGTAGAAGATGAAGAAGCTTTTCTACGTGAAGTCCTTGCCGTACCTTTTGAAGAAAGGAATTTGGTGATGGTGATTGAAAAAAAAGGGGTATTTTGTGGCTTAATCGGCTTTGTGACGACCGACCGGGTCAATCATCGGACTGAAATCGGTTATTGGCTTTTGCCTGAATTTCAGGGACAGGGAATAATGACCCGCTGTGTGCGTTGCTTATGTGAATGGGCAGTGCAATACCGGGGCATGCAACGTATTCAGATCCGTTGTGCTGTCGGGAACGTACCCAGTAATGCGATTCCGAAACGCCTGGGATTTCGTTGGGAAGGAATCGAACGGGCCGGAGAATTAATGATTTCCGGAGAATATGCAAACCTCAATGTATACAGTATATTGAAAAATGAGATATTCCCGTAAATCCCACATTTAATAGTTTAGATTAAACACACATCCGGCCCTGTGAAAAAGAAAATCGTATATCATAAATGATCAACTACAATGTATTTTCTCTCAGCCCCAGCCGGTCGATATAATTCACATACCGGAAAGCAGGCATTCCCAAAGCCATTCCGGCATGAATCTGCCCTTCAATACCCAGCATTTTCTCCAAATGGCTCTTACGGTCCTGCTGAATAGCTGAACAGACAAAGCCCGTATAAAACTGACTTACTCCCAGGCACTCCGCCATCAACGATCCATTCTGATAAGCCAGGTTCGCATCCTGACATCCGAAACGGCTGGCTTGCGGCGTATGAATCAAAAGGACCGCTTTCGCATTCCGTAAAATCATATCATGACCTTGGGCATCCTCCCGTAATAACCGCTCAAACACCGGCTCGTAACGCAATGCATCGGGCATTGTCCATTTTACCAAAGGTCGTAATAAAGGATGCCGCATTTTTTTCAGAGCCTTACCGAATACCCCTAAAGTAAATTCTGTTATCAACCGTAATTTAGCCGGATCGGTGACCAAGGTAAATCCGACCTCCTGCGCATTACTGGCGGTCGGTGCCCGATAAGCCGCCTCTACAATCTGTGACAGTAAAGCTTCCGGCACCGGTTTTTCAGCAAAAGCCCGGTTCGACCGCCTGGCGCGGCACAGCAACATCATTTGCTCAGCTGCAGGATAATCTTTATAATCAAACGCATGTACTTTTTCCGGCGGAAAATCTGCATGTACGACAGCTCCTGTCGGACAGACCGCCACACAATGTCCGCAACGGATACAATTTTCCGGGGCTAACACCCGTATCTCCCCTCCTGTCTTCTCTTGTCCCAGAATCATAGAAGGACAAATTTTCACGCATTTCCCGCAACGGATACACTTTTCAATATCAATACTTAACATCAGTTCCATCGTCAATCTGTTTATCATTTCAGGTCAAAAATATCATTTCAGTTCCAAAGGCTGGCAAACCGGACAATAGTATACCGTTCCTCCCAAATAAGCCTCCCGGATAATCTCATGTCCGCAATTCGGACACGGCTCTTTGTATGTATTCTTAGATAAATAACCTTATAACCTCCCCAATTCCCGAAAAAATCTTTTTCGGTATCCCGGCCCCCCAATTCAACCATATTTGCCAAAGTTCCTTTCATACTGTACAGCAAATCGGATTTTTCAAGATCCCCAAGGGTAGATACCTTGCGCCTGGGATGAATACCGGCATTGTATAAAATATCCTGTACAACCCCATTTCCAAGTCCCGGTATACGTTGTTCTGTCGCCAACAGAGCCTTGGCGGATACATCTTTTTTCAATCCCCGGACCATATTTTCAAAATAAACTTCATCAAAAGCTTCTGCCAAGGGATTTAACTTGTGAATACTTCCCTGGTAATAAGGATTGTCATATTCTCTCTGGAAAGCATAAATTCCCCCATACATCGCTACCGTAAACACCAAAAAACTCCCGTCGTCCAATACAAGGAGTTGCTGATGCTTTACCGGATGGAGTTCCCCGGCCTGACCGTAACGCATAATCGTCCCGTCACTGATTAAAAGATGCGTATCCTTATCCATCACCAAATCGATGAATGCCCCATGCCCATCGACGGTCTCAATACTGCGTCCTTCCAATACTTCAGGATATCCGGCCGGGTCCCCGTTATACCAGGTAAACTTGTGCGGACTGGTTGCAGGTATCACTTCGGCTATTCTCCTGCCTGTAAGCACTCCGGCAGCCTGACGACTGATAATGGCAGATTCGGGAATTTCGATCATGATTTTTCAATATTATCGTTTTTCAAATATACGGATAATTTATCCCCCTTCCATTATTGTATGACAAAAAGAAACAAATAATTGTATCTTCGTAAAGCAAGCCGAGGCATAAAATCCCCTCGCTACGACACGCCTGTTTTAACCGGCTCTTACTCTCGGTTTTATTTTCTATCTTTGCTAAAATCATAAACGGCGGTAATTCCTTCCCCGCACAACTGCAAACCGACAGCAAGGAAGACAGATAACAAACGTGATAAAAAAGCCATACCCGCCTTACGAATGGATTAATTTACGGCCAAATGAACGAAGATTTCATAAAACAAAAAATCCAAAAATGGATTGTACTTATCTCCCTATTGATTTTAGGCGGAAAATTTATCGCCTTTTATATAACCAATTCTGTCGGTATTCTTACCGATGCTATGGAAAGTATCGTCAATATCGTAGCCGGAATCATCAGCCTGTTCAGCCTGCGATGGGCAGCTAAACCCAAAGACAAAGAGCATCCGTTCGGACATGGTAAAATAGAACTGATATCAGCCTCAATAGAGGGAATACTGATCGCCCTTGCCGGAGGGTTAATTATCTATGAAGGCATACAGAGACTCTTTTCTCCGGCCTCTATCGGTAAACTCGACATCGGTATCATTGTCGTTGCTGCCGCAGGCCTGATCAATTATTTCATGGGCTGGTTCAGTATAAAAGCGGGGAAAAAATACAACTCTATAGCACTGATTGCCGGCGGAAAACACTTGCAATCGGACACTTACTCCACAATCGGACTCGTCATCGGACTCTTATTGCTTTATTACACCGGTATCGAGTGGATCGACAGCGCTCTGGCCCTCATATTCGGAAGTATCATTATCCTGTCAGGCATATCTATTCTCAAAAAAACAGTCGCCGGCTTACTGGATAAAGCCGACGACAAGACATTAAACGACATGGCAGAAAGCATCAACAAACACCGCCAACCCGACTGGATAGATATTCACAACACAAAAATCATAAAATACGGAAGTTATCTCTACATCGATTGTGACCTGACTCTACCCTTTTACTACAATCTTACCGAAGGGCATCAAGCTTGTGAAAACCTCAGGAAAACACTTACAACCAATTTTTCTCCCCAAATACAAATTTCCATTCACTCCGATCCCTGCCGGATGGCACATTGCAAACATTGTGAGATAGCCGACTGTCATTTCCGGAAATCCCCGTTTTCAGAGCAGGAAAAAATAACACTATCGAATATGACCCAAAATGACGAAGAAAAAAATGAAAATTAACCGTTCATCCGTTCCCTGATTTTCCCCCATGCATGAGTACCGAAAAGGCAACTATCACACATCGTCCCACACATAACCCGGAACCTGGACATCGGTATGATAAAACTCAAAATGCCGGGCTCAAACCAAGGCCGCACCGAAGGATCAAAAAAACCGAGAAATGTCCGGTCGCCTCCCTTACGGTTTTCAACAACAGCCTGAGTAATTGTACTGCATCCGGAACCGAAAGCAGCCACAACGGCATCTTCCCGGTTATTATCAAAATAAGCCCAGGTTACCAAACCGGAAAGCATGTCCGGACCGGCTAAAAACAGAATGCCTTCCAGTTCGTCAAAACAATCCACACAATCGATACGGGCAAAATGAAGATATTTCTTTTCAGCTTTAGGCACTCCGATTTGCCGTATGAATTCAACGACCATTTCCGGAGTCTGTTTATATCGTTCTTTTAATGAGACGAAAGTCGGTACGTGTTCGGGCATTTCAGTAACCCCGGTATAAACCTTCCCCCCGCCGCAACCGATTACTTCTGCATTCAGGCTGATCATCCGGCCGGCACGTACATCTTTCATTGCTTTGAAAAAACACCCTCCGGTCTTTTCTGTTATTCCGATACGTTCGTCAGAATACCAAAACCCAAGAGGCAACTCGGCCGCTTCTCCGAAAGCTTCCTTGTAATTTTCTATAAATGCCTTTACTTCTATCATTTTATCTCATTTGTTTATCCTATCAAATATAGGCATTTCCCCGGTTACAACAAATTATTACCTGTTCAAAGATACGGAAAGAACGGCTTAAAAAGATTTCAGTAAGTCCATGGACTTACAATTATTTATATTTACTTTGTACCGTTTTTCAGGCCTGTTTTTACACGACATGCCGTATCTAAATGAAAAAAGTAATGGACCAGGAAATTACAAACGAAGCTGAATTTTACCAAAAAGTAGAATATTTCAATACGGAAAAAACCGAAAAATTGAGTTATCATTACCGGGAAATTCTGAAACTATTGGGTGAAGATCCGGAACGCGAAGGCCTGCAAAAAACTCCGCTCCGGGTAGCTAAAGCCATGCAGTTTATGACCCAGGGATATTATCAGAACCCGGAAAAAATTTTAAGCTCCGCACTGTTCAAAGAAGATTATCAGCAAATGGTCATCGTGAAAGACATCGAGATCTATTCACTCTGTGAACACCACATGCTCCCTTTTTACGGACGGGTTCATGTCGCTTACATTCCCAACGGCTATGTCACAGGCTTAAGTAAAATAGCCCGCGTTGTAGAAACGTATGCCCGCCGTTTACAGGTACAGGAACGCCTGACACACGAAATCAAAAACTGCATTCAAAACACGTTACACCCCCTCGGTGTGGCAGTCGTTATCGAAGCAAAACATATGTGTATGGCAATCCGTGGGGTACAGAAACAAAATTCCGTAACGACTACGTCTGATTTTAGCGGAGCCTTTGAAAAACTGGCCACCCGGGAAGAATTTATCCGTCTGATCAGTTCGAATTTACATTAAAAATTAATCATCCGGTGTTGTATTGACACCATATAATTTAAAAACCAGCAATATGAAAAAAGCATTTGTATTTCCCGGACAGGGAGCACAATTTGTTGGGATGGGGAAAGAACTTTATGAAAACTCTCCCAAAGCCAAAGAATTATTTGAAAAGGCAAATGATATTTTAGGATTCCGTATCACCGATCTGATGTTCAACGGTACGGATGCCGATCTGAAACAAACCAAAGTGACACAACCTGCGATCTTTTTGCATTCCGTTATTCTGGCTGACAGCCTGACTGAAAAACCGGATATGACAGCCGGTCATTCCCTCGGTGAGTTTTCTGCTCTGGTTGCTGCCAAAGCCTTATCCTTTGAAGACGGACTTCGTTTGGTACACGCCCGGGCTCTGGCAATGCAAAAAGCATGTGAAGCCAATCCGTCAACCATGGCGGCCGTTTTAGGACTCGATGATCAGATTGTAGAAAAAATCTGTGCAGAAATAGACGAGGTTGTCGTTCCCGCCAATTATAACAGTCCGGGACAAATCGTAATCTCCGGAAGCAATAAGGGAATTGAAACCGCTTGTGCCAAGCTATCGGAAGCCGGAGCCAAAAGAGTCGTTCCCTTAAATGTCGGCGGTGCCTTCCACTCTCCGTTAATGGAGCCGGCACGTCAGGAACTGGCTGCCGCTATCGAAGCCACCCATTTCTCGACACCGATATGCCCGGTATATCAAAACGTAGACGCACACCCCTACACAGACCCGGAACAGATCAAAAAAAATCTCGTTGCCCAGTTGACATCGTCCGTAAAATGGACCCAGATCATGAAAAACATGATTGCAGACGGAGCAACTTCTTTCCTGGAAATCGGACCGGGAAAAGTGCTGCAGGGGTTGATAAAAAAGCTGGACAAGGAAATGGAAACAAACGGTATCCAATAAGCATAAAAAAAGGTTCTGGAAACGGAACCTTTTTTTGTAAAATCTTTATATCTTTAAGTCGCAAATTAAAACGTATCTTAGGATATTTATGTCGAATAAAAAGCAGAAAAAACAATTCAATATTATTTTCCGCATTGTCATTATACTGGTTATTTGCAGTATAATCGTATTTTTATTTCCCAAAGCCGGTAGTTTCCAATACGAATTTCAGAAGGGTATGCCCTGGCGGTATGAAACCCTGTATGCCCCATTCGACTTCCCGATATATAAAACAGAAGCCGAATTAGAGGCTGAAAGTGCCAAAGTTGCTAAAGAACAACCTCCGATTTTCAATTTAAACGAAAACGTCAAGCATACGCAGTTGACTAAATTTATTGCGGCTACCGACAAATACATGACACCGGGCAACAGTGCCGCCATAGAATTACTTCGCAAAAAATTAGCTGTTTTTTATGACTACGGTATATTACAACTTCCGGATGCTTTGGAGGCCGGTAATATCAAAACCATTAAAATCGTACACAACAATATCGGACGGGATGTCGATTTTCAGAACGTATACACCCTCAAAAAAGCTTATTCGGCTTTAAACGAACTGGTACAATCGCTCTCCCTGCCTAAAACCGTCAAGGAACATATCCTCAGTCTGAACCTGAACAACTACATCCAGCCCAATCTGGAATTCGACGCCTCGAAAACAAGTCTTCAACTGGCCAATCAGTTGAAGAACATCAGTTTGACACAAGGAATGGTGCGCAATGGTGAAGTCATTATTGCCAAAAGAGAATTGGTGACTCCTGAAAAAGTCAAACTATTGAACTCTTTGAAAACAGAATACCGGCATAATGCAGGCAGTTCGTCGGGCAACCTCCGTCTCACCGGCGGACAGATCATTCTGACATTGACAGCCTTAACTATTTTTTCGATATTTTTCTACTATTCCAAAAAACGGATTTTTTATAACAACAAGGAATTCATATTTTTATATGCTTCTTTTCTGGCAACCGTATTGCTGGGAAGTGTCGGTTATTACCAAAATATCAATATGCTGTCTCTTCCGGTGCTGTTTTTTGTCATCATCGTCAACATACTGGTCGGCAGCCGCTCTGCCTTATACCTGCTCTTAAGCTCCTCTCTGCTCATATCTTATTTCGCACCGAACAGCTATATGTACATTTTTATGCAGATAGCAGCCGGCATCGTCGCTATTTTCGGACTGGCACAATTACAACGCAGGGGACAGTTATTTATTTCGATATTCTTTATCTTTCTGACCTATGTCGCAGTTTACATCGCATTTCTGCTTACCCAGGAAGGAGAATTTGTACTGACACATCTGTTCGGCCTGCTCTGGCTATTTGTAAACTGCTTATTGCTGAGTTTGACCTATCCGGTAATATACATATTCGAACGGATATTCGGTTTTATCTCCGAAATCACCTTAATCGAATTATCAAACCCCAATCATCCTGCATTAAGGGCATTAACCAAAAAAGCACCGGGCACCTTCCAGCATTCTCTTATGGTTGCAAACCTGGCTGAAGAAGCCATTTACCGGATCGGGGGAAATCCGCTTCTGACCCGTACCGGAGCTTTGTACCACGATATCGGCAAATCCTACGATCCGATTTATTTTATCGAAAATCAGACCGGAGGAATTAATCCGCACGACCAGTGCGAATTCGACGTCAGTGCCCAACACATCATCAACCACGTCACCCAAGGAGAGGAACTGGCTAAAAAATACAATTTGCCCGAAGCCATTATCAACTTTATCCGCACCCATCACGGTAAAAGCAAGGTCAAATATTTCTATAATTCATTTAAAAACAAATATCCGGACAAACCCATAGACGAAACCTTATTTACCTATGCCGGTCCCGATCCGGTAAGCAAGGAGTGTTCGGTTGTCATGATGGCCGATGCCGTGGAAGCCGTATCCCGTACTTTACGTGACAAAACAGAAGATAATATCACGAAATTGGTCAACGATATCATTGACGGACAGGTCGCCGACGGCCGTTTCCAGAACGCAGACATAACCTTTAAGGATATAGCTGCCGTAAAACGGGTGTTTATCGACATGCTTACCAATATTTATCATTCACGAATTGCTTATCCTCCTTTGAAAAAAACAGAAAAGCCAAAGGATAAAAATAAAGAAGACGAAAAATAAATTATAAACTTGAACAATATGACACAGAAAGCCATTACCATCAAAGATTTGGCTGCAAAGCTAAACATTTCAGTATCGACTGTCTCCCGGGCATTAAAAGATAATCCGGAAATCAGCCAGCAAACCCGTAAAACGGTTCAGGCTTTAGCTAAAGAACTGGGGTACCGTCCCAATCCGATTGCGGTTGCTCTGAAAACCCACAAAAGCCATACCATCGGAATAGTCGTACCTCAAATTGTAAACACCTTTTTCGCAACGGTAGTGAAAAAAGTAGAGGAAATTGCCGACAAATACGGATACAATGTGTTGGTGGCTTCGTCCAACGAAAGTTTCGAAAAAGAAAAGAAAAACATCGATGTTTTCTTAGCCAACCGGACAGATGGCATCATCCTTTCCATTTCCAAAGCGACGTCCTCCTTCGAGCATATCAAAAACATCCAAAACCAGGGAGTACCCTTGGTACTATTCGATCGTACAACCAAGGAATTAGACGTGTCGAAAGTTATTGCCGACGATGCTGATGCCGCTTATAAAATCGTACAGCACCTGATTCACGGCGGAGCCCGCAAAATTGCATTGCTGACAGGCCCGGAACACATGTCCATCGGTAAAAACAGGATGAAAGGCTATCTGAAGGCCATGACCGTCAACAAACTGGAAATCAACACCGATTATATCGTAAGATGTGAGGATTTCTCTGTAAAATCGGCTAAAGAAGCAACAACACGTTTATTAAATCTGAAACATATTCCGGATGCCATTTTCGGTATTAACGACGATATGGCGATCGGAGCCATCGAAGCCATTAAAGAAAAAGGCTTAAAAATACCGGAAGATATTGCCGTTTTCGGATTCTCAAACACCAAACGTTCCCGTTACATGAACCCGTCCGTAAGCACGGTAAACCAGTTTCCGGAAAAAATCGGAGAAGTAGCCGCAGAGCTTCTTTTCGAGCAAATCCTGAATCCGAAACATGCTCAGGTCCGGGAAGAAATTGTAAACTGTGAATTAATTATACGGGAGTCCTCCGACCGTTCTTATCTGAACGATTGACCGGTCTGCCGGTAATCGGTACAGGCAAGACAAACGAAGGCTTAATAATTGTCAGGAAGTTCA
>ERZ791631.1879-NODE-1879-length-10759-cov-2.716368_pt1 | contig 10759 bp, 7 predicted proteins | sample MGYA00509961_ERZ791631 | MGnify/ENA primary metagenome ERZ791631 (study PRJEB30046, sample SAMN00715248) | human gut metagenome | study: EMG produced TPA metagenomics assembly of the A metagenome-wide association study of gut microbiota in type 2... | reverse complement strand
AGATGGAAGATGAGGGCGAAATCTATGAGAGTATCGAAGATATTTGGCCGGATTACCCTAGTAAGGAGGATTTTTTCTTTAACGAGGAAGAGTATTAATTTATAAATGACCGAACATATAAAATTCCCGATAACTTGTGATAAAGTTATCGGGAATTTTTTATTGATGAACATCGTTTTTGGTATTTCTATTTTCTAACTCGTCTCAGAATATTCTGCATTTCGTAGACTATTTCGGGGTGTTGGTCCGCAAGGTTTTCCTTTTCATATTCTCTAACTCTCATGTCATAAAGTTGAGGAGTTTTCAAATTTCCAGTCTCTACTTTTGGGCCCCAGGTAATCATGGCAGGGCCCTCGTTTGGTTCAATATATTTCCAATTTTTGGTACGTACAGACATGGTTGAAGATTCTTCTATAATCCATGGGCGATCCGTTTGATCCTTTCCGAGCCATGTGTTTAAGCGGTTCTGGCTATCTGGCGCACTTCCTTTTGGTAATTTTGCGTTGATTAGAGCAGCCATTGATGCAAACCAGTCGATTTGTGATACTAAGGCGTCGGAAATTTGCGAACCGGGGATTTCTTTCGGCCAACTGACAATTGCAGGTACCGCCGTTCCTCCTTCAAATGCGCTGTATTTATTACCACGAAAAGGACCTGCAGGACTATGTCCGTTAAGCAATTCCTCAGCATGGTCATCATAACCGTCGTCAACTACCGGACCATTGTCACTAGAGAGGATAATTAATGTGTTTTCTCGTAATCCCCGTTCTTCAAGAGCTGCTATTATTTGTCCCACTGTCCAGTCAAACTGGGCAATAGCATCACCACGTACTCCCATTTTATTCTTACCTCTAAAACGTTCATGCGGAAAACGTGGTACATGTACGTCGTTTGTAGCAAAATACAAGAAAAAAGGCTGGTTTTTGTACTTGTCGATAAAATCAATAGCATGTGCGGTGATGGAGTCGGCTATATTTTCATCTTTCCATAATGCTTTGCCACCACCTTTCATGTATCCTATGCGACCAATTCCGTTGACAATAGCCATGTCGTGCCCATGACTATGTTTCATATTGTACAACAGTTCCGGATGGTCTTTCCCTAATGGTTCGCCAGGGAATGGCTTTTGATAACTAACCTCAATAGGAGCAGAAGGGTCGTAGTTGGCTACTTTACCGTTTTCAATAAACACGCATGGTACGCGATCCGCTGTGGCTGCCATAATATAGGAATAATCAAATCCCAAGTCTCCCAGTGCTGTAGGTAGTGGAGCATTCCAGTCTTGCATGCCCGATTTGTCACCCAATCCTAAATGCCATTTGCCGATAGCGCCGGTGATATATCCGGAATTCTTAAAAACATCTGCCAGCGTGTAAGTTTCAGGTCGGATAATCATACCAGCATTACCTGCTGCCACACCGGTTCCCGGTACACGCCACGCATATTTTCCAGTGAGCATGGAGTAACGTGAAGGAGTACTTGTTGCCGCAGTGGCGTGCGCATTGGTGAATTGGACACCACTTTCTGCCAATTGGTTTACATGGGGAGTTTGTACGTTTTTGGCTCCATAGCATTCGAGGTCACCATATCCCAGATCATCTGCATAGATAAAAATGACGTTTGGCTGCTTTTGAGGATTTGTTTTGGTTTTGAGCTTTTCGCTTTGTGCCGGACCTGTAACCGCCAATAGGCTTGCAACTGGCGAAAGAAAAGCTAATAATGCATACTGTTTCATGGGTATATTTATTTATAGGTTTTAAGGTAACTTATACCTTTGTGTCTTATTAATAAATACGTATATTTTTAGCCCAGCACTATATCAAACCCAGTTAAAACTAGTTAAAACGCAGAATGTCTCTTATGGTATCGTAATGAAGAAAATAAATAGGTTCAAATTCTTTTTTATGAATTTTAAAGCAAAGTAGATATTACGTTCTACCGCCTTCTCGCTAATGTCAAGTTGTTCTGCTATTTCTTTGTTTGTCATTTGTTGTTTCCTGCTCATGATAAAAACCTCTTGTTGTCGTGGTGGAAGTAAAGAAACTAATTTCCATATATATTCCAGTAGATCCTTAACTTCGAGCGTCTCATCAGATATAGCAATTTTCTCAGCAACCTCAAGAGCAGTAATTTTCATCGTTACCTTATTCAGACTTTTGCGGAAGTAATCAAAAATTGTGTTACGAGTCATAATAAAGAGTAATCCGTCTATGTCTTTGTTTTCGTTGATTGATGCACGCGATTCCCATAATTTGATAAAAACCTCTTGTACTGCCTCTTTTATTTCCTCGTCGTCATTCAGATAAATCTCTGAAAATCTGTATACTTTCCGCCAATAATGATCATATACAAAGGTAAATGAGGTTTCGTCTCCTTGTTTTAATTTTGCTAAAACAGATGTTTTCTCCATTACGTGCATAATTATAATTGTTTTGCAAAGATAAGAAAAAAAGGACTGGTTAGCGTTCTAAAGAACTGCTTTCTGATTTTTCGAAAAAAAGTTCAATGCAATGTAGGGATAGACATAAAAGTTTCGTATTTAATATTAGAGACGCTTGTTTTATAATGAAAATGAAAAATGTGAAAAAGATAGATATGAATAAGAAACTATATGAACAAATCAAAGCTTTATTAGCAGACAAACTGGATGAAAAAGAACAAAAGGAACTATTTCATCATCGAGAGTTTGAAGAAAGAATGCACCTGCAATGGAATATGGATCGACAAAAAGAACTTGACGATGAAGTAGGGCGAAAGATGTGGAAAATGGTAAGACAGAAATGTCTGGATTGCCGACAACAGAAAAAGCATGTTTATATACCATATTGGCTATCTGTGGCTGCCGTAGCTCTTGTTCTGCTACTTGGATGTATTTCTCCGGAAAAAAGGTAAATGAGGCGAAAGATGCTTTTGTAGAAGTAGTATCAAAAGAAGGACGTCTATATATGCTGCCTGATAGTTCACGAGTTTGGATGCATCCGGGAAGTTCTATCCGTTATCCGGAGAATTTTGTTCAGAATAGAAAAGTGTGGTTGAAAGGAAATTCCCATTTTGATGTTTATAAACAGGAAGGCAAACATTTTATCGTATACATTGATAGGGCTTTTGTAGAAGTAAAAGGTACTTCTTTTTTAATTAATCAGGAACAGGCAAATATTTCTAAAGTCACTTTGTTTAGTGGTAAAGTCGATTTTACGATAGTAGGTACTGAGCATACTATTGAGATGAAACCTTCGCAAGAATTGACCTTCAACGCGGAGAAGGCAAGCGTGAAAGTGGATGAAATGCAAGGAGTGAAATGGAAAGATGGTAATTATGAATTTACAAATGTTGATTTAAGTTCATGGATTGAGATTGTAGGAAGAATATATAATGTAAAAATATCATTGGAACACGGACAGGCAACCAAGAATCTGTTAAACGGGCGTCTACGTTATAATGAGTCATTGGAAGAAGCTATTGAAAAAATGTGCTTCAGTACAGGGTGGCGATATAGAAAGGAAAATGGAGAATATATCATATTCCGTTAAAGGTATACTATAGTATGTTTGTATAATTTTTTAATGTTAATCTTTTAATTATTTAGTATGGAAGAAAAGCAACAGCATGGCAGGTGGAAGTACCTCATGTGCATTTGGTTTGGAATCTTTTGTTTCCCATTGATTGCAATAGCAGCACAGGGAGTCATAAAGGTGAAAGGGTATTTTAGTGAAGTACAAGCTATCCGTCAGATCGAAAAAAACAGTAATTATGTGTTTTTTTACGATGCAGCGGATTTGGATGAAGTAAAGCGCAAAAACATTGACTGCCAAGGTACGATTGAAAAAGTATTGTCAGTTGTATTTGAAGGGAGTAATGTTAACTATTTAGTCCGGGGAGACGAAGTTGTACTGAAAGTGAATAAACAGAGTGTACAGCAGAAAGGAGAGAAAAGAGTCGTCACAGGTGTGGTTACAGATGCCATAGACGGCGAGCCGTTGGTAGGTGTGAACATTGTTGTGAAAGGTCAGAAAAGTGGAACTATCACGGATTTGAATGGTAGATATTCTATTTCTGTGAGCGGAGACAAAGCCGTACTGGTCTTCTCGTACATCGGTTACCAGAAACGTGAAGCTCCGGTAGAAGATTTAGGGGTGGTTAATGTCACGATGTCCGGAGAACAGCAGACGTTGAACGAGGTCGTTGTTGTAGGTTCCGGAGTACAAAAGAAAGTGAGTGTGACAGGGGCTATTACAAATGTGAAAGGAGATATTTTACGAATGCCGACTTCACAATTAAGTACTTCGTTTGCCGGTAAGCTGGCAGGTGTGATTGCTACCACTAAAACAGGAGAGCCGGGTTCCGGGGCTGATTTTTATATTCGCGGTATTTCTACAATGAACGGAGCAACCAATCCGCTGATTATATTGGACGGAGTGGAAATATCCTCCGGTGATTTGGATAATCTTGACCCGGAAATCATTGACGGCTTCTCTATTTTGAAAGACGCTACTGCTACGGCAATGTACGGTACCCGTGGGGCTAATGGCGTTATGATTATTACCACTAAATCCGGTCGTAATATTGATAAACCGATTATCAATTTCCGTGTGGAAGGACAGATCACAAGTCCGACAAGTAAGCCGAAGTTTGTCGACGGAGCCACTTACATGGATTTGTTCAATGAATCTTTGTTGAACGGCGGCTCTACCGAATCTCCCTATTCGGCAGAAGAAATTGCCGGAACGCGTGCTGGATTAAATCCGTATGCTTATCCGAATGTCAACTGGTATGACGAGCTTTTTAAGGATCAGGCATTTAACCAGAATTTCAATGTTAATATCCGGGGAGGCGGCAAACGAGTGGATTATTTCTCAAGTGTCACGGTCAATCACGAGACAGGTATGATTAAGAATCGTTCCAAAGACTTTTTCTCCTATAATAATAACATTAATGTGATGCGTTATTCATTTCAGAATAACATTAATGCATATTTGGGTAAGGATTCACGTCTTTCTTTGCGCTTGAATGTGCAGCTGAGAAAAACGAAGCAACCCAACATCAGTATGAACGATCTGTTTGCGGGAGCTATCAATACAAGTCCGGTGGAAGCTCCGATCTATTTCCCTGACGACGGTGTTACTACACATATCAAGTGGGGTGTGAATGACCGCTTGAAACCGGGACAGCAACAGAATCCGGTGGCACAGCTTGCATCCGGCTATCAGGATAATTTCCGGAGCACGGTAGTGGCGGCATTGGAGTTTGAGCAGAAACTGAATTTTATTACCGAGGGACTTAGATTTAAGGCATTGGCCTCTTTCAAGAACTGGTCAAGTACTACTAACAGTGCTTCCGCAGGTTGGAACAAATACCATTTACAGGATTTCTCGGTAGATGATAATGGAGTGTATTCTTTTGTCACCAGACTTCAGAATGAAAGCGGTGGAGAAGTATCTACGGACTTGAAACCGGGTGTTGCCAACTCGGGCGACCGCCGATTCTATTTCCAGGCTATCATGGACTACAACCGTACATTTGGAAAGCATGATGTGAATGCCATGTTTATCTATAATCAGGATGAACTGGTGACTCAATTATTCAGTGGCGACTTGATTGCTGCACTTCCCAAACGTAAACAAGGTGTTGCTGCCCGTCTTTCGTATGCTTACGACGGGAAATATCTGGCGGAAGTGAATATCGGTTACAATGGTTCCGAGAATTTTGCCAAAGGACACCGTTGGGGATTCTTCCCTTCTATTGCAGTGGGATATAACATCAGTGAGGAAGCGTTCTTTGAACCTTTGAAGAATGTTTTCTCTAACATGAAGATTCGTGCTTCGTGGGGGCTTGTTGGTAATGACAATATTGGTGGGGCACGTTTTGTGTATATGCCGACAATCAACCTGACAGGTACCGGATATACTACCGGGCTGGACGGTGATATAACTTATAAAGGTCCTGTATATTCCCGTTATGGTAATCCGGAGGTTACTTGGGAAGTGGGTAAGAAAGTCAATGTAGGTTTGGATTTGCAGTTGTTTAACTCATTGAACCTGACAATGGACTATTTCCACGAAACCCGTACTGATATATTTCAGGAGAGAGGTACGATTCCTCAATATCTGGGAACAGCAGGAACAAAGGTGTTCGGAAACTTGGCAGCCATGAAGAATCAAGGCTTCGACTTTGCGGCAGATTTCAATAAGAAAATAGGTAAGGACTGGTTTATCAGTTTCAAAGGGACATTTACGTATGCTCATAATGAGATTACAAAATACGATGAATCTCCGAAATATGCTTTCCAGTCAAAAGTAGGGCAGAGTGCAAATATTCCTAGTATTATGATTTCCGACGGTCTTTTCAAAGATCCGGATGATGTGAAAAACTCTAACCAGCAGATCGGAGGAAATCTTAGTGCCGGTGATATCAAGTATGTGAATATCTCCAAACTTTATGGTTATGATGATGATATCGTGGATATTTCTGACTGGGTATGGGCGAAGAATCCTACCGTTCCGGAGATTGTATATGGTTTCGGCCCTTCTATACGCTGGAAGAATCTTGATTTCTCTTTCTTCTTCCAGGGAGTTGCAAAGGTTTCATTGGTTATGAGTGATTTTCATCCGTTCGGAGACAACAGTTTGCGTAATGTCCTGACTTGGATTGCTGACGATCGCTGGTCTCCCGACAATCAGAATATCAACGCCACTTATCCTCGTCTGACTAGGGACACGAGTGTAAACAACACTCAACGCTCTGACTATTGGCTGCGCAACGCTGCATTTATCAAGTTGAAGAACGCAGAAATAGGTTATACATACAAGAATATGCGTTTCTATGTCAGTGGCATGAACCTGGCGACTTTCTCGCCATTCAAGCACTGGGACCCGGAACAAGGAGGAGGTAATGGTTTGAAATATCCTACGCAACGTGTTTTCAACTTTGGTTTTCAGATGACTATTAATAATAACCGCTAATTTGAATAAAATGAAAAAGATATATAATATTTTGTTATCGTTCGTATTTGCCGGCTGTCTCTTGGGCTCATGTGATTATCTGGATATTGTGCCGAATGAAACAGCCAATGAAGAAGATGCATTTGCTTCGGAACAAGCTGCATTGAACTATCTGTATTCCTGTTATTCCTTTATGCCTGCTTATCAGAACTCGCATACTTTTATCGGATATGCAGGAGATGAAATAGTAAGCTGTTTCAACGGAGAACCTATTAAACTATATTTTCAGGGAGGATATACTTCAGGAAATATCGGCAATGTGGATGCGACATACAGTAATATGTATAAAGGTATACGGCAATGTTATCTGTTGAAGAAGAATATTGCGTCCGTTCCGGGATTGAGTGATGATAAGATTAATGATTTCGCCAATCAGGCGGATTTTCTGATTGCTTATTATCATTCGGTATTGATGCAGCATTATGGTCCTATCATCTTGGTAAAAGAATTACCGGATATGAATACACCTTATGACAAGATGGCAGCCCGTTCTCCTTATGACGAATGTGTGGACTGGGTATCCGAACAATTCAGAATCGTATCGGAGAAATTGCCTACGGAACGTATGGGATCTTCTTACGGACTGGCAACTAGTGTAGCTGCCAAAGCGCTGAGGGCCCGATTGTTGCTTTATGCTGCTTCTCCTCTATTCAATGGAAACTCGGAATATTACAGTGACTTTGCCAACAATGACGGCACCTTATTGATGTCTCAAACATATAGTAAAGAGAAATATAAAGTAGCTGCCGATGCAGCTTTGGAAGCAATAAACTTTGCAGAAGATCACGGATACAGATTATATTACGTTGGCGATGATGCCATTGGTACAGCCACCTATCCGTATCCGAAAGATCCTATCCAAAGACAGCTGCGTCTTACATACCTGGACAAGAACGGAACTAAGGAGGTACTTTGGGCAAATACCCGCTTGGAAGAAATGTATAGCATACAGAATAAATCCATTCCTTATCTTTCTTTTGGAGGAGGATATGGTCCGTCTCTGACAATGGTAGAACGATTCTATACCGAAAATGGTCTTCCGATTGACCAAGACCCGACGTATGACTATGAAAATCGTTTTCAGACTACTATTCTGGATGATGATACACGCGGAGAGGGAATAACTTTGAAATTGAACGATCATCGTGAGCCGCGTTTCTATGCCTGGATATCTTTCCATAATGGCTTTTACGAATGTCAGACGGAGAATGTAGTAGCCGACGGTACCAAAGGTATTACTTATCAGGATAAAATGGACCGTTCCGACCGTAAACAACGCAAAAGATGGTTGACACAGTACAAGAAGGAAGACAACAGTGGCAAAATGAACAGAGGAAATAACTACTCTCCAACCGGTTATCTGAATAAGAAAGGGGTTCATCCGGGATCGGCTGCCCGTAAGTCGGACAACGTGCCTTCCTTGAGATATCCGTTGCCTATCATTCGTTTAGGTGAGTTGTATCTGGATTATGCAGAAGCTTGTGTCGGATATGGTGATGCTAGTTATGTGGCTGAAGGCATGAAGAAATTGAACGTAATCCGTGAGCGTGCCGGCATTGCCCCTGTACTGACTGCCTGGGCGAAGGCAAAGGAGCCGTTGACAGATTATTCTTCCGTAGGCCCCGATGGTCGTTTGATGCAGATTGTACGTCAGGAACGTATGATTGAACTTTATATGGAGACTCATAATTTCTGGGATCTTCGTCGCTGGAAGTTGGGGGAAAAATACTTTGGTGTATATCCGAGAGGATTAAATGTGGAAGCTACCAAAGATGAGGACTTCTTCAAGGATACACAAATGACAAGTCACATTCGTGAATTCCGTACTCCGGCGAATTATTTGATGCCTATTCCGGTAGATCAGGTAAGTAATAACCCGCAAATGGTGCAGAATCCGGGCTATTAACGGTAAGATGAAGGCAGAATCTGTTTTGAAGTTTTTTGAAACAGATTCTGTTTCTATTATTTGCTAAGTGTCTTATTTTATGGATATTTATTTTTATCTTTGCTGCACGTTTTTCCATAAATTATGATACAGAAAATTAAAACTGTTCCTTTTCAGTAAGGGGAACTTAATTAATGAATGTATTTATTACATAACGAACTTAATTTTATAGTGATGAACAACAAACACTGCATTTTTTTGTCAGGGGTAGCCGCCTTGGTAACATTGCCCTCCTTTGCTCAGAGTAAAGGGGCGTCTGAGAAGCCTATGAATATTTTGTATATAATGAGTGACGACCACTCATTTCAGACTATCAGTGCCTACGATCACCGTTTTATAGAGACACCCAATATCGACCGTATCGGCAATGAAGGAGTTGTCTTTACCAATAGTTTTGTGGCAAACTCTATAAGCGGACCCAGCCGTGCGTGTATGTTGACGGGAAAACATAGCCATAAGAATGGTTTTATAGATAATGCGCACCGGTTTGACGGAAGCCAGCAGACCTTCCCTAAGCTGTTGCAGAAGGCAGGTTATCAGACTGCTATTGTTGGTAAATGGCATCTCACCTCTAATCCCACGGGATTCGATTATTGGAATATTCTGATTGGTCAGGGTGATTATTACAATCCTTATTTTATAGATAATGGTAAGAAAGTGCAGATAGAAGGGTATGCCACCAATATCACTACGGACTTGGCGCTGGAATGGCTGGAGAACAAACGGGAGAAAGAAAAACCGTTCTGTCTGTTGTTGCATCATAAAGCCCCGCACCGTACATGGATGCCCGACACTTGTGACTTGGGAGCGTTTGATAAGGTGAAGTTTCCATTGCCGGAAAATTTCTATGATAAATATGAAGGCCGTATAGCTGCTTCCGAACAGGAGATGAACATATTCAAGGATATGGACCTTGTCTATGACCTGAAAATGGCGGATAAAGAAAATGAGATTCATACAAAAACTGGATTGGAAGGTTATGGACGCGCTATGTATAAGCGTATGAATCCGCAACAAAAAGCTGCCTGGGATGCTTATTATGACCCTATTATCAAAGATTTTAAAGCCCGGAAACTGGAAGGCAAGGAACTGGCGGAGTGGAAGTATCAACGTTATATGCATGATTATTTGAGTGTGATTCGTTCGGTCGACCGCAATATCGGACGGGTGTTGAAGTATCTCGAAGAAAAAGGGCTTCTGGAAAATACATTGGTGGTTTATACTTCCGACCAGGGATTCTATATGGGAGAACACGGTTGGTTTGACAAACGCTTTATGTACGAGGAGTCATTCCGTACTCCGTTGTTAGCCCGTTTTCCTCATGGCAAGAAAGGAAAAGTGTCGCAAATGGTTCAGAATATAGACTATGCACCTACCTTCTTGGAACTGGCGGGAGTAGATATTCCGGAAGATATTCAGGGAGTATCTTTGTTGCCTTTGCTGAAAGGAGAACGTCCTAAGGACTGGCGTAAGTCCCTTTACTATCATTTCTATGAATATCCGGCGGAACATGCGGTGAAACGTCATTATGGTGTGCGTACCGAACGCTATAAACTGATACATTTTTATAATGATATTGATGCGTGGGAGCTGTATGACCTGAAAAAAGATCCGCGTGAAATGCATAATTTGTTTGGGAAGCCCGGTTATGAAAAGATAACTGAAAAACTGAAAGGGGAATTGGTAAAGCTTCAGACTCAGTATGACGATCCTATTGAATCTCAATTAAAAAAATAAAGTATTATGAATGCCAAGGAATTTGTACAAATAGTAAAGAAGATGTTTTCTAAAGGACTGACTCCGGAGGAAAAAATAA
>ERZ791631.1870-NODE-1870-length-10791-cov-13.506800_pt1 | contig 10791 bp, 6 predicted proteins | sample MGYA00509961_ERZ791631 | MGnify/ENA primary metagenome ERZ791631 (study PRJEB30046, sample SAMN00715248) | human gut metagenome | study: EMG produced TPA metagenomics assembly of the A metagenome-wide association study of gut microbiota in type 2... | reverse complement strand
CCAGTTTATGATTACTAAGCTGCATGTTTACCATCTTATTTCCTTTCACCCGTCCAAGTTGAATCATGACAGAGGTGCTAATCATATTCAGAATCATTTTCTGTCCGGTGCCTGATTTCATCCGGGAACTGCCTGTTACATATTCCGGTCCTACAATCATTTCGATGGCGACATCTGCCTCTGCCGCCATTGGAGAATCGGGATTACTGGTGATACAACCTGTCAGGACACCGTGTTTACGGGCTTCCCGCAAAGCACCGATTACGTACGGGGTAGTGCCGGAAGCGGCAATGCCGATAACGGTGTCTTTTTCGTTGATCTGGTGTTCGACGAGTTCTTCCCAACCTCGATTTTCATCATCTTCGGCTCCTTCTACCGGATTGCGCAAGGCTGTATCGCCTCCTGCAATCAGTCCGATAATCCAGTTGGGAGACATTCCGAAAGTAGGAGGGATTTCGGAAGCATCCAATACTCCCAGGCGACCGCTTGTGCCGGCCCCCATATAAAAGATGCGTCCGCCTTGTTTCATGCGGGGTACAATCTGATTGACAAGCTCTTCAATTTGTGGAATAGCCTTTTGTACGGCTAACGCTACTTTCTGATCTTCCTGGTTGATATCTTCTAAGATCTCTCGCACAGATTTCTTTTCCAGATGATCGTAAAAGGACGGTTGTTCGGTTATCTGCATTTTTATAATTACTGGTTATAAATTACAATAGGTAAAAGAATTATTGTTGATGGTATTGAATCAGCCCTTCCATCGGACTTTGAAGAATCTTACCGATCTGAATACCTGTTGTTTGCGCAGCCTCCTGCAAAATCTCCTTGTAACAGTGAGCTACGGAACCAATAAAATGTACTGGATATTGCTTATAATCATATTGCATCACGTTTCTGCGGAGAAAAGCGATAAAGCTGTTGAGTACTAGTGAACGGATAGCCGGTTCTTCCAAGTGCTGTGCAAGGAAAGGGGAGAGACTAGCCAGAAAACGGTTCGGAAAGGGTTGGCGGTAAACGCGGTCGATGATTTCGGGGGCCGTCAGGTCGAACTGTTTTAAGAAAGCTTCTTTGATGGCGGGTGGAAGCTGGTTTTTCAGTACATCGCCTACCAGTAGTTTTCCTAAGACTGCGCCGCTTCCTTCATCTCCCAGGATGAATCCAAGAGGGGAGATGTTGTTGACAATCTCTTCACCGTTGTAGAAACAGGAATTGGAACCTGTGCCGAGGATGCAGGCAATCCCTGCTTCATGTCCGCATAGTCCGCGGGCAGCGGCAAGCATATCCGAGTTGGCTTTGATATTTCCGATGACAGGCAGGCTGTCGGCGATGGCCCGCCGGAGGACGGGAGCCTTTTCGGGAGTGCAGCCTGCACCATAAAAAAAGACGGAGTTGATCGTTCCTTCCGGTAGTTGTGGCAGAAGGGAATGTGTCAGCTCTTGTTGAATTTCTTCTTCTGATTGGAAGAAGGGATTAATTCCCTTCGTTCCCATTCGTTTGATTGGGGTGTCGTTGAAAACGATGCACCAGTCGGTTTTTGTAGAACCACTATCTGCAATGAGTATCATATCTTTGAGTTTTTTATTGTTTCTTTCCGAAAGAATCCTCCAGTCGGTTGCGAATCATTAATGAGGCGACGATACCGGGTAGGGTACAAATACAAACCCAGATAAAGAAGTTTGTGTATCCGAGATGTTCCTGTATCCATCCGGCAGGCATACCGGGAATCATCATGCCTAGTGCCATAAATCCGGTTCCGATAGCATAGTGCGCCGTTTTGTGTTCACCTTCTGCTATATAAATCAGATATAGCATATAAGCGGTAAAACCGAAACCATACCCCAACTGTTCGATCGCTACACAAATGGCTATAAATATAGGATTGTCCGGGGTGGCGGCAGCCATCCATACATATAATAGATCGGGAATGTTGATGGCTAATGCCATGGGTAATATCCATTTCTTGAATCCGTCACGGGAAACGAGGAAACCACTAATGATTCCACCGAGCAATAAAGCTATGACACCTATCGTGCCGTAGATCATTCCGACAGTTGCTGTGGATAAACCCAGTCCACCTTTATCGGTCGTGTCGAGCAGGAAAGGAGAAGCTATTTTGGCTAACTGTGATTCTCCCAACCGGTAGGTGAGGAGGAAAAAGAACATGAGACCGAGGTTCTTTTTCTGAAAGAATGTGACAAAGGTCAGGAGAAAATCCCCCAACAACTTACCCGGTGTGAGTCCGGGACGTTTAATGTCCGAATCAGGATGGGGGAGGATAAGTCGATGATAGATAGTAAGAGCCAGAAATAATCCGGCAAGGAGGTAGAATGTAATACTCCATGCCAAGGGAATATTGTTCTGTGATGTTTCCAGCCATCCTGCCAGCATGACTAGAATTCCCTGCCCGAAAATATTGGCAAGCCGATAAAACGTATTTCGAATACCGACAAAGAAAGATTGTTCTTTATTATTGAGCCCGAGCATATAGAAACCGTCTGCAGCGATGTCATGCGTAGCGGAACTGAACGCCAACAGCCAGAAAAAAGCAAGAGTCAACTGTACATAATGAGCAGTCGGAATAAAGAAGGCTATTCCTGCAAATCCGGCAGCGATGAAACCTTGCATGGCAATAATCCAGGCACGCTTCGTTTTCACCAGGTCGACGAATGGACTCCATAGCGGTTTGATAGTCCAGGGAAGATAGAGCCAGGAAGTGTATAAGGCTATTTCCGTATTGGATAATCCTAAACGCTTGTACATGATAACAGCAATCGTCATTACCGCTACGTATGGCAGCCCTTCTGCGAAGTAGAGGGTGGGTATCCAGCTCCAGGGATTTCTTTTTATAGTGGGGGTTGTCATGGTATTATTCTTTTTTATTGATATTGTTTCTCGAGCGTACTGCCGGGGTAATAGTGAGACAGTATTTCTTCATATTTGTAACCTTGCTCTCCCATTACGGCAGCACCAATCTGGCAAAGTCCTACTCCATGCCCCCATCCGGCTCCGGTAAGGATGAATCGTGAAGGGATTTTATCCTCTTTATGTCCTTTTTCCTCATATTCCTTGTCTACTACGAAGGCGGAACTATACAGATGGGAAGTAGATAAGGTACGGCGTATTTCCAGTTCTTTTCCAATGATGAGTGTCTGTAAGGTTCCTACAATCTTTAGTCGGACAAGACGTCCGGATGTTCCCCGTTCTATAGGAATTAAATCCAGAATTTGTCCGAAGTCAATTCCCGAACGTTGATGAATCAGTGTTGAAAGTTCTTGTTGGGTATAACTGACTTTCCAACGATAGAAGTCTGCTGTTTCCTGATCGTAGTTGTTTAGTACTTGGCTTAGAATTTTCTTATCCTGCGTATTACAAAAAGCAACAGGTGAGGTACGTATCCATTTATCAGCTTCCGCCTCTATGTTCAAATCGGGAAGTTGTTTTTCAGTCTTGCTATCCCGTTGTCTGATTAGATAAGGATGCTTTACGTTTTCCCAACAATTTTGGAACTCTTCAAAAGCTCCGCCACAACATTTAGAGAAACGGGCATCACAAATCGCTCCTTTATACATCAGCACTTCCCCCCGCGTGGCGGAGACTGCTTCGATGGCTTGTGGTGTTGAGGCTCGTGTAATTCCCTGATAACGCTGGCAATGATCATCGGCACATACATCGAAATTTCTATGTGCTTCATGGTCATACCACTTAATAAATGAAGAATTAGGAATGAAGAATGAAGAATTGGCTGCGCTGTCTTTTTGCAAAGTTCTTTTAAATTCTTCATTCTTCATTCTTAATTCTTTATTTTTTTCGAGTAGCCAGCTTCGGGAGATGACGGCGTGAGCCTTTAGTAGTTCTAAAGAAGCTGTTGCGCTCATCTCTGATGAAATTACACTGGTAAGATATTCTTCAATGGAAATCACATTGATGGCGGTTAGTTGTTCTCCTTCGATGATAATCTTTAATTCCCCTTTGAATTTCTGGACTTCTTTGCGTTCCCAATGGAAGTTGATTCCGATGGTCACATCTTTCAGTTCAAAGAAAGCATGTGCACCTTGTTGGGGAGTGAAAGATAATTCATTATATTCTTTCCCTTGCCAATGAATCTTCCCATCCTGATAAATAACTTTCTGTGTTCCGGAAATTTTCGTTCCGACAGAAGAACTAAATTTCACCGGGAAAGAGAATTCAATCTCTTTCCCGGAAAGGATACCGACTGTTATTTGAGGTTGAGTCATAATACAGCTTTAATACGTTCTAGTATTTTTTGCAGTTTTTCTTTGGATATAGATACTTCCCGATAGATATCATATACTTTTTCAGGAGTCAGTTTCTTCATATCCTCTTCACGTACTATAGGGAATATGCCGTTCATTTCAGCTATAGCAGGACTGATGAGAATTTGTTCGTCTCCTTTTGCGTAATAGCAGTCGGGACGATGTTTGCTGCGTAAGAAGATAATACAATTGTAAGGGTGTTCGGCCACTGACTCAAATTGATCGTCGTAGTTCTTTCCAAAATGCTCTTTGGTGATTTCCAAACCATACCAGGCAAGAATATTCATCATTGGTTCTTTTCCGTTATTATTGGCAGCTAAGATGTCGTAAATCAGATGAAAGGTTTTCGACATTGTTTTCTTATTTTTCGCCTGAATCCTGATGAAACTGTACGGGAAATCTTCATAACTAATTCGCACCTTGTCGTTATCTATTAAATCTATGTGATCGTAATATGATCCCTGCATACTTTCCTCTTTACTGCAAGCTTGAAAATGGGCATGATCGGGAGCGGAAGCTCCACATTCCGGTCCATTATACAAAAGGAAGTATTCTCTCATTATGTCGGTGAATTCTATCATATCTTTAAAACGCCCGGCTATGGATTGCGACTTGTGTTCCTTATCTACAATTGTAAAGTGGTGTTTAAATATGGGATAGGGATTAACCAGTATCTGATAATTCCTATAACTGATGAATTCTTGTTCCTGCGGTCGGTTTGTTTGGCAGAGGAAGCAAGGCCGTGAGTGAATGGAGGCAGTATCTGTCTGTGCGGTAGTCGAAAGAATACGTTTCGGATTAAGGAATAGGTTCGCATCTAAATATTGCTTACCAAACCATTTGGATATTTCTTTTGTTCGTGACCGATACTGTTTCAATGCCTGGTAATTCTCTTTGGCTAGTTCCCAAGAAAGAGTTTGCTTTTGGAATAACCGTTCGATACTTTGCTGAATTTTCTCTAATGTCGTTTCTTGTTGCAGGATGCGCTGTTCCAATTCCCACGTACGAAGTCGGTCTTTATATAGATTATTCTGGTTGATTTTCTCAACAGGCAGTGCAGCATCCGAGTTGCCTTCCCAACGGCGGCAAAGGTAAATCACGTCGTATATTCTGCCTATCTGATAATCGTGTGAAATTTTCAATCCAAGGGCATAATCTTCTCCATAGCTTGTGTTCGGGACTTTGATTTCCCGAAGAATGGGCGTGTAGAATGCACGGGGAGCTCCCAGACCGTTGATACGTAATGCATTATTTCGTCCGTTGTCGGGTGTCCATTCCTTATGATCGATGATGCCGGGGGCAATTTCCTGCATATCAAAGTTAGTCATCATATAAGTGCCGATTACCATTGCACATTTCTGTTTATAGAAAGTATCAATGATGATTTGCAGGCTATGTTCGTCTTTATACACGTCATCGCTATCAAGTTGGACGGCAAACTTTCCACATTTCTCGTGATGGATACCTATGTTCCAACATCCGCCTATACCGAGGTCATTTCTTTCGGGAATGACGTGAATCAGGCGCTTGTCCGAACTAAGTTCACGGAGAACTTCACTGGTCCCGTCTGTCGAATGATTGTCGATGACAATGACATTGAACGGAAAGGTCGTTTGCTGGTTCAGTGCCGAGCGTACGGCATCTTTGACTGTACGAATACGGTTGCGTACGGGTATAATGACAGAAGCTTCATACTCAAAAGTGTGGGAAGAAAAGTCTACAGGACGGAAGATAGGATAAAGATATCCGCCAATTTCCTTCAAATGGTTGGTGCATGCCTGTTCCATTTCGATCTGTACCTGACGGTTTTTAGGGTCTACATAATCGAACTGCTTCTCACCGCTTTTCCGCTTGTCACTTTCTACTTCGGTATATAGATATTCGTTGATATGTACCAGTTTGCTCTTTTGGGATATTTTGAGTCTCAAATCATACAAGCCTGCATATTGATATTCCTCTTCCGTATTTTCTATAACTTCCTTGAATGCGTTGGCATTGAACAGTAAAACCGAGCCGAAATTGAAGTCGTCACGCAGGCTACCGGGTTGGTAATCAATGACCGGAGCTGTTTTTTGCACACCGTCTATCTGTTGGTAATGGTCTGCATATACCATGCCAGCTTGGGTCATTTCCATTACTTGAACCATTCTTTCAAGAGCGAACATGCCTATTTTTAGTGCAGTGTGTTTGGTATAGAGCAAGGTATATGTTTTATCAGAATGTTCTGCAATAGCTCGCATTGCTTGTGTAGACTGCATTTTTTCTACAGAGATGAGTTCGCATCCGGGAATACAGACATTGGTAATTGGCGATGCCAATAAATAAATTTTGTCTACCAGCGTCGATGCACGTAACTCCTTAACTGTTTGCACAGTTTCTTCCAACCGGCTGAAAGGAAGAAAACAGTTGATTGTTGTTTTCATTATTTTACTTTTTGTTTTGTAGTATGAGTTGTGTAAGATGTTTCTTTGTCTTGTCTTTTGATGAACAAACAAAGTCCAAGGAATGTGAACAGGGCATTGATTATCAACAACTCGTAACTAATTTGGTAACCGTTGAGCCATGCTTCCGAATTTCTTTGAAGGATATAGCAAAGAATAGGAGAAGCGATAGCTACCAACGGAATATATTTATCATAAACTTGTTTCTTGGTGAAGATGCCAAAAGCGAACAGTCCTAAGATAGGGCCATACGTATAACTGGCCAATGTGTAAATCGCATCAATCACACTCGTGTTGTTCAGCAGATTGAATACGAAAATGACTGCTCCCATCACAACTGCCATACCGATATGTACATGTTTGCGTATTTGGCTAAGTGCCGCCTCTCCTTTTTTCTGTGCATGTAAAATATCTACAGTAAAGGAAGTGGTCAGTGCCGTCAAGGCAGAACCCGCTGCAGAATAGGCGGAGGCTATCAGTCCGATAATGAATAATATTCCGACTATGCCGGGAAAATAATTTCCGGTAGCAATCATCGGAAACAACTCGTCGCTTTTTTCCGGATTCCCAATGCCTTGCTGTGCTGTAAACGTATATAACAGTACTCCTAGCATCAGAAAAAGCAGAATGACAAAGAACTGTGAGATTCCACTGGTAATCATATTCTTCTGTGAGTCCCGGAAGTTCTTGCAGCTAAGATTGCGCTGCATCATATCTTGGTCGAGCCCGTTCATGGCAATAACGGTGAATACTCCTGCCAGGAATTGCTTGAAGAAATATCGTTTGTCATTAACATCGTCAAAAAAGAATGTCTTGGAAAAGTCACTGTCTGAAATCGTACTAACCAAACCACTGAAATTCAGATGCAAGCTGGAAGCAATATAATAGATGCAAAGTACAACCGACACTACCAGGCAGAATGTTTTTAGAACATCCGTCCATATCAATGATTTCACTCCACCGCGGAAAGTGTAAAGCCATACGATAAATACCGTAAGAATTACGTTCAACAGGAAAGGAAGATGGAAAGGTTCGAAGATAAGAAACTGCAATGTCAGGCATACGAGAAAGAGTCGGACGGCTGCCCCTAGCATCTTTGAAATAAAAAAGAACCAGGCTCCCGTCTTGTAGGAAGAGCTTCCGAACCTGTTCTCCAGATATTCATATATGGAAACCAGGTTCATACGATAAAAGAGAGGAACGAGTACAAACGCAATGATAATTTGTCCTACTATGAATCCCAGCACCATTTGCAGGTAAGAAAAGCTACTTGCCTGTACCATACCCGGAACGGAAACGAAAGTGACTCCGGAAATGGTGGAACCGATCATGGCAAAGGCAACGATATACCAGGCTGATTTACGGTTTCCTACAAAGAATCCTTCATTGTCGGCTTTGCGTCCTGCTATATAAGAGATAGTGAACAGGATTATAAAGTATGCCACAATAGTAATAGATATAACGGCTGGACTCATATCTGCTGTTTAAATTCGTTTGAGGATAAATATCCGGAACTTGTTTACTTTGCCTACAAATGTAGGGAATTTATCATAGATATGCATACTCTTACATATTTTTTATTCCGGGTGTGCCTCCGGTTGCATGTTTTGATGAATGCCAATTCTTATTGAGAGAGGGTAACTCCGGGGATTTCTTTTCGAGTGAAACGCCGGTTATTTTATCAATGGTGTGCATTTCATCTCTAAAACAACAAGTGTCAAAAGTATGTCCTGGTGCAGTCTCTTTACTACTTGAAAGTGCCAGATACCCGCCATTATTGTTCAGTGCCGGGAAGTTCGGTATAATTATTATATTTTCTCCACCGACTTTATGTTTCTGAACGACTCTGTTGAAGTATTTCGTGAAGCAAAGATATGCTTTGGCAGGAATGGTTAGGGGAGTAGAAGGACTTTCATTTTGAAGGATGGTAGTATTGTATATTGCCCCGTCTTTATACATCTTATATAGATAAAGTACCGGTAAAATGATAGCCTGTTCAGTCGGATTGTAGATTTCTATATATTCTGCACCATCAGTGGCATTATTATACATGATTTCATTGAAAAGAAGCATACCTCTCACATCTTTCGGTAATTCGGGGGTGTTCGGATTATCTGGAATGTCTGTTCCGGGATGATCGGGTGTTTCATCAGGTGTAGTGTCCGTTTCTACGTTATTAGATAGCTGTATGTGATGAAATGTAAATCCTTTACAGCGGGTTTTGGTGTAAATGCAGTATATACCGCAGTAGCGGGAAGTTTGTATATCGGTATCTTTTATTTGTTTTTCTTTTACGTATTCATTCTCGGATTCACGTCGTGTCCAAAAAGTCCAGTAACCATTATTGTCACGTTCTACTTTTATATATAGTTTCGGTGAAGAGTCTCCTTTCATCAACTCTCTTCCCGAAGCCAGTAGTTTAGATTGGTCTCCGTTTTGACGATAAAGAGTTACATTATCTTTGGCTCCTCCTATCTGAATATAATAACCGTTTAAATTCTCGGAAAGAATGTTTGAGGAAGAAGTCAGATAAAATCGTGCATAATTGTTAGCGGAAGGATTAAAGGTGAGGTGAACTCCAAATTCCCAACGGGTATTTTTTACAGAGGTGGAAGGAATGGTGACATAAGCTGTTCCGGCGTCTTCGTATGGATCATTCAGATGGATTCCTTCTTTAGAATTGATGGTGAATTTGTCCATCTCTCCTTCCCAGGGAAGTTCGGAGGTAACTGTATCCTCTTCCTCTGAATCTCCTTTTTCTTCGTCATCAGTAGGGAGCGAACAATTATAGAACAATATGATGAAGATACTTAGGAAAGCAAATGCTTTGTAAACTTTCATACGGTTTTTAATTTGAGTTTTTTCGTTTTACCGTATTTGTTTGTGTATAATGCAGAAGCAATTGCGGTCTGAATATTTGAATGAGTCGGCAAAGATAAACTTTCTTGCCGGAAAAAGCCCATACTTACAGAAGAAAAGATTGTAATTCTTTTTGTTTCCTATACACGCATGGGAAGAAAACAGTAAGGGACTACCCTAAGTCATATTTAATAGATTGACTTTTGATAGTCCCTTACAACTGTTACATTCAATATGGGAATACTATTCGAAACGTGGCATTACATATTTATCAGTATAAGATGTGAAAGTAATACCGGGCATGGAATGAGTAGACGATGCGTTCTCTAATTTTTTAATCAATGAATAATCGTCGGCATTCAATGCGTAATAATTATCAGAGGTCGGAGTAGTCACACGTACCGTCCAATCGAACATATTACCGATAATGGTTAGTGCATCCGTTTCGGGATTGAATACCGGGATTCCTGTTTTTACGATTTCATACGTCCGATTCTGCAACACATAGAAGGCGTTGTTGACATCGGTCATAAAAGCAAGCGTCTTTTTGTTTCTGAACTCGGTCAGATACAGATGCTTTAACGTCAGTCCTTCAGGCAAGGTGATGGCACGGACATACGGACGCCCTTTCACCTGTTTCAGATGAAACAGACGGCGGTCGGCATCCAATAGAAGGTAACCTTCGTCATACTCCTTTTTCACCGTCGGATTTCCTACAATCTCCGTTGCCGGGAAACGAAAATCTTTCTTAGTCATAGCTTCGGTAAACTGAAGGCTTTTATCTTCCTTCACGCTGTTGGTAGCCATGTCGATGAATTCGATCCCTTTGGAGGTGATGCGGAATACATCATCCGGCATTTTTAAATCCACACGTCCTGACATGGATTCCATTAGCGGGTAAAGTCCGATAGAAGGCGCATTGATATCCGAAGGAACGCTGCGGAAGTTGAAGTTTTCCGTCTGCACCATTTTGGGAGTCACTGCGATTCCTTGAATGGTATCCGGAAAACGCTCGTCAGACATCAACTGGCGGAAGTAAAACATAGGCAGGATGCTGTCGAAAGCAGCTTCCGAATAAATGTTTCCTGCCAAGTCGCGACGCACGCTTCCCTTTCCCTCTTCCTGTCCCATCTGTGCGAAATCGCCAATGACGAAACTATATAGGGTAAAGGGAGTCTTCTCCGGCTTTACGACAAAGAAATTGTAACACCAAGGCA
>ERZ791631.1867-NODE-1867-length-10817-cov-6.364523_pt1 | contig 10817 bp, 9 predicted proteins | sample MGYA00509961_ERZ791631 | MGnify/ENA primary metagenome ERZ791631 (study PRJEB30046, sample SAMN00715248) | human gut metagenome | study: EMG produced TPA metagenomics assembly of the A metagenome-wide association study of gut microbiota in type 2... | reverse complement strand
CATGACCCAGCAGGGATGCCGCCACCTGTTTGCTGGTGCCTTCCTGCAGCAGATATGTTGCGTAGAAATGCCGCAGGGTATGCAGGTGATAATCTTCCGATAGCCCACACTTTTTATATAGCTTGCGCAGATGCCGTGTAAAAGAATCCGGGTGCGGCACATGACCGTCGGGGTCAGTAAATATCGGTTGCTCTCTATTTGGAACGCCGCTATGCAGCACCTGTTGCTGTCGCAGCGCCATCAGAAGCTCCCATATCCCCATGGGAATCGTTACGATCCGTTCCCGATGGCTCTTGGTGTTGCTCTCAACAATCTGCCCGGATGCGCAGCTGCGGGAACGGCGGACGGTCAGTTCACAAGCACCGGTTATGTCCCGCCATTGCAGGGCGCACAGTTCACCGCGCCGCAGACCAGTTGTGATGGCCAGCGTGTAATACGCGCGATATAAAATCGGCTCATCCCTTATCGCCTGCATCAGTTTTCTTATTTCATACTTTTGCGGGATATGCTGAGCCTCCTTTTCAAAATGCTTTTTCCGAACGCGGTGCGCCGGATTGAACGGAATGATGTCATTTTTCTTTGCATCCTCCAGCACCGAGGAAACGGTTTCAAGGTACTTTTGCACTGTACATTCTTTTAGAGAGCCATTTCTGCCCGGACGTTTGCGCAATTCCTCGCACATTTCTTCTAAGGTCATAGGCAACAGCTTTGCAAGCGGAATACCGCCAATCAACGGGTAGACAATATCCAGATTGCGTTTGTACCCGGCGTATGTCGTAGCCTTAAAGAACGGTTCCTGCCGTTTGAGCCAATTTTCGGCGTACTGCTCAAAATGGGTTTGGTCACTTTCTTCAACGCCATACTTGAACTTTTTCTCAATGCGCTCAGCCTCTGCCATGACATATTGCTGGATACCACGCTTAGGTACAGATGACGGCACGGTGATGGTCTGCGCTTTCATTCGTTTCTGACCATTGACCTTATAGCCGTTGCAGACGGTGATTTTGAATTTTCGTTCGGACTTTTTCTTGATGTAAGCCATTGTACCTCCTTGTCAGCGCTGCCGAGAACGGTTTCGGCGGCGATCTCTATTGTTTGTGTGTTGACTTCGGTTTTCTTGGTCTATGCGGTTGGATTCGCGCGTGCGTTGAATACGCTTGATGGCTCCCTCTGCAATCTTGTCCTCTTTGCGGAGTTCCGCAATTTTACAGGTAAGCACTGCACGGCGGTCTGCCAGTTCCGGCGGAGCATCCTTTCGGCGCATCTGCTTAACGATTTCCGCCCGCTGTGCGGCAAGGGTTTCCATCTGCTGGGACAAGCCCTTGCGGTAGTCTACAATTGCCTGTAACGATGGGAACTTGTGGTCGCGGACAAAAGCGTGTTCTGCAAGGATTTTCTCGGTATCTTTCCAGATGCGCTCCAGTTCCGGGCGGTTGATACGCGGCTGCTGTTTCTTGGGTAAGATGCCCAGTTGGTAACAGTAGTACAGCTATAAGCGGTACATCTGGGATTCCCCAAAGAATACCTCGAAGAAAATTTGAAGAATGCCTTTTCCCGCATAGGTATTTTGGGGGCGATATCGTTTCGGCATATACTGTCGGGGTGGATGTTTCCGTTCATACAACCCTGCCCCATACAACAGGTAATTTCCGCGCAGTCTGTCATCTATGGCTGCAAGATCGTATTCTTCTCCCAGCCGATAAAGCCGCACGGCTCGACCACCATCCCTCGCCCGGATCGTTGCATACTTGCGGTTGGGATCAGCGCCGAAGATGTACCCCTGCCGATACAGCACCCTGTGAAAATCCTCGGCGGTACTGGCATCCTCACAGACTTGGTCGATGGCTTCGCGCATCCGGGCGTACCGTGCCGGCTCCTTTGCCTTGGGCTGCTCCAGCACCGACAAGCCGTACTCCCGGCACAGCTTGTCTGAAGTTTCTCTAAATTCCGCATATTGGCTGCGGCGTTGCTCGTATTTCTTGCCGTCCACATACGATACAGAATTGATAACAAAGTGGTTGTGCAGGTTATCCGTATTCATATGGGTAGCGACCAGCACTTGGAACCGCTTGCCCCAGACCTTGCGGGCCAGTGCCACGCCGATCTCGTGGCACTGCTCCGGGGTTACCTCGCCCTCGCGGAAGCTTTGGTAGGCGTGGAGCGCCACCACGCCGTCTGTTTTACCAAAGCGTTCCTGTACAGCTCGCATATCTTCCCACGCATGGTCTGCCCTACAATGGATGCCGGTGACGAGCTGGGCGCTCTCGTTCAGCTTGGTCTTGGCGTCATTCTCGGCATAGTGCAGGGTCTTGGCGAGCGCATCAAATTCGGTCTTATCCGGGTTGGCTGCGTAATCAAGGACACGCTGTAAGCTGTCCTTGATCGTCCAGATCTTAGTTACCGCCAATGAGCAGGTCCCTCAAGCGGTCAGTCTGGGCGTTGATGGCTGCCCCTTCCCGTGCAGAACAGTTCTCTGCAATTTCATCAATCTTGTCCAGCACAGTAAATACCTCCTTGGGCGGCTGCCCGTCCGGTTCATAGTCCAGCGCCCTCTGACGCAGATATTCCGAAAGGGACAGCCTGCATTTCTTTGCCAACATCGTCACCCTTTTCTTTTCCGTAGGGCTGACGCGGACATTGATTCCAACGCTGCGCTTTCTCATGCGCCAGCAGCCTCACAGGGGTTCGGGGCTGGCCCCGTAGGCTTTTCGGCGGGTTGCCCTGTGGCAACACTTCGCCCATGCTTGCTTCCCTCAAGCGACCTTAATGACGATGCTGACGATGATGACGATGTTTGTGGGATACCCCCTCTCGACGACAGGGGTATATCAATTTCATCGTCATCACCGTCATCATCGTCATGGAAGAATTCAAACAGACGTTTCTGCTCTGTCCGGGTATACTTATACTCAATACCACGAGGGCCGAACACATCGCGGGCATAGTGCGCCATCTTCCGGGTGAACTGGTTGGGCTTTACATCCGAAATGCTCGCTACAGCAAGTAATTCTGTGGCTGTACCCTGCCATTTTCCAACATCATCAATGAAGTCTGCTACTCTCCAAAGGTAGTCCGGAATAGCTTTCAATGCCTGCTGTTCTGCGCTTTCTTCCTCATCCAACGTCCAGACGCAGTTCTCTTCCCTAATATGCAGCATTTTCTCGTCCATGTCGCGCCCAATTATACGAATTGTCGCGGTTTTACTCATACGCTGACGATGCATAAGCCAAGTCGTATCCGCCACGCCCATAATGCCCGTCGAGCCGGAGATTTGGTCATAAGGGTCTGACGATGATTGTTTGCGAAGATGATGCACCAGCAGGATACAGATGCCGTATTTATCGGCAAGTTCCTTTAATGCACCTATATCCTTGTAATCATTGGCATACATACTACCATTTTGTTCGGTTTTTCGAACCTTTTGCAAGGTATCGATGACGATGAGGCTAATATCGGGATAAGTATGGATGAAACTCACAATTTGTTCCTCCAAGCCCTGCCCAATTCCATGACTTTCAGTCTGCAAAATGAGGCGTTCCGGGTCTTCTTCTGCATCGACAAGTTGGTAAAGGCGCTCTTGCAGACGCCCCAGCGTATCTTCGAGCGAGAAATAAAGCACGGTTCTCGGTTCTATTTCGCGGTCCCACACAGATTTTCCCTGCGAAATCCGCAAGCAAAGCCACAGCGTCAGCCAGCTTTTGCCCGCTTTGCTGGGACCAGCAAAGATTGCCAACCCTGCTGGGAGTAAACCGGGGATAATCCATTTTACAGGCGGTATCGGTGTTGCAAGCAGCGCTCCGGCGGTAATAGTTTTCGGTAATCTGGTGGTAGTCATTCACATCATCCTTTCCGTTTTGGTATACATCTATTATCTCATATTATCGTAATTTTGCGTGTAGTAAGTTTTACTCTCTAGTATTAAGTTGTACGGCTCACGCCGCCCCACAGCCCCACAAACGCGCCAAACGGCGGTTTTTCGGGTGATGTCGCGTCCGTGTGCGACGCGGAGTATCTGCTCCACACGGGGCTTGTTTGGGCGAGATTTGGGAGTGAATCAGATTTGATTCACTTTTCCAGTTCTGCTACCAAATAGTGAATCAGTTCTGATTCACTCTGGCGGACCACGGGCGTATCCCATACAATCTTGCCGTTTTAGTTTAATCATAGGCCCATCTCCTTTTCGCGTTCAGCTGTTCTTTTATGTAACCCTCTTGAATACACTTTCCGGGGAGAAAAAAGAGCCCGGAGAGCCTTACCGATTTGGTAAGGCCCTCCGGGCTCTTTTTATATTTTCTCTGTTCTATCCGGGTGTGAGGGTACACTTTCCCCGCAAATTTTGATGTAAATTCAATAAAAATCAAATAATACGCATGATAGCGTCAATCACACGGTCATATAAATAATAAAAAGTAAATAAAAGCAACCGTGTACATCAAAATAAATGCTGAGAAAAAATGTCTAATTTGCCGCTCGCCCCCAGACATGGGAACATAACAGGCAAGCCGCTGGCAACGACCGTACACTGACTCTGCAAGAATCTTACTGATTACAACCCCTGCGCGGTCACCCCATCTGAAGCTGTGGGGCATCTGGAGTATCATTATGTTCTCTCCCCGCTGTGGGTTAGGGTCTGCCTTGACCTTGCTGTGCGCCCCACCGAGAAAGTAACGTACCTGTTATGCTGTGTATTCAGTTGTAAAGGTGCTGGTGCAGAATAAATCCGCAAATTTAGTATACGCCACCGATTAGCAGTTGGTCAATAGCAAGTGCTAATTGTTTACACCACATTCACAATTCAAGGCGACAATCCGCCTATGATGGATTTCATCAGTAAGGCTTGCTCGTCATCCAAAACATCACACACATCAATCAGCAGTTCTCGCTGGCATACTGTCAGCCACCGTTGCTGCAATCGGCTTGAATCCAAAATGAACACACCACCACTTGGGCCAACCTTGGTATAGATAGGGCATTCAAATTCCAACGCTCTTATATCGTGTCGAATCGTATGGGAACTCACATTGAATTCAAAAGCGAGATTTCCAACTGTATCATTCTGGCGCTCGTAGAGAACTGTTATCAATCGTCTACGGCGTTCATATAATGATCGTTTCTCCATAACACACAACTTTCAAAAGATGTCCTTCCAACGTGCAGAAGAAAACTGTGTAGGTGTACAAACACGCTTAATGAACGATTCATCTATGTTTTATATTTCTTACTCAAATCTCACAGCTGCCGATCGATCTGGCAGGGCACGAACCAGCGGTTCAGCCAGGGCACATCCCGCTTTTGCACGGCCAGCAGCAGCTTCCACAGCACTTTGCCGCACCCGGCCAGCGTGATGACCGCCGCGCCGAGGGCAAACAGCACACTGCCGAGAGTCCGCGCCGCCAGCACCATGCCTGCCCCGAAGCACAGCACAGGCAGCGCGTCCATGGCGGCCAGTGCGGGCGTGAAATCCTGCGGGGTCTCGTATTTTTTCCGTTCGGCCATTTGTTTTTCCTTACTTAGGGCAACGGCGCACTTGCCGCCCGCGTTACGCTTCTTCCGTCTTTGTCTTTTTCAGCACGCTGAGCAGCAGGGCGCCGACCATGCTGCCGGCGGCCAGGGCCACAAGGTAGAGCGGGGCGTGCTCCACGACCGGGAACACAAAGATGCCGCCGTGGGGTGCGCGCAGGGCGCAGCCGAACACCATGGACAGCGCACCCGCCAGCGCCGAGCCGATGGCGCAGCTGGGGATGACCCGCAGCGGGTCGGTGGCGGCGTAAGGGATCGCGCCCTCGGTGACGAAGCAGAGGCCCATGACATAGTTGATGATGCCGTTGCGGCGCTCATCGGCGGTCCACTTTTTGGGGAAGAAGGTGGTGGACAGCGCAATGACGATGGGCGGGACCATGCCGCCCACCATGACCGAGGCCATGATCTCGTAGTTGCCGGAGGCCAGCGCCGCCGTGCCGAACACATAGGTGGCCTTGTTCAGCGGGCCGCCCATGTCAATGCCCATCAGCGCCGCAACGATCGCGCCCATCAGCACGCGGGAGGTGTCGCCCATCGAGTTCAGCCAGGTGCTGATGGCCGTGTTGATGATGCCCATGACCGGGTTGGTGCCGCACATGACCGCGCCGATGGCCAGCAGGCCGCCCAGCGGGTATATCAGCATCGGGCGGATGCCGTTGAGGCTGGCGGGCAGCTTCTCGGTGAGTTTTTTCAGCAGCAGCACGATGTACCCGGCCACAAAGCCCGCCAGCAGCGCCGCCAGGAAGCCGCCGGATACACCGGTGGTCTCGCCGTTCAAGATGCCTGTAAAGTTCGTGCCGCTCATGGCCAGCACACCGCCCGCAAAGCCGACGGCCAGGCCCGGCATATCCGCAATGGACATGGCCACATAGGCAGCCAGAATCGGCAGCATATAGTCAAACGCCGCGCTGCCCACGGTCTTGAAGAAGGCCGCCACCGGGGTGTTCATGCCGAAGTTGGAAGGGTCGATGGAATAATCGTCCAGCAGATACGCAATGGCAATCATGATGCCGCCGCCCACCACAAAGGGCAGCATGGTGGAAACACCGCTCATCAAATGCTTGTAAAAGCTCTGGCCGAGCGTCTCTTTGGTCGTATTGTTTTCTTGCATCGGGTTGTCTCCTTATGGATGTTGTCTTGCGTTTGTTGTGAGCACGCACCTATTATAAGCAGTCCGCGCGGGCCAAACAAGACAAAGTTTTTATGTCTTTTGGTCAAAAGTATACATGTTTTTGTGCGCCGTTGACTTGCGCGGCCGCCTTTGCTAGAATGTGGGTAAAACACGCCGTTCTTGGCGGCGCAAAGGAGGAACCGATATGTCCGTTACATTTCGGGAGTTTGGCAAAACAAGCGACGGCAGACCCATACAGCTTGCCGAGCTGGGCTCCGGCTCCGTGAAGGTGGAAATTTTAAATTACGGCGGTATCATCCGCAGCATGGTTGTGCCGTCACTGCGCATGGAAGAGTTCGCGGTCGACATTGTGCTGGGCTATGACACCGTCGCCGAGTATGAAAAGAACAACGATTTCATGGGCGCGGTCGTGGGCCGCTTTGCCAACCGCATTGGGGGCGCGGCTTTCCCGCTGAACGGCGAAACCGTGCACATTACGGCCAACGAGAACGGCAACTGCCTGCACAGCGGTGTCCACGGCTTCCAGAACACACTGTTCGACATGTACGAGACGCCCGACGTGTCTGATGACAGTGTGACCTTGACGGCTACCAGCTCCGCGGGCACCGACGGTTTCCCCGGCAACGTAACCTTGACGCTCCGTTACACGCTGCTGAATTATGGCCTGGCAAATCATAGACTTGTCATTGATTACCATGCCGAGACCGATACGCCGACGGTCTGCAACTTGACGAACCACAGCTATTTTAACCTCAACGGCTACTATTCCGGCAGCGTGCTGGATCACCTGGTAACCGTGGACGCCGACCAATATCTGGAAACCGATGCCCAAAGCATTCCCACGGGCCGTCTGCTGCCCGTGGCAGGTACGCCGATGGACTTTACGACCGAAAAACCGCTGGGCCGCGACATTGACGCCGACTTCCAAACGCTGAAGGACTGCCGCGGCTACGACCACTGTTATGTCATCCGCGGTGAGGGTCTGCGCCGTGCCGCTTACATTAGAAGCCACGAATCCCTTGTCAGTTTGGAAGTGCTGACTACCCAGCCCGCCATGCACCTTTACTCCGGCAACAACCTGGCATCTGTCACACCCCGCAAGCATGGGGTCCACCCCTATGGCCTGGGTTATGACCCTTTGCGCCCCTATGTTGCCCGTGACGCTCTCTGCCTGGAGACGGAGGGCTTCCCCGATGCCCCGAACCACCCGAACTTCCCAACCACGCTGTTGCTGCCCGGCAAACCGTATGACGCGCAGACGGTTTATAAGGTCGGTTTCTACGAAAGCTGAAAGCTGTCTTTTATAAGCGGGTATAGGGTATAAATAAACGCAAAAGGCTGTCCGATTTGCCGTCGGACAGCCTTTTTTGTTTAGAGATTGCGCACGGCAAACCACGCGAATGCGGCTTCGCTGCCGCTCCTTGTGCCGTTTGCGCTGGAGTACATGCCCACAGTGCAGCCTGTAAAGCCGCCTGCGGACTCGGTGCTGTAGGGGCGCAGGTCGACGGCATCGGCCAGGCAGGCGGTGATGCCGCCCACCGCATAGTACACGGCCATATGCAGCCCGCGGGCGACAAACCGCAGGGTCAGCGGCCCGGCGGGGATGGACTGCTCGGCCAAAATTTTGTCTTTGTTGTTTTCACAGGTCGTCAAGCGCAGGGCAAAACCATCGTCTGTAAGCGCTTTTTCGGCCCGCAGGTGGGCAAAGCTGCTCTGCACATAGGCAAGGCCCGCGGTCTCAAATTTTGTGCGCGGCGTGAAGTCCAGCTGCGTCTCTGCCTGCCAGTCCGCCCCGCAGACGCGCAGCGCCGCGTAGGCAGGCGTGTGCAAGTCCTGCAGGGCGGCAGGCAACAGCGGCAGCAGAAGGCGTCCGTCGGCCTGCCACGGCACGGGACCGCGCAGGGTCAGAAACTCCGGCGGCAGCGCGGGCGTGGCGAAGGTGTACACAAGCGGCGTTTCCGCGGGTGCATCCTCGGCCAAAGGCACGGGGAACGTTTCCTCCAACCTTCCCACACCGGGATTCACAACAGGCCAGCCGTTTTGCCACTCCACGCGGGCCAAGAACGTTTCGCGGCCCATGAGGGTATGGCCGCCGCAGGGGCGCATTCCCAGCATGACCATATACCAGTTTCCCTCCGCGTCGGCGGCAAGGTCACCATGCCCCACACAGGTCACGGGGTACTGCGCGCCCAAGTGACGGTGGGTCAGAATAGGATTGTTCGGGTTGCCGACATACGGGCCAAAAACGTGTTCGCTGCGCGCTACCGACACACTGTGGTTCGGCCCGGTGCCGCCCTCGGCGATCATCAAGTAGTACATCCCGTCCTTTTTGTAGAGGTGCGGGCCTTCGGGCCAGATGACATCCCGCAGCGCACCCTTCCACAGGGCGTGGCTCTCCCCCGTCAAGCGCATGGTGTTTAAGTCCAATTCCTGCGCCCAAATCTCCCAGTCACCGCCGTAGCGCTCACCGTCGGGGTTGGGGCGGTTGCCCACATAATAGCAGCGGCCGTCGTCGTCAAACAGCAGGCTCGGGTCGATGCCCGGGGCGGCGTCGCCCAGCCAGTACGGCTCCGACCAGGGGCCCGCGGGGTCACGCGCGGTCACGATGAAGTTCCCGCCGCCGGAAATGTTCGTTGTGATAAGATAAAATGTGCCGTCGTGGTAGCGCAGTGTCGGCGCATAGATGCCGCGGGAGTGGCGGCAGCCGTCCAGCGGCAGCTGCGAGGGCCGCGTCAGCACATTGCCGATCTGCCGCCAGTGGGCCAGGTCGCGGCTGTGGAAGATCGGCACGCCCGGGAAGTAGGCGAACGTCGAGTTCACGAGGTAAAAATCGCGCCCCACCGCGCAGATAGACGGGTCCGGGTAGAACCCGGGCAGGATAGGATTGTGTACAATCGTCATACTGAATTTTCCTCTTTCTCTTTACAGTCCCACCAATCGCCACACACGCCTTCCAGCACGCTGCCGCAGGCCCAGGGCATCAGTGCAAACCAGGTGCTGGCGGGGCTGCCGTCGGGGTAGGTCTGCACCAGCAGGCCCTCGCAGTGGCAGAACCTCTCGGACATCCAGCCCGCACGGCCGTAGTCGTACTCGCGGTCGAAGGTGTTGAAGGTCTGCAGCGACCAGCCCACCGTGTCGCGCAGGCGGGACTCAATGTAGGCGTCGGGGCGGCGGCGCAGGTAGTAGAGCATCTCGTCGGCGACCGTGCAGGACATGGGGTGGATGTGCGGGTTTGCCACCGACGTGATGCTGCCGCCGCAGCTCGACCAGCCCAGGCGGGACAGCGGCGGAACCTGCACGGGCACATTGTAGCAGAATTTAAAGCTGTACTCATAGCACAGTGCATCCCGCAGGTGGTCGAGATAGACGGCCTTGCCCGTCAGCTCGTGCAGCAGCCGCACGGCGCGGAGGTAGGCCAGCACGCCCTCGCTGTCCACGGCCTTGCTGGTATCCGGCGGGCCGCCGTAACACTCGGCGCGGCGGATAAAGGCGTCGTAGTAGTGCGCCTCGCTGCGCTCCATGGCGGGCAGGTCGGCGGTGTCATGGGTAAGCTGCATCAGCGCGGCCTCGGCGGCCAGGCACCAGGCACTGCCCAGGGAGTCGTATTCCAGCCCCGCGCCCGTTTGCTCCGACAAGGTAAACGGGTACTCGCCGTCGCCGTTGCGGGCCGCCGCCAGCCGCGGCACCACACCCTGCACAAAGGCGAGCCAGTCGGGGTGGTCGATGCCGTGGGCGGCCTCGAGCCGATAGGCCTTTACTATATAGTAGAGCGTCTGCCCAATCAGATATCCCGAGTGCCCGCCCGTGTACATGCCGTCGAACCACCAGCCGCGGCAGCTCCAGCCGTGTTCGGCGTCCCAGGTCTCATTGGGCAGGCCGCAGCGCGGGTCCAAGGAGTTCTGCACGATGTTATCGATGCAGGCAAGGGCCGCGGCGCGGATCGTTTCATCCCCCAGGCGGTGCGCCGCCTGCAGGCAGGGCAGGGCGGCGGACAGGCCGTTGGTCCAGCTGATGGAGAAGATCTTGTTCTGCTCGTAGCTGCCGTCCGGGCGCTCCTTGGTGATGCCGACATAGTTTTTATCGCCGGGCAGCCAGGCGTCGCGGGTGACGGCCCCGGCCAGCAGCTCCGCCGCGCGGGCGGGGGCCGCGCCGGGGCGCGGCGGCG